>Ga0307489_10002013_pt1 | contig 13563 bp, 19 predicted proteins | sample SB12metaG_FD_202247 | JGI IMG/M metagenome (GOLD analysis project Ga0307489, IMG submission 202247) | Sea-ice brine microbial communities from Beaufort Sea near Barrow, Alaska, United States - SB 1.2 | ecosystem: Environmental > Aquatic > Marine > Coastal | place: USA: Alaska | collected... | reverse complement strand
GGGATGCGTATACAAGCACCTTGCAGATACCCTCACGTGGTTGGGAGTAAAAAACTTCAATACGAGGAAGAAAATGGTGAAAAACATAGCATTGCATGGCGCGCGGGAGGCATCAAGGGCGCTGCGCGCATACGAGAGGTTGACGCGAACGAAGCAAGGAGGGGACACGAGGATATACGATGGGTAGCACGGCCCGTTCCCCGCGCGTCCGCGCGCGGGTCACACCACACAAGGGCCAGGGCGAAAGCCTGGTGCCTCTCTATACACGCGAAAGCGTTTCTCTCTCTCACTCTTATGATGTCTTCCTCCTCGCTTCTTCGCAGCAGGCCTCGACCGAGTCGCGCGGCACGCCCGTCTCGATGCGCCGCCCGCTCCTCGCCGCGGTAGGCCGATGCAGCTTACCCTATCAAACCCGCGTTGAAAGCGCGCCTGGTTATGAGCTAAGCGCTTGATGACATCGAGGCGGTGCCCCGCAGGTTGACCCTATCAAGCCCGCGTTGAAAGCGCCTGGAACCATGCGCTTGGAACTGGAATATGATAAACAGAATATGACAAACAGCTTTGCAGTTTTGGTTTCAATTTCAACCTGCGGCGCTACGCCACGGGCATGCTGCTCGCACTGATCGCCGCCCTGGCCGCCACCGGAGCCTCCGCCGTGGTAGGCAGAGTGACAAGATATCCCATATCGATATGGGAGATGACCGTATCGATACTGTCATCTCCCATATCATTAGCCTCATCTCCCATATCGATATCCAGGATGACCATATCGATATGGTAGATAACCATATCGATAACCCATATCCCAAATCGATAACACATATTCCATATCGATATCCCTGTCGATACCTCATTGATGTCCGATCTCCCATATCGATCTGCCATATCGATATCCCATATCGATCTCCCGATCATATCTTGTCACTCTGGCGGTAGGGCGCTGCACAACGGTGTGTATCAAATCAAAGTAATTAACGCCTACCGGTGCAGGTTGACCACGTTGAAAGCGCCTGGAACTAAGCGCTTGAAACTAAGATATGATGAACCGCCTTCAAGTGTTCAAGTTTTGCTTTCAATATCAAGTTGCGCCGCTACACCGCGACGGAGGTGGACGAGGTGGCCCCGCCCACCTTCACCTCCACCTCGGGGTCCGCCTTCGATGCGCTGGCAAGGGGGTATTGAGCACGATCACTCCACATAGGTTGAGTATCCTCCTCCTCCTCCGCGCCTCTGTATGAACATTCACACTCTGAGTGAGTCATTGAGGTGACTTCTGCAGCACCAATAAGCTCCTCAGCTGACATGCTGGTACTAGTAGTAAATAAATAAATGAAACCAACAAACACTCAAGGTGAGCCATGCTCCATCTCGGTCGAGTGCTTGTTGTCAATGACCCTGGTGCCTGGCCAGCGGCGGCGCCTCCGCCTCCGACTCCACCGCCGCCGCCGCCCCCGCTGGCCCCCGCAAGGTAGGGCGGTGCACGTGGACCCCTGCTCGACCCCGGCTCGACCGCGCCTGGTTTCAGAACTTGCACTTGATGTATGATGAAGCGCGTTCAAACTTTGCTATCAGTTTCAACTTGCGCCGCTACAGGACGCTGCTGGGGAAGGGCGGCGGCGGCGGCGGCGGCGGCGGCGGCGGCGGCGGCGGCGACGACGACGACGACTGGGGCGGCGGCGGCGGCGGAGGTAGGGCGGTGCATGTTGACCCCAGCTTGACCCAAGCTTGACCGCGCCTGAAGCTGAAACATGATGATGAACAAACGCTTTCAAATATTGCTCTCAATTTCAACTTGCGCCGCTACACTCCGGCGGCGGCAAGCACCACAACAGCTGCCGCCGCTGCCGCCGCGACGGCTGCTACTCCCACTGGCAAGGGTGTCTATCAAATTAATTAACGCCTATCGATAGATATTTGATTGTGTACCGCTCCTATCGATGGATGCTTGATAGTACCATTTTTATCTTGATCAATATACTTATGCGAGGCCCTCAGAGGGCCCCGCTGGGGGTTTCGGCAGAGCGGTACAGGCTATACGCCCATCCGGCGCACATGGTGTGGCGCGCCTCTGCGCAGATCCGGTGGGGGGTGTAGTGGCTGTGGCTTGTTGGGCACCTCGGCGCAGATCCGGTTGGGGTCGGCGCCTCGGCGCAGATCCGGTTGGGGTCGGCGCCTCGGCGCAGATCCGGTGGGGGGTGTGGGTACCGTACGAGTAGTGCGCTGATCGATGCGGGCGTTTTTCGACGATGCGCGGTCGTGAGTCGGGTTCGCGCGGAATCTTCCACAGCGCCGCCCCGCACGTCTACCCCCGAAGCGAAAGAAAGCCTCTGGCACGCTCGGAATATCGCCGCCGTCCGCGAGGCGCGCCGCCAACCCGGCATCGTGAGCGCCCCGGGGGCGTGTTTCGGGCGACGAGGCCTTTTTGTGCGAGCTGCGAAGCAAAAAAATGTGCGAGCGGCGAGAAGAAACGAATTTGACTCCCCTGGTGATTTTGGCACTTAGCGCGGTGTCGCAAGGCGCTCGCAGGCAATTTGATGGTCTATCCTTCAGTTGAATCGACGATAGGTGACTGGAAGAGAAATATTAGGGCGCAGATGTAGCGTTGCAGTTTTGTGAAGTTGGTGGTCTATTAACTTGTAAAACGAGGGACGACACGACATGAACATGGAACATAAATGAAGTTCAGCTTTGCGGTATTTGGCGGCATTCTGCCGAATTGATAATGGCGATGATCAATCAAGCTTTGATACACACCCTTGCGCGCTGGTGCCGCCGGAACTGCGACTGCGGTGGGGCGGCGCAGGTTGACCCGATGAAACCCAAGTTGAAAGAGCCTGGAATCAATCTCTCGACACTGAAATACGATCAGCCGCTGTCAACTTTTGCTTTCAAATTCAAGTTGCGGCGCTACATTGCGGGCGGAACAGCTGCCACCGCTGCCGCCGCGACGGCTGCCACTCGCACTGGTAGGGCGGTGCAGGTTGAACCGATGAAACCCGTGTTGAAAGCAAGGAAGCAATTGGTGGAGGACATAGCACCGCACGGCGCACGAGAGGCATCAAGGGCGCTGCGCACGTACGAATGGATGTCGCAGACAGAAGGTTGCGAGGAGAAAAATTACGATGGGTGACACGACCGGTCCCCGCGCGCTGGCGTGCGGGTCATGTCACGGGGGCCATGTCAGAAGCTTGGTGCCTCCTTAACACGCGGAAGTGTCTCTCCCTCTCTCCCCCGTGTTGAAAGCGCCTGCAACTATTTAACTATGCTCTTGACATCAAGATATGACGAACTGCTTTCAAACGTTACTTTCAATTTCAACTTGCGCCGCTACACGCTGGTGCCGCAACAACTGCGGATGCGGCCGGGACCGCTGCGACCGCTGCCGCCACGGGGTAGGTCGGTGCGGGTTGAACCCGTGAAACCCACGTTGAAAGTGCCTGGATCTAAGCGCTGAATAAATCAATAAATACATAAATAAGACGCGGAGGCTGAACGCCTCGCGTGAACGTACAGCTAGCTGCTAGAACTCAATCCGACCACACTAGATGCACTAGAAGCGCTTTCAATCTTTGCTTTCAACTTCAACTTGCGGCGCTACAACGAGGGATGCCGCCACTCCCACTGGTGCCGCCGCAACTGCAACTGGGTGTGCGACAGGTACCACGGTAGGGCGGTGCAGGGTGACACTATCAAAACCCGTGTTGACCCCAGGTTGACCCCGGATGTATACGGATATAGAGTCAAATGTATACGGATATGGGGTCAGCTTCGAACAGATGTTCGAACGGATATAGGGTCAGAGGGGACGCTGCAGGTTGACAGTATCAAAACCCGTGTTGAACGCGCCTATGGTTTCAGCGCTTGCTCTCAATTTCAACTTGCGCCGCAGCACCACGGCGGCGGCGGCGGCAAGTACGGCGGCGGCGGCGGCGGCGGCGACGGGTGGGGCGGCGACGGCGGCGGCGGCAAGCACGGCGGCGGCAAGGGCGGCGGCGGTGGCGGCGGCGGCGGCAAGGGCGGCGGCGGTGGCGGGTACGGCAAGTAGACGTATGCCAGGACGCGGTGACGCAGTGACGCAATGACGCACACTTGCGCGCAATGATGGAAGAACAATAATGCAGTGCCGCACACAGTGCGATGGAAGAACAATGATGCAGTGCCGCACACACTGCGCAACCATGGAACACGTACACAACCGCCGGGGCACCATGTGCCCCACCCCCCAACGATGATACAGAGCATGACACACAACCGCCAGGGCACGCCGTGCCTTCCCACACCATGCACGCGAGTAGCGATAAACACACAGCCACAACGGCGCAACCAGTAGCTCATGAATGTGTATTTTGTAAAGACGAGTTTTTCATTTTCTAAAAAGTTGGAACCGCGCACTCTGAATATTAAACAAGGGTTCAAAGAAATGTGTGAACGGGTTCACAGATTGCGTGATGATTTTTCAGGGCTGGCAAGCTAGAGGGTGAAGCCCCCTGACAAGCGAGAATCGCACAGCCACAGCCCATTACATTTGATTATGTTTTATTACAGACTAGGGTGAAGGCATGTCAGCTAATGAGCTTAGTGGTCCTTCAGAAGTCACCTCAATGTCACCCCCATACTCCGTCCCGCCCGCACAGCGGTGTGGGGGGGTTCGGGCGTCGTATGGTTTAATTTCGGAGGACCGACTGTTTGGTGTGCCCATTAATGTCCCCGCACCTCGCACGCACCCGGCGCCTTGTCCGCTCTGCATCCACGACGACGACGAGAAAGGAGAGGCGCTGACACGCGCCCCACTGGCACACATACAACGTAATCAAATGAGTTAGGTCCCAGGCGGGCGCAGGCTGTAACCTGTGTACATGGCACGCTTTTAGGAAATTAAAACTGAATGGGACGACTGAAACCGTGCGGATATCGGTGAACATCAGACTGCATGTTTGGCTGATCTGACTATTACAACTATGTGCCAGACAGCGAAGCGATGTGCAGGACGTCGCGTCGGTGGTGCCAGGTGCTGTTCTGCCGCTAACTGAACAACTGACTGCTGTGAGGCGTGAGTGTGGGGTGAGTTGGAGTTGATGAGTTGGCAGTGGGGATTTGAGCGAACGCCTCGGAGCCACAAATGAACCAACCCCGTGAATGTGAAAGCAAGGCGTGTCCCCCCTGTCTGTGGCCGACATAGCGACAGCACGCGACCACGCGCCGGCACGCCGCGTCGCCCCGTCATGCGGGGGATGCGGCACCCGTCGGCGCTGGCGCTAGTGCTGCTCTTGACGGCGGCGGCGGCGGCGGCGGCGGTGCAAAGTGACGCGCCAGAGCACGACGAAGTCCCCGCGCCCCACATACTACTACTGCGGCCGCGGCCCGCCGCCAGGGTGTCCGCGCAAGGCGTCTACCGGGCCGCCAACACCGCCGCCGCCGCCGCTAATGCCGCCGGCGACGCCGCCGCCGCCGCCGCCACTGATATCGCCGCCGAGGACGACGCTGCAGACGACGCGATTGTGGACGACGTTTTAGAAGCTGTGGGCGCTTGTCTGAGCGGATACAAACCGTCGCTGCTCGCGCGGAGCCGCGTCTTGCGGCGCGCGGTGCGCGGCGCGGTGCTCTGGTTTTCCGAATCCGACACGGCGCTACTCCGGAGCAACGCCTCCTGCGCCGACGCAATCGTGGACGTGGAGCGTGACGCCGTGGTCACCGCGCAGGGCTTCCGAAGCGGCCCTCGCAAGACCGTGCACGTGCCATTCATCTTTTCAGGGCCGTCAAGTATGCCGGAGGTGAGCGCGCAGGGCGAGGCACTGGCGGTGCAAGCCCACTGGGGGTTGGACCGCGTGGACCAGCAACGGCAGGGCCGCCAATACGCTAACTCCCTTTCAGAATATTCATTCAGCCTGAAACCACTCGGCTTAACGCCTCAAGGATGTTTACGTTGAGCTGAGAAGGGAAATAGTGTGCCGCCCAAGCCACTCAAGTCACACCTCGAAGATGCTTACGTTGAGCTGAAACGGGGACGTCGTGTAACAAGGCCTGGCGCGATGGCTGCCGCTGGACGGCAGCACGTCCCTCGACGACACCGCGGGCGCGGGCACCATCCTGTACGTGGTGGACAGCGCCACAGAGCGTTGGTGATGCGGGTCAAGAGGGGCAGCCGTTGTCGAGGGCCCACTGGAGCACGTCGTCGTGCCCGGCCAAAGTGGCTTGCTGAATGGTGTCCGCGTCCCACGGGCAGTCGTGCGCCCGCAGCCACTTCAGCACCTCCAGCTGTCCGCCCGCAGCGGCGTGAGCACATGTTTCCTCATCACACGGGCAGTCGTTCTCCCGAAGCCACTTCAACACCTCCAGGTGCCCGCCCGAGGCAGCCCAGGTCACACGCCGCCTCGCCCCATCTGCAGCCGTGCTCCCGCGCCCACTTCAGCACCTCCAGGTGCCCGCCCTGAGCGGCCGCCTGACACGTTACCTTATCCCACGGGCAGTGGTGCGCCCGCGCCCACCTCAGCACCTCCAGGTGCCCACCCAAAGCGGCGGTACTCACACGTCCTCGTGTCCCACTCGCCGCCGTGCGCCCGCGCCCACCGCAGCACCTCCAGGTGCCCGCCCGCAGCAGCGCATGCACACGTCCTCGCGTCCCACGGGCAGTGGTGTTCCCGCGCCCACTGAAGCGTCTGCAGATGCCCGCCCCAAGCGGCCAGCCTACACACCCTCGCCTCCCACGGGCACCCAAGCCAGCAAGTTGACGGTCCTGACAAACGCCGTGACCTTGAGCGGCACCCCGACGGACCGACCCGCGCAAGGGAGCTTGGGGGACCGCAGCACCGCGTCCCGGCACGCCTGCCCGACCCGCGCGAGCAGCGCGCGAGTGGTGGGGTCCAGTAGGGGCAACACCTCTGCGTCAAAAACATGGGACCACTCCTCCAGCAGCCGCCCCAGCAGCGGCGAGTCAGCGAGGGCGGTGGCCCCCCGAAGGCCAAACCCCCCTCGGGGGCGGAGACTGTACCGGCCGGCGGCGACGCCGGCGGCGTTCGAGGCGCGTCCCGCCATAGTCACGAAAGTGTTGGCAACGAGATCCGCCAGTGTGCCGTCCGTGCCAAGCGCGTTCGAGGCTAGGGCGAAAGCCTGGTGCCTCCTTCTTATACACGCGGAAGCGTCTCTCTCTGCCAATCGCGCGTCTCTCTTTGCGGCGGGCGTCTTCACAAAAAGTAGGGTTTGTCGAAGGCGCCGGACTCCTCGTCAGCGTGTGGCGTGTGCGGCGGTAGCAGCGTGCGCGAGAGACTGCAGCAGTGTCTGTCGTGGTCGACGTGCTATCGCGCCGCAACAACACGCTGAGTCAGCAGGTGTGCCAGCTTCCTCGATCTTCGTCGGGCTTCTCAGTTCTGCCTGGCGTTTACTGAGCGGGAATCGTTCTTTTCCATTCCGTCCCAAGACCTCCGGATAAATCGGGTGGATAAGTCGAGTTCGTGTTAGAGCTATCCTGTTGTGATTCTCGGTCAGTCTGTCCTCTTTGTCGGTGCTCCGCCGCACCGCGCACCACTCTCCCTCGCGCGCGTCGGTGCAATCCGCGCCTCCTTGCAAACACCTGGGTTTAGGGGGTAACCTCGCCCCCGGCGGCCCACCACATCCCACGAGCCGCGAACGCGGGGTTCGGCTGCCGCTGGCCGGGTGCCCAGATATCGAAAACGAGCGCCGTGACCTACAAAACAGCGAGGGCGTGTGCCGTGGTTGTTGTTGTTGTTGTTGTCTGCAGCTCCGTCCTACTTAGGCTGTGGACGCAGGCTCAGGGGTGATTCGCCGCCTTTGAAGGAACCGGAAGACGACATGGAAGGTTTGGTCATCACGGATTGGCCCTCAAGGTACGGCGGACGCGAGCTCCGCTGGGAGACCTTCTCTGTCGGCAGACACAACTGGTGAGTATCGCACTACTAATTTACTACACAGAGAACTAGCTAGAGAGACGCGGCACCAGGCTTTCGCCCTGGCCCCCGTGTAATGACCCGCGCGCACGCGCTGGGACGGGGTCATGTTATCCATCGTTAAATTTTTCTCGCACCCTTCTGTGAGTCCGCGACAACCACTCTTACGTGTGCAGGGCCCTTGACGCCCGAGTGTCGCACTACGACTACCGCTGCCGTGAAGAGCCCGTCCCTTCCCAGTATATGAATATGACGCCCTTCCCTCGCCCTCCCTCCCGACGCACCCCAGCACAGGCGGTCGAATTTGCTGCAGCTGCTACTGTCGTCGCTGCTGCTGTCGGCGTTGCTGCTCACACCGCCGTCGCTGCTGCTGCTGCTGCTCGTAGGTAGGGGCTCACACTCGTCCACTGTTCGGCTCGTCGTCGTCAGCACGTTCTGTCGTGGGATAAGAGTGAGGAGAAGACTGGAGCGTTAGCTCCTAGTCTAGATACAGGCTGTACTATTCGTACTGCCGATGTTGTTAGCTCTTGGCGACGAGTAACCTCAGGGTGCTACGACCGTGCGAACGGTCGTAGATGCATGCACATAGTGTAGTCTGGACTGATCATCTAGCAACTAGTGCACGCCACGCGGGACGTTTAGTCGACACGTTTATTTATTTATTTATACTTATGCGAGGCCCTCATCAGAGGGCCCCGCTGGGGGTTTCGGCAGAGCGGTTATACGGCCACTGGGCATGCATCCGGTGGGGGTGTGGGCGCCTCTGCGCAGATCCGGTGGGGGGTGTGGATTGTTGATGGGCACCTCGGCGCAGATCCGGTTGGGGTGGGCGCCTCGGCGCAGATCCGATGGGGGGTGTAAGTACGGTGCTGCATTTTTCGACGATGTGCGGTCGTGAGTCGTCGGGTTCGCGCGGAATCTTCCGCAGCGCCACCCCGCACGTCCTCCCCCGAAGCGAAAGGAAGCGTCTGGCACGCTCGGAACATCGCCGCCGCCCGCGAGGCGCGCCGCCAACCCGGCATCGTGAGCGCCCCGGGGGCTTGTTTCGGGCGAGGCCTTTTTGTGCGACGAGCTGCAACCAAAAAAATGTGCGAGCTGCGAGAAGAAACGAATTTGACTCCCCTTGTGATTTTGACACGTAGCGCGGTGGCGCGAGGCGCTCGCGGGCATTTTGGTGGTCTATCCTTGAGTTGAATCGACGGTCGGTAACTGAAGAGAAATATTCAGGCGCACATGTAGCGTGACAGTTTTTTGAAGTTGGTGGTCTATTAACTGGTAAAAGGGAGGGACGACACGACATAAACACGACATAAATGAAGTTCAGCTTTGCGGTATTTGTCGGCATTCTGCCGAACATTCTGCCGAATTTCGGACTGCCGATAAAACGCCCCACGGGGCAGGGCGGGCAAGGAGAAAAGGAAGCGAATATTGAGCTATCGACACTTCCATATTGAGTAGCGGGTCATTTTGCCCATAGCGATACCTTCATATTGAGGTGACGTTTCCGTATTGAGGTGGAATCCGCGCGTAACGGCTGAAAGGTTCGAACGTCCATTCGTGATTGGGAGTTAACAGACCGTCGGACGTCTCGACCCGTGGGCCTTCGCTCATCAGCCGTTTTTTCGAACTGATTTTGAGATCGCGCCGATCTGGCAGGGTGCCACGTCAGCTGGGCAACCCCCCACATTCTAGTTCGTCATTATTTGAAAGCAGTTGTTGAAAGCACTTGTCCTGTTCACCGGTGCGCGGATTCTACCTCAATACGGAAACGTCGCCACCTCAATATGGAAGTGTCGCTGTGGCGTATGGGCAAAATGACCCGCTACCTCAATATGAGCGATCTTCTACTCCAAGACCACTTCCTTTTCTCCTTGCCCGCCCTGCCAGGTTGAGCTGAAAAGTGGACGAGTGTAAGCCCCTGCTCGTGGCAATGCTGTTTCGACTGTGGATGTTGGACCTACTGCCAATCGTCGTGGTGTTGCTAGTGCCGCTTTTCATGCCCATGTTGATACTGCTGCCCATACTTTTGCTGCAGCTCCTGATGGTAAGGCGGTGCAAGTCGAGAGAGAGACGCTTCCGCGTGTATGAGGAGGCACCAGGCTTTCGCCCTGGCCCCCGCGGCGGTGCGAGTCGAACCGTTGAAACCCGTGTGAAAAGCGCCTGGAGGAACAATGAAAGCGTTTAAAACTAACATATGATGAGCTGCTTTCAAGTTTTGCTTTCAATTGCAACTTGCGCCGCTACATGATGATATTGCCGATGCTGCCAATGCTCACGCTGCTGCTGCTGCCGTTGGTAGGACGGTGCATATTGAACTGATGAAACCCATGTTAAAAGCGCCTGGAGCTGGCCTGGAACTGAGCGCTTGACACTTAAACTTGATAACCTGCTTTCAAACTATGCTTTCAGTTTCAACTTGCGCCGCTACACTCTGGCGCTGTCCACACCCCCGCTCGGCCATGAGATACAAGTACCCGTGACTGAGAAGGCGGCGATGGAGTAGAGAGAGAGAGAGACGCTTCCGCGTGTACAGGATATGAGGAGGCACCAGGCTTTCGCCCTGGCTGCCGTGGGGCGTTGGAGTAGCTTGAGCGACACCGGCCCGGACGCTGTCGCCTTGTTTTCGTTCTTCGGCGTTTTGTTCATTCTGGCGTTCCGGGCAGCGGCGCTGGCGCTTGGGTGTCTCATCTTCAACTCCAGCACACACGAACACAGAGCATTGCGTTAAATGATCAAGAGCACCTAGCGAAGCGCAGTGCGCACATTGTAAAGAGCGCCCCCCTCACATTTTGAGAGGGCGGCATATGCCAATGTTGTACCACCGTTGACGGTCAATCGGTTCTGCGATATCTCACATCGATATCGCCACTCCATTCACACGGCAACAGAATGTATGCCTTGTTAGCCGCCGTCTATAATAGTAAAAGGGGTCACTATGAAAACAAAATGGGTTTTGTGCTAGTCTGCCTGATTCTCAGTGACCCCCTTGGCAGGCTTGTGCTTCCCCGTCTTCTTTCTCCATGGCACCCATGCTCTTCAGGCACGCGGGCGGTGGCGGGGGGTTTCGGGAGCAGCGAGGATGCAGCGGGGGTGATGGCCGCGGTAAGCACCGCCCGTCGCTTCACATCCCCGCCTGCACCGCCCACCGTGTCATATCCGCCGACTCCCTGTGGCGGTGGCGATGGCCGCTGTGAGCACCGCCTGTCGTTTAACAAATCAATGAAAAGACGCGGCGGCCAGTCGCCTCGCGTGGCGTGCGGCTAGTCGCTATAACCTATTCCGACGAGGACTACATGCACGTGTCTACGATAAGTCGCAGCGCCCAATGGTTATTTGTCGCCATGAGTTACTGAGCCAACACAATGTTGAGGATGTTGTCGCTTCACATCCCCGCATCAACCGCCCGCAGCTTCACATCCGCCGCCGCCCCCGCCGCCGCCGCTGCGCGCACCCCGCGCTGCTTCACATCCCCGCCTACACTGCCTCCCCCGCCGCCCGCCGCTTCACATCCGCCGCCGGGTACGAGTACGGGAATTGTAGCCGGCCGCTTAAAGTGCGCCCCCCCGTGCCGGCGGACCTCCGCGTCGTACGCCCGGGCGGACCATCATCATCGGCAACATAGAATGTCTTTTCAAAAATAAAATGTCGTTCCTGTGCTAGCTCCGGCTCTAATAATGATATGAATGTACAATGAAGTACCCTGCACAGCTTCGAACTTCGCCATCTCACTACTATAATATTAGGCGCATGAGCCAGACGTCGACCTCCCTGGTGTTACAATTGGAGGAAGGGATATTCTTAGAAGATTTCCAGCACTGCGTCCTTGTACCCGGCCGCGGCTTTGTGTTTGTCGAATAAGGTCCAGAGCTAGAGCCTGGCAGACATTGCTCGCCACATCATGGGACGGCACTTGACTCACGAGGTCTGTCCGCTTGAAATTGCGGAGAGGGTTGGTTAAGCTCACCATGTGTAGCGCCGTGGGGCTCGATGAACGTTAAAAAAAAAAAAAACTCACGAAGCGAGGGTTCAAAATGCGTTGGATGACGTGGTGGTCAATGACCGTGGCAGATATTGCTCGCCACGTCATAGGATCCCATGAAACTCGTTCAAAATGTATGTCGATGACGTGGCGCGGCACAAGTGCGCGAATGGCTCCAGAGCCCCAACCGCTAGCTCCAATATGTACACCCCAAACTTTGATGAAATGTATCCCCCGTTGGAAAAGGAAACGAAGAAAAGAAAAAGAAAAAGGCCCCACCTTGAGCTCGGCCACGAAGCGCGCGTGCGTGTGCTCCACCTGCTGGGCGGTGATGGCGTGGTGCGGCACCTGCTCCACCCGCATGGGCGCGCCCACCACCAGGGGCTTACACTCGTTCACTTCTCAGCTCAACTTGAGCGCTTTGTATGGGATAGGGGGTGCGTTTAGGGGTTGTGTAGCCCGTGTTAAGGGGGTGTTAGGCGGTGTTTGGGGTGTGTAGGGTGTTTTATTGTGTCAGACACGGCTCAAGTTGAGCTGAGAAGTGGACGAGTGTAAGCCCCTGCCCACCACCAGCGTGAGCGCCCCGGGCAGCGGCACCGCCGTCCCCCACCGGCCCCAGAACACCGGCACCGCCACCTGCGCGCAGGGCACCACCGTTTACTGTCTTTCTGTCTTTCTTTCTTTCAACGACCGACTAGTGCCTAGTCTGTGGGTTAGTAACTTTTAGTAAGCTGGAGTTTGGCAATTTGGCCAAAAGTCAAATGACTTTTGCTCCAAATCATCAAACGCCTGCTTACTACAGGTAGTACGAGATACTACGGGTAGTGCGCTTTGCAGACTAGTCACTAGGGTGAAGACACATTAGCAGATCGTCTTAGGATGTGGGGAAAAGAAGCCTTACCCTGAGGTTCTTCATGAGCCACTTGCGAAGCCCCATGATGTAGCGGCGCAAGTTGAAGTTGAAAGCAGAAGTTGAAAGCAGTATATCAATCTTTAGTTTCAATCGCTTAGTTCCAGGCGATTTCAACCTGGGTTTGATAGGGTCAACCTGCACCGCCCTACCATGAGGAAGTTACTGGTGTGGTACAAGTCCGTCTCTCCGAAGGCGTACACCGGCACCAGGCTCGCGCCGTGCTCCAGGGGCTTACACTCGTCCACTTTTCAGCTCAACCTAAGCCGTTTCTGGCACACAATACTCGTACACCCTAGACACCCCCTACGCAGATTCGGCCTCTGTGTCAAGTGCTTTTAGGGGAAAAGTATTCAGGGGGGAAAGTCCGGACTGTCAGACCATGATTGAGGGTTTGGACGCTCGAACTGAAAAAAGGATTAAGGCATGAATTTTATGCTCGAATGTGTGTTCTTAGCACGTGCTTCGCCCCGCAAACCGCCGCCTCGTGCGCCGCGGACGACGAGCGCACCTCCGCTTGGGAACGACGCGGTGTTCACCATGGGCTCTCCGTGCTTCGGTTGACCTGAGGGGAAGCGAAGCGCGCCCGAGAGAAGCAAAGCGCGGCGGCGCCGAGCCTCGCCCTGGGCCTCGCGATGCCGAAGGCATTTGCGACGAAAATGTCTGGGACCATTCGCCCGGCCAGAGCGTCGCGAGAGTCTGCGAGTACGCCAGCTGGTGGCTCGAGGTTTCCGCTCGCGGCGATCGCGCGTTTACGGAGGGGGCGGTGGGGA
>Ga0307489_10002012_pt1 | contig 13565 bp, 18 predicted proteins | sample SB12metaG_FD_202247 | JGI IMG/M metagenome (GOLD analysis project Ga0307489, IMG submission 202247) | Sea-ice brine microbial communities from Beaufort Sea near Barrow, Alaska, United States - SB 1.2 | ecosystem: Environmental > Aquatic > Marine > Coastal | place: USA: Alaska | collected... | reverse complement strand
AGGAGGAGGAGGAGGAGGAGGAGGAGGAGGAGGAGGAGGAGGGGGAGGAGGAGGAAAAGGAGGAGGAGGAGGAGGAGGGGGGGGAAGAGGAGGAAGAGGACCGTCTACAATGAGCAAGCAGTCAGACGACCAAAGAGGCGACAAATAATAAGGCCTTTGTCGGTCGGGAGGGCGAAGGGAGCTGGGTTTGGATTATGATAGATTGCTGGGCGGTATTCAACTTCATGGAGACGCTTCCGCGTGTATAAGGAGGCAGCAGGCTTTCGCCCTGGCCCCCCGTGGGGTCGGCGTGGAGGTCGGGTTTCGGGTTCCGGAACCCACAGGGGTGGTGTATCAGGCGGGAGATGGAAGGAACGGGGGAGGCGATCAGTAAGTGCGAGTAGACAAAAAAGGGGCGAAAACGTTTTGCAAACCTTCGTCGCACTAGTCGCAGCTTGGATGGCGTCGCGGTAACCACAGGCGCGCACCCGTTTCAACACGGCTTTGACACAGCTGTGCACAGCTGTGCGGCGCCCTACCGCGGCGAACAGCTGTGGTGAGAACAGGTCGTGGTAATGGTCAGCCTCCTGGAGGCACACGATGTCCGCGTTTGCTTCGAGGATTTTGGCCACAAGCGCCGGGCCTCGCGCCAGGGGCTTACACTCGCTCACTTCAAAGCTCAACTTGAGGACCTTCTGGACACATCGCTCACTTTGAAGCTCAACCTGAGCAACTTCGGACCACATCCAGGGGTTAATTTGGGTTATATGGGGAACGATATCAGCTTAAGTTGAGCGGAAAGGGGCGAGGTAAGCTCGAGTTGAGGGGAAATGGGAACGAGTGTTGGGCCCTACCTCGCGCAGAGAAATCCATCTCGTCAGGGGGCAGGGAGGTGAAGCCCGCGTCCGCGCCGCTCAGCGCGTCGGATAGTACATTGTACTGCACGACTGTGAGGTTTGTCGGGCCGCTGATGCCGCTGTTTCGTGCCCGACGCCGTGGTTCCTCCCCCCCGTTGGAGGTACTCGCCTCCATCGCTGCCGCCTCTCTGGAACGTGGGATTATCAAGTAAGGCCGACCTTTCGTTCGTGATTAGCAATCGTCTTTGGTGTGATTCCAGCAGCGTGCAGCCCGCTCCGGCGGCTCCGAGGCTGACCAGCCCGCGTGTATGTCCCCGTCTCTGAACTCACCACGGTCTGCGTACGCACGTTGTAGGACCGCGCTTAGTTTGAACACCCGCACTAATCCTTTCGCCCGCACGCCTCCCGTTCAAGTCGCCCAAAACGACATGACGGGACACGACACGTGTCGTTGATGACACACAATTTGAACGATATTCATGACACACCGGTAAAAACGTCCGTCACACCAAATAACGTCATTACCTGCCTGCACTTTCTCGGTCGGCCTGCCGTGGCTCTCGCCTCACGGGTCGGCCTGCACGTTCTCGGGTACTGTAGGTCTGCAATAGGCAGGTCAAATTGGGCGGCGCGGCGGTTTTTTGGCGGCGGGGGCGGGTGTCTGGTTGGGTGTCTTGGTGATGGTGGGTGCCTTGTACGTGTCTTGGGTGAATTGGTTGCCTTGGGTGTCTTGGCAATTGGGTGTTTTGGCGGTGGGGGCAGCATAGCAGGTGATGTCATATGTACTTGGTATCTTATCGGTAAATCTGGGTGAAGATGGGTAAATCTGGGTAAATCTTGGTAAATCTTGGTAAATCTTGTTATCACGCCTTGCGGGGGACCGGTCGGTCGGTCGGTCGCAGTCCGCTCACGCACTGCAGGGTACCGGTCGGTCGGTCACAGTCCACTCACGCATACGCACTAGGGACGGATGGATAGTGCTCGCCACGTCATCAAACAGTTCATGAACCCTCGTTTCTTGAGGTAGATGGCATCCTACGACGTGGCGATCATCATCCGTCAGTCCCTATTGCTGGGCAAGCTGCTTCGCAAATGAAGCTTGCATGTTGGATCTGGGGTGCTTGGTGGCGCGGGCAACGGCCGCCAGAGTGACAAGATATGATCGGGTCATACTGTCCAGTTGACCGAAAGGATGACAGGATGACAGGATTGTGGGTGTCATCCTTAGGATTCTAAGGCCATATTAGGATCTTAAGGTCATCCTCAAACCGACAGGATGACAGGATTTATGGTCATCCTGGAGATCGATCCTCCATATCTTGTCACTCTGATCGGCCGCGGCGCGCGCTTCAGGGTGGTGAATATGTGGGGGGGATGGTCGGGGGAGAAGGGGGTTGCCGTTGTAGCCTGCGCGCATTAGAAGACTTGTCACGTCATCCGGCATCAGTTTTCAGGTTCCATTATCCGCTGATGTTGGGTGTGGGCTTTGGCGGATATGGGTCGCGTGCCGCGGCGGATGCGGGGCGGGGGGGCATGGGCATCGTGTAGCTCATATTACACCAGCCTGATACGAGGGGGGCTAGAGTACAAGTGTTCCAGCGGTGTGTGAATTCATGAGGCAAACATTGCGTATGCATCGTTCACGTCTCAGCTCAACTTGAGCGCTTTCTATGGAATAGGGGGTGCGCGTAGGGGTTGTGTAGCCCTTGTTAAGGGGGTGTTAGGGGTTGTTCAGGGTGTGTAGGGTGGTTTTGTGTGTCAGACACGGCTCAAGTTTAGCTGAAAAGTGAACGAGTGCAAGCCCCTGCCCGCAGGGTCGCGAGGGCGACCTCCAGACTCTGTTCGTTGGGTGCGGGGATGTCGTAGTACGCCTGGGCGCACAGGAGGCGGGGAAGCAGGGAGTGCGGGCAGGCGTTGACCGCCGCTCTCACGCGGAGGCTGCACTCCCCGAACTGCTGCACGATGCCCGCCAGCGGCCCCCGCGCCATCAACAGCTGCATGTGCGCCAGCCGCGTGTACGCGTAGTGCAGCAGCGGGTGTGCGGGGTGCCGCGCGAGTAGCTTCTGGAGGAGTTCAGTGGCCCGCGTCAGGCTCCCTTTCTTGTAGTGTGCGAAAGCCTTGGCGCACTCCCCGCGCAGCTCCTCGTCGCGCGCCGTCAGCTCCGCAGCGGCGCAAGTGGATGGATCCATGGCCTCGGACACTCGGGTGGGGTGGGTGCCAGCGTGGCGGCGTGGGCACGGCGGCGCGCGCTTCAGAGTGGTGAAGAGGTGGGGGAGTGGGAGAAGGTATACGTCAATAACGAGTGGAAAAACGCACGTTCCATGGAAGAGTGCGTCAGTAACCCAAGAAAAAAATAGATGGGGATCCGAGCCCTGGCTGCCTGGTACCTGGTAGGTCCGAGCAAGGGCCGATAAAGTGACCCTGGAATTTACCATTTAAGAGGGGTATATTTTAATGTTAGGGGTATCAGGGGGGTCGTCTGGTGGAAAACCCTAAGACCTAAACCCAAAACCCAAAACCCTAAAACTACTTTTACAATCTGATAACTGGTCAATTCTGAGGTCACTTTCTCGGCCCTTGTTCGGACCTACCAGGGGCTTGAACTCCGTCGTTCACTTTTCTGCTCAAACTGAGCCGTTTCCTTCCTTAATACACGTGCAAAAAAAGGATGTTATGTCTCTGTAATAAACGTCCCTGGGCTCAAATTTGATCGGCTCTACACGCAAAAAAATAACGCACGTTGACCCGAAAAGTGGCCGAGTGTATGATGAAGAGCACGCAGTCTCGGATATGATGAACAACCAGTTAGCTAAACTACCCAACTATTACAAATCCGCATCCTCTGCCACAAGGCGTGGGCGCGCCCCGGCACCAATGTCACACGACTCGCATGTGCAAAGCATACAACACTAACTAGTCCGCTAATATGATCATCAGCTGCTAGCTAACAACTGAAAACCATGGCATGTTTCTTTGCCTCATTTTCATCGAGCCCCATGCCCAAGGCTCTCTCTCACATATGGTCAGTAACATTGGTCACCCTAACATTAGGCGATATCTAAATCTAAGAATAAAGAATAAATTAAAGAATCAAGAATAAACTTTGACATCCACCACCGACCAACGAAGAACTTCACTTCTTGGCAAACAGACCCTGGTAGAAGTAAACCACCATGATGTAGCGGCGCAAGTTGTAATTAAACGCAAAATTGTAGCAAACTTGTAGCAAAATTGACAGCATTTTATGATATCCAAATCTTAGTTAAAAGCGCTTAGTGCCAGGCGCTTTCAACGTTATTTCCATAGGGCGAATGTGCACCGTCCTACTATGATGGCACCCGACACCGCGAGGCAGGGCCCCGCAGAAAATCCCCATCGCATCAAGTGGATGGCAGGTAACTCAAGAGACGAGGGTTGGCAAACACAAAGGAAAACTGTTCAGCGCATCAGGCGGGTGGGATTTTACTCAAGAAACGAGGGTTGCCAAATACGCAGAATATGGTGAGCGATCAGGCGGGTGGCATGTAATTCAATAAACGAGGGTTGGCAGATATGTGAAGGACATTTGGAGCATTTTCTGCCAGGTCCTACCGCCAGTGCCCCGTACAAGTTGTAAAGGCCGCCCCCCGGGATGGCCTCCACATCGGGTATCAGTTTGAAGTCCGCTGCAAACGCAACCACCGTCATGCCGTCGATGCCGGCAATCGCCGCCGCGATGCAAGGTCACGGCGGTGAGGGCTTAACCGTGAACACTTTTCGAGGGACATGTTAGGTGGTTTCAGTGTGTTGCCGTGACGAATGCGACTCAGGTTGAGCTGAGAAGTGGACGAGTGGAGGCCCCTGGAAGGCCCAAGCGCACAACCGTCATTCTTCTGGCCTGATGTACACACTTTTTGCGGTGGTTTCAGTGACAAAACGGCTCAGGTTGAGCTGAGAAGTGGACGAGTGGAAGCCCCTGACCCATACCGCGATGCTGAGGTTGAGTTTTCTGAACGTGTCGCCGCCGAGCCGCCCCCGCCGCGCCGCATCCACCAGTGCGAGCGACGTCGGGGCCAGCATGAACACCGCCCCTAGGCCGAATGCGCGCTGGAGGAACTGTGCCGACGGCGTGTACTCGTTCACCACAAGGCAGTGGCGCAGGTAGAACTTGAGAGCAAAGTGCGAAGGCAGTTGATCACATTATAGTTTTTCAAGCGCTTGATTCCAGGCGCTTTCAACACGGGTTTCTTCGGTTCAACCTGCATCGCCACATCTGACCCTATATCCGTATACTTATGACCCTATATCTGTGCGAATCTGTCCCCATATCCGCATACACCTGACCCTATATCTGTATACATCCGGGGTCAACCTAGGTTCAACCTAGGGTCAACCTAGGGTCAACCTGGGGTCAACCTGCACAACCCTACCACGGCCAGCGGGCTTACAGGGCTGAACGCAAACGCGCCGCCCACGATGATGGCAGCCCAGAAGGAAAGTTTGTAAAACAATTCCACGTATCCGCCGACGTCGCTGGTGTCGCGCAGCGCCGCTGCGCAGGGCCGTGACCTCACTGTTTGCTCATAGTGAGTATGATCCCGTACAACGGAACACTATGAGCAAGCAGTCAGCGAACTAGTGGCCAGGCCAGGGAGGAATGTACGGCGAGTGTGTACGAGTACAACGGAAGGCACACTATGAGCAAACGGTCGGGGAACTGGTTGCCAGGCTAGGAAGGAGGATACGGCGAGTGTGTACGGGTAGACCGCTACACTACGAGCAGTCAGGGAACCAGTGGCCAGGCCAGGAAGGAGAAATCGGCAAGTGTGTACAGGTGTACCGGTATACCGGTGCACTATGAGCACACAGTCAGGGAACCAATCGCCCGGCCAGGGAGGAGGAGACCCTACTGCCGCGGCTTTGACGTCATCCACCCCGCGCTCGACGGCGATGTTGGGTAGAATGGCACCATGTTGACGTGAATATTGGGTAGAATGGCAACAAGCTGACGTGAATATTGGGTAGAATGGCACCATACTGACGTGGATATTGGGTAGAATGGCACAATGCTTGCCGGTAAGACCCTACCGCCGCGGCTTTGACGTCATCCACTCCGCGCTCAACGGCGGCCCCGAGCCCGCCGCCGTTCAGGGGCTTACCCAAGCAAACAAAGCAAGTGAATCTATGACTGATATTAACTGGTATCAACAGATGGTAATCGGATACATGGCATACTGATCTTCCGTTGGTCGGGAGGATGGCTTTGTCTTTGACCTCTCGACCAATAAAAAACATTGGAAATCAATTGATGTCATTTGATATCAGTCATAGCTGCACAATGTTTGTCATGAGGCCCCACCGCCGTATTTGACGATTGCGGAGGCGCCGGCGGCGGCGGTCGGGACGGAGGCGAGTAGGATGACCGCCACATAGGGACTGATGGATAGTGCTTGCCACGTCATAGGATGCCTTTTAACTCAAGACACCAGGGCTCGAAGTTTGATTGATGACGTGGCGAGCACTATCCAGTAGTGCTTGCCACGTCATAGGATGCCAATCAACTGGAGACACGAGGGTTCGTATTGTGTATGATGACGTGGCGAGCACTATCCAGCAGTAATTGCCACGTCATAGGATGCCATCTGACTCAGGACACGAGGGTTCTAAACGCGTTTGATGACGTGGCGAGCACTATCCATCAGTCCTCACCGCCACGGCCGCCGCCGACGGGGAGGGCGAGCCGTCGGTGGCCACACCTAGTACCAGGGCCACACAATCGTTCCGACCCTGTTCAGCTTAAACGCAGTGTCGGATCTGATATCGAAGATATGGTATCGAATCCCGTTAGACCAATCAGAACTGCCCATTACGATACTCCCACCGACCGACTCGCCCATAATCTGACCGGGTCGCCACCCTTGAGTAATAGAACTTCGGTTTCGAGGAGATAAGGGTGACATGTCACCCCGAGACTGAGTTTAACTTTGGCGTGTTTGATCGTTTTCAGGTGAGGTGTGGGGGACAGAGCGGCTCAAGTGACAGCTGAAAAGGGGACGAGAAAGATAGATGGACACTGCCTCGAGTATCAGGAGGCACCAGGCTTTCGCTCAGCCCCCCCCGTGAAACCGGGACGAGTGTAAGTAAGGCCCTGCCTAGGCCAGAGGCGAGGGCAATGCCGACGGAGTTAACCGCCCCGTACAGCAATACTGCGGCGGCGAGACGTTGACACGTGTCGGAGTCCAAGGGACAGAGTCGACTGCGCCGGTACGGTGCGACGTTAGCGTTATAGTTCAGAGCAGCTGAGAACGGTTCAGTACGAGGCAGGGTTGGCCAATGATCTCCCGAGGGGTGGTTCAGAGGTATCGTACATTTCAAAACTGTCGATGAGTTAGGCTCACCACGTCAGCGCCTGAAAGCATAGGGGGCCCGATGAACGTAGTAATGAAAATTAATAAACATGTGCCCACCCACCCACCCTTCAAAACAGTTAATGCTCGCCATGTGAGAGCCTGAGTATTGCACCTCAGTATTAGGGCTCGATGAACGGTGGTGAATGTATGAACATGCACGGGTGAGTGCCCGTTGCGCCGTACCAGGCGGGCGTCATCCGCGGCGTCGGCGAGGCAGTACAGCGCGCACAGGGCGATGAGCGCGAAGCAGTCGGTGGTGAACACATTGTCAAAGTGCTGCAGAGCAGAGGAAGGAGCGAGGCAGGGGCTTACACTCGTTCACATTTCGGCTCAACTTAAGCGCTTTCTGCGGCATGGGGGGTACAGTTAGGAATTGTGTAGGGGGTGTGTAGGGTGTGTTAGGGGGTATGAGGGGGTGTCTAGGGTGCAATTTGTGTGAGAAGCGGCTCAGGTTGAGCTGGAAAGCGGACGAGTGTAAGCCCCTGGAGCGAGGGGGAGGTGCCAAGGCCAAGGGAGGGTTGGTGGGGGAGGTTCGTTGTCAGCTCGGTGGAAGCTTCAGGATTCTTGGTGGGCAATCTTTAGAAACAACCATATCGCGTGGCGGCCCCGGCCACCCGGCACCCCCGCGCGCCAGAAGTATCGCCTCCCCCCGGGAGCCCTCCCCCGCCCCCAGTCATCCCGGTTGGGGGCAGGGGCTTACACTCGTCCACTTTTCAGCTCAACCTTAGCCGTTTCTGACACAAAATACACCCTCAACGCCCCCTGACCTCCCCTAATACCCTTTAAAACCTCCTAAATACCCCCTTAACAACTCCTACATGCACCCCTATCCCACAGAAAGCGCTCAAGTTGAGCCGAACAGTGAACGAGGGTAAGCCTCTGGTGCTCACTTGGACGTCGGCGATGGATGCGAACGCGAACGGGCTGGAGTTGCTCAGGTGGAACGCGTCGAGCACCGGTTGCGTGGCGACGAACGTGGGGAGCGCGGGGACCGCCACCCAGGGGCTTACACTCGTCCACTTTACGGCTCAATGTAACAGGTGAGCACATTATGTGGGATGCGTTGGGTGCAACATTTTCACAGTCTATCGGGCAGGGGAACGCGGGAGGTGTGACCCAAACGGCGTAGGTTCAGCTGAAAAGTGGACGAGTGTAAGCCCCTGCCGCCAGCGCGACGCCCGCGGCTTTAAACAGGTTCGCGTCCGCGGCTGTGCCCGCGGGAGGCTTGGCAGCGGTCTTTGAAGCGGCCTTGCACCAGGGGCTTACACTCGTTCCCGTTTCCGCTCGACTTAAGCTCGTCTTGCCCGTTTCCGCTCAACTAAAGCTGAATTTGTCCCCCATATGACCCAATTTGACCCGCGAATGTGGCCCAAAGGTGCTCAAGTTGAGCTCTAGCGTGAGCGTTGTGTCCCGAAGGTCCTCAAGTTGAGCTGTTGAGTGAGCGAGTGTAAGCCCATGCCTTGGACCCGAACATCGCGGCCGTGACGGCGACGGGGCCTCGGTGCCCATTCCTCCGAACGAACGGCGTCGAGCTTGGCCGCCGAATCGGAATGGAGGAAGACCAGCGGAGGCGTGCGGCGGCGGCGGCGGGGGGGGGCGACGACGCGGCCATGATGCGTCGGACGCGCCGCAGGACGCGCTGGGGCGTTGGGAGCTGAGCCGCACATAGCGACAGCGGGTGCCTTCTTTTTCGCGAATTGGACAGCTGGCACGATGAATCTTACCAGGTTTCGAGTTCTCGGTTTAGGGTTTCCTGGTGGGCTGGGCTTCGGCCGTGAGGGTTCAGCGCAGCGGAAGCGGGAAGGAGGACACCATCGCGCGCCTCTGCGCGTTGCCGCCGACACGATCCTCCTCGACGCACGACGGACTCCCCGACGTGTGCGTGGCCCGCTGCGTGTCGGTCCTCCCATCGCCCGTTTATTGACGCGCAGGGTGGGCGGGAGAACCCGGCTCGTACGGCTCGGTGCTCCACACCTGCAAGGCCAACCAGTCTGAACAGTGACCGCGCCTACAGACTTCTCGACGCGTGCGTGGCCTTCTGCGTGTCGCCCGCCCCCCCCCCCCGTCGCCGGTCACCTGTCGCGCTGGGCGAGTGGGTGAATCCGGCTCGTCTGGGCTTCCACAAGGCCGCTCGGTGCTCAAGCATTGCGTCACACGATGCCGTCGCGCAAGGCGGAGCGAAAGGCGAAGAGCGATGCCGCAAAGCGCGCGCCGGCACAGGCGAGAGCCGCGGGAGCCGCGGGAACCGCGGGAACCTCGGAAGCCGCAGGAGCTGCCGCCGCTCTGGCTGACGTAAATGTGAACCCGCTGGGCGGCCGGTCGACGCTAGAACACCCGGACATGAGGTACAATGCCGTCGAATGCGAGGCCTTGAAAGAGATGGCTGGCGACGGTGACATGGACGCGCAGTTTAGCTTTGGCTATCTGTTAACGAATGGCTGGTTCGACAACTATCCAAGTGCGAACGAGGTAGGGTTCAGAGAATAGCCTGGCGTGTTGCACCTTCCTTCTTCCGGTCGCTCTTCAGATTGTGATGTTTCGATGCGCTCGTCAACAAACCAAATTTGATGACCACGTAAATAATGATGACATATGTATTTGTTGGTGCCGACCCTTCGCGGATGAGGGCATGGCGCTTAGCAGGCGGCAGGGCAAGGTCACACGCACGCTATGCACGCGTTGGGGAATTGTCACGCCGTGAGGAAGGATTTCGAGCAAGTCAAGTTCTGGTACACCCAGGCCGGGTTGCCGAAATCATTTTTCTGCATCGGCAACTTGAACGACATGGGGTTGGGCGCCAGATTACCCGGAGGCGGCGGTCTGGTACAGGCGTGCGGGAGAGGCCGGGTGCGGAGATGGGGCCAGTAACTTGCCGCGTAGGGCCTAGCAACCACTGCTTGCCTCGTCCTCCTCCTGATTTTACACCCTCTTTCCTTAGTTTAAATGGCATCACACGAAGTGGCGATCTACCCGGCCCTAGGTTTTGGCGTCAAACGAAGCAAGGAGCTGGCGATGGCCTGGACGCGCAAGCCCGCCGAAATTGGCGACGCTGGCTCGTGCTATGAACTTGCCATCGACATGTACGCGGATAAGCCATACGCCCGCGAGGTTGGGCACGTGGGAGAACCCGCCAGGGACGCCACGTCGGTTGGGGACATGGAGGGCCACGACGTCCCCCCGGATGTCTTGACCGAAGTTGTGCATTGGTTGCTGAAGGGAAAGTGTGATCCAGTCGAGGCGCTTGATGGAATGCGTAGAAGAGCGTTGGAGGGGGATACCTATTGCCGCAACGAAGGGTGCGAGGTTGTGGGCCATCTGAAGGACTTCAAAGTTTGCCCGCAGTGCAAGAACGCCCGGTACTGTGGCGCCGCGTGCCAGAAACAAGACTGGATAACGGGTGGGCATAAGGCGGGGTGTGGCACATTCGCAAATGGGCTGGTACAGGGTGTGCATAATGGAGCCCAGTACGAGTATCCCAAAAGTTGACAACGTGGTATCGAAACGGCATGGTTTCGGCTCACGGTTTATCAGTTTTTTTTTTTTTGCAGCGACGCGTGTCAGTTACAAGACTGAACAACGGGTGGGCAACAGGCGAGGTTTGGCACGTTCGCAAATGGATTAGTACAGGTCAATTGTAAAGTCCCCGGGAAACAAGATTGTAAAATAATTATTTGGACGAAAAGCTAGCATCGCGCGCATACTCTACTGCCTCCGCTTGTTTCAGACTCGCAAGTCTCGCACGCTCGCACTGCCGACCGACGAGTATTGCAGCACAGCACGGTCCGACCATCCGCATCCTTGTCGCCGACCGCCCTAGTGCCTAGTCTGAGGGTTAGTAACTTCTAGTAAGCTGCAGTTTGGTGATCTAGCCAAAAGACAAATGACATTTGCTCCAAATCACCAAACGCCTACTTACTACAGGTAGTACGAGATGCTACAGGTAGTACGCTTTACAGACTAGGCACTAGCGCGGCCCAGGCTCCACGGCACGCACTTGAAGAATTGATCGGCACTTGCTTGGCAGTGGTTGGACATGTACAAGTAATTTTGGCGCGTCGCGCAGGAAGGCCAACAGTGCCTTTGAGCCTGAAAGTTAACGCCTGCGACGGCATCGTCCACGTTGTAGACCCTCGTGGGTCGCATGAAATGGAATCACATGACGTGGCAAGCATTATCTGTCAAGCCTTACCGCGCCGGGCGCCTCGCAGCGGCTGGCGGGGGAGGTGGATGGCAGAGGCTTACACTCGTCCGATTCTGAGCTCAACTTGGGCCACCACGTTGTATTTGGTGGAGCTTGGCGGTCAAGAAAATAATGTGCCCGGTCCGTGGGGTTCGATGAACATAAAAAAATAAAAATAAATGTGCCCGGTCTCAAAAGTTAGACACACAGTCGAACGCAGTGTTTCACACTGAATTCAAAAATACTTGTCATGCTAATTTGCGAAAGCACCCCCGAGGTGAGGCGCTGCAGGTCGAACCCAGTTGAGTCCCGTGTTGACAAGGCCTGGTTTCAGCGCGCGAAACTTAAATGTGATGTGCTGGTTTCAAGTTCAGATTGGCACGTTATTTGACAACTAGAGGTATTTGAGACTTCAGAGGGGCGCGTCGCTTCAACGGGGCTTGTGTCTGTGACTCGACAACATGACCGGGTCCTCTGATTGTACAACTTAGGGTCATTTTGACGAGTTGTAGACCCAAGCCCCGTTGAAGACTGCACGTACTTCGGGGCATTCACATGCAATAATTCCCCTAGCAGGTCGACCATAGATAACCTTATATTACATGTGCTTAAATACATTTCTTACAAAGATCTAGACATCACTTGAATCAGATCAGCGCTTGATGCCAGGCAAACACACAACACACAAACAATTCGCGGACCAGTCTCAGACCCGGGACCAGTCTCAACTCCCCGCCTCGTGTTGCTAGACATCACGGGCACCATTCCAGTGGTACTGGAAGCCAACCACGGACCGGTCTCAACTCCCCAACTCCCCCACTCCAAAACCAGGCAACCCCCCAACTCCTCAACTCCTCAACTCCCCCACTCCCCAGCTCTTACCTGTAACACTGTTCGCAAAATGACTTAATCACTTTCATATCCTGAGGACCTTCTTAATCAGCTTTCCCACGCCCTTCACCCACGAGCAGGGGCCTACACTTGTCCACGTGTCAGTTCAACCTGAGCCGTTTTTGCCACTGACAGACTGACGTCACCCAGAGTGTGCCGCAGAAAGTGCTTACGTTGAGCTCAAAAAGTGGACGAGTGTAAGCCCCTGCCAACGAGCCCACGCCGCCGCCACGCGCTTCCACTTCCACCGTCACCGCGTAGTGGCACAAGTCGAAGTTGAAAGCAAAACTTGAAAGCAACTCATCATATTCCAGCTTCAAGCGCTTATTTGTTATTTCCAACGCGGTTTCAACGTGGGTTCGATAGGGTCCAGCTGGGGTCAACCCCACCGCCGGAGGCGCGACAAAGTCTGCAATGGTGCTGCAGTCGATGACGTAACGGACCACCTTGTTGAAGCGGCGCAAGTTGGAATTGAAAGCAAAGTTTGAAAGCGATTCATCATATTGTAGCTTCAAGTGCCGAAATCAAAACGTGTTCAGCCTGGGGTCGACCCATGGTCAACCTGGGATGGACCTGGGGTCAACTTGGGGGTTAACCTGGGGGTTAACCTGGAGGTCAACCTGGGGGTCAACCTGGGGGTCAACCTGGGGGTCCACCTGAAGGCAACCTTGGGTCAACCTGGGGTCAACCTGGGGTCAGCCTGGGGTCAACCCGGGGTCAATCTAGGGTCACCCTGCATCGGCCTACCTTGTCGTTCTTGTTGTGCAGCTGCGTCAACGCCGCCACCACCCAGGGGCTTACACTCGTCCACTTTTCAGCTCAACCTGAGCCGCTTCTGTCACAAAATGCACCCCAAACACCCCCTAATACCCCATCATATCCCCTAAGCACCCCCTAAACAACCCCTACATGCTCCCCCTATCCCACATAAAGTGCTTACGTTGAAAAGAAAATTGGACGAGTGTGAGCCCCTGCCACCACCTCCCCCGCGTCGATCACCTTGATCTCGGGAAAGATACTCCTGGAGCAGCAAAAGTCAATCATCTCCTGGAGCTTCCCGGTGCCGCCTCTGGTCAGGGCCCGGTAACAGACGGAGGTGCACCAATGTTTAGATGATTCCAGGGCCTTAGGAGGAGGAGACAGCAGAGGATGAGGAGGAGGAGGAGGAGGAGGAGGAAGAGGAGGAGGAGGAGGGGGGGGCGGGGAGGAGGAGGAGGAGGAGGAGGAGGAGGAGGAGGAGGAGGAGGATGAGGAGGAGGAGGAGGAGGA
>Ga0307489_10002008_pt1 | contig 13573 bp, 19 predicted proteins | sample SB12metaG_FD_202247 | JGI IMG/M metagenome (GOLD analysis project Ga0307489, IMG submission 202247) | Sea-ice brine microbial communities from Beaufort Sea near Barrow, Alaska, United States - SB 1.2 | ecosystem: Environmental > Aquatic > Marine > Coastal | place: USA: Alaska | collected... | reverse complement strand
ATCGGCCTGACGCCGCGGTCGTCTCACCGAGAATTCGCGTCCACAGATGATTTGACAGTCTAGATCGATTTAACTCAAGATCCCCAGTCTAAAGCTCCGATACCGATTTCAACACCTCCCAGAACTGACTGCATAGTACACATTTACGAACAGAATTGGCGCGAACGAGCAAGAAAATCAAGCCAATCAAATCTCAGTAGATCTTTCTCTCGACCAATCACGTGAGGGCCTTCAGCGTCAGATCTGACGCGGAAACTGGGTGCACTCGTGGATAGCCTCGTCCTCAGCATTTGCGAGTCGCTAACGGCAGCTTGAGGTACCGAAATGACCCCGCACTACCGCAGCGAGCCAAAGCACCCTGCCTTCCCGGGGAGGCGGCAGCAGGATAATCATTCAATCCGTCACTCTCCTAATCGACGACCCTAATCGCCGTCGTTTGCTCGCTCGCTCGCCGTCGGGGAGGGGCGACGTTGACGTTACTGAAATTGGCTCGTCCACTTGGTTCTGGTTGTTCCGTCGGAGACTTGGGAGAGACAGTAAACCATGCAGAAGTCGGGCAGCCAGTCCACGCTGCGCGCACTCGCCATTGAGCGGTAGGACCAACTAGAGACTGCCCGCCGCGTCATCAACTCGCGTGCTGGACCCTCGTCTCTTGATAGTGAAACGGCATCCTACGACGAGGGACACTGCTTGTGAGCAATATCTGCCGCGCCGCGAGGGACACAGGCAGATATTGCCCGCCGTGCACGCAGACGGAGACGCGGAAGCGTTTCTCTCCCGCGCGTATCGCGCCATCCAACCCATTGTGAACCCTAGACGTTTTGTGTCACACGGCATCTTATGACGTGGCGAGCACGAGCAATATGTGCGCTGCCCTATGGGTCGGGGCGACGAGACGGCGGTGATTCTGCCGTCGCCATCCAGCATAGGCCGCCACCACCACCGCACCGGCGGCTTCCGCGACGCCTGGCGGCAGGGCCGGCCGCCAGTCAGGCCCTGGTTTTGCGCTGGGAACGTCTCTTGTCATCCCCACCTCGCACCTCGAGTTGCTCACGTGCCAGCTGAAGAAGGGACGCCGCGTCATCGTCAAGGCCCCTCTGTCCCTGAACACACCAGTTAGTACCTCCACGTACTCGTAGTACCTCCAAGCTGCCCAGTAAGTCGAGATGGAAACGTGCCATGCCCTGCGCTATGGCTGAATTCGGAGAAGTTCGACTCGCAGCGCAAGACGGAGGCACAGCTGGACGGCCTGCACCGCCGCCAGGCAGGGGGCCTGTTGAGGAGCTGCACTCGAACCCAGATATGAGCACGACTCACCTTCGGATGTATGAACCCAGATAGGAAGGAGCCTGACTGTAACCTTCGAGCAGGACTTACCTTGAGCGCTTGTTCAGGGAGGCTGTCAAGAACACGACTCGAACCAAGATAGCAGCACGACCTACCTTCGAGCATATGAAGTTATCAGCCCAGACATGAGCCTGACTTTCTTTGAGCGTGACTTACCTTCAGCACTTGTTCTCAACGACCCACCTGCCCGGGGCGGCACTGCAACGCCGGCTCCAAGGATGGCATCAAGATAGGGCCCGGCAGATATTTCTCGCCACGTCATCCAACGTGTACTCGTATTTGCCCTCGTTTCTGAGTTGAATGATCCTATGATGTGGCGAGCAATGCCTGCCAGGCCCTTCATCAAGGCGTACTACCGCAAGCAGAACCAGCTGCTGGAGCAGTTCCAGGTACACCACCCTGCCCCCCATGCACACTTGTACTCCGGTACACTGTGAGCAAACAGTCAGGTCGAGCTCCTGGAGCGGTTCCAGGTGCACCCGCCATAGCGAGTGTGTACGGATCCACAGGCACAGGCACACTATGGGTATGAGCAACCAGTCAGGTTGGGCTGAAAAGCGAACGAGTGGCCAGGCCGGGGACGCCAGGAGGAGGATGCAGCGAGTGTGTACGGGTACACTGGTACACTATAAGCAAGCAATCAGGCTGAGCCCCACGTCACCCAATCCCGTGTGACCTGTGGCGCCCCGCAGGAGATCGAGCAGCTGCTGGACCGCACGGCCCCCGAGGCGGTGGGCGCGTCGGACTCCGAGTGGGCCGCCGTGGCGGGGCCTGGCCACTTGTGCCCTGACTGTTTGCTCAAAGTGCACTGATGTACCCATACTCACTCGCCGCATCTTCCTCTCTGACCTGACGCGCCGTCCATACTGTTTGCTCATTCTACCTCCTCAGCCTCACAGTGTACCTATGCACACTCGCGGCATCTTCCTCCCTGGCCTGATGAGGCGTCCCCTTTCCAGCTGGCATGTGAGCATTAGCTGAAAAGAGGACGCCGTGTCAGACCTTGGGCGAAGGACGCTACGATGCAGCGCACTGAGTGGCGCGAGAGATTCGCGCTGCGCGTCAGCTTTTGGGCCAACGTGGTGCTATTGGCAGTGAAGCTCTTCGCAGCGTTCTCCTCAGGCAGCCTGTCCATCATCACCTCCGCGCTGGACTCCTTCCTTGACCTCGTGTCCGGCATGGGGGCTTATGAGAACAAGCACTGGACCGACGTTGAATCGACGAACCGAGTCCGTGTGTCTGCATGATCATCTTCACTGAAGATGAGTCGTGCTCCGATGTCGCTTCGAGTGCTTGTTCTCAATGACTCTGGTGTCCGGCCTGATCCTGTACTTCACCGACATCAGCATGAGCAAGCAGAACAAGTACCTGTTCCCGGCGGGCAAGAGCCGCATGCAGCCGCTGGGAATCATCGTCTTCAGCTGCATCATGGGCACGCTGGGGTTCCAGGCAGGATTTCCGTCGAGAGCAAGCACTCGACCGACGTCGTGAGTGTGCGTGTGCATCCAAAAGTAGACCAGGCTGACGGATCGACAAAATCACCTATATAACACTCAACCGACAATTAATCGACGAAAACTCATATCGGGCCATTCGCGAGGGCGACATTAAACGCTCGTACGTTGGCATTGGGAACCTGAATCGAGTCCGCGCGTCTGTAGAGCTATCATAATTGCCCTGAAGGTGAGTCGTACTCTCATCTCGGTTCGAGTGGTGTTTCTTAACGATCCTCCTGCCATGTGGTGTATGACGTGGCGAGCACCGGTACATTTTGACCTTCCTGCTGGGTGCTGCTGGAGGCAGTGCAGCAGCTGGTGGGGCGGGCGCACACTCACCACATGGAGGCAGGGCCTGGCAGAATCCGCTCGCCACGTCATACGATGCTGTTTGACACAAGAAACGAGGGTTCAGAATGCGTGTATATGATGTTGAGGCAGTGGGCCAGGCAAAGTCTGCTCGCCATGTCATAGGAGGTCGCGTGACCCAAGAAACGAGGGTCTATGACATGCCGGGCAACGGGCCTGGCAGAGTCTGCTCGCAATGTCATAGGGTGCCATTTGACTCAGGAAGCGAGGGTTCAAAACACGTGTCTATGACGTAGCGAGCAGTATATGCCCGGCCCTAAATAGAGGACCTGTATGTAATCATCAGCATCATGGCAGGGCTCTAGGTTTACTGAGTCACCCTCGTCGATCCGATATTGACCTTTCTCGTGCAGCGCATTCCATTTGTGGACACTTCAGTTGAGCATCCTTTGGGGGGTTCTTATTTTGAGGGTCATTTCGAGCGTTTGTTTACACTGCAGTGTGTTCGATCATGTCAGCTTGCAATTCTGACGAACGAGTGTATGTAAGTACAGAGAGGCGGATGCGGCGATTGTGTACGGGCACACTGATACACGATGCACGAACAGACATGTAGCGAGTGTGCTAGGGACTCTACGTCACGGTGGGCGTGATCCTGGTGAAGTTCTGCCTGTACCTGTACTGCCGCTCATCCAAGAGCCAGGCGGTGCAGACGTACGCGCAGGACCACCGCAACGACGTGGTGACCAACACCGTGGGTTTGATCAGCGCCATGCTGGGCGACCGCTTTCACTTCTGGATCGACCCGCTGGGCGCCATCCTGCTGGTAGGGCCTGGCAGATATAGGCCGCCTCGTCGACGACACGCATTTTGAACCCTCGCTTATTGAGTTGAGTGGCATCCTATGTCGTGGCGAGCAATATCTGACCTGCCCCACTTGCCGGCATGCTACATCATCTACAACTGGGCGGAGACGGCGCTGGACAACATGAAGGCAAGGCCTGCCATAGACTCTTCCACCCACGTCAGTACTTTGCAGGTCCACGAAGAGGGCATATTTGCACATAATTTATTTAGTATGCGAGAGGCATCGTAATCGCACCGGATCACAGTATCATCTCAGCCTGACAGACGAGAGGGGGATAACCTCACCACTCCCCCAGCCCTGCATGGATGTCAACAAATATATCCCTCTCATGGACCTGCAAAGTGTGTCATATGACCCCCAAAGAGCTCCGTTTGATTGCCAGACCCTGACTGTTTGCCCAAGTGTACCTGTGCTTGATTGCCAGGCCCTACGACGCGGCGATGGTGGGCATGAGCGCACCGCCGGAGTTCCTAACCCAGCTCACTTACCTGGCGTGGAACCACCACCCGGAGATCGTGTGCATCGACACCGTGCGAGCGTACACGTTCGGACCCAACTTCTTTGTCGAGGTGGACGTGGTAGTGGACGCGGAGATGCCGCTGCGGTGCGGCCCGGTATCATCCACGTCACTGTGACCATAGTGTACCTGTACATGAACTCCTCCTCCTCATTCTCCGCATGTGTCTCCTCCTTCCTACTCCGCCTCCTTTTCCCCGTCCTCCTCCTCCTCTTCCTCCTCCTCCCCCTCCTCCTCCCCCTCCTTCTCCTCCTCGTCCTCGTCGTCGTCGTCCTCTTCCTTCTCCTTCTCCTCCTTCTCCTCCTTCTCTTCCTCCTCCACCCCCTCCTCCTCCTTCTCCTCCTCGATATGTCCCATCCACGGCCCAGTACCAGCGAACTGCATTTGATACCAGGCTACACCCTGACATGATACCACTCCATACGGTCGTTTGATACCAGCGATCTCCGTTTGATACAGGGCTGCACCCTGACACACCACTCAACACCGTCGTTTGCTACCAGCGAGCTCCGTTTGATACAGGGCTCCAGCCTGATATGGCCCCACTCAGCACGGTCGTTCGATACCAGCGAGCTCCGCTGGATACAGGGCTTCACCTTGACATGACACCACTCAGCACGGTCGATTGAGCCGTCCACGTTGTTTTAACGCCGGTCCTTACGCTGCGACAAGCGCACGACATCGGCGAGAGCCTGCAGAATCGCATCGAGGAGATGGTATGGTGCACACTCCAACCCAATGGCATGTATGACTCACCTGAATTTCTGGTGATCAGTGCTTCGACCCTCGGTATCACGGGGGGACGGGTCTTCTTGAGTCATCAGTCAAGCAACGGTGACTCTCGAGGAGAGCAAAGAGTGAGCAGCAAGAGCTTCACTCTCAGCTGCGCAGTGTGATGTGCGGTGATCGTACCACGCGCGACTGCTGATGTGTTGAGTTCCCTACGAGATGGCGGAGGTGGAGCGCGCGTTCGTGCACATCGACTTCGAGACGGCCCACTACCCAGAGCACGCGGACAAGCGGCGTGAGGCGGAGCAGCGGAGGCGACTACAGGTGGGGCCTAGAAGATATAGTCCGCCACGTCATCGACACACATTCTGAGCCTGGTGCCTTCTTATGCATGCAGAAGCGACTCTCTCTTCATTTCGCTACACCCTCGTTTCTTGATTCGAACGACAACACGTGACACGGCGAGCTTTATTCACCTTGGCGCTACGTCCAGAGCAAAATCATTGCCCGCCACGCCATCGCTACGCATTCTGAACCCTCGTTTCTTGACTTACAGGTCATTCTCCGACGTGACGAGCAATATGTGCCAGGCCATAGCCACAGCAGGATGGAGACTTGACGTCGATGTCCAAGGGGAAGGGGTTTGGGGGGGGAATTAAGGGGGTTGGGGGGCACGCGACCTCGAACGACTCAGGTGGTGGGGAGAGGGGTTCTGGAGGTGGGGGAGGAGGGGGCGGCGGCGGGGACCTGCAGAGTAGAATCAACGGCTCCACCTCGGGGGTAGGGCTGAGTAGACCCCTCAAACACCCCTCATACACTCCTAGGACACCCCTTCTGCACTTCTAATACACCCCTAATGCATCCCTTCCACAACCCTAATACATCCTGATGCACCCCTTCTACACCCCTAATACATCCCTAATACACTCCGAGTACTCCCCTACTACACTCCTAGTGCCTGGTCTGTACTCCGTACTAGATGTAGTACTTCGTACTACATGTAGTACGGTCGGAGTTTGGTGATCTGGCCAAAAGTCAAATGTGTTGCGGTGATTTGGCCAAAAGTCAGACGGTACTACAAATTGAGATCCGTACTACGGAGCAGACCAGGCACTAGTATACCCCCAACACACAACCGCTATAGCCCCCATACAACTCTGATTCACCCCTCATGCACCCCCAATACACCCCGAGTACACTCCTTGTATATCTGTCATGTACTGGCCGTACACCATGGTGCAGATGACCATGTCCTCGTTCGGCGGCCGGCACACCATGGAGATAGTGCGGGCAGCAATGGAAAATCAGGGGGACTGATCTGTAAGCACTCGCTTTTGTAACGGTTCAGCGAGTAGCTGAAACAGTGGATGATGGGCAATAGGCTGATTTCGGTATATCGCTTCCCGCGCCGAGCGCTGACGCTTTGCCCGCAACTCTGTACGGGTATTCAACCTGACGCCCGCTTTCCCGCGCGGAGCGCTGACGCTTTGCCCGCAACTCTGTATGGGCATTTCGTCCAGGCGATATACCGAAATCGGCCTATATGTAGCATAGACTTCTTAACAAAGGCCCCAACTCATAACAAGAGAAGCGGAGTGTGGGTATGCGCATATATAAGGGGGAAAGATAGCAATTCAACTCGTCAAGTAGACCGGCAATCCAAAACCCCTCGGCACAGGCAAATGGGATAGGGACTGTCACGTCCCAGAAAAGTGCAGGCTCCGGAGCCCCGATTCTGTCCGAATCCTCCGCGAAGGCGCGGCGGCGGGACGACCCAGGGGCGTATATCACGCGACGCCGCCGCCTCTACGATACGTGCACACACCCAAGGAACGCTGCTAGCGCTCGTTTGGGAGTTCTTTTCGCCGCAAACGTGCATGAACCCCCTCCCGTGCCCAGATTTAGCTCAGAAATGCCCATTTCTTTTCGTGGACCCGAGTGCGGGTTGCCAAAGCGCCCAATCGGCCTGTCAGCTTTGTCCAGCTGTCACGGATTTTAAAGTAGTGTGTACGAGTGGGCTCTTTAAATAAAATTCCGAGCCAGGTACGCACCACAGCTGTCCCGGAGGTTCCGAGCTCTCGACGGTGGGCTGTGGGGTGTGGAAACTGAGGTTCCAGCTGCTGACCCCCCCACCCCGCACAACAAAAACATACCCAAAAAGTAGAAAACGACGCCTCCGGCGAGATTTTAACCTGGGCTGGCATTCCCTCAGGCTCCGCCTTCCTCAAAACAATCGTTTCCGTGTGCTGTGATGCAGAATTCAAGCGTATTTATTCTCCGCTCCGCTCCGCTCCGCTCCGAAACCTAAACCCCACACCCAGTGATAAGCACCAAACCCTACAGCTACGGCAGTCAGGTTCGGAGCTCGGTACGCCCCTCCCAAAATGCCTTTCTGCAGGTTCCTGGGGGGGTACGGAACATTATTTGAATCCAGTCTCCGACCCAAGCTAGGGTCTGAAGACCCTCATGCGATTGGTCCACGTGGCGGCTCGGAGAGCTGTGATTGACTGGATATTCTATACCAAATCTCACCAAATCTTGCCAAAACTGAAATGAAACGGCTATCGCCCTTCATTGGTCGATGAAAAGACCACGATGAGCTCGCGGTCCATGATTGGTCCAGAGGCTGAATGCCGGGGGGTCAGGGGGTAGTCATAGCGGAGACTGTGTTTAAACCCAGTCCCTGGTATGACTTCTCCCTGACCCCACCGAATACAGACTCTGGGCGAATCAGGGACGCGTGGAAATGATGGGCTGTCCCTTGACCAATCAGGGACAATACAAATTTATGCACAAAATTGGCCCGAAACGTGTCTAAGATCCAGCCAATCAAATCTCAGTAAATCACTGTCTCGACCAATAATATGAGGGCCTTCAGCGTCACACGTGACGCGGAGACTGAATTTAAACCCAGTCTCCGGCACTGATCAGTGCCTGAAGACCCTCATGTGATTGGTCGAGAGAGTGATTGACTGAGATTTGATTGGCCGGATCTTTTGCACGATTCGCGCCAATTCTGAACATAATTGTGTATTGTCCCTGATTGGTCAATGGAGAGTCCATCATTTCCACACGTCCCTGATTGGTCGAGAGGCTATATTCGGGGGGAGCAGGGGGTAGTCAAACCGGAGACTGGGTTCAAAGAGTGCACTCGTACGGTCAGTCTCTGCAACTACATTACGTAGTGTTGTTGCCTCCCGAGGGTCATTTCAACCAGATCTTGAGTTAATAGACGATCAACCCGCTCGACCCGAATCTCTGAGCTAACAGACGGTCAAATCGGGAGGGACTCATGGGAGACTTTTGAAAAGCGGCGTCGCACCGTGCACCATCGCGAGAGTTCGGGGGCCGTTTGGCGCCCATGGTTGATGGATCGCTGCTAGGACTGTCGCGACGAGTCCGTAATAGACCTGCGACGATCACCTGCCGTCCGTTTCCCCGCGTAATTTGTAAGCCGCGCGCACCTGGTCCGCAAAACGGCAGATGCTCCGGAAACGCGCCCAGGTGTCTGTTGCGGACTCGTCGCGACAATCCTGGCGGCGATCCATCAACCATGGGCGCCAAACGGCCCCCGAACTCTCGCGATGGTGCACGCTGCGACGCCGCTTTTCAAAAGTCCTCCCTGAGTCCCTCCCGATTTGACCGTCTATTAGCTCAGAGATTCGAGTCGAGGGGGTTGACCGTCTATTGACTCCAGATCTGGTTTAAATGACCCTCGGGCAGGTAACGACAGTACGCTTCGTAATGTAGTTTCAGAGACTGACGGTACTCGGGAGTCAGCCAATCGGCATCGGCACTCAGAACAGACCGTGGGAACGTCCGCAATCGTCCCAGCCCTGTACATTTGGCTACTGCACGGGGGTTGGCACAGTTGCGGACGTTACTACGGTCAGTTTCGAGCGGCGATACGCTGGATCCCGAGTACACCACCTCGCTAGGTGAAACCCTGAAGGGCGTGTACGACTGACAGGCCATGTGGGCGCTACCTACGACACGCCGCACTCGGGTCCACGAAAAGGCTGGGGATTTTTGAATTAAAACTGGGCACGGGAGGGGGTTCATGCACGGTCGCCGCGAAAAAAACGCCCAAACGAGCGCTGGCAGCGTTCCTTGGGTGTGTGCACGTATCGTAGAGGCGGCGGCGTCGCGTGATATACGCCCCTGGGTCGTCCCACCGCCGCGCTTTCGCGGAGGTTTCGGACAGAACGGGGCTCCAGAGCCTGCACTCTTCTTGGACGTGACAGTCCCTGTCCCATTTTCCTGTGTCGCAGGGTTTTGGATTGCCGGTCTAATTGACGAGTTGAATAGACCTATTCCGCTATCTGAGTCGACAACTTCCTTGGTCTATGACTCAAGAGCGGAAATGACTGTTACCCTGCGCGCTTTGCGCCAATGATTTTGGTCGCCAGTAGAATGGAAAAGGCTGTTTTCAGTGGTGAATCGGCGGGATTGACGCGCGAATAATGACGTACGAAGTGTCGGCGGCGGCAAAACTGCCGCAGACAACCCCCCTTTATATGGGCATTCGTGTCGACACGGGGCAAGGGAACGGTGGTTTATCGCCGCCGCCGCGCCTCGGGGCGATGCGCACATTTAGACCGTCAAAATGGGACAAATGACTCCAGAAACGGGGAAGCGGCGCAACGGCGCGGCAGCTGCGATGCTCGCTGTTCCCATCCCGCGTGTCGACACGAAGGCCCATTTAACGGGGGGTTGTGTGCGGCGGTTTTGCTGCCGCCGACACTTCGTACGTCATTGTTTGCGCGTCATTCGTGCCGGATCACCACTCAAAACAGCGTTTTTCATTCTACTGGCGACCGAAGGAAGGGGGGTACTACGCAGATTCGGCTCTGTATCAAGTGCTTTTAGGGAAAAAGTATTCAGGGGGGGAAGTCCGGACTGTCAGACCATGAATGAGGGGTTAGACGCTCGGTGAGTGTCAGAATATCTGACACGGATTGTGCTCTTAGCACGTGCTTCGCCCCGCCAACCGCGGTCCTCGTGCGCCGCGGACGACGAGCGCACCTCCGCTTGGGAAGACGCAGTGTTCACCATGGGCTCTCTGTGCATCGGTTCACCCGAGACGAAGCGAAGCGCGTCCGAGAGAAGCAAAGCGGGTCGGCGCCGAACCTCGCGCTGTGCCTCGCGATGCCGAAGGCATTTTGGGACGAAGATCTCTCGGCCCATTCGCCCGCCCACAACGTTGCGAAGAGTCTGCGAGTACGCCAGCTGGTGGCTCGAAGTTCACGCTCGGTGCGTTCGCGTGTCAACGGAGGGGGCGGCCGAGAAGGAGGGGAAGGTGGCGCGCACGCAGCGCCGCTGGAAGCGCCGTCCAACGCCAACTCGGCGCGATGGATGGCTCAGTGACTAGCTTGTCACGTTCGCGTGACACGAGCTAAGCTCACCTAGGAACCCTAAGAGCACTTGATACAGAGGCCGAATCTGCGTAATTTGGAGAAATTAGTTATGCGGAATAAGTATCTGAGAGTGGGGCGAAATCACTAAAAGTGGAGCGAAATCACCCGAAGTGAAGCGAAATCACTTGACGAAGAGTGGAGCGAAATCACCCTCTATTTACACTAAAAAGGGGTAGGTGAGGGGGGTAAAGAGGGTATCTGGCGCCCGTGGGAGGGGTACCCGCCTTCTGCGCTGGTTTTGTTCGAAATGCCGCGTCACGCCTTGCACCATCGCGAGAGTTGGGGGGTCGCGTTCAGACCGTGAGCGTCAGCAGGCTCCCTCTGGTCCGGAAAACCCCAGATGGTCCGGAAACGCGACCAGACAGGAGCTTTTCACGGTCTGCGGCGGACAAAAGGGGGTGACCGATCATCGCAGGTGCTTTGCGGACCCGTCGGGCGAATCCTGGTGGAGATCCATCAACCATGCGCCCCACGCGAACCCCCAACTCTCGCGATGGTGCAGGGCGTGACGCGGCATTTCGAACGAAACCAGCGCAGAAGGCGGGCACCCTTTCCACGGGCGCCAGATACCCTCTGTACCCCTCTCACCTAACCCTTATTAGTGTAAATAGGGGGTGATTTCGCTCCACTCTTCGTCAAGTATGATTTCGCTCCACTTTGGGTGATTTCACTCCACTCTAGCTAGTGATTTCGTCTCACCTGTTCAGATCCTTATTTCGCATACCCCAAAAAATACAACTGGGATTTAAGAAAACTCTTTCTGTGATCTAGTGATTTGGCGTTTTCCAGCGGAACGTCCGGACTGTCTTTCTGTGGTTTAGTGACAGACGATTCGACCACGGGAGAACACGATCCGCTCATTCTGGTCCCGCGTAAACCCGACGCGCCCTCGACCGTGTCACGCAGCGCTCTCCGTGTCCCACAGCGCTCGCCGCGACGCGCAGTCCGCGTATTAACGCCGCTCTACGCTCGGGTCTAGGGTGATTTGCGGGACGCATTACGGGCATGGTTTCCTAGAACAGGTCTTAGGGGTTGTGTTACAATAATAGACAGTCCACCAAGAAACGCGCGGAGCGCGGGTGCGCGCGAAGCGCGCATGCTTAGGGCTTGGCGGTCGGCGGTTGGAACGCGTTCGAAGCGTGCGCTTCGGGGAAAAGTACGGACCGCTGTCGCAGCATCGCAGCGATGGCACGCTGCTCTGGTTTTGAGACCTGTAATTTTGGCGAATAAAATCAAGCACACCTGGTGCCCAGTTGGCGCAGCCATAGCGCCATTGTGCGACGTTTGTTCATAGTGCGTCAGTGGGCAATAGTGGTGTCAGCGTCGCCATGAACGGGACTGTCTCCTTTCAAACGCGAGTTTTGGAGAGAAGAGCGGAGCTGTTGCGGCATCGCGGCGATGGCACCAGGAAGCGCATATGTTTTCTTTCGTCTATTTTGCCGGCCGGATAACGGGTTTCTCACTCATAAATCTGAGATGTCTTTCTGTGATTTAGAGCCAAATGTCTCACTATCTGTGACAAAAACAAGTGAAGCCATGAACCTTATTTCTTTTATCAACTTTATTTACTGATTTGTGATTGGTCGACACGGGCGACTTTGACCTCTCGACCAATCACAAATCAGTATATAAAGTTGATAAAAGAAATAAAGTTCATATGACAAAGTGTCGCAAACCCTTTTGACATCTTTTGACATCTTTGAAAAATATGTTGGGGGAGTCAACGACTGCGAGATGTTTCTTTGGATTATTTAGACCGTGGATGCAATTTTCTGGATGAGTGCCCATACGGAAACTGAAGATCACAGTGAACAAATCCAAACAAATATGTTGCATTCGGTGACTCCCCCAACATATTTTTCAAAGATGTCAAAAGATGTCCAAAGGGTTTGCGGCACTTTGTCTTACCTGTAGCTTCACTTGTTTTGTCACAAATCTGGTTTTGGTAAATCCTTGAACCCCGTCTCCGGGTCTTCGAAGACCCTCAAGGCCCTCATGTGATTGGTCGAGAGAGTGATTCACTTAGATTTGATTGGATGGATCTTTTGCTCTTTTCGCGCCAATTCTGATCGTGATCGTTTTCTGATCCCTGATTGGTCAATGGACACTGCATCATCTCCCTTTGTCCCTGATTGGTCGAGCGGCTAGATTTGGGGGGATCAGGGTAATCATACCGGAGACTGGGTAAATCAGGAACATTTCTTTCGGCGCATACCCCCCTTCCCAAGTCATTGGCGCTCGCGCGGGAGGCATAAAAGAATGCGGAATAGGTCTATAGCTATCTTCCCCCCTGACAAATATGGAAGGGGCTCAGCACTGCCTGTCACACCACAACACGGCGAAGTCACTGTCTCCCTCCGTCACGAGCCGCAGGCGTGTATCCGGCCTCCTGATGAGTCGAGAGCGTTCCGGGACCAACTGGCAGGCAGTGTCGTAAAACACCTCGGGGGCCGTGCTGGGCAGTGTCTGCGCCGTGAGGGGGGCAGTGATGGAAACAGAAGGTTGGCACGAAGAGCTTTTTGGATTTGTGTAGTAATGGCGGTTTTTGTCAGATTAGGGTCGGATTTTATTTAGCCTGTCAAATGAGGGACAGTCATATCAAATTAGGGTTGAATGGCCAAAAAGCGTTAAAATTTGAATTTCCGAGTTAGAGTCGAAGGGACCTATAGGGCTGAGCCGGCCGAGATTTGCCCGAGAGGTGGCTTGGCGGGGCGCGTTCGGAAAGTCCCGCCCGGGGAACCGGCGCGGTATACGGCGCATTCAAGGGGTCGTTCGAGAGTGTCGCCGGTGGCGGCGACGGCGCGTTCGTTGCAGCGCCGCCGCGATGCGCTATTTTCCGTGCATTTGTGCTATATCGCGCTATGCGCTAATTCTCGTCTTTTTCATTTCT
>Ga0307489_10002007_pt1 | contig 13573 bp, 18 predicted proteins | sample SB12metaG_FD_202247 | JGI IMG/M metagenome (GOLD analysis project Ga0307489, IMG submission 202247) | Sea-ice brine microbial communities from Beaufort Sea near Barrow, Alaska, United States - SB 1.2 | ecosystem: Environmental > Aquatic > Marine > Coastal | place: USA: Alaska | collected... | reverse complement strand
GGGGTGTGCCGCTTAAGCTCAAGGACTTTGTCAAGACCGCCGAGCGGCTGGCTTGGGCTAAGACGAACGGGTGCGATTGGGAAGAGAGAACTTGTGCGCTCGCCGCTTGGGGCGGGCATCTGGAGGTGCTGCAGTGGGCGCGAGAGCACGATTGCCCGTGGGACGAGTGGACGTGCGCACACGCCGCTCGGGGCGGACACTTGGAGATGCTGCGGTGGGCGCGGGAGCATGGGTGCCCATGGGATAAGAAGACGTGTGCGTGCGCCGCCAAGGGAGGGCACCTGGAGGTTTTGCAGTGGGCGCACGAGCACCACTGCCCGTGGTGGGCGATGGGGATGTGTTCGGCGGCCGCTGAGGGCGGACACCTGGAGGTGCTGCAGTGGACGCGGGAGCACGATTGCCCGTGGGATGTGTGGACTTGTGGACAGGCCGCTCGGGGCGGGCACCTGGAGGTGTTGAAGTGGGCGCGGGAGCACGACTGCCCGTGGAATGCTACGACGTGTGGGTACGCCGCTCATGGCGGGCACCTGGAGGTGCTGGAGTGGTTGCTTGAGCACGGCTGCCCGCGTGGCGCGGGGACGTGTGCATCGGCCGCAGAGAACGGGCAGCTGGAGGCGCTCAAGTTTTTGCGGGAGCAGGACTGCCCGTGGATCTGGACGACCCTCTCAAACGCCAGAGAGAACGGGCATATGGAGGTGGTACAGTGGGCGCTGGAGAACGGGTGCCCCGATGACAAGCCGGAGGACTGGTCTGATGAGGAGTCGGAGTCTGATGAGGAGGAGGAGGAGGAGGAGGAGGAGGGGACAGATGAAGAGGAGGACATGTAGTAGGCCCAAACGGTGGCAGTGTATTTTCAGATGTCAAACTGTCAATACGTCGGAAGTTCATAAACAACGCTACATATGTTCACCTTCACTCGCCCATTAACTCGCCGTCGTCGCTAGAGCTGAACGAATCCCAGCACCCGGCGGCGGCGGCGGTCTCCTCCCTCGCGCGCTCCGGAAACCCGCCGTACCCGAGGCTGTGTCGCCTTCACTGGTCACGTGAAGGCTAGAGTTTGAATACATATTGGTTGAGTGGTTCAAACGGTACCTTCGGCCGGCCGGAATTGATGATGAGCGAGTGAGGAGCTCTGAAGCGAAGCCAACCTTCAAGTTATCTCGCCTGGTTGATGACGACGTTGAGATAGGAAAGCGGCAGCGGCGCTAAGGCATGACGCGGGTATGGCGGCTGGCGTCAGGCGGAGTGAAAAGTGGTGAAGTGCAAGAGCTGTGCGGTCGGCAAATGTACCGGCCGACCGTTTGGAGGGACGTGGGATTTTGTCTCGGACGCCGCCGCCCAGAACGTCCATCCCGGCTACTGCGTCAAGGGGATAGACTTTATCCAACGAGCAGGTGTGCTCGACAGTTGTGGAGCGTTGAGCTCGGACGAGTAGGAGGTGACGTCAGGAGGCGGAAGCTTCGGACGCCGAGGATGAGGAGGCGGCGGCGAAGGTGGGGGCCGTCGGCTAGCTAGCTATGATGCTAGTCCTAGTACTCGTATGTCACTCGTGTTCGAACGCTGTGCCGTTGGCTTCCACGAGTGTTCACTCTCGCTGTTCACTCTCGTAAGAAGCGAATGCGATTCAGACACCCGAACGCGTTGTAATGGATAAACTTGTTTTATCTGAGCCGTTGACTACCAGTACAGTACACCCGGGGACGGTCGCTGCCCGTTCCGACGCGGAGTGTGTGGTGGGCCGAGCGAGGGAGGGGCGAGTCCCGCCGGAGCCCGACCGAAGCGTGGCGCGGCGCGGCGCGCAATCGCAAAAGGGCGACCGAACGCTAGTTTGTCGGTTAAAAGATGTCGGTTACAAATAGTGGGTTAGAAGGTACGTGGTTACACCTGACCGACTGAGGCACGACTCCAAATTCACTTACTGTTGTCGAGCGATGTGAATCCTTTCAATCTGATTGGACGTTTTGGTGAGACATGGAAGGAGTGTGTGGAGAAATGATGAACATAAATTATATGACGCCGAGAACGGTCCAGGAACCCCACAATCTGTCGAGGGTGTGTCGCCCTATACATATAACCATATTTCTCCCAGCCCCCCCCCAAAAAGCCGATAGCTCTATCGCCGAAAGTTCTTGGTGTGATAGTCCTCGTCATCACCCACTTTTCAGCCGTTTGTTGCTCTGAATCGTCATGAAAACCGCTCCAATACAGAAAGTTATCGATTTGATTCTCTGGATCGGCTCTTGGACCCGCTCCCTCTCCTCCGCGTCGGCGTCGGCGTGCCGCCAGAGCGGGGGACATCTGGAGCGGGGCGGGCATCTGGATGTTGCAGTGGGCGCAGGAGCACGGCTGCTCGTGGGACGAGGACCTGTGTGGCGCCGCCGCTGGGGGCGGGAACCTGCGGGCACGGCTGCCCGTGGCGGCTGCCCGTGGGATGAGGACGTGTATGGCGCCGCCGCGGGGGGCGGGCACTTGCAGGAGCTGCAGACAGAACTCCATAACTACGGCCCGTGGGATGACAACAACGTGGGATGAAATGACATCAACACGTTGTGGCGCCGCCGCGAGGGGACGAGGTGGTGGAACTGGATGCGAGCGCGGGTGAGAACGCTCGGAACGGGGGGGCGTAGGACGCTAGGAGGGTGAGTGGTGTGTTTGAAATGGTTGTGTGGGTGACTAGGTGTGGGAGGATGTGGGTGCAGTGAAGCGGCGCCACGGGGTGGGGGCAGGGGGTTGGGTGATGGGGTGCGGTCTGGGTATGGGTGTGCGTCGTGTCTGATCTTTTGCTCTTCGTTGGACAAAAGCATTTCATTTATAATTCGATTTCATCGTGGCTATTCCCACTGACTCACGCTCTCCTTCCGTGCTACAACCAAATGACAACTTGAGCGCCGCGTAGCATGTGCGAAGTGCCGTCTCTGTGCCTCTCCACGCACGCGAGGCCGCTGTACACTGGGTGCGAAGCGCCGAGACACTTCACGGGGGTAACATCCAGACCGTTAAGTTCATCTTCTATCTAGATGTTGCCACATTGTCTGTTCAACAGTTCAGTATGACAGTATCGTAAATTTCACTTTGCACCCCAGCTGTGCCGACTGACGATGACGTGGAACTTAAAGGGAACGAGTGGCCAGGCCGCGGAGGAGGCGGATGAAGCGAGTGTGTACAGGTACAACGGACTGAGAATAGGGGAACAAGGCGGCGGGTGTGTACCGGTACACCATGCGCAAAGGCCCTGTCCGCCGTGGGTGGCACGAGTGGCGTGTCGCCGCTCTCTCACACCCTGCGGCAAGGCCCGGCAGAAACTGCTCAAAGCAGCACACTCAGGCTACGCAGTTCGGGTGGGGGGGGCACACGGGGATCTGGATTTGCTTGAGTTAATAGACCGTCGCTCATATAAATTACACTGTAGATCAGTCTGCTGCACACGGCAGACAGAAAAATGTATGGGCGAGGGTCTGTTAACTCAACGATCGTGACCAGACCGCGCCACGCGCCATGCCCATCTGAGTCCCCCATCAGAACTGCGTAGGGGTAGCGTTGAGCTCAAGCAGCGAGATTTCAAAATGTGGTTGATGAACATTATAGGCAAATTCTGCCAAGCCCTACCCCGCGGAAGCCCGCCGCGCCGATTATAATATCAAACGAAACATCAGCCTCTTCCTCTGTTGCTCCGTTACGCTGACACCGCCTCGCACGCGCACGTGCTGGCCGTTCAATCAATGCCACTGTTCGAATGTCGTTTGGTTTCAAATTCGCGATTCACACCTGAAGCACCGGCCAGCCTGCGCCAAGCGCCGATGGTGTGACACGAGTCACTTCGTTCAGGCTGTCTCTGCCTTTTAATTACTGCCCAGTTATGGTGGGGAGGACAAACGGGGATGGCGCGTGGCGCGGTATGGTCACTATATTTGAGTTCATAGACCCTCACCCATACAAAATTCAGTCTCCCGTGTACGGGAGACTGATCTACACTGTAATTATTATGAGCGACCGTCTATTGACTCAAAAAACATACAAATCCCATTTGACCCCCCCAGCCGAGCTGCGTAGTACCTTTGTAGGTACATATCTCACTCACCACCGATGCTGTTGGACACACGAAACGACGCCAACTGCCACTGAAGCCCCGCTGGCTCAGTCGGCGCGGCGGAGGCGGGGAAGCAGGAGGGAGGGCGCCGCCGCTTGCCGGGCGTGGCACGCCGGAGTGGCGCGGTAGGGGTCAGGGCGGTGCGCGCGCAGGGTGACAAGGTTGGTCGGGAGATCGATATGGGAGGTCGATATGGGATATCGATATGGCCGTTCTGGATGTCAATATGGGATATGGTCTGATGATATGGGGTCTGATTATTTTCAAGCGTTGAGTCCCGGTGCTCTCAACACAGATTTCAACACTTGCACCAACACACCCGCCGCGTCATGGCCTGACTGTTTGCTCATAGTGTACCGGTGCACCCGGGGCCTGACTGTTTGCTCATAGTGTACCGGTGCTCTCAACACAGATTTCAACACTTGCACCAACACACCTTGGCGTTCTTCATTGTCTGCGCCGTCAGCCAGGGGCTTACACTCGTTCACTTTTCAGCTCAACTTGAGCCGTGCCTGACACACAAAAACACCCTACACACCCTAAACACCCCCTTATACCCCCTGAACACGGGCTACACAACCCCTACGTGCACCCCCTATCCCATACAAAGCGCTCAAGTTGAGCTGGAAAGTGGACGAGTGTAAGCCCCTGCAGAGTGTTGGCACGTGATAAGTCGGAGGTGAGTCGACGTGATTCTTGGGTTATTAGACCTCCAATGTCTCAAGTTGAGCGGGAATGGGAACGAGTGTAATCCCCCGCCGTCAGCGCGGCGGCTGCGGATGCCGTGCGCTTTGCCTCCGTCCAGGGTCTGCCAGACATTGCTCGCCAGGTCATATGTTGCCAGATCCATGAATCCAGTCTCCGGGTGATTAAGCAACCTGAAGGCCCTCATGTGATTGGTCGAGAGAGATTTACTGAGATTCGATTGGCTGAATTCTTTGCACGTTTCGCGCCAATTCTGACCGTAAATGTGTACTGTCGCTGATTGGTCAATGAACAGTCCATCATTCTCCCGCACCCCTGATTGGTCGAGAGGCTGCTTTCGGGGGGGGTCAGGGGGGGTAAACCCCGCGGACTGCGTTTCAGGAAGGAGGATTCAGCGTGCGTTTAGTTGACGCGACGGGCAATGGGCCCAGCTGGTATTGCTCGCCAAATTCATAAGAAGTCATGTAAGAAACGAGGGTTCAAAATGCGTGTCCATGACGTGGCAGACAGTCACAGACAATTGCAGACAGTTGCAGACAGTATCTGTTGAGCCCTGCCTGCGTGGCTACGGCCATGCCGCCGCCGCCGCCGCCGCCGGGGGCGGGGGCGGCCTTGGTGGCGGCGGCGGGGGCTTCCTGTCCGAGGGAGCTCAGGCTTGGTACGCGAGACTGCAGGGGAGGGGGGGGGGGCGAGGGAGGGTGGAGAAGCGTCAGATGGATTGTTGAATACAGATAAACAGAGGTAGAGGCTGAGAGGTGAGAGGGCATTGGCCTGATCACGCCAGAAGCAGGGAGAAGGGACGACTGAGAGAGAACCGGAAGTACATGGAGAATGGGGAAAACGTCAGGAGGAGTTCTGAACACGTGACGAACAGAAGAGAGGCTGCGAGGCCACCGGTATGATCATCTCCCGTATCGATATGGGATATCTTGTCACTCTGTGCGCGCGACGAGCGACGACATGGGACGTGAGTGCGTGTGATGCGGGCGAAAGGTGAGCCGTCGCTAAGTATGAGGAAGTGCGGCGTCTACGTAACTGACTACACTCACGTGTCGGTGTGCTCAGTGTTGCGTCAGAGGTGCCATGTATGGATCTCCTGACCACGAATGCCTTGGGTCATATATGTGTCGGTCGGACTTTCGGTCAGAAGTACAAGCTGTGGGTGCTGTGCGACGCGGAGGGCACGAGCGAGCTGGTCATGGTGTGCCGCGGCGTGCGGTACGGCGGTGCAGGTTGACCCCAGGTGACCCCAGGTTGACCCAGGTTGACCCCAGGTTGTCCCAGGTTGTCCCCAAACTGTCCCCAGGCTGTGCCCCGAGGTTGATCCCAGGTTGACCCCGGGTTGACCCCAGGTTGTCCCCAGGTTGACACCAGGCTGACCCCAGGTCGACCCCGGGCTGAACCCAGGTTGACCTCAGGTTGACCCCAGGTTGACCCCAGGTTGACCCACAGGCTGACACCAGGTTGACCCCGGGCTGACCCCAGGTTGACCCCAGGTTGACCTGACCCCAGGTTGTCCCCAGGCTGAACTCGGTTGGTTTCAGAAGCTAAAATATGATGAACCATTTTCAAACTTTGCTTTCAGATTCAACTTGCGCCAGTACAGTGAGGTGGTTCGAGTCCAAGGCCAAGGGCGAGAGGCACGCCGTGTTCGAGCTCGAGTTCCGCCAGGTAGGGCCTCACCGTATCAACACAGTTTTCTGGTACTCGCCACGTCGTCCACCACGTAGTGTCCCGGTGTTTATGGTGCTTGCCGCCTCATCAACCTCATAGTTGTACCTGTGCTTACCATGTAATCAACCGCATAGTGTCACTGTATCAACTATGCGTTAACGGTGCCCACCACGTCATCAACCACACTGGTGTCACTGCGCCGTGTTCGAGCTCGAATTCCACCAGGTCGGGCCACACTGTATCACTACAGCTTACCGGTGCTGGCCACATCATCCACCATCTCAGGCGGGCAGTGTGCATTGTGGCGGAGTGAGGACCTACTAAAACGCACACACGTTAACCTCCGCTACCCTTAGATGTGGAAGAGAAAGAAATCAATACGTACATCTGACCCAGCAGTTTGTGTCTGCCACTTAAACCGGCCCTCTGAAAAATCAATACTGTCATCTGACCCAGCAGTTTGTGTCTGCCGCTGCAACCGGCCCTCCTGTCAGGGAAACCCGCGCACGGGGGCGCACAAACGGTTGGTGGCGGCGTTGATGGCCAAGCACGCGGGGGACGTGATTGGGAAACAAGAGGCCAGCCTGGCGGGGCCGTACAGTCGTTATCAGTTCAGCTTTACTTCATGTTCAGCTTTACTTCATGTCTCAGCAGCACCTTTGAAGGGTATTTTCATGGGGGCCAGGGCGAATGCCTGGTGCCTCCTTATACACGCGGAAGCGTCTCTCTCACACTCTCTCTGAGGGGGGCATTAGCTCTATACGCGGAGTCGGGGACAAGACAGATCAAGTTTAACTGAGGTAGGGAACGGTTGTAACACCCTACTTGCTGGCGGAGCAAGAGGTTTGGATGACGCATCTGACACGGAACCGGTTTTACGAGGAGCGGTACTCGACAGCAGCGGCAGGGGCGGGGGCGGACAAGGTATGGCCTGGCAGATATTACGCATCAAGTCATCCTGCACGTTTCAAACCCTGGTCTCTTGATGTCATGTCATCCTATGTCGTGGCGAGCATTATTCACCAGGCCTTAGGACATGGTGGGGGCGGGGGCGGGGGCGGGCATGGCGGGGGCGGGCGGAGCGGTGGCGAAGGCGGCGGCAGCGACGGCAGCGGCGACGGCGACGGCGGCGGGGGCGCCGGCGGCGGAGGGGATGCTGCGCTCGTACGTCGTTACACCCGCGCCCGAGTGATTTAGGTGACGCCGTTTACTTGGTCTAGGTAACATCGTTTAATTGATTTAGGTGCGACGCGGGTCCCGCTCAACGCTAATAAAGTCCAAGCTTGTGCGTGAATTTGGTAATGCGAAGAGTGAAGAATCATCATAAGCTTGTGTTTGCATTTATCATGCGAAGAGGGAAGAGCAGTCATCATGCTTTGTCGACTCTCGCGTGAATTGGATCGGCTGAGCAAGTTTCGCAAACCAAAACACCACTAAACAAGTTGCCACACACCAAAGAATAAACCAATACACGCGGCTCGTGTTGGATCTACACACACATTGTCATCGTTGCCATCTGTCGTCGCGTCGTGTTTCGTTGACGTCGAACGTTTGACGGGTTGGATGCTTCATTAAGGAGCTCCGTGCTCATCCAGCCACGCCAGCACCTCCGCGTGCCCACCCTCAGCGGCCGTCGCACGCGTCCGAGCGCTCCACGGGTAATGGTGCTCCCGCGCCCACTTCAAGACCTCCAGGAACCCTCCCCCAGCGGCGGCGTGACACGTTTTCGCATCCCACGCGCACCCGTGCGCCCGCGCCCACTGCAAAACTTGCAGGTGCCCACCCTCCGCGGCCCACCCACACGTCCGAGCGTCCCACGGGCAGCCGTGCTCCCGCAACCACTGCAGCACATTCAAGCGCCCGCGCACAACGGCGAATGCACAAGTATCCTCATTCCAAGGGCAACCGTTCTCCCGCGCCCACCTCAACACCTCCAGGTGGCCTCGAAAAGCGGCGTATGCACAGGTAAGCTCGCTCCACGGACAGTCGTTCTCCCGCGCCCACCGCAGCACCTCCAGGCGCCCGCCCCGAGCGGCGATCGCACATGTCTTCGCGACCCACCGGCACCCGTTCGCCTTCGCCCAAGCCAGCCGCCCGGCGGACCCGACGAACGACCTGATACTGAGCGGCACCCCCGCGGTTTCCCCCGCGCGCGCGAGGCCGGAGCCCACCACCGCCGCCAGCCAAGGGCGCCCCACCTGCGCGAGCACGGTGCGATCCGCGGGTCCTAGCCGCGGCAGCACCTCGGCCTGAAAGACTTCGGGCAGCTTCTCGAGCAGCACCCCGAGCAGCGGTGACGGGTAGGTTATCAGCCCCGCCTCCCTCAGCCTCCCCAACAAATTTTCCTCGGAAAGAATATCGGCTCCCTCGCCGTGCCCCAACAGCGCGGCGAGCGCGCCCGACAGGCGCACGAGGAGACGATGCGGTGAGTCGGCGGCGGTGGTCAGCATGGCGGAAGGATCGGCGTGGGGTGGACGGCGGCGTGCGGGGCGCGTGTGAGGAGAGTGTTGAGTTGTTGGGGCACGTAGTGTGACTGCACAATGAGTCAAACGATATGACCTAGATGTAGTAGATCCCAAGATCAGATCTGATAGTCTGATAGCACAGTCTGAGCTGTTTCCCGCCCAAAGCTCAAACGTCAAAGCGCCCCGTTTGACGGCAGCGCGCCACACTTGACAGGCCGCCGCAGCAACCTCTCGCGCGCCGGATCCGGCCCAGCGCGGCACGCGGTGATCCATGGACGCCCCAGCGCCGTCGTCTGACCAGGCGTCGTCCGCCGCGCCCCCCTCCGCGCACGGCAAGGTGCTGCTCACGCAGCTAGACTTCGCCCTGCAGGGTCGTGCCGCTCTAAAGCGCGAGCTTGAGGATCTGGGGAAGGTATACGCTGCGGGGGTGGAGGTGGTGCATGCAAAGCTGCATGATCTCCTTCGCACAGAGATGGAAACACACGCGCGTGCGCCCGAGCTGCATTCCTTCAGCGGTGGATCCGGCGGAGACTCCTCGGAGGACGACGACGACGACGGTGCCCTCTCCTCCGAGCTGGACAGCGTTGATGCAAGTGTCGATCAGCCCGCGCGCAAGGCGCCCCGCAAGCAGCTCGTCACCACGGCTCGTATCAAGCATACCGCGCGCAAGTCCACCGGCGGCAAGGTGCCCCGCAAGCGGCTCGCCACCAGGGCGGCGCCCACGTCAGCGCCCGCCACCGGTAAGGCCGTGTCAATTGAAAAGCATTTAAATGCTCGAAAGTCCATTGGATGCCGCCTGGTTTCATCGGTTAACTATCGGTATACTTGAATGATTCAATGGATTGAACTAGAAGCGAAAATATTGTATCACGAAGGACAACAGAGCAACACCAGCAGGGTATAATCGATTGAAGGTTGCACTGATATTGAGACAGCTTTCAAGCTCTGCTTCCAATGCCAACTTGTGCCCCTACACATCGGCGGCGGCGAGCAGCTCAAGATACAGCCTCGCAAGAAGTTTATGTGCGGTTAGATGGCCCACGATCACGAGAGCTATGATCTCGCGGGTGATCCCAACTTCACTAACGCCATGCATTAGACGACCGGCGGGTGGCAAGCCATGTGGTGAGTGCGTGCAATATCTTCCAGGCCATAGGAGGAGGGAACGGCGGGTGCGGCGGGCGCGGTGGCGAAAGCGGCGGCAGCGACTGGGCGGTGGAGGTGGCGGCGGCGGCGGCGGCGGAGGGGATGCTGCGCTCGTACGTCGTCACGCCCGCGCCCGAGTGGTTTAGGTGATGCCGTTGAACTGGTTTATACAACATTGTGTAATTGGTTAGGTGCAACGCGAGTTCCGTTCAACGCTAACAAGCTGATCGCACGTTGTGCACGAGGCGTAAGAGAGAGATGTAGACGGAGATAGAGACGTGTCCGCGTGTATGAGGAGGTACCAGGCGTTCGCCCTGGCCCTCGTGCGTGTCTATTGGAAGATATCGTGCCAGAGCATTATAGTCCGTTGGTTTATTGTAGTTCTGATGCATGTTTGTCGTCCTTGGTCTGCACTCGTTACTCGCTCGCTCCCCCGCTCTCGCTCCCGCTCTCGCTCCCGCTCCCGCTCCTGCTGTCGCCCTCGCTCTCGCTCTCCTCGACGTACTCCATCGGACACCCGTGAGCCGCCACGTATTGGAATATCTCGTCATCTTCGACTTCTTGGGCAGCGTCAATGGTCCGCCCATCCCACGGGCAGCCGTGCTCGTGAGCCCACCTCAGCACCTCCAGGTGGCCGCCCTCAGCCGCGTATTCACAAGTCCGATGGTTCCACGGGCAGCCGCGCTCCCGCGCCCACTGCAACACCTCAAACTGCCCCTTCAGAGCGGCGTAGCGACACGTCTTTTCATTCCATGGGCAGTCGCGCGCCCACGCCCACTGCAACAGCTCCAGGTGCCCGTTCATAGCGGCGTATGCGCAAGTCCAAGCATCCCACGGGCACCCGTGCTCCCGAGCCCACTTCAGCACCACCAGGTCGCCGAGAGACGCGGCCCACAAACACGTGGCCTCGTTCCACGGGCAGTCGCGCTCCCGCGCCCACTTCAACACTTCCACAAGCCCATCGCGAACGATGTAGATGGACGTTCTCGCGGTCCACGAGCACCCGTTCGCCTTGGCCCAAGCCAGCCGCCCGACGGACCCCACGAACTCCTCAACCTTGAGCGGCACCCCCGCGGTCTTTCCCGCGAGTGGGAGGCCGGAGGCCACCACCGCCGCCAGCCACGGCCGCCCCACCTGCGCGACCACGGCGCGATCCGCAGGGTCCAGCTGCGGCAGCACCTCCGCCGCGAGCACCTCGGGCAGCCTCTCAAGCAGCGCCCCGAGCAGCGGCGACGGGTAGTTTATCAGCCCCGCCTCCCTCAGCCTCCCCAACAAACTTTCCTCGGAAATGCGCTCGGCGCTCTCGGCGTGCCCCAAAAGCGCGGCGAGCGCGCCCGACAGGCGCACGTGGAGGCGGTGCGGGGCGGCGGCGTCGGGGGACTGCATGGCGGAAGGATCGGCGTGGGGTGGACGGCGGCGTGCGGGGCGTGCAGGAGGAGAGTGTTGAGTTGTTGGGGCACGTCGTGTGACTGCACAAAGAGTCAAACGATTTGACCTAGAACTAGTAGATCTCAAGATCAGATCTAATGGCAGCGTCTGGCTACGAGTATCTGGGCTGTTTCCCGCCCAAAGCTCAAACGTCACAGCGCCCTTTTTGACGGCAGCGCGCCACATTTGACAGGCCGCCGCAGCAACCTCTCGCGCGCCTGATTCGGCCAAGTGCATCAAGCAGAGATCCATGGAGGCCCCGGCGCCGTCGCCTGACCAGGCGTCGTCCGCCACGCCCCCCTCCGAGCGCGGCAAGGTGCTGCTCGAGCAGCTTGATTGCGCCCTGCAGGGTCGTGCCGCTTTGAAGCGCGAGCTTGAGGAGCTAGGGGAATCGTACGCCGCGGGGGTGGAGGTGATACATGCGAAGCTCCACAACCTCCTCCAAACAGAGGTGGGAACGCACGCGCGTGCGCTCGAGCCGCATCCCTTCAGCGGTGGATCCGGCGGAGACTCCTCGGAGGACGACGACGACGACGACGGTGCCCTCTCCTCCTGGCCAGACAGCGTCGATCAGCCCGCGCGCAAGGCGCCCCGCAAGCAGCTCGCCACCTCTGCTCGTATCAAGCATACCGCGCGCAAGTCCACCGGCGGCAAGGTGCCCCGCAAGCGGTCGCCACCAAGGCGGCGCCCACGTCCCCGCCCGCCACCGGTGAGGCCGTGCAAGTTGAAATTTATTTTAATGCTTGAAAGTCCAGTTGAATGCCGCCTGGTTTCATCCGTGCTTGAATGATTGAATGGATCGAACTAAGGAAATTATGGTATCACAAAGGACAGCAGGCGAAACTAGCAACAGCACAGTACAGTACCACCACCACCACCAGCACAGTTACCATATTCACAAGCGCACGTGGTGATGGATTGAAAGTTGCACTGAAATGTAATCAGCTGTCAAACAAGCTCTGCAACTTACAATGTCAACCTGCGCCCCTACACGCCGGCGGCGTCACGCAGCCTCGCAAGACGTTTATGAGCGGCGAGATGGCCCACGGGCACGAGAGCTATGATGTCGCGGGTGACCCAAACTTCAACAACGCCATGCATGAGACCACTGGCGGGTGGGTGGGGGTGGGCGTGGGGTCCCCGCGGGCGAGTTGTTCCGGCACATCATGACCAAATTGACGAGGGAGGGGATAATGGAGGGGCAGGAGGATGGGGAGGGGCGGAAGGAGGGGGATGCACGCCATGTGGTGGGTGCGTGCCAGCCGGCATTGCGAACACGTCGGGTAACGAAGGCGTGCTGTTCGTGTGCAGTACGTGCAAAGGTTCGGTGTGCGACTGAGCAACTGATGCTGATGAGGAGGACTCGCTGCTGCCCGGCGAGTCCAAAGGGATCCGAGGCGGACGGAAAGTTGGCGTAAAGGGTAGATTGACTGCAAGAGAAGCCGGGGCAGGAGCCTGGGGAGAAACCCGAGTAGCGCGCTCCGCTAGTCTGATGTGAGTCTATAATTACAGCCGTGATCGCGTTTTGGCAATGTGTAGTTCTTGCGGTGGCGGCATGGTGGCAGCTCTGGTGGCGGTACGCACCATACAATCTGAATGACGCTTCTCAAATCGGTCGATCTTGGGCGATGGGCGGGGCGGCGGCGGCGCGCGGCGAAGGGAGCTGAAGTCTTGGACGACGGCGCTCATGGTGACCAGATATCCCATATCGATGTGGAGATGACCATATCGGTACTGTCATCTCCCATATCATTAGCCATATCGACATCCAGGATGACCATATCGATATTGGATCATATCTTGTCACTCTGACGGCGACCCCGGCGACCCGGGGGTTGCGCATGAGAGGCGATGGGACGGCGAGGCCGCCGCGTACAAGCCGTGGGGATGCGGCTGGGTAGCTTACTGCGGGAAACAGGTGCCGAGTGCACTTGGGCCTGGTGAGGGGGATGTCGCCGTGCTGGTTTCCCGTCGAACCTCAGGCTGTGACGAATGGCGTGGTAGAAGGTGTAAAAGGCGGCAGCGTAGCTGAGACGCAGGGCGTGGTTGTTGCGGGCGATGGAAGCGG
>Ga0307489_10002006_pt1 | contig 13580 bp, 23 predicted proteins | sample SB12metaG_FD_202247 | JGI IMG/M metagenome (GOLD analysis project Ga0307489, IMG submission 202247) | Sea-ice brine microbial communities from Beaufort Sea near Barrow, Alaska, United States - SB 1.2 | ecosystem: Environmental > Aquatic > Marine > Coastal | place: USA: Alaska | collected... | reverse complement strand
CGAGCAATCTGTGTTCTTCATTTAGAGAGCATCTGATGACGTGACGAGCAATCTGTGTTCTTCATTTAGAGGGCATCCGATGGCGTGGCGAGCAATCTGTCCCACATAGTCTCGCTATGTCATCGAACGCATATTAGATCCTTGTTTCCTGGGGAGACAAAAGGCGTCTGATGATGTCGTGAGCAATATCCGCCCGGCCCAACCTCCAACCATCGGCCGACGCCGCTGGAGCCGGCGCCCACCCACCCGCCCGCCCTTCAGGCCTGGCGATGATTAATGCTTGCCTCGTCATGTGATGCCATGTAGCTCAATATCTAGGCATGAGCTGCAGACAGGAGCGTAGCTCCCAGTCTAGATACAGGCTGTACTAGTACTGCCAATAGAACGAGGGTCTGAAATGAGGAGGATGACATGTCGGGTATGATCTGGCAGGCCGTACCTGCCCGCCTGCCGCTCCCTGCGCCGACCGATCTCCGTCCGCCGTCCGCCACCGTCCTCAGCGCCGGGTTCCACCCATTGCCAGGGGCTTACAATCGTTCACATCAGAGCTAACTTGAGCACCTCCGGGACACATTCATGAATTAAGCTGTGCTATACGGTGGACAGAACAGCTCAAGTTGAGCTGAAATGGGAACGAGTGTAAGCCCCTGCCCGTTACCAGTGAGCCAGCTGATCAATCCCCCCCCGCCGCCGCCAGGCTGAGACCCGCCCGCCCCTGCCGCCGCCGCCCCCCCCGCGGCCGCCGCCGCAGCGGTGGCGGCGGTGTTCCCTTCCGCAGTCACCGCGCCTCCGGCCCCGGCGCCGGCGCCGCCGGCTCCAGCTGCCGCTGATGTGCCTACTCCGCCGCTGGAGCGCCCGCCCACCGCCGCCGGCGGCAAGCTACACAGCCGGTGCGTGTAACACAGCACCCGCCCCAGGGCCTCGTGCCATCGCTGCCCAATTGGCACCCCGGTGTAGCGGCGCAAGTTGAATTTGGAAGCAAAATTCAAGCAAAATTGACAGTAGGTTTATCATATTTTAGTTTCAAGCGTTGAATTCCAGGCGGTTTCAACTTAAGTTTCATAGGGTCAATCTGCACCACCCTACCCCGTGCAGCATCTCGCTGGGTTTGGGTGTCAGCTTGAGCCACGCCGCCGGCATGTGCAGCAGGTTACTGTGCGCCATCAGCGCGTGGAGCAACAGCAGGCCGGTGCAGGGCCCCGCCCCAAGCTCCCAGGTGTAGCGCCGCAACTTGAAATTGAAAGCAAAACTTGAAACTGGCTAGACATATCTCAATTTTAAGAGCTTAATTCCAGGCGCTGTCAACGTGGGTTTGATAGGGTCAACCTGCACCGCCCTACCCAGGGACAGCCATGGTCCATGTGAGCTTCCCCTGGCCCCGAACGCGAGGACCTTGACCGCGATAAACTGAGCCCGCCGCCGCCGCCACCGCCGGGGCTAGATCCCTCGGTGTAGCGGCGCAAGTTGAAATTGAAAGCAAAGTTTGAAACCGGTTCGTCACATTCTCCTTTCGAGCACTGAAACCATGCGCGGTTTCGAGTCGGCTGTAATTGATAGGGCAGACCTGCACCGCCCCGCCTCGTCATCGGGGTCGCTAACAGCTCCGAAGTGCAGCCAGGTCATGAGGCTGTCAAGCAGGCTGTCTGCCGGCGGCGGTACAGCGGAGAAAAATCCGCCCAACAAACAGGGGCTTACGTTCGTCCACTTTTTCGCTCAACGTAAGCGCTTCCTGCGAGATAGAGGGTGCAGTTAGGAGGTCCTTCGGGGATCTTCAGAGGGTGTTCAGATGATGTCAGAGGGTTTTAAGGGGTCTTTGGCGTGTATTTTGTGTCAGAAACGGCTCAGGTTGAGCTGAAAAGTGGACCAGTGCAAGCCCCTGCCAACAGACCACCCCCGCCGCCGCTGCCTGGAGTGAGCGGCGGATCCCAGTTTCCCCCGCCCCCTCCGGACGAGCTAAAACTCGAACTCGTCGGCGTAGAGAGCAGCGCGCCAGCCGCTCTGAGCACCACGGAAAGCTCAACGCCGTCCGCCGCCGCGAGTTGCTGCGCGTAGACGTTGGCGGATTCCCTCCAGCTGAGCAGCAGCGCGAGGTGTAGCGGCGCATGTTGAATTTGAAAGCAAAGTTTGAAAGCACTTTATCGTTTTTCAGTTTCAAGCGCCCAGTTCCAGGCGCTTTCAACTTGGGTTTGATGGGGTCAACCTGCACCGCCCTGCCGAGGAGGTACCCGGCCTCCTCCCGCAGCCGCTCGCGCTCCTCCGTGGTGCCCAGCGCCAGGGGCTTACACTCGTCCATTTCTCAGCTCAACTTGAGCCGTGTCTGGCAAAAGGAAACACCCCTCACACCCCTCACACCCCTTTAACACGGGCTATACAACCCCTACGCGCACCCCCTATCCCATACAAAGCGCTTAAGTTGAGATGAAAAGTGGACGAGTGTAAACCCCTGCCCAGCGCCGCGGGTGAGCTCTTCTTCTTCGCCGCGACTGTGGCAGGCTGCCCATACTGCACCCCCCCGTTGCTATTGCTAGTAGATGCGCCAGAAGTCGCCCTCGCCTAAGGGGCTTACACTCGTTCCCATTTCAGCTCAACATGAGCTCTTCTGTCCACCGTGTGACCCAAATTAACTCATTAATGTGTCCTGGAGTCGCTCAAGTTGAGCTCTAACGTGAACGAGTGTAAGCCCTTGCCTCGCCCCCGCCCCCGCCCCCGCCCCCGCCGCCGCCGCCGCCGCTGACCCCAAGCCCGGTGCCAAAAACGCATCCAAAGTCAGCGTCTCACCCAGGGCATCATTGCCGAAGCCACCTCCGCCGTTCACAAGCGCCGTGGCCGCTCCCCCAATCGCCGAGTTGGTGCCCCCTCCGGACATGGCCTCATCTTAGTAACTTTTCCAGCTGAGCTTTCTGCCGCTTGTCCCTGAAACCGCTTGAGTTATCCCACTTGACACCTCCAAGTTACTAGAATGGCCGATTTCGGTATATCGCCGAGGTGAAATGCCCATGTAGAGTTGCGGGCAAAGCGTCGGCGCTCCGCGCGGGAAAGCGGGCGTCAAGTTGAATGCCCATACAGAGTTGCGGGCAAAGCGTCAGCGCTCAGCGCGGGAAGCGATATACCGAAATCGGCCTATTCGCCATTCTTGAGTAAATAGACCCTCGATTTCGGGGAGATAATTCTGACACGTCAGGCCGACACTGAGTATAAGCTGCTTGTCCCTGAAACCTCTCGAGTTATCCCACTTGATACTTCCAAGATACTCGAATCCAGCTGGGGAAAGTACCTAGGAAAGGCCCTACCCCCGGGCACCGATGTGGGCGCAATGAGCACCTTCATGATGGGCTCGTATATGGAGTGCAGCATGAAGTACCCGATCAGCGCGTTGGCGTTCACGTTATCGGTGCCCGTGGCCAGGGGCATACACTCGTCTGCTTGTTAGCTTTACCTGAGCCGCTTCTGACACAACATACACCCTAGACACCCCTTCATACCCCCTGTGACACCCTATGCACCCCCTAGACAACCCAGAAATGTACTCTCTGTCCCGCAGAGAGCGCTTAAGTTGAGCCGAAAAGTGGACGAGTGTGAGCCCCCGCCCGTGGCCACCACCAGCAGCAGGCGCACCGCCAGCCGGCGAAGAGCCACTGGCAGCTCGTGGTTGGCCATCAGCCAGGGACTTACACTCGTCCACTTTTCGGCTCAACTTCAGCGCTTTCTGTGGGATAGGGGTTGCGTTGAGCGTTTGTTTAGGGGGTAATTTGGAAATGTTAGGTGGTCTCAGGGTGTGTGTGGGGTGGTTTTTGTGTCAGAAACGGCTCAGGTTGAGCTGAAAGGTGGACGAGTGTAAGCCCCTACCATGAGCGTCGAGCAGTTCCCCAACAGCTGGCTGAAGAACGCGTCAGCATTGGCCTGCCCGCAGGGGCTTACACTCGTCCACTTTCCATCTCAACCTGAGCCGTTTTGGTCACACCTCCCCGTGTCCCCCTGTCTAATAGACAAACTACAAATCATGCACCCAACGTATCAACAAAATGTGCTTACGTTGAGCCGAAAAGTGGACGAGTGTCAGCCCATGCCTGCCCGCCCGCGGCCACGTTGATGACGCCCAGCCCCTTCTCCGCTAACTAGGGCCCGCCATGTCATCCAGCGCATTTTGACGTATTGCCCGCCTCGTCATCCAGCCCATTTTAAACCATCATTTCCTGGATCAAACGGCATCCTATGACGTGGCGAGCAATATCTGCCAGGCCCTACAGCGAACTGTTTCCGCGCCACGTACTGCAGGATGAGCACCAGGGTCTCCAGGGTGTAGCGGCGCAACTTGAATTTGAAAGCAGAAGTTGAAAGCAGTGCATCACACTTTAGTTTCAAGCGCTTAGTTCCAGGCGGTTTCAACTCGGGTTTGATAGGGTCAATTGGCACCGGCATACCAGGGCGTGCGAGACGCGCAGCAGGTTGGGGTCGTTGAGGTAGACCACGCACTGGCAGCAGATCTTGCTGCAGGGGCTTACACTCGTTCACTTTTCAGCTCAAGGTAACACTGTTCATGGGATAGGGGGTGCGTTGAGGGGGTGTTTGCGAAAGTGTTTCCCAGTCTCCGGGGGGGTCTGGGGGTGTTTAATGTGTGTTTTCGTATCGGAAACGGCTCAGGTTGAGCTGAGAAGTGAAGAAGCGGACGACTGTAAGCCCCTGCCTCGCTGACGGTGGCGCGCAGGGCGAACAGGCGGGCCTCGTCCACGCCGCGCACCAGGGGCTTACACCCGTCCATTTTTCGGCTCAACTCAAGCGCTTTCTGCGGGATAGGGGTGCATTTAGGGGGTATGTAGGGGGTGTGTAGGGGGTGTAATGGGGTGCATAGGGTGTATTTTGTGTCAGAAACGGCCCAGGTTGAGCTGAAGAGTGTACGAGTGTAAGCCCCTGCCGCGCACACAGCTGATGAGGAACGGCGCGTTCACGCGCAGCAGCAGCAGGTCGTCCCACAATCAGGGGCCTACACTCGTTCACTTTTCAGCTCAACGTAAGCGCTCTTTGTGGTAAGGGGGTGCGTTGAGGAGGAGTTTAGGGGGAGTTTAGGGGGTGTCAGGGGATGTTAGGGAGTGCTTAGGGGGTGTGTTTTGTGGCAGACACAGCTCAGGTTGAGCTGAGAAGAGGACGAGTGTTAGCCCCTGCCCAGAACCGTACGCTGAGCAGCGGAGGCTCCTCGCCTCCCAGCAGGGGCTTACACTCGTTCACTTTTCAGCTCAACTTGAGCCGCGTCTGACGCACAAAAACACCCTACACACCCTGAACCCCCTAACATCCCCTTTTGAACACGGGCTAGACAACCCCTACGCGCACCCCCTATGCTATGAAAAGCGCTCAAGTTGAGCTGAGAAGTGAACGAGTATAAGCCCCTGCCTCCCAGCACCTTCGCGGGGGAGCGTTCTATGAAGCCTGGCGGTTGGGCCCATGCAAACGTTCCCCGCCAAAGATGGGCACCTCTGCACGAAGAGGTCGGACGAGGACACGAAGGGGGAGGCCCCGGACGAAGCCCTCAGGCCCTACCCACCACACATCACAAGACACATTTTGAACCCTCTTCAATTGAGTCACTTGGCATCCTATGACGTGGCGAGCAACATCTGGCGGTTGGGCCTGGCAATATTGCCCGCGAAAGTTGGGCACCTCTGAACGAAGAGGTTGGACGAGGGCACGAAGGGGAAGGAGGCACCCTGCGACGCCCCGACGCGTCATTCGTCATGCAACGCGTTTTACACCCTCGTTAATGAGTCACATGGCATCGTATGACGTGGCGAGCACCATCTGCCATGCCCCCCACCTGCAGGAACGCTCCCACCAAAAAACGCCTCGTAGATGGACACGAACTTCTCTTTTAGCGGCGGGCGCCGGCCCTTGGCGGGGCGCAGGAACGACGCCATGCTCGACGTGGACGTAACGAGCGCCACCCCTCTCCCAAGTGTACGCGCCGGGTCACCTGTGGTATGTGATCGTCAGGTGCCGTGCTCGCGCGTGCGGTGCTGCGCGCCCCGAGGCGGTGTGAGAGATTTAGGGTAAGTTGGAGTGCCTTCCTCGTTTCCACGCAAGCGTCAGTAATATCATAGCACGAGGTAAGATCACCGAGAAGCAGAACTGGGCAGGCAGGAGTCACATCAATGAACTTAGAAGTCTTATCCCGTGGCCCACGTGTCCGGAGAGGAAGGTGCAAGTGGGCACGCGGAATTCAGGTCACCGCCGGAGACGAGCCCATTCGGCCAACACAACCCAACGCCACGCGCGTTCCCCGCGGCCGCGCACCAGGGTTCCGTGGCACGACAGGGTCGGCGGTGAGCAGCGCGCGCGGCGGGGATGGCGCTGTTGTGCGCGGGGGTGATCAGCCCCGCCAACGCGCCCGTACACATCCACAACTTCCAGGCAGCGGCTTACACTGTTCCCATTTCCGCTCAACCTGAGCTTACTTTGCCCCTTTCCGCTCAACTCAAGCTTACCTTGTCCCCTTCATAACCCAAATTAACCCGTGGCTGCGTCCCGAAGGTGCTCAAGTTGACTCTAACGTGAGCGATGTGTCCTGAAGGTCTTCAAAAAAAAAACCGAAATGAGCGAGTGTAAGCCCCTGGTTCCAGGGCGTGGACGAGCACGACCCCAACAAGTTCCAGCACATCCTGCACTGCTCCCTCGACGTCGTGGCAGGGGCTTACACTCGTTCATTTCTGAGCTCAACTTGAGCGCTTTTCATGGGATAGGGGGTGCGCGAGGGGTTGTGTAGCCCGTGTTAAAGGGGTGTCAGGGGGTGTGTAGGGTGTTTTTGTACGTCAGACACGGCTCAAGTTGAGCTGAAAAGTGAACGAGTGTAAGCCCCTGCGTCATGGAGGAGCGCCTCAAGGCGGGGCCGCGCCCGGGACCTTACCTGACTGTTTGTTAATAGTGTACCAGTGTACCCGTACACACTCGCTGGGGCTGAGGCTGCTAAAGCAGCTGCGCGCGGCACACGCACCAACAGGGCCCCTGACTGTTTGCTCATATTGTACCGGTGTACCCGTACAAGTCACACTCGGCGCATCCTCCTCCCTGAATGTTTGCTCATAGTGTACCAGTTTACCCGTACACACTCGCCGCATCCACGCCGTTACCATACCACATTGCTTGCTCATCCGCCGCCCCGTTCGTTACCGCCGTCAGCGTCCGGGGCATTACACGGCGTCCCCATTTCAGCTCATATTGCGCATCTGGGGAACTGAATGGATGGAACGTGGGGAAGGGAAGGCTCTGGCGCTTGGGCGCGGCGGGTGCGGCGGGCGCGGGCGCCGCGGCGGCAGGGCGGTGCAGGTTGACGGTATCAACACCCATGTTGAAAGCGCCGATGGTATCAGCGTTTGAAGCTACATATGATAAACCGCTTTCAATCTCTGCTTTCAGTTATCAACTTGAGCCGTTACACAGCGGCGGGCGAGGTCCCGAAGGATCCGTTTCTGGGCATGGTAGGGCATTGCAGGTTGACCCTATCAAACCCACGTTGAAGCCGCCTGGAGCTGAGCACTTGAAACTAAAATGTGGTGTACCGCCTTCAAATTTTGCTTTCAAGTTCAAGTTGCGCCGGTACAGCATGGTGTACCCGACGGAGGACTACCGCGTGTACGCGTACGTGACCAACACCCGCGCGCGATTCCTGCTGTTGTACGACGACCGCACGGTAAGGAACGCCTCATACACCCACTGGTTGCGCCCAGGGGCTTACACTCGTCCACGTTTCGGCTCAACGTAAGCGCTTCATGTGGGATAGGGGCATTTAGGGGGAAAATGAGGTGGTGTATAGGGGGTGTCAGGGGATACTAGGGGATGGCTAGGGTGTGTTTTGTGTCAGAAACGGCTCAAGTTGAGCTGAAAAGTGGACCGAGTGTAAGCCCCTGGTTGCACCACTCACTCACTTTGGCACGCTATTGGTGCACCACTCACTCACTTTGCACCCGTTATATTTGGTGGAGGGTGATCCTGTCATCACGTCGTAGGATATCATTCAACTTACGACGCGAGAGCCTCCAGGTTGGTGGACGACTCAACGTTGGGGCGTGTGCCGTGCCTACCTGCCAACCCTAGGAATGACGTCTTAACACTCGACACACGGAGCGTGTGTGTGACGTTGGGGCGTGTGCCTACCTGCCAACCCTAGAGTTGGCATCTGGACACTCGACCTCTAGAGCCTAGTCTATAAAGCGTACTATATATAGTATCTCGTGCTACCCGTAGTAGGTAGGCGTTTGGTGTTTTTGACCAAAAGTCATTTGACATTTGGCCACATCACCTAACTCCAGCTTACTAGAAGTTACTAGTCCACAGATTAGGCACCAGGGCGCGCGTGTGACCGGCATCTGTGGCGTGCGTGTGACCCTGTGCGACAGGAGCCTGCGGAGGCGGAGGTGCGCGACGCGTTCCGGCGCCTGCATGCGGCGTACGCGGCAGGGCGGTGCATGTTGACCCTGTGAAACCCAAGTTGAAACCGCCTGGAACTTGGCGCTTGAAACTGAGGTGTGATATACCGCTTTCAAATTCTGCTTTCAAATTCAACCTGCGCCGCTACGACGCGGACGCTATGAGCAGCCCCTTCGCGCAGCCGGGCCAGCGCATCCGCTCCCCGTCCTTCCACGCCACGGTCCGCGCACTCGCCCCGTGACACTCTGTTTGTAGAAGCCGTCGACCGTTGCGCCCCGGCTCGGCGGGTGTGGGCGATATGACAGGGCGGCTCGCGAGCGAGCACTAGCATTAGTATAGGTTCCATAGAGAGTATTATAATATTAGAGATGTATCCGTAGCGCTCCACAATTCCCTACGACTTTTTGAGCAGCGGGAAGGCGATGACGTCACGGATGGTCGGCGAGTTGGTGAGCAGCATCACCAGGCGGTCCACCCAAAGCCAGGGGCTTACACTGTTCCACTTTTCGGCTCAACTTAAGCGCTTTCTGTGGGATAGGGGGTGCATGTAGGGGTTGCGTGAGGGGTGCTTAGGAGGTGTGTGGGGACATTGGGGGGATTTGGGTGTGTTTTGAGTCAGAAACGGCTGATGTTGAGCTGATGAGTGGACGAGTGTAAGCCCCTGCCCCCAGCCCCATGCCAGCTGTGGGCGGCATGCCGTACTCCAACGCCGTCACAAAGTCCTCATCCATCAGGATGGGATACACCTCCGTATAGGGCCTGGCAGATACTACCCGCCACGCCATAGGATGCCGCTCAAAGACGAAAATGATAATTCAAAATGTGTTACATGACGAGGAGAGCAATATCTACCAAGGCCTGGCGGATATGACCCGAAACGTCATAGGACGCCGTTCCAAAATTGAAACGGGGGTTAAAAATGCGTTGCATCACGTGGTGAGCAATGTGTACCTGGCCATACCTCTGCATCAAACTCAGCCAGCGCCACAGTGCCGTTGCCCTCCGCCACGGCCCGCGCCGCCGCCTGCGTGGCGCGGTGCGTCTCGATCTGCGCTTCCAAGCTGTAGTGGCGCAAGTTGTAATTAAAAGCAAATTTTGAAGGCAGTATGTCATATTACAGTTTTAAGCGCTGATATCAAAGGCGCTTTCAACACGGGTTTTGATACGGTCAACCTGCACCGCCTCACCAAGCGCTGGCGCTGGTCCACCGGGTCCGTCAGCTCGCTGAAGCTGTTCGCCAGCTCGCGCCCCACCATCAGGGGCTTAAACCCGTCCATTTTTCAGCTCAACCTGAGCCGTTTCTGACAAGAAACATACCCTAAACACCCCCCAATACCCCCTGACTCCTGCCAAACAGCCCCTAAACAACCCCTGAATGCATCCCCTATCCCACAGAAAGCGCTTACATTGAGCTTAAAGGCTGTTTGGGAAGAGTAAGTGGGTATTGGGGGGTGTTTAGGGTATATTTCGTGTCAGAAACGGCTCAGGTTGAGCTAAAAAGTGGACGAGTGTAAGTCCCTACCCACGATGAAGAGCTCGAAGCGCTCGGTGACGCCGGGCTTGGAGCGGTGCGGCTTGGCCAGCGGGGAGATCTCCGTGGGATGGTCCAGCACAAACGTGGGCTGCCGCAGCTTGCCCTCGCAGCAGGGGCTCACACTCGTTCACTTCTCAGCTCAACTTGAGCGCTTTGTTTGGGATAGGGGGTGCGCGTAGGGGTTAGGTAGCCCATATTAAGGGGCTGCTAGGGGGTGTGTAGGGTGTGCAGGGTGTTTCATTGTGTCAGACACGGCTCAAGTTGAGCTGAAAAGTGGACGAGTGTAAGCCCCTGCCTCGCAGCACGCCTCGAACATCTCGTTCAACACGTGCCCCACGGAGGGTGCCGCGTGATAGGGCCTGACAAATATTGCTTACCACGTCGTGGAATGACATTGAACTCAAAAAAATGGGTTCAGAATGTGTTTGAGGACGTGGCGAGCAAAATATATTGCTTACCACGTCATGGGACGACATTGAACTGAAGAAACGAGGGTTCAGAATGTGTTGGAGGACGTGGCGGGCAACGTATAGCAGGCTCTACCGCGTTGACCCCCGGAATGCCCGCCATGGTGTAGCGGCGCGAATTGAAATTGAAAGCAAAGTTTGAAAGCACTTCATCATATTCTAGCTTCAAGTGCTGAGACCGCGGGCGCTTTCAACACGAGTTTTGATACCGTCAACCTGCACCACCCTACCATAGCCTCCTTGTCCCCCGCGGCCCGCAGCGCCGCCTCCGCCGCCGCCCGCGCACCCGCCAGACAGGGGCTTACACTCGTCCACTTTTCAGCTCAACGTAAGCGCTTTCTGTGGGATAGGGGTTGCGTTTAAGGGGTGCTTAGGGCGTGTTGAGGGGTGTTAAAGGGTATCAGGGGGTACGCAGGGTGTGGTTTTGTGTCAGAAACGGCTCAAGTTGAGCTGAAAAGTGGACGAGTGTAAGCGCCTGCCGCCAGGTCGCCGCTCGCTGCAAAGCCCCCCATCACGTCCAGCCCCGTCGCCTCCATCACCAGGTCGTTCATCGGCGCCCGCCACTCCGGGTCCCACCAAAGCACAATGAAACATTAACAAAATGAAGACAATCACCCAAAACTTCCCACCACCGCACCATCGAAGGTAAAGGTGATAGCTGAGTGACCCAAACGTCTACGTTTGAACACACACGCATACTCTCACACATACACTCAATTGAATTGAATCGCTCCTTCCATTTGAAGCACCTTAAAACTCGATGAACGTTATGGGAAAAACAAAAAAAATCCTTGCCTGCGCCACGGCCTCTGACTGAGGTCGATGGTCTCGTCGCCGTAAGGAATGGTCAGGGAGCCGGTCGCCTTCTCGCAGCAGTGGCATATCATCTCCTCGGTCAGCTCCAGCATGTCGCTCACGTCGGCGTACGCCTGGTACCAGGGGCTTACACTCGTCCACTTTTCGGCTCAACGTAAGCGCTTCTCATAGGATAGGGGGTGCGTTGAAGGGGTATTTAGGGGGCGTTTACGAGGTGTCGGGGGATGTAGGAGGACGTAAAGGGGGCGTGTTTGTGTCATAAACGGCTCAAGTTGAGATGAGAAGTGGACGAGTGTAAGCCACTGCCTGGTACACCTCCACGGAGGTGAACTCGGGGTTGTGCCGGGTGCTCAGTCCCTCGTTGCGGAACACGCGGCCGAGCTCGTACACCCGCTCGAACCCGCCCACGACCAGGGGCTTACACTCGTCTACTTTTTCAGCTCAACCTGAGCTGTTTCTGACAGAAAACACACCATAGACACCCCCTAATAACCCCTAATACCCCCTCACACCCCCTGAACGCCCCCTGAACAACCCCTGTATTCAGCCCCTATTCCACACACAGCGCTTAAGTTGAGCTGAACAGTGAACGAGTGTAAGCCCCTGCCCACGACGAGGCGCTTGAGGTGCAGCTCGGTGGCGATGCGCAGCGTGAGCTCCATTCCCAGAGCGTTGTGGAAGGTGTTGAAGGGCTTGGCGTCCGCGCCACCCGCCTCCGTGTAGCGGCGCAAGTTGAAATTTGAAACCAAAATCTGAAAGCAGTTCCCTCATATTTAAGTTTCAAGCGCTCGGTTCCAGGGGCTTTTCAAGTTTCGACTTAGGTTTCATAGGGTCAACCTGCACCGCCTTACCTCGGCGTGAAGCACCGGCGTCTCCATCTCCAGGAACGCGCGATCCTCCAGAAACCGCCGGATCCCCGAGATGAAGCGGCGCAAGTTGAAATTGAAAGCAAAGTTTGAAAGCATATCATCACATTTTAGCTTCAAGCGCTCAGATCCTGGCGCTTTCAACATGGGTTTGATAGGGTCAACCTGCACCGCCATACCGAGATGGTACCCGCGCGCGTGCGGAACACGTCGCGCACCTCCGGGCTCGCGATCAGGTCGATGTACCGCTGCCGCTAGCTAGTGCCTAGTCTGTGGGCTAGAAGTCCTAGTAAGCTGGAGTTTGGTAATTTGGCCAAAAGTCAAATGACTTTTGGTGAAATTCACCAAACGCTTACTTACTATGGGTAGCACGAGATACTATATACAGTACGCTTTACAGACTAGGCACTAGGGCATGCCAATCGTTCCCCTTTCAGCACAACGTAAGCTCCTTTGAGGGATACCTGCCAGCAATTTCACTCCACAGACAAAACAGCTGCCAGTTGAGCTGAAAAGGGTTCCAGTGTCTAGGGTTTAGGGTTTATGATTTAGGGTTTAGGGTGGAAGTAAGGCCCTGCCGGTAGCGCGTCTCCAGGTCCTTGAGACCGCTGAACTTATCCGGAAGAGGCAGTAGCGACTTGGTCAGCATCTCGAACTCGTTGTAGCGGCGCAAGTTGAATTTGACAGCACAGTTCGAAAGCGGTTTATCATATTTTAGTTTCAAGCGCTTGCTTCCAGGCGGTTTCAACGCGGATTTCATAGGGTGAACCTGCACGACCCTACCTCGTCCACCACGATGGACAGCTCGCCCTTCTCCGTGCGCTTCACCGTGCCGCGGGCGCCCACGACCAGGGGCTTACACTCGTCCCCATTTCAGCTCAACCTCAAAGCCGTTTCTGATACAAAATACACCCTTTTAATCCCATAGTACCCCCTGAAACCTCCTGAACAACCCCTAAAGAATTCCCAAATCCACCCCCTATCCCATAGAAAGCGCTTACGTTGAGCCAAAAAGTGGACAAGTGTAAGCCCCTGCCCACGATATCCCCCAGGTCCACCAGCTCTTTGATTCGATCGAACGCGCCCGGGCGCAGGGTCAGATGGATAACGCGCTGCCCACGTCAGAGGAAGGCACCCGCACCCAATTTCTAGGCGCTTGAACCTCAAGGCATCTCGGATATTCACGAGGCACCCAAACCCTCAATGAACAAGGGTTTAGATGTTGATGGTACTTAATTGTGGCCAGCACATGACCCCATTAGGTCCCAGCAAGGGCCGGTAAAGTGACCCCATAATTTACCAGTTGAGAGGGGTTTACTTTGATTTGAGGGGGGTATTAGGGGGGTATTAGGGGGATATTAGGGGGGTCGTCTCGTGAAAATAAACCCTTAAGTGTTTACAGCCTGTTCACTGGTAAATTCTGGGGTCACTTTACCGGCCCTTGCTCAGACCTACCCTACCCGGGTTGGCGGCTTCCATGCG
>Ga0307489_10002004_pt1 | contig 13588 bp, 12 predicted proteins | sample SB12metaG_FD_202247 | JGI IMG/M metagenome (GOLD analysis project Ga0307489, IMG submission 202247) | Sea-ice brine microbial communities from Beaufort Sea near Barrow, Alaska, United States - SB 1.2 | ecosystem: Environmental > Aquatic > Marine > Coastal | place: USA: Alaska | collected... | reverse complement strand
CTTTTTGTTTGAAATTTTGCGACAAAGAAATCAAGCCTAAAACTGGGCCAATTGCCAAGAGTAGAAAAACAAAGGTAGAAGATGTTCTATGAAAAAGGGAGCTAATTAGTTGTATGCTCAGAATGGTAATAGAAAACCCAATGCAATTTACAATGGTAAGTGCGGTTCCCTTGTCTTTCTCAGGAGCATTTTGCGCCACCAAAGTAGAAAATAATGGAGAGTCTGCAATGACCACCATTCCCCAGAAAAGGAGAAAGAGTACAAATAGCGTTTCATTTTCTACGAGAAAAAAGAAGGGAGAAACCAAACAGCAGCAGCAAGAGAGTACTAGTGCTAAAAAAGCGATTTTTTTTGTTCCGTATTTTTTAGCGATAAAACTTCCTAAGACACAGGCAATACTGCCAACAGCAATAATAAAAAAAGACATTAAAGGAATATTAAATTGCACTTTAGGATACAAATCTGAGTATGTTTTTAAAAGAATGGGTACAAAAGCCCAAAAGGTATATAGCTCCCACATATGTCCGAAATACCCAAAAGCAGCTTTTCTAAAAGGAGTATTTTTAAATAGGTTAAAACAGATGGTAAGATCTAAGGCAACTCCTTTTTTTCGATACGGTCCGTTGGGCACAAAAAGTAGCAGCAAGCAACCGCCAAAAGCCGTCAAACTAGAAACAGATAAAATCATTGTCTGCCAAGAAAAAGCGTGCATGCTGTTTTTTAATAAATGAGGCAATGCAGTACCTAAAACCAATGCACCCACTAAGAAACCCAAAGAAGTTCCCAATCCTTTTTTATAATAGTCCGTGGCAATTTTCATGCCTACTGGGTAAATTCCTGCTAAGAAAAAGCCAGTTAAAAATCGTATGATTAGCAATGTAGACAAGTTATTGAAGTCAAAAATTAAACACGCATTGCAAAGCGCTCCGAGCAAAGCACAAGTGAAAAATACTTTCGATGGTGAAAACCGATCTGCAATTGTAAAGAGCGAAAATAGCAGCGTTCCTGCAATAAAACCGAATTGCAAAGCAGATGTTAAGTGCTCTAAAGCATTGGTGTTTAAAGTAAAACTGGCAATCAAATCATGTAGCACCGCATTGCTAGCAAACCATAAAGAGGTGCAGCAAAATTGCGAAATAACGATAATTGGAAGTATTCTTTTAAGATGTATCATTGACACTGCGAATCTATTGGAAATAATGTAATATTCAATTTAAAACATCTTAGAAATCACTTAGTTTATATATCTTTGAACAGATGAAAAAAGTCAAAATCATAGAGTGCCCTAGAGATGCTATGCAAGGAATAAAATCACATTTTATTGCTACAGAAAAAAAGGCATTATACATAAATTCACTTTTAAAAGTAGGTTTTGATACGATTGATTTTGGTAGTTTTGTTTCTCCGAAGGCAATACCACAAATGCGGGATACTGCTGCTGTTTTAGAAGCACTAGATGTGTCTAAAACATCGACTAAATTATTGTCAATTATTGCCAATGTTAGAGGAGCAAAAGATGCTGCACAATTTGAAGAAATTGATTATTTAGGGTATCCTTTTTCAATTTCAGAGAATTTTCAAATGCGAAATACGCACAAAACTATTGAAGAGTCTATTGCAGCTTTAGATCAAATATTAAGCATCGCTGACAAATCTAAAAAAGAAGTAGTTGCGTACCTTTCGATGGGGTTTGGGAATCCTTATGGAGATCCTTGGAATGTAGATATTGTAGGTCAGTGGACAGAGAAATTATCTAAAATGGGCGTTAAAATTTTATCGCTTTCAGATACTATTGGTAGTTCTACGCCAGAAGTAATAGATTATTTATTTTCAAACTTAATTCCGGCCTATTCAAAAATTGAATTTGGCGCACATTTGCATACCACACCAGATAAATGGCATGAAAAAGTAAATGCCGCTTACCAAGCAGGTTGCAATCGTTTTGACGGCGCCATAAAAGGCTATGGTGGTTGCCCAATGGCAAAAGATGAGTTAACGGGAAACATGCCAACAGAAAAATTACTTTCTTATTTTACAGAACAAAAAGCCGATTCGAACATAAAACCGATGCGTTTTGAAAGTGCTTACAACAAGGCATTGGAAGTTTTTAATTTCTAATATTTGACAAAGAAGAACCTGAAGTATAAAACGTATGTATTTATGAAAATTATTAAAATACTAGTATTCGCACTTATTACATTTACTTCTTGCCAGCAAAAAGAGGATGTAATTAACTTTACATTTCTACAACTAAATGATGTGTATGAAATTGCACCCATTCAAGGTGGTGCATTTGGGGGAATGGCAAGAGTAGAAACCGTACATAAAGAATTATTGGAAGAAAATAAAAATACAATGCTTTTTATGGCAGGTGATTTTCTGAATCCGTCTCTAATAGGAACTTTAAAAGTAGCGGGTGAGCGTGTGAAAGGAAAGCAAATGGTTGAAGTAATGAACGCTATGAACTTCGATTTGGTGGCTTTTGGGAATCATGAATTTGATGTTTCTAAAGAGGATCTTCAAAAAAGATTAAATGAGAGTACTTTTCCTTGGATTTCTGCGAATGTAAAATTGAAAACAAAAGAAGAGGCGCCAATTTCTTTTTACAAAGAGGTAAACGGTAAGAAAATAAACGTACATAAGACATATATAAAAGAATTTAAAGATGCAGACGGTACCAAGATAAAAATAGGTTTTATAAGTGTTTGCATCCCCTCTAATCCAAAAGATCACGTAACATACGGCAATATGTTTGAGCAAGCAAAAGCTTCGTATGCAGCTTTAAAAAATAAAGTGGATGTGGTTTTTGGACTTACCCATGTAAAATTAGCAAACGACAAAAGAATTGCGAAGTTAATTCCTAATTTACCCTTAATAATGGGTGGACATGAACATACAAATAGCCTCAATTTTGTGGGTAATGTGCAAATATCTAAGGCAGATGCCAATGCAAAAACAGTGTTTATTCATAGAATTTCTTATAATAAGAAAACAAAAAAGACCTTGGTAACATCAGAGTTAAAAGAGATAAATAATACAATTAAAGAAGATGAAAAAGTAGCTGCTATTGTCACAAAATGGCAAGATGTTTTAAATACGAAGCTGAAGAATATTATTAAAAATCCTTCTGAGGTTATCTATAAAGCTAAAATTCCTTTAGACGGAAGAGATGCACCCATTAGAAGTACACAAACTAATTTAGGACAAGTGATTACCAAAGCCATGTCTTTTGCATATGAGGATAGGGTAGATGCTGCCCTAGTAAATGGTGGTTCTATTAGAATAGATGACCAATTAAGTGGCAATATAACTGCGGTGTCTATTTTTAGAGTGTTACCATATGGTGGAGCTGTTTTAAAGGTTGAGATAAAAGGAAGCTTGTTAAAACGTGTTTTAGATTATGGTGTTTTAGCAGCAGGAACCGGTGCTTATTTGCAAAGACATCATGTAGCTATGGAAGGAAAAAAATGGTTTATTTCGGGGAAACCTTTAGAAACGACCAAAACTTATACCGTTGCATTTTCTGATTATCTGCTAAAAGGATTGGACATTCCTTTTTTGTCTGACAAAAGTGCTGGCGTTTTAAGTATTTATAAACCAAAAGAAAACGAGCTTACTTTTGACATTCGAAAATCGGTAATTGCATATTTAAAAATGAAATAAAAAAAGAGCGCCAATAATAAGCGCTCTTTATACTTAGAAGAAGTTTTTTTAGAATCTAAATTCTAGCCCTCCATAAATTCCAAAGGGATGCCCTGGTCTTAAACCAGAGGGAACCCTAGAAACTACGAAAGTATTGTCTAATAGATTGATGACATTTGCTGTGATGTTTAATTTTTTATTTACAAAATATTTAGCAGAGAGATCTACAATAAAATTAGCAGCTACTTTTTCACTGTTGGCAATGGCTCCAGTTCCTGCCAAGGTTCTAAATTCTCCATTATATCTTCCGTTTAAATTTATTTCAAAGTTTTTGTGCTCAAGTGAAATAGTAGTATTTAATTGATGCCTTGGAAGATATGGCATTTCGTCACCTTTGGCAACAGCCCCCCACAAACCGTCAGCGCTTCCAAAACTATTTTGAAATGCGGAGTTGGTAAAGGTATATCCAAAAGAAACAGGGATCGCTATTTTTGAATTTTCTGAAGCGATGTTGTAATTTAACAACACTTCAACTCCATTAACATTGACCTCACCTGCATTAAACAGCTCTAAAGATCCTGTTCCTCCAGTTGCTGCTAAATCACTACCCAAAAGGTTTGAATAGTCATTAAAGAAACCAACAACTTCTCCTTTTAGTTTTCCGAGATTAAAACGAGTACCAAACTCATAATTAATACTTTCTTCGGGTTCTTGTCCGTTTTGATTTCCAGGAGGCGAGAATCCTTTGTGCACGCCACCAAATAAAGAGAAATCGTTATGAAATTTGTAGTTTGCTCCCATTCCAGGAATAAAAATAGCCACCGAATTTTCTCTTACCGATAAATTAACACCCGTTCTTTTGACATCACTCTTGCCAAAATTTTCTCGCATCAAGGTGATGTTTTCATATCGAACCCCCGGTGTAAACGTCCAGTTATTGTATTTTAATTTATAGGTAAGGTATGCTGCAAAGGCGGTAGCACTTGCAACCCTATTTGCATCTGTTCCGGGAGCTCCTGCAGTGGTTAAGGCCATACTTCTGTTGCTGGACATTCGGTACTTATCTACCCATTGAAAGCGGTCTTCCTCATCATAATGTGCGCGAAAACCAATTTCTAAATCATGAAAAGCATCGCCTTTATACCAGTGATAGTCTAATTTTGTTTGAATTCCTTGCGCATAATACTTTCTATTATTTGCCTTTACACCCAAAGCATCTGCATCCGAATTTACGGTTCCATTTACGATAGCGAAATGATTTTCGAGGGTTGTTGGATCACTTAAGATAGCCGCAATAGATTTTTTATTTCCATCAAAAGTAACATCGTTTAATTTGTACCAATTTCTAGAAAAATTATTCCGGTATGCGGTGGTAGTAATGTGCAAATCTTTTGTGAATTCTAGCGTGTGACTTAACGCATACTGTGTATGATCTGTGGTCATTTGATCATTATTTGAAGCGGCATATCGATCAAATGGATTGTTCTTAAAATCTGCTTCAGACAGCCCTAAATAAGTTTCATTACCCACTTCGTCGGCATATTGAAATTTAAAAGCCAAAGATTGTTGTATTGCGGCAGAAGGAAATAAATTTACTTTGAATTTTGCAACAACATCATTTTTATTAAAGCCCGTATTTTTTCCACTTGGCAGTGTCTTGAATCCGTCAGAACCATAGTTTAAATATTCTAGTACATAGCCAAATCTGCTGTTTCCACCCCCAATTTTAGCATGTAATTGATTCGAATTAAAACTACCATAACTTGCACGCACCTTTCCACCAAACTCCGATGGTATTTGTGCTGAGATCATATTTATAGCACCACCAGTTGTAAAGGGACCATATTGCACTTGACTACTTCCTTTTAAAACTTCTATGGCTTCCATTCTTGCAATGGTTGGAAAATAATACGCTGCTGAAGCGGAATAGGGAGCAGGTGCAATTAATATGCCGTCTTCCATTAATGTAATTTTAGAACTTCTTTCGGGAGAGGTTCCTCTTAAGCTTATGTTTGGTCGCAGTCCAAAACCATCTTCTTCATAAATACTAACTCCAGGAACTGCACTTAAAACACGATTTACATCTGTAAAACTAAATTTCTGTAATTCTTTTGGAGAAAGATAATACGCAGATCCTGTTCTATGTTCGGCTACATATTTATTTCCAAAAATAAGATTGGTAGAAATAATAATTTCATCTAATTCTTGAATAGAGTCTAAGGCTCCTTCTTTTTTTTCTGCCTGTTGAGCATTTAATAGACTCGTAAATAATGCAGCAACTAAAATAATATGCTTTTTCATTTAGATGAAATTTATTTTTTTATTTAGATTAATTATAAATAGATTCATTTCCGAGTGCAAAGATACAACCTCTTTTATAAAAATTATAGACTTATTTAGAATAAATAAAAATAATTTTAGATTTGTTTTTATTTCACATTAAAATTTGATTTCAATATTTTTATGTGTGTATAAAACTCAATATATTTTTTAGCATGAGCTTAGTTTTAAGAGATTTATCTAAACGTTTTTTTTTAAGTTTAAAATAAAATAAGGGGGTATCTCATAAATTTTTTTTTTTTTGGTGTCGAGATTATGATGCTTTTAGCATTCAAATGAGTATATTCATAACTCTAGCAGAAACGTTTACAACAACTCCCAATCAAATCAATCTTGAAGCTTTAAGAGTTTCTTGGTTTGCTGCTTCCAAAACTTAGCAACATATAGAAATGTTTGATATGGGCAACGCAGAAGAATTACAATTTCAGTTTTACATGAATAATTCTCGCCTATAGTATTTTAGATTTTTCAAGCGCTTATAAATACAAATTTGCTAAGATAGAAGTTGGGGTATACAAGGCATTAGACAACTCTTATTTTACAAGAAGAGCAACAGGATATCTAGGTCCAGGAATTATTCCTTCTGCGCCAAGAAACTAGTATGTAGGTTTAGAATTGAAGTTCTAACATTCAATGATGTATTAAATCAATAAAAATGCTTAAATTTGCTCGCAATTATACCTTTAATTGCAACATGACAGCACACAACAACAAAATTTTAGGAGAAGGACTCACATATGATGATGTATTATTGGTTCCTGCCTTTTCAGATGTACTTCCGAGAGAAGTAAATATTCAAACAAAATTTACTAGAAACATTACAATTAACGTGCCTATTGCCTCTGCGGCTATGGATACTGTTACAGAATCTGCGTTGGCAATAGCCATTGCCAGAGAAGGAGGTATTGGTGTTTTACACAAAAACATGACGATTGCCCAACAAGCCCAGGAGGTGAGAAGAGTAAAACGTGCTGAATCTGGAATGATTCTGGATCCTGTTACCTTGCCTTTATCAGCTAGTGTTTTAGACGCGAAAGCAAACATGAAAGAGCACGGTATTGGTGGAATTCCGATTGTTGACGAATATGGAATTTTAAAAGGTATTGTTACAAATAGAGATTTGCGCTTTGAGCATGAAAACTCAAAACTAATTGTAGAAGTAATGACAAGTAAAGACTTGGTTACTGCTGCTGTTGGAACTTCATTGAAGGATGCTGAAAAAATACTTCAAAATTATAAAATAGAAAAACTTTTAATTGTTGATGATGCTTACAAATTAAAAGGATTAATTACGTTTAGAGACATTACAAAAGTGACGCAAAAGCCAATTGCCAATAAAGATTCTTATGGTAGATTAAGGGTTGCCGCTGCTTTGGGTGTTACAAGTGATGCCGTAGAGAGAGCGCAGGCTCTGGTAAAAGCGGGTGTAGATGCTGTAATTATAGATACTGCACATGGGCACACAAAAGGGGTAGTAACTGTTTTAAAGCAAGTAAAAGCTGCGTTTCCTAATTTAGATGTTGTTGTTGGAAATATTGCAACGGGTGCCGCTGCTAAATATTTAGTAGAAGCGGGAGCAGATGCTGTAAAAGTAGGTATTGGTCCTGGTTCAATTTGTACTACAAGAATTGTTGCTGGAGTTGGGTTTCCTCAATTTTCTGCTGTTTTAGAGGTGGCTGCTGCGATTAAAGGAAGCGGTGTTCCTGTAATTGCAGATGGTGGAATTCGGTATACAGGTGATATCCCGAAAGCAATTGCTGCGGGTGCAGATTGTGTAATGCTTGGTTCTCTATTAGCAGGAACCAAAGAATCTCCAGGAGAAATGATTATTTATGAGGGAAGAAAATTTAAGTCTTATAGAGGTATGGGGTCTGTAGAAGCGATGAAACAAGGGTCTAAAGATCGTTATTTTCAGGACGTTGAAGCAGATATTAAAAAATTAGTGCCTGAAGGAATCGTAGGCAGAGTACCCTATAAAGGAGATTTAGATGAAAGCATCCATCAATTTATAGGTGGTATACGTGCAGGGATGGGATATTGTGGTGCAAAAGACATTGAAACCTTAAAAGAAATGGGTCAATTTGTTAGAATTACCGCAAGCGGAATTAACGAAAGTCATCCACATGATGTTCATATTACCAAAGAATCTCCTAATTATAGTAGAAGATAAAATTAAATAAATTATATATTTCAAAAGCTCAAGAATTTTATTCTTGAGCTTTTTATGTTTTGGTCTTTAAAACGGGTCTCTTTTTATTTGGAATAAGCACCAGAAGAATAGGTCAATTCATAACTATGTGTATAAATTTCAAAAACAATTCCAAATGGATCTTCAACATAACACATTTTAAAAGGCTTTTCTTTAGGATAATAGGCTCTAATAGGCATTCGTTGTTTTCCTCCATAGGACACAATTGTATCCACGAGTTCCTCAATATTTGGATCTTGTACACAAAAATGAAAAAGACCTGTATTAAAAGGATTGAATTCAGGAGCTTCTTTAATTCCGTTTGGAAATGAAAACAATTCAATTCCAATTCCGTCTGAAGTTGCTAAATGCGCAATTTCAAATTCGGTCCAGTTGTTTCCGAAAACATCGATACACATTTGACCAATAGCTGTTTCTTTTTCCTTTTTAACGGCAGCAGGTTCCATTATTAGGTACCAGCCCATTACTTCTGAATAGAATTTTACTGCTGCTCTTATATCAGGTACAGTAATGCCAATATGTGAAAATGATTTTGGATAATTTTTATTTGTTTTCATCAATTATAATTTAGGGTACAAAATTAAGCTATGTTTGTTGTATTGGCAATAACTTACTAAAAAGTAGTATCGTTACTTAAACGAGTAAAATACTGATTATGAATACTATAAAATTAAAAAAATGAATAAAAAAAGTAGTTGTCCTTTAAATTATACAATGAATTTAATTGGAACAAAATGGAAACCTTTGATTTTATTTCATTTATTAGCGGGAGGTTTGCGATCAGGAATACTGCAAAAGAAAATTGAAGGCATTTCAAATAAAATGTTCACTCAGACGGTTAGAGAATTAGAAAAAGATGGACTTCTTACCCGAAAAGTTTTCCCTGTAGTTCCTCCAAAAGTGGAATATAAATTGAGCAAAAGAGGTGCTTCACTAGAAAACATTCTAAGAAGTTTAGACGCCATGGGGTTTAGAGGACACCTAGCACAAATTAAAAAGTTTGATATAAAACGTCTTAATAAGCGTTATGAATTGCAGTGCAGTTAGTGGAGATGAATTTGTATCTATAAATCTTAAATCAATGTTAAAGTCGCAAAACCATTTATTTGAATTGCTATATTTGTGACTTCACAAAAAAAATCATCCATATGAAAAAACTGCTGTTACTTTTCTTGAGTATCTCCTTTTCAATGTCTGCTCAAAAGGTAGATTTGTCTTATTATTTACCCAAAGACGTCACGTATAACCAAAACATTCCAACGCCCAAATCTATAATTGGTCATGAAGTAGGTGAGTGGCACATTACACATGATAAACTGGTAACTTATATGAAAGCTTTAGCGGCTTCATCAGATAGAATAGCGCTCGAAGACAGAGGAAAAACCTTTGAAGACAGACCTTTGTTATTATTGACAATTACATCATCTAAAAATCATGATAATATAGATGAGATCAGAGAAAATCATATGGACGCAACAAATAATAATACCATTGATATTTCTAAGAATCCTATTGTAGTGTATCAGGGATTTTCTATTCATGGAAATGAACCTAGTGGGTCTAATGCTGCTTTAGCCGTTGCTTATTACTTGGCGGCTGCAGAAGGCGCAGAAGTAGATGATTTACTAAAAAACACTGTTATTTTATTTGATCCTTCTCTTAATCCTGATGGTTTGCAACGGTTTGCGTATTGGGCAAACACAAACAGAAGTAAAAACATCAATCCAGATCCGAACGATAGAGAGTATACAGAAATTTGGCCACGTGGAAGAACCAACCATTATCAGTTTGATATGAATAGAGATTGGTTGCCAGTGCAATTGCCAGAAAGTAAAGCAAGAATTGCAAGTTTTCACAAATGGTTGCCGAATATTTTAACGGATCATCATGAAATGGGAAGCAACTCTAGTTTCTTTTTTCAGCCCGGCATTCCAAGCAGAACAAATCCATTAACGCCACAAATGAATCAGGATTTAACCAAAGAAATAGCCACATATCACGCAAAAGCGCTAGATAAAATAGGCGCTCTATATTATTCTGAAGAAAGTTTCGATGATTTTTATTACGGCAAAGGGTCTACGTTTCCCGACATTAATGGAAGTATTGGTATTTTGTTTGAACAGGCAAGTTCTAGAGGGCATGCACAAGAAACGGTAAACGGTGTTTTAACCTTTCCTTTTACAATTAGAAATCAGTTTACTGCAGCCTTATCTACTTTAGAGGCGGCAAGGAAAATGAGAACTAAGATTTTAAAATATCAACAAGACTTTTACGAAGAATCTAGAAACTCAGGAGCAAATAAAGCCATTGTTTTTGGTGATGAAAAAGATGCTGCCACGAGTTACCATTTGGCGGAAGTTTTAAAGCGTCATCAAATTAAAATTCACGAAGTAAAAGCGTCTTTTATTGAAAATGGAAAAACATTTAAGAAAGGCTATAGTTACATCGTTCCAATGAATCAGAAGAATCAACGTTTGGTAAAGGCGATGTTTGATGTAAGAACTCAATTTACGGATAGCTTGTTTTATGATGTTTCTGCGTGGACTTTTAACCACGCTTTTGGGGTAGACTATGCTGAAAATATTTCACTTTCTAAAGCTGGAAATGAGATTATAGCGCTACAAATGAAAGCGGGAGTTGTTTCTTTTAAAAGTGATTATGGGTATTTAATGCCTTGGAATGAATATTACACGCCGAAAGCTTTAAGCGAAATTTTACAAAAAGATGTGCGTGCAAAAGTTGCTATGAAGAACTTTAAGAATGGGGGGAAATCGTATGCGTACGGAACTATTTTTATTCCAGTTCAAAATCAAAAATTAGATGCGGTAGAAATGTTTCAATTTCTACAAAAAATAGCACAAGAAAGTCATGTAGCTATAAATGGAGTTACAACAGGCTTAAATGATGGAATAGATCTAGGAAGTGGTAATTTTAGCGCTATTCGTAAGCAAAAAGTGGCCATGTTGGTTGGAAATGGAATTGCAGGAAACGATTCTGGAGAAATTTGGCACTTGTTAGATCAACGTTTTGATATGGCTATCACGCGTTTAGATATGAGTTATTTCTCTAGGGTTGATATTAGTAAATACACAGCTATAGTGGTTCCTAGTAGTTCTAATCTAGGCAAAAATGCTGAAGAGAAATTAAAAACATGGGTGCAGAATGGCGGAACTTTAATTGGCTACAAAAGAACTGCAAAATGGTTAGCGAAAAGTAAGTTTATCAATTTAGAATTTGATAAAACGACGATGGATACTATTAATGATGTTTCATTTGAAAATAAATCTTTAAAATCTGGTGCACAATATATTGGAGGTGCTATTTTTGAAGCCAATGTAGACAGATCTCACCCAATAAATTTTGGATATAAAAATGAAAAATTAGCTTTATTTAGAAATTCTACTCTTTTTATCAAGGCAGATAAAAAGAGTTACAATAACCCAATTCAATATACTTCAAATCCTTTATTGAGCGGTTATATTTCGAAGGAAAATGCAAAAGTGATTAAAAATACGGTTCCGTTTAAAGTACAGAAGTTAGGAAAAGGTCGGGTACTTGTTTTTACAGATAATACCAATTTTAGAGCTTTTTGGTACGGAACAAATAAGTTATTAATGAATGCGATCTTCTTTGCAGATAAGATGTAAGAGTTTTTAGTTTCAACGGTTATTACAATGCTAAGTAACAAAGTAACAAAGTAACAAGGTTTGCCTTTGAAGCTTTGTTACTTTTTTTAGCTTATAAAAGTAACAAGCCTTATGCTGGTTCGTCGCAAGCACGCGCAACCCAATTAGATTTATAGGATGCGTTTTTTTAGCGTATTATTCGCCATTATTTTCCCTTCACTTTCTGTGATTGACAAAGGTTGCGGTTCTTTCTTTATTATATTCTTGCGAAGGCTCTGTGGTTGGATTCCTGGAATAATTGGAGCTTTGGTAATTTTAAACAATCCGAAAAGATAAAGGAATGCCTTTCTTTTGAGAAACAAAGCAGTCTCCTAAAATAAAAGTTAAAAATAAAACAGTTAACAAACCTGTTTGCCATTTTTAACCCCTTTAGACGCTTTTAATAAAACAACGTTCCCTTCCGTATTGTAAATTCCCAAAAGCAAGACTTCGCTCATAAAATTAGCAATCTGTCTTGATTTAAAGTTCATGATTGCAGAAACTTGTACATTTAGCAAATCTTCTTTGGAATATAAGTCTGTAATTTGTGCACTTGTCTTTTTGATTCCTAAATCTCCAAAATCTATTTTAATTTGATAGGCAGGTTTCCTGGCTTTTGGGAAATCGTTGACTTCAATAATAGTTCCGATTCTAATATCTACTTTTAAAAAATCTTGAAATGTTATTTCTTCTTTCATCGGATTAACAAATTATAATTTGTTCGGAGTACTGCGGTGTTGAGAGTTTTGAGCTATTTATCGAATACATCATTTAACCTTTTTTATTTAATTTCTGAAGTATCCAAAGCGGACCAATCAATAAGAATTGTAAATCTTTTGCAAAAGAAGGTTTTCTTCCTTCTATTTTATGTCCCCAAAATTGCCCAATCCATCCAAGTATAAATATAATTACAGATGTATATAGTAGGTTTACATTGTTGCCTAACCAGAAATTTCCAACAATACAAAGTAACATCACTAGTAGCATCTCGAGAAAATACCAAAAGCCTAAACGCATGTAAAAGAAGGAAATGAACACAGTAACAACGGCTGCCCAATTTTCTACTAATGGATTGTACAGACCGATTGTTCTTTCTAAAAATGCAGCGGGTATGCTCATTAAAAGTCCTATTAAGCTAAAGAAAATGATAGGAACACATACATAATGGACAAATTGATTGGTTTCATTTTGATGGCTCTCAGCATATTCATCAAACCATTGTTTTGCAGTTTTCATACTTTCAAATTTAGAATTTAGAATTTAAAGATATGCGTATTTGAAGAAATAGAAAAATAAAAGATATTTAAAGCTAGCAATCTTCTTATATTACCCTTAAAGAAGTATTTGTCTGTGTTTATTTTTCATTAATGGTCTGTAACATTCTTTAATAACTGCGTTTTTCTGAGTTTATAGACAATGTTTTGTTATCATTTTAAAGAGCGATTGTAGTGTCTTTTGTTTTTAAATAAGCTTTTGCTAAACGATCCTAGGTACTAGAACTATTAGGGTGTACATAGGTATTTGTTTTCAAAATTTCAATGGCTTAATTAAATGGGCTATTGTTTTAATAACGGTTTCCTAAGTCATTTAAAACGCTCTATGGATTAACAGGGTTTAAAGAGTCTGTTTCCTGAATGTTTTTAAAAGCAATCATTGCGGTCTCAAAAGCTGAATATTTAAAATATTCTATTGGTATTTTTGCACCGGAATTCATCTTTTTAAAAGGACATTT
>Ga0307489_10002003_pt1 | contig 13590 bp, 7 predicted proteins | sample SB12metaG_FD_202247 | JGI IMG/M metagenome (GOLD analysis project Ga0307489, IMG submission 202247) | Sea-ice brine microbial communities from Beaufort Sea near Barrow, Alaska, United States - SB 1.2 | ecosystem: Environmental > Aquatic > Marine > Coastal | place: USA: Alaska | collected 2017-05-06 | reverse complement strand
TTTCTTTTTTGCTTTTAAGTTCAGAATTTTTAAATTTCAGAAAATTTCCAGTTTTTGATTCAAATATATAAGTGTGTAAATCACTTGAGTTTTGGATTCTTTCGTGAAGTAAAAATGAACAACCATGTCCTAGAAGAGCGTCTCTTTCCATTTCTCCTAATCTAATTGCACCCCCTGATTTTTTCCCTTTCGTTGGTTGTCGGCTTAAAAAATTTCTAGGCCCAAAATCAGAAATCTGAAATTTATCAAATGACATATGTTTTAGCCGTTGATAATGAACAATCCCCACGAAAACGTCCATCGAAAAAGGTTCTCCTGAATATCCAGAATACAAAATTTCATTGCCAAAAAATTGAAATCCACAGTCTCTTAATTTTTCTCCAAAATAATAAGCTGATATTTTATTTTTGAAAAATCTAAAAGGGGTAGCATCTTCAAAATTACCTCTTAAAGCACCTGCTTTTCCGGCAATACTTTCTATAATAACACCAATTGTCATTCTCGAAGGAAACCCATGTGGATTAAAAACTATATCGGGTATTATTCCTGTTTCTGAAAAAGGCAAATTCATTGATGAGAATTCAAAAGAAAGAACTCCTTTTTGGCCATGACGGGAAGCAAATTTATCACCTACCATTGCTTTTCTTCTACATCGAATTTTTAGTGATATTTGTGTATTGACTTTTTTTTTATACAATCTTGAATGAAGCTTAATTTGATCAATTATAGAACTTTCGTGACCCGAAAAACATAGCGATACTTCTTTTTTAAATCCTTCTTTTAATATTTTCTTGGTGAAAATCATAGGGTCCCCTTTTTGGATTTTATTTTCGACTCTTGGTAGTCCGTCTTTATCTAAAAATTTTTCGATCCATAAATTTTTATTTTTCTCATTATATTCTTTATTTTCAATCTCTAAGCTCGAGGAGTTACTTAAATTAATTGTAGAAAACCCTCTTTGTATTGAAGATTTGTTTATTATCATAGCATCTTCCATGTCGAAGCCAGTATAAGTTAAAACCGATACAACTGCATTGAAACCCGAGGGAAAAGAGTCTAATTGGAGTCCATCTTGGAAAATTTTTCCTCGACAAATAGGAACTTGTGGTGTGATTAAAAAATAAGACTTGCTATCATTTCTTCGCCAGAAAGTATAAAAAGGGATCCCAAGAGATTGTTTAAACATTTGACATTGATACATATTCCTAGGAGATTGATTCAAGTCTGAAAAAGGCGTGATGCCCGCAATAATAGATAAAATGTTAATTGAATCGATTTCACCGTGAGCGGAGTATAATCTTTTTAAAAATTTACTGTTATAATTTTCAAAACTTTCAATGAATAAAAAATTTTGCTCATAAGAAGTAATTATTTCAAAAATAAAACCGTTTATGGGGAAGTTAAATTTATTTCTTTTCCTAAAATCATTTTTTTGTGATAAAATAGATAAACAATTCCATTTGATTAGACGCAGAGGTCTTGCTTCTTGTGAATATATTATACAATGATTTACATTAGTTTGTTCATGGGTTCTTTTAATGTATAAAATTTCTGAATCGTATGAAAGAATTCCATTAATCGATACCTTTTCTATTCTTAATTTGTCCAGAAACCATCGAAGGAAATTTTCCGATGCAAATCCTAATATTTCGCCATCAAGAATTAAAGGGACAACGTTATTTAATTTTTTGAAATAGATCGAATTTTTTCCAAAACGTTTCATAAATGTGATAAATTTTTTTCTATCAATTGGATTATTGATGCTTACTACCACTGATGCTGATATGTGATTTAGAATTCCACAAGGAGCACCATCTGGGGTGTGAATAGGGCAAAGAAATCCCCATGATTCCGAGAAAATCTTTCTTCCAGTGGTACTTTTTATCTCAGAAAAATATTTTCCTCGGTGCATGCCTCGAAAATAAGAAAGAAACCGCCCAAAATTTAATCTTTCTATACTGAGGCTTAATCCTGTCGTTTGAGAAAGGTCGTTTTCATTTTTATTCAAATAAGAGCCAGTAGAAATCATTTTATCTAGTCCTTTTGTAATTCGCGACAAAGATCTTCCGATTTCTTTAACAAAAGTATGCGAATCTTTTTTATCTTGGGGAAAATTTTTATATTTAAAAAATTTCTTATGATTAGATTGAAAAAAATTTTTGCTGTTTTCAAGCTTTTCTTTCAAGTTCATCAATATCAAATTGCCTGGAAGTAAAAATTCCTGAGTGTCAAATCCATCCGGGTTATCTTCGCATATATGTCCTTTTTGAAATAAAAGCAACTTTTGTATCATAAAACACAAAAGCTCTACTTTTTTTTCATTATGTTTTCCTAAATGAACAAAAATATATTTAGAAATAATAAATTTTCCAATATTGAAATCTGAATATTCCGCAGACGGAAATGTAAATCTAAAAATACTTCCTAAAAAAGATAAGTTTTTTTTTTGAACACTAGAATTAAATTTACAATAAGAGTTTTTGATCATAGAAATAACTTTTCTGTAAATAGATTTATCTTTTGGAAAATAATTTGTTAGTTTTTCAAATATTTCTGAATCGGATAAATTTTTCAATGATCTTATTAAGATAATCACTGGAACGAAGAATTCTTGTTTTTTTATAACCAAACGGAAGTCAATGCTCCCGATAGTTAAATAATGTAAGTGAAAAGTTTTGGAATTCTGATTTCTGTCTACTGATCTAATTGAACATGAAAAAACAGTACAAAATTCTCCTCGCTGAGCATTACTTATTCTAGAAATCAATTGAATCATATTTTTGCGTGGGACAACTATAAGCCTTAAAATTTTTTCCATTCCATTTAAAATAAAATATCCCCCCATTTCTAATTCTTCTTCGTCTATTTCGACCAATTGAATAGGTTTTATCCCAAATAAATTGCAACGCTGGGATTTTATCATAATAGGGATTTCTCCGTTTTTAAGAATAAATCGAGGTTGTTCTTGATTATTTAAAACTAAAGATGTCAGAAGATCCCCGTGATAAGTCGTTTTCAATTCTCTACATTGTCTTGGAATTTCAATTCGTCTGTTGTTTTCTATATAAAAATATGGTTTACATAGGAAAAAATTTGTTACAAAAAAATTGTCTATTTTATAGTTTTTTTGATAGGTTATTGTCTCAGATAGATATTCAGAGTTTATGAAATGTATTCCCTGGGAAAAAGCATAATTAAATGAATCTGTATGTATTTTAATTAAAGACTCTAATCTTCTAAAGGCATTGTAAGTACTAATATTTTTCATTTTAAAATATTTTTATGTCTAAACTGTTCAATACCAAGCGATTTTTAGATTTAATAACTAAATGTTGTTGCTACCCAAAAAAATAATTGGTCTTTTAACTGGTTTATGGGTACCTTTTCAAAATTTTAGGGACATAAAAAAATTTTTATTTGTCCCTTCTCACGGATTAATCAATGTTTACATGTGGAATTCACTTTTTTTAAAAAATTCTTCCCCAATTTTACATCCTTTTTCGTTTATTTCGTCTATTTGTACTTTTAAAAATAGAACCGTTGTATCGATCAAAACAACGATATTGATTTTAGATTATTTAATACCTACAACAAGATTTAATTTTTTTAAAGATAATATTACCTCTGTGTCTATTTCTGGAAAAAAAGTTTTAATTTATTCAAATTTTGATAAAAAAATAATAATAATGGATATATGGAAATTAAAAATAATTGACCTAATTATTACAACTATTGGATTCAAAACCATACAGTTTTCAAGCAATTTTAATTGTAATAATTTGATTTTAATGGAAACCAGTTGCAACAAAATAATTGTTTTTCATATAAAAAATAAGTCGATTTGCTTTATTATAAATTTTTCAAAAAATTTTGAATTAAATACAATAAAATTCAACAATTTACTAGGGGGAATTTTTATCGGTTCAAAAAAAGGCCAACTAATTTATCGTAAAAAAAATGCAAGCAAAAACAACATTAATTTTAAAATAAAAAATTTAAGAAAAATTCTGCATATTGTTTTTCATAAAAAATCAAAACTTTTCAAATTTATTTTTTCGAAAAATAAATTATGTTTTATTCAAAAAAATAAAAAAAAAAAATGTTTTGTTTCGAAATTTAGAGGACATAAAGGCGATATTTTTTCATTAAATTTTAATCGAAGACAAAAATTTTTCATTACTATAGGTCACCACGATACCACCATTGTCCTTCATAAATTTATTTTCAAAATAAAAAAAATAATTTTGGTGAAAAAATTACAAGGAATTTGGAATCCGATTCAAAAAATTCATCATATTAAAAGAATGGAAAATTTTCTTTTGATCGAGAATTCTAAAAATCTATTACAAATATTGAATATTTCAGGGGGGAAAACCCCTCAAAATAAGTTTGATCAAAACATTAAATTTAATATTTTTTTAAAACACTCTTTCCTTAAAACAAGTTTTAAAAATTTCATTATAAAAAAAATTGTTTTAGATCATGATTTTAGCGATGGTAATTATTTTTTCATTATTATTTATTTTCATAAAATACAAGATTTTTGGATATGGGATTTCAATAAAAATATTTTAATAAAAATATCTCAAAAAGAACGAAAAAAATCAAATATACCCAGGAAAATTTCTTTTTTTGAAATTTGTTCAAAAAAAAAGATTATAGTAATTGGTTTTAATGCCAATTTTTTTAAGATTTTTGAAATTGTTACTGGCCATTGTCAAAGAGTACTGAACAATCATTCGATAAACTCTATAAATCGGGAAAAATGTAAAGTAACGGCCGTTTCATTTGATTTAAATGGAAATTTTTTTATCACAGGTTGTACTCATGGAAAAATAATAATAAGAAAAACAAAATATTTTTTAAAAATAAACGAAAAAAACTTAAATACTAGGATTCTGGAAATAAATTGGTGTAAAAAAACCGATTTAATCTTGATTCTATCACTTGATGAAAGATTGAGAATAATTTTTCCAGAAAATTTATCAATAATCGGTTTATGTTGTTTTCATAAAAAAAGAATTTCTTGTTACTCAATTTGCAATGATTCCCGTCATATTTTGACAGCTTCTTGGGATAAATCTTTGAAAGTGTGGGATTTAAAAACTAAAAAATACATCGATAAACTGTCATTTTCTTATCCCATTATCTTTTTTTCTTTGTTTGATAATGAAAAATCTTTATTAGCTTGCCATTTAAACACTATAGGGATTGCATGGTGTAACATAACTAAAGAATTTAAAAAATATTTTCAAAAAAGAATAAAATATAAATGGAAAAAAATTTTAATAGAAAAAAACAATAAAATTAATCACCATCATTTTAAAAATTATTTTTTAGAATTCAAGGGATTGCAAATCTTAACATATTCATGTAAATTCTGTGTTTCTGGCAAAAAAACAAAAATTAAAAAAATTACCAATGATAAAGATTATATTTCTTCAAAATTGATAAGGCGACCAAAAAATCAAATACTTGCTAATTTTAGGTCAAAATATGAAAAAAGGGAAAAAATATTCCGGAAATTTTCCGTTAAATATTTTGAATTGCATTTAACAATAAAATATGAGGAAATTTTTAATAATATATTGTATAATACCGAATTTTTCAAAAATTTAAAAAATTTTATTTACTTACTTGAATCGTATTTTTTGAGATTAAGTGGTCATGGAATTAAAAAAAAATTGAAATGTCACTTGTTAAACTTATTTAAAAAAAAAAAATTAAACAATAATAATCGCTAATTATTTCGTATGTGCTAATATTATAAAAATATGACTAAAAATGCTTATTTTGAGTTATATACAATGAAAAGTTTTTTTAAAATCAGAAATTTATTTAATAAAAATTTTAAATTTTTTGGAGTTTTCATAAAATATAAATTTGTCTTAAAAAAAAATGAGTTGGGTTGTAAAAATTGTGTAGAAGATTATTCAACTTGTTCTTTTTTCGAATTTTTTTACAAGATGTACAATAGATTTTTTTTTAAGAAAGATTTTTTTAAAATGCCCGTTTTTTTTTTAAGAAACATTCTGAAAATTTTAGAAACCTTTATTAAAATTTTATTTAGATCCTTTGGTTTTGAGGATTTTAATAATTTTATCAGACATCTTAGTCGTATACTAGTTGTTGATTCTTGGACAGAAAAAATAAAATATAGATTGAGATTTTTTTTATTTTCTTATAAAGAATCAAAAAGCCACGAAATAGCTTTCCTAAAATTTCAAGAAATCGAGCGTCAAGAAAATGATGAAGTTTTTTTGTTTGAAATACACTTAGAGCAATTACGAATAAATTTAGACAAAGAAGGTCTTTCATTTGCTGGAACGTGTATTAATAGATTTTGGTCGGCAAGAAAAATGAAAAATTTTTCTTTCGTGCATTCTAAATGTTTTTGGATCCAACTTGTTCGGTTTTTATTTTTTTATAAGGATTTTATTTTTTTGGGAAAACTATATTATTTGCTTGCAAATTTAGAAAAAAAAGCTATCAGCCCAAAAATTCTTTCAATATTAATTCCCACAATCCTTTTTTGGTTTAATTCTAAGCATTACGAAATCCCCGGTGATTTGGAAAAATTAACAATATATATAATTTTCCAAAATCTAGATTTAAAATTTTTTTATCTAAATCTGATAAATTTTTCGAATAAAAGTGTCAAGAAAAAAAGAATTTTACTTGTCAGTTATTTAAATTGTATGTCTAGTTTTTCTTTAAAAGCGATCAAAAGAATTTCTACGAGCGTTCGAGCTTCAATTATATGCAAAAAAATTTTTTTTTTTTCAAAAGAAAAAACATCTTTTTGTTTTTTTCAATTAGAAAAATTATTAGAATTAGATCATAGGGATTTGGAAAATTGGGTTTTTGAGGTAAATAATAATAATCCAATCAAAATCAAGATTGATAAACTATCATCTCTTTTATTTATAATATAAAACTTAATTATAAATCGAATGAATTGAAAGAAGTATTTATAATTTTTTTTATATATGAAAAAATTAACTAGTTAAAGTTATTATAATAAAAGAAACTCAAACAATTCTATGTTGAATGAACACTTTTATTTTAAAACAAAATTTTTATATGATTTGAAGTGTGCCAAAAAAAGAATCAAAAATACCCACAGCTATTTTTCCGAAGATTCTGATTTGAATTATGATTTAGTTTTATCAAAAATAAAAAATAAAACATTTTCAAATAAGAAAAGAAATAATTTAAAATATTTAATCTTAACAAATATTAACTGGAAAACATATTCACCTAGTGATATTTTTTATGTCCTAAATTGTAATTTTAGACAAAGAGGAAAGATCAAGAAAGTTTATCTTTTAAATGAAAATAAAAAAGCCTTTTATACCACAGAAAATGGAAAAAATTTTAATTTTGAAAAACGAACCTTAATAGATATATTTTATCAAAAACACAAAAATATATTTGCTTACATAGAATGTGATTCAAAAAAAACAGCAAAAATAACATATTCTTTTTTTAATGGATTGACTGTCGGTTTTTCAAAAGACGTTTTTGATATTCGACTAATAAATAGGATAAATATTTCTCATTTTGAAATATTAGGATTCGCAGATAAAAGCCCGTTCGTTTATCTCCCAAAGGACCTATACATAAAAAAAAAAACCATTAACACCCGAAAAAGTATTAATCGATTGGAAATAAAAAAAGAAAAAGAAAAATGTGGATATATATATCAAAAAAAAAATTGTTTCTCGAAATTTTTAATGAATTTTCCATGTTTTCAAAATGTATTTACTTTATGTATAAAAAATGATTTCGTTGAGTCTAAAAATCTGGAATTCTTGAAAACAAAAAAAAAATTAAAATTAGTATAAACCAGCTGTCCTATCTTTTATAAAAGTTATAAATGTTTGTTCCCAATTGTAATTTATTCAATGATTTCTATCATTTAAAAATCAATAAAAAAAATGTAAGATCAATGTATATAAAAAATAACAATTTTTTAAGGCAAGGAAGAAATGCGTCTCACTATTTAAGAAAAAATTTTTTTTTTAATATCCTTATAAAAAATAAGGGACAAACGCCATTAATAGTTTCGATGAATCAAATTTTTTCTCCGGGCAATGATGAAAATTCAAAAGAAGATCTATCGGGAGATAAAAGATTAATGAAAGAAATATTAAAAGAAGGAAATGGGAAAAATGCCGAAGTTGGTTTTACCGTTAAAGTAAATTATATAGGGACTTTAGAAACTGGTGAAATATTCGATTCATCGTTGACACGAAATGAACCCTATATGTTTACCATTGGGGAAGGGAAGGTAATTAAAGGATGGGAAATAGGTGTAAAAACTATGAAAATAGGAGAAAAATCTAAATTTTCTATATTTCCAGAATATGCATATAAAAAAAAAGGGATCCCCCCGATAATTCCACCAAATGCCAAACTAACCTTCGAGATCGAGTTGCTCGATATAATAGAAATTTCTGAAACTGAAAAAAATCTGAAAAAAAAATCTTTAATAGAAATTCCGCGCACTCCCGAAGACATTTCTAATGAATTCAAAATTAAAATGGCATCTAAAGGAAAATTATCAAAAAAAAAAACTTTTGACGATTTTTTTTTCATTTCTCCTTTTAAAAGTCAGTCAGGTGAAGAGGCTCCCTGGTGGTTAAATCCTAATATAACATTCGTTCTTGTTTTTTCGATTGTTTTTATACTTTTTTTTACGATTTTTTCTATCGGCGGAATCCACCAAGGATATGTCGGGGTGGATTTTGATGCTAATATTCTTAATTAAAATATGATAAAAATTTCCGTAGGCTCTCCAAATTTGTCTTCAATTTAATTTTTTTCTTATAAAGCTTTAATAAAATATTTGGAAAACATATCCACACTTAATTTTTTCTTTTTTAATACAATATATATATTCTTCTTTTTGTTTCTCCAGAATAATATTTTTTTATTAAAATAACCACTACCTCTGATATTTTGTAATTTAGTTGTAAAGAAAGATAAATCTACTGAAGAATTAATTTTTTTATCTTTAAAATCGTTCGAAAATTGAAAAAATTCAAAATCTAAATTTTCGGAAATTGATTTTTTTTCATCCCTATTTATTTTTTTTTGATTTATTTTTATTTTACAAGAAATTTTAAATTTGGTCATAAAATTATAACATGAAGAAAAATAATTTTTCCAAAACATCAAATTAGTTGGCCTAGAGGATTTCAATGAACCCCAACTACAACCTATGGATGTATTCTTATTGATTGAATTTTTAATTAAATTTGTATCCAGAAACACTTTGATTTGATCGGCTGATTCTTCAAAATAGATATTTTTAAAACAAATTTCTTTTGTATGTAAAAAAGTCGGCTCTTTAAACTTATGAGCTTTTCCCTTTCCCAAAAACCTTATTGTATACGGAAAAAAAAAATTTATCTTTTCTTTCATCATTTGTCCAAATTTATTTATGCATAAACAATTACTTTTAAAATTTCTTTTTTTTTCTAAATATGGCTTGAATTTTAAGCCAAATATTTTTGGATTCAAATCTTGATAAAACCTAAAATTAACCAGGATTTTAAAAATTTTCAATATGATTTTCTTATTTTTTGTATTTGATATATTAAAATTTCGCATTTACAAAGATTTAAAAAAATTAATATTTAAAATTTAAGAAAATATTAGTAAACTATTTATTTATATAAAACGCAAAACTAAAAAAAAAAGTAGGGTTAGTATATGTAACAATTTCAATTAAAATCCTACTAAAAATTCCAGCTTTTTTCTACACAGAGCTGTATTTCTCGATTATATTTGTATAAATTTTTGGTGAATAGTTGTGCGATTGATACATTTGCTGGACTAAAAGAATTCGGATCAGACAAAAGACTTTGAATACTTGATAATAAAGAAGTAACTGTGTATACCGGACTCCATCTGTTTTGTAAAATATCTAAACACAATTCTCCTGAAACGTAAACATTTGGATGATAAAAACAACTGTTGCGAAACTTAATCTTTGGGGGAGTTTCAGGGTAATCCTCGGTAAATTCTAAAATTAATCTAACAACCCCTCCTTTCCAAGCTGTATTATCTGGGCCGATTAAATTTGATGACCATATAAATAAACTAATTTCGTTTGGTCCTGAAAATATGTTAAAACTTTTATTTTTTTTTATTTCTTTGTAATCTTCAATAAGCCTTTTTTTGGTTTGAATTGACATTGCCAAAATAGTTTGTTTATAGGCGTTTTATTTTATTTTATTAATTAAATTTTATTTTATTAATTTTTTATATAAAAGTATCGATTTAAAAATATTATATGAATATGAACAAATTTTTAAAGAAAATTTTTACTATAGTTAAATCTTCAAAAGTAATTTTAATAAAAAAGAAACATAACAAAAACTTCTTAGTATCTTTTATTGAAAAAAATCACTTCTTTTCAATATCTGATTCAAGACATTCTATTAACATAAAAATTTTAAGATTTTCTCAAGATGAACTGGTGTCAGAAATAAATGGAATTGACCTTTCTTTCAATAATTCAATTAGAAGAATTCTCCTTAGTGAAGCAGAAACAGTTGCTATCGATAGAGTATTTTTTTATGATAATTCCTCGGTTTTTAATGACGAGATGATCGCTCATAGGCTTGGATTAATTCCCGTATTTGTAAACTCAAATTTTCTGAAATACATTTCTGAAAAAAAAAACAAAATTTCTCATAGAATATTTTTTGAGCTAAAAATTTCACAGCCTTCTCAATTATTAAAGAAGATTTCTGTATTTTCAGATTCCTTAAAATGGAAACCCTATGGATTGTCTGCTTCTTTGTTAAAAAATTCGAGGATCAAACCAGTTTTTAGAGACATTTTAATTTTAAAATTAAATCCAGGGCAAAGAATAAATTGCGAGTGCCATTGTTCGATAGGGAAAGGAAATTTTCATGCAAAATTTTCACCAGTAGCTACCGCATTTTATCGAATTTTTCCTCAAGTCAAAATAATTCGGGAAATAATGAATATAAATGCAAAAAAAATTTATAAAAAATGCCCCGTGAGAGTTTTTGAAATAAGAAAAAAAAACGGTTTTGACAATTTAATCATATCTTCAACCAAACATTGTACGCTTTGTAGAGAATGTACAGATCCGTTCGATAGCGATTTATATCCAATAAAAATAGGCAGAGTTAAAGACAAAGTTACTTTTATCATTGAAAGTACAGGAGTTATGTCACCAGAGAAACTTTTTTCAAGAGCAATTTTTTTACTCATAGGAAAATGCAACAAATCTTTGAATATTTTATTAAAAAATTTTAACAAAAATTTGCCTTAAGGCAATAAGTATAATCTTATAAAGCAAAACAAAAAAATCAAGCTTTAATGTAACGAGGAGGGGATTTTTTTTTTTTTTGAAGTTTTTTTTTTGGACGGAAATCCACGGTTTAGCCCAAACCAGTTATGATTTGCATAATATATAATATATAATACATGATTAAAATAGTTTTTAGATTAAAATTTGTAATATTCAAATAAATGATATCTACCGATACTCTAAAATCGGCCTTCTCTAATTCCAATCTCTTTCAAAGTCCAATTTTATGGGACAATCTTCGAAGATTTGAAATATTTTGGCTATTCCTGGCCCGATCTTTGGTCCGTAAATTTATTCGTAATGTCATAGTTTTTCGTCCGAGAGCTCTAATATTGGTAAGTTACATTTAATCCCTCACCCCAGTTATTTTATCCTGATTTCTCTGAACAAGGCCATCGGCTTAAATATTTCCCTTTGGTCCAATTTTACAAGGAAAATATTTTCCATTTTTCGATTTGCAAAGGTCAAAGTTAAAATAACTATTTTTTTGTTGTATATTAGGCTGACAAATAAATTAGACTTTTTTCTTATTCTAGGAAATTATTTTGAAAGGTATTCACAACTATGTCCAGATAACGAAGTTCCGGACCTTCACCGAAGGCTAAGTTGGTAAAATTATTCCAATAAATATGTTTTGTAATGTGCTATTCAAATAATAAGACATATTTATATCGAGCCCGGATTCGATCCATGTAGTCTCTATATGGGAATCAATGTGCCAACATGGTGTCCGTTTTAAATATAACAGATCTTGCAAGTGCACAGATAGGTAGTTGGGTTCATTTTGAAACGTTCCGAGCCAGCTCGTGTGTACCGTTTTTATTAATTTTTTTTCGGAATATTAGAGACTATGAATATCATTCATTTTGTTAAAATTGTCAAGATCTTGCTCTAGTTCTCGGATTTTATCCCAAACTTGATGGAAAAATTCTTTATAGACCCAAAAAAAAAATTTTTTTTTTCTATTTATTATCCATCGGTGAAGAAGATGTCTTTTTCTTGGAAATGAAAAACCAAGATACTTGATAAGATGAATTTTATATGCAAATCTACAAAATAGAAAGTAAAACGCAACTTTTTTTCTCTTTTGGAAAACGTAAAGTTTTCAAATAACTCAAAATAATTTTCCTCATATCTTGAGGTAGGTCAAACACCAGGTCCACCAACACATTCGTTTCACGATGGGAAACTCGATAAATTGTCCAAGAAATCCGCAAATCCAATCAGGACTTTCAAATATGATTTTCCGTTGATGCAGGAGGAGAAACGTTTCTGGTGAAAGATTTCCATTTTCAAATGCTGTTCCAAGATGGGTCTTCAATTTTTCTTTGGAAAAATGAAGCCTAAAATTCACTTTTAGAGGTGAGCACGGGTTGTCTGTATTCGACCCCGCCAAACCATTTTTTGGATTTTGGGACCCCGCTGGAAAATTTTAACAAAAAGGCAAAACTATTTTTAGAGAACTGAGTTTATGTTTTGCAAAACGGGTTTAAATTTTTTTAAAATTTTTATTAGACCCTTACTAATTGGTTAATTTTTTTGGAGATCTTGGTTTTTAGCATTAAACAGTAGTATTAAAATTTTTTGATAAAAAATAATAAATTCTTAATTTTAAATCATACAATTGTAGGTTATAAATGTGCCCTTTGTTCAATTTTTTATTTTAAAATGTTTCATAACGATTTTTCTTTCATATCATTTATTAATTGTTTGTTATCTAATATAATGCATTATATTTATTGTAAACTTCGTTTACGTGTTGCGTGAATTTAATTTTTAAATAACCGAATCCTCTATAAAATAAAAAAAGAGGGGATTTAAAGCTGCTATTTGGGATTGCAACAAATTATTATTTTAATAAAAAAAGTTTCGTATCTTAATGCTATTATAGTTCAAAGGTTAGAATATCATGTTGTGGCCGTGGTGATCCTGGTTCGATTCCAGGTTGTGGCAAATATAGATACTCTTTTTAATCAAAAATAATATAAAAAAATATTTTTTTTTATTTAGTCAGTTATAAAAAAAGTTAAGATAATGGAAAAAAATTTTGACTTTTTCATATTATATACTTCGGTTTTAACATCCAATGATTTTACATCAAAAAATTCTAAGGACGAGGCGTTTGGGAGTGTGTTTAGAAATTCAATTGATTCTGTAAATAAGTTATTTCTTCAATGGAAAGTTATTTTTAAAAAAAAAAAACAGTTAAAACAGTTAAAATCTAATAAATTCAT
>Ga0307489_10002002_pt1 | contig 13590 bp, 23 predicted proteins | sample SB12metaG_FD_202247 | JGI IMG/M metagenome (GOLD analysis project Ga0307489, IMG submission 202247) | Sea-ice brine microbial communities from Beaufort Sea near Barrow, Alaska, United States - SB 1.2 | ecosystem: Environmental > Aquatic > Marine > Coastal | place: USA: Alaska | collected... | reverse complement strand
TGCGCCACTACCGCATGGCGCTGACGATGGGCGGCGCGCCCGTGTGCCTGGGCGGCGGCCGGGAGTGCTGCGACGCCAAGCGCTCCGCGCTGGAGGCAGGGGCTTACACTCGTCCACTTTTCGGCTCAACGTAAGCACATTTTGTTGGATACGTTGGGTGCATGATTCTCTCCCAGCCTATTAGACAGGGGGACACGGGAAGGTGTGACCAAAACGGCCGAGGTTGAGCTGAACAGTGGACGAGTGTAAGCCCCTGGGTAGAGGCGTGCAGCCAGCTGTTGAAGCCCTCCGACCCGGAGGCCGCCACCTGCCGCTTCTGCCTCAAGGCCCGCGACATCCCCGGTGGTACGGACAATCAAATACTGCCCGCCACGTCACCGACACGCACTTTGAACCCCCGTTTCCTGAGTTGGATGACTTTCCTCCTCCTCTCCTCCTTCTCCGCCTTCTCCTCCTCCTCCTCCTCCTCCTGCTCCTCCTCCTCCTCATCCTCTTCCTCCACCTCCTCCGCGATGCATTTCGATCCCTCATTTCTGCAGTTGAATGGCATCCTATGACGCGGCGAGCAATATCTGCCCTACGGCCCTACTCGGAGCCTTAGTCTTCTCTGAGGGCCCCACTGTGGTGCCGCACCACGCTGTCGACTTCGCCTTCGACCATGCGTGGACCCTCAGGCGGGGGGGCGGCGCCACAATGTAACCCTAAACCCTAAAACCTGAACCCTCAGAATGTCCCTCAACACTTTCGCCAACCCTCGTGCATTGAGTCCGATTTCGGTACATCACCTGGGTGAAACGCCCATACAGAGTTGCGGACAAAGGTCAGCGCTCCACGCGGGAAAGCGGGCACCAGGTTGAATGCTCATACAGAGTTGCGGGCAGAGCGTGAGCGCTCGGCGCGGGAAGCGTTATACCGACATCGGCCTATTGCTCAAGACGTCCCTCAACGCGTTCGCCAACTCTCGTGCATTGATTCAACAGCCACTCTGTGAAGTTTTGAGCATTTTCTGCTGGGCTCTTGGTCCAGCGCATGGGTCAAGAAGAGCGCCCCGGGGTCAACCGCCACCGAGTGGGCTGTAGGGCCTGGTGGATGATATCACTCGTCACGTCATACGATGCCATTCAATTCCAATTCAAGAAACGAGGGTGGTCAACAAAGGCAGGTGGATGACGTGGCGGGCAGTATCTGATTGTCCCTAGCTCGCGGTGGTAAAATGCACGTCGTTGACATGCACGGGCATACCGCTGGTTGGCCTTATGCTCCAAAAGGTAAGGTGGTGCAGGTAGACCCTATCAAACCCACATTAGAACCGCCTGGAACGAAGCGTGTTGAAACTAAAACAGATATACTGGTTTCAAACTTTGCTATCAAATTCAACTTGCGCCGCTACACCAAGGTGGGTGACGGCACCGCCGGGGTTTACCACATCTTCGCGAACGCGACGGTCGCCGATGGCTTGCGCTCGGTAGGGCGGTGCAGATTGACCCTATCAAACCCACGTTGAAAGCGCCTGGATATAAGCGCCTGAAACACTATTATGGTAAACCCGCTGTCAAGTTTTGCATTCAAACTCAAGTTGCGCCGCTACAGCGCGGCGAAGTCTTCAGAGGTGACCCTCAGCTCCACGCTCTTCCACCATATCGCCGCTACATACGATGGCGTGCAAGTCAAGGTGTATTTCGACGGTGTCGAGGCAGGGGCCTACACTCGTCCACGTGTTGGCTCAACTTGAGCGCGTTCTGTGGGATAGGGGCTGCATGTGTGGTTTATTTAAGGGGTGTTTTCGGGGGTTGGCAGGGGGTAGTAGGGGGTGTTTAGGGTTTATTTTGTCTCAGAAGCCACTCAGGTCGAGCTGAAAAGTGGACGAGTGTAAGCCACTGTGTCGAGGTGGGCGTCAGCACCGCCGGCGTGGCGAGCCAATTCGCCAGCGTCAACCCCGAGTTCCCGCTCATGATTGGGAAGGGGTTCGTCGGCGACATCGGCGAGGTCGCTATTCTGAAGACTGCCAGGTCCCCTGAGGTGAGGCGGTGCAGGTTGACCCTATGACACCCAAGTTGAAACCGCCTGGATCTAAGCGCTTGTAACTAAAGTGTGATACACAGCTTTCAACTTCTGCTTTCAAATTCAAGTTGCGCCGCTACGCCGAGGCGGCGGCTCACCCGCTGGACCGCCTGTGTCCGACCGGCATCGGCGGCGTCCCCTCGACCGACGTCATCGCCGTGTTCCCATTCGACGAGGCGCCCATCGCCGCCACATCCACGGTAGGGCGGTGCAGGTTGCCAGTATCAAATCCTGTGTTGAAAGCGCCTACGGTTTCAGCGCTTGAAACTAGAATATCATAATCTGCTTTTAAACTTTGCTTTCAACTTGAACTTGCACCGCTACACCACGGTGTCACGCAACGCTGCGCACGAGGGCATCGTTGGCTATCTCTGCGAGCAAGACGCTACTGCTTTCACCCTGGCGTGTCCTGCTGACCAGACCATCGCTGAGGTGATGTTCGCCAACTACGGCGGCACGGCGGGCAGCTGCACGGCAGGGGCTGACACACGTCCACTGTTCAGCTCAACCTGAGCCGTTCCTGACACAAAATACACCCTGAGCACCCCCTAACACCCCGTAATACCCCCTAAACACCCCCTAGGCAACTCCTATATGCACCCCTATCCCACAGAAAGCGCTCCCGTTGAGCTGAAAAGTGGACGAGTGTAAGCCCCTGCTGCACGGGGTACGTGGCGGCGACCGGTTGCCAGCAGGACGTCACCGCCAAGATGGTGGAATTGTGCGTGGTAGGGCGGTGCAGGTTGACGCTATGAAACCCACGTTGAAAGCGCCTGGGACTAAGCGCTTGAAACTATATTATGATGAACCGCCTTCAAACTCTGCTTTCAAATTCAACTTGCATCGCTACAGCGTGGGCCAGCAGAGTTGCGATCTCGCGAACTTCGGGACCACGTTCGGGGGAACCAAGACGTGTAGCGACGGGAGCACGGTGACGCTGACCGCGGCGGCGCGGTGCCAGCCCACGGCCGGACAGTCCGCCATGTGGGAGCAGGCAGGGGCTCACACTCGGCCACTTTTCGGCTCAACGTAAGCAAATCTTGTGGGATACGTCGGGTGCATGATTTTCCCCCAGTCTATTAGACAGGGGGACACGGGGAGGTGTGACCAAAACGGCTTAGGTTGAGCTGAAAAGTGGACGAGCGTAAGCCCCTGGGTGCAGGCAGATGCCCCGAGTGTTGTTGGGTTGTTCTCCCCCGCGACGACGCTGGCGGGGGCTACGGCCGCGGTCGACGCCGCGGCGGCCACGGCCGTGGTAGGGCGGTGCTGCTTCACCCCATCAAACACGTGTTGAAAGCGCCTGGAACCGAGCGCTTGAAACTATAATCTGACGAACTGCTTTCAAGTTTTGCTTTCAAGTTCAACTTGCGCCGCTACACCGTGGCGGGCTCCAACCTGAGCTTCGCCGTCCCCGCGCTGGACGCGTGCGGTGCCCCCGCCTCCCTCTGGGACACCGACCGCCATATGGTAGGGCCGCCCACAATAGGCCGGTTTCGGTATATCGCTTCTTGCGCCGAGCGCTGACGCTATGTCTGCAACTCTGTGTGGCCATTCAACCTGGGTACCTGGCACCCGCTTTGTCCGCGACTCTGTATGGGCATTCAACCTGGCGCCCGCTTTCCAGCACGGAGCGCTAACGCTTTGTCCGCAACTCTGTATGGGCGTTTCACCTAGACAACATACCAAAATAGGCCCATTTGCTCAAAATGTCCTGCAACTCCTTTTAAATCCTCGTTTCCTCAGTAAGATGACATGACACCCTGTGAGTTCTGAGCATTTTCTACCAGACCCTACCACACGGTGACCGGCACTATCACATACGACTCCAGCGTCGACACCTCGCTCGCACACACGTGCCCGAGCTTGCCGCTGCTGACACCCGCCGGGGACTCCGCGGCGGGTGCGCTGCGGGCAGGGGCTTCCACTCGTCCACTTCCCAGCTCAACCTGAGCCGTTCCTGACACAAAATACACCCTAAACACCCTCTCATACCCCCTAATACCCCCTCATGCCTCCTACAATACCCCTAAGCAACCCCTTAATGCACCCCCTATCCCACCGAAAGCGCTCACCTTGAGCCGAAAAGTGGACAAGTGTAAGCCCCTGATTGCGGGTGAGCACCGGCGCCGCCGGGTACTGCGCGGCGCGCGGCGGCGGCGACAACGCCAAGCTAGACGTTGCCGTGACGCCGCCCACCGCCGGCGCCGGCTCCCTCGCCGTGGTGCTCACGCGCGGGGCCGTCGGCGACGCAGACTACCAAACCACATCGTACAGCAAGGTGTTGACGGTCGCAGCGGCGAACGCCAGCGCCGTCAAGTCCACCGTCACGGTAGGGCCCGCCACAAATTGCTCAAAGCGCCCTTCGACGCATATTCCAACCTTCGCTTCTAATGCCTGGTCTGTTAGCTAAGTAAGTTGTGATCTGACGAGTTATCAATTCGTCCGAGTACTCACCAGCCAAGTCATGACGTACGGCTCAGAGACCAGGCACTGGAGTTGAATGCCGCCCATCTGATGGTTTAAGCGTTGTCTGGCGGGCCGTAGATGACGGGGTCTGCGATGAGCGCGTGCGAGGCGGGGGTGCCCGCGGAGCTCACGGTGTTCTCCAAGGACGGGTTTGGGAACGCGCGCGCGGGGGCCGATGCCGCTGCCGTCGCCGTCACATCCTCAGGGTGGGGCCTGCCACATACTGCCCAAAACCCAAAACCCTAAACACCCCCTGAACACCCCCTACACACTGCCTGAACACCCCCTACACATCCCCTGAACACCCCCTACACACCCCCTGAACACCCTGCTCGCCACGTTATGCTCGTAGGATGCCATTCAGCTCAAGACACGATGCATGCCATGTCACAGGATGCCGTACAACTCAAGTAATGATGCTCGCCAAGTCATAGGATGCCGCTCAACTCAAGAAAGGAGGGTTAAATACGCGTGTCGAACTGTCGATGACGTGGCGGGCATTATGTGTTTGTCCCCACCTCCGGGCCCCGCACATCGCAGATCTCCGCGCCCATGGTCGACGCCACCAAGGTAGTTCGGTGCAGGTTGACCCTATCAAACCCACCTTGAAAGCGCCTGGAACTAAGCGCTTGAAACTCAAATATGATAAAATGCTTTCAATTTTGCTTCAATTTGGCTTTCAAATTCAACTTGCGCCGCTACTGCATGGGCTCGTACACATACACGCTCACCCACCCGGTCGCTGGGTCCTACGCAATCGCGGTCAAGATCGGAGGCGAGGTGGTGGCGGAGACGATGCTGGTTTGCGGCGAGGCGGCGCCGCGGCGGATCATCACCTTTGGCGCCGAGCCCCCTGCGCGCTTCGAACATGCGGCGGCTACTGTTGATTCTGACGCGTACATCTTCGGCGGCGTGCTCGTGGTAGGCTTAGACGAATAACACTCACCCTTCTCCTTCTCCTTCTCCTTCTCCTTCTCCTCCTTCTCCTCCTCCTCCTCCTCTTCCTCCTCCTCCTCGTCCTCCTCCTCGTCCTCCTCCTCCTCGTCCTTCTCCTCCTCCTCATCCTCCTCCACCTTCTCCTCCTCCTTCGCCTCCTCGTCCTCCTCCTACTGCTCCTCCTCCTCCTCCTCTTCCTCCTCCTCCTCCTCCTCCTCCTCCTCCTCCTCCTCCTCCTTCTCCTCCTCCCCCTCCTCCTCTCTCGCCACGTCATCCACCACACGTCAAGCATTGCTACCTCAGTCGTGACTTTGTTTCATCATAGTGCGCCATTATGACATGTTTTGGGCGCATCCCGACTTGACCCCGGGTCAGGCTTGCGCAGAGTGTTTTGTTTACTACTCTCTGTTTCATCATTGGACGGATGATGGGAAAGTAGGTTATCACCCTATATTGTGAAGAGCATTGTTGTATAATGTGGCGAGCATCGTTGTATCATGTGGCGAGCATTGTTGTATAATGTGGCGAGCGTTGTTTATTTTGACCCTCGGTGAAGGACAAGTCGTACACGGACGAGGTGTGGAAGTTCTCACCCGGCACCGGCGGCGAGTGGACGCACAGGCAGGCCGTGGCCGTCACGGGTCTCCCTACGGACGGCGCCGACGCCGTCTTCAACGTGGTGGCATGGGCTTACACTCGTCCACTTCTCAGCTCAACCTGAGCCGTTTCAGACACAGAATACACCCTGAACACCCCCTGAGGTTTCTTAATACCCCCTGACACCTCTTAAACACCCCCTAAACAACCCCTGAATGCGCCCCTATCCCACACAGTGCGCTTAAGTTGAGCCGAAAAGTGGACGAGTGTAAGCCCCTGCGTGGTGGTCGACACCGCCGCGCTGATCGTCGCTGGGAAGATGCGCGCGGACTGCGGCATGGGCTTACACTCGTCCACTTCTCAGCTCAACCTGAGCCGTTTCTGAAACAAAATACACCCTAGACACCCCCTAACAACCCCTGACACACCCTACGCACCCCCTAGACAACCCCTAAATGTACCCCCTATGCCCCAGAAAGCACTTAAGTTGAGCCGAAAAGTGGACGTGTGTAAGCCCCTAGACTGCGGGGACGTGCGCTTCATGCTGCCCGAGCCCAGCGGTGCCGCCGTCAGCCACTGGGTGGCAGGGGCACGCAACTGCAACTATCGCTGGCCACCTCATTGACACGCATTGCCAACCCTCGTTTCATGAGTCGGGTGATCTGCTCTGACGTGGCGGGCAATACCCTACGCAGATCGGGTGGGAGGGGCAAACAGGGATTTGGATTTGCTTGAGTTAATAGACGGTTGCTCATATAAATTACAGTGTAGATCAAGTTACCGTACACGGTAACTTGAAAGTTGTATGGGCGAGGGTATGTTAACTCAACGATCGTGACCAGACTGCGCCACGCGCCATCCCCATTTGACCCCCTGCTTGAACTGGGTAGCCAGTATCTGCACGGCCCTGGTGGTTGGAGCCAGTGGGAACCCCCACGGGGTGCGGGTCCAGCACCGCGCAGTTCTGGGTCCACGCCAGCGCCGCGGCGCTGCACCTGTACTATGGCAATGCGGCGGCGTCTGACACCTCCACGCGTGACTTCTTTGCCTTCTTTGAGGTAAGGCCTAGTGCCTAGTCTGTAAAGCGTACTATATACGGTAATTGGGACTACCCGTGGTAAGTAGGCGTTTGGTGATTTTCACCAAAAGTCATTTGACTTTTGGCCATACCACCAAGCTCCAGCTTTCTAGAAGTTACTAGCCCACAGACTAGGCACTAGCGGATGCTGCCTGCCACCTCACAGGGCGTCACAACCTCACGGAACACAGGTTCCGAATTACATCCTTTGACATTGCGAGGAACATCTGGGCGGCCCGGGTTTGAGGACTTTGAGACGGTGGAGGCATCGCCAACGGGGTGGTCGCTGGACGGCGGTGCGGGGTCGCAGTGCGGGCAGGGGCTGACACTCCTTGTCATCCAGCTCAACATGAGCTCTTCTATCCACCGTATGACCCGACTTAACTCATGAATGTGTCCTGGAGTTGCTCAAGTTGAGCTCTGATGTGAACGAGTGTAAGCCCCTGCGTGCGGGCAACCGGCGGGCGCCGGTGACCTCGCCACCTTCGCCTCCTCCGCTGACGTGTCCCTCACCGGCGCGCGCTCGCTCAAGGTTGGGCGGTGCAGGTTGGCCCTATCAAACCCATGTTGAAATCACCTGGAACTAAGCGCTCGATACCAAAATATGATAAACTGCTTTCAATCTTGCTTCAATCACGCTTTAAATTTCTACTTGTGCCGCTCAATGAAGGCGGCGGGCGCCAGCCAGGCGGGCGGCGCCATCACGCGCGCCGTGTCGCCCGCCATGACCTCCTTCTTCCTGCAGGCCTATGTCTACGACGGCGGGTGCGCGGGCGCCGCGTGGGTGTCGCCTGACTGGGGCACCTGCACCGACGTCTCCGTCGCCTCCGAGGAGACCACCTCTACCAAGGTGAGGCGGTGCAGATTGACCCTATCAAATCCAAGTTGAAACCGCCTGTAATTAATCGCTTGAGACTAAAGCGTCATGAACCGCTTTCAAATACACATGCCAGAAGATGACGCTATGTCCCAGTAATAAATTTCCATAACTCAAGAATCGTGATAAGTCAAAATTTCGTTCTAAAAATATGCTTTCAATTTCAACTTGCGCCGCTACACCACGCACATCCTCCCGGGCACCGCCGTAGGCGCCGGCGTGCAGTCCTCCGCCGACCCCCTGCGGTACGCCACAACGTACCCATGGTCGGCCGGCGCGGCGGGCGTCAAGCGGTCGGTCGGTTGGCACACCCTGGCGTTCCGCGGAAACACCTCAGTGCTCGAGATCCTCGTGGACGGCACTGTAGCCAAGGTGGGGCTAGAGCTGAGATGGGTTTTCTGGATTCGGACGGATTCCGTGGAGGGTTGGATTCGGATGCATTCTGGTGGATTCCGAGCAGTCCCGCAGGGTAATCTTTGGCGTATTTTGAGCCTGTATGGGCATTTTGACCCTACAGAAATGAAATCCGGATTCGGACAAATTCGGTAGAGGGTCTGATTCGGGTGGATTCGTGTGGATTCCTGGACCCCGGAATTTTAATCCGCCAACCCGGGGCTAGAGTACAAAGCCTGTGCCTGTCACGGTATGAGTCATCCTCCACACTTTAGGCTCTTGTTTCTTCGACATCATGTGAATGTGACGTGGCGAGCATTTTTGCATGGACACCATATGACATGGTGAGCATCATTCCATTGACATCATATGATTGAGCGAGCAATTTTCGTCGACGTCATATGCAGCGGCGAGCGTGGTTGACCCTAAACCCTAAACCCTAAACATCAAACCCTAAACCCCAAAGCCAAAACCCTAAACCCTCCCTACGCCAAGGTTACCAATGGAACCACCCTGAGCAAGATTCTGCTGCGGTCGGATCCGGTGCCGGGCGGCACCGGTGCAGATTTCTACTGGGACGGAATCTTCGCGGCAGAATACAGCCCGGGGGTGTCGGCTGTGGCTGGTATGGAAGAGGACGTGCTGATGGCGGCGGGGATGGGGTGGATCGCGGTGGGCGGCAGGGGCTTACACTCGTCCACATCTTTGCTCAATCTGAGCCGTTTTCGTCACTGAAACCAGCAGAGCACCCCAACACATGACACAACAAGTGCTCACGTTGAGCTGACAGTGGACGAGTGTAAGCCTCTGGCGGTGGGCGGCGGCAGCGGCGGCGGGCCCGGCGCGCGGCAGGGCCTCACACTGACCGCCGACGGCGCTGGCAACCTGCTACTGTTCGGAGGCGAGCGCTCCGGCTACCTGTACGGCGACGTCTGGCGCCTCGACCCCGCCTCGGCCTCCTGGACGTTCCTGGCAGCAGTGGGCGCCGCGTCGCCGCCCCCCGGCAGGGGCTTACACTCGTTCACTTCAAAGCTGAACTTGAGCACTTTTTATTGGATAGGGGGTACGCGGAGGGGTTGGGTAGCCCATGTTAAGGGGGTGTTAGGGGGTGTTTAGGATGTGTGGGGTGTTTTTGTGTCTCAGACACGGCTCAAGTTGAGCTGAGAAGTGGACGAGTGTAAGCCCCTGCCCCCCGGCCGGCACGACCACACCGCGGTTGTCGACGCCGACGGCGCGCTGCTGGTGTTTGGCGGGCGCGGCGCGGGCGGCGCGCCGCTCAACGACCTGTGGAAGTTCACAGTGGTAGGTCGGTGCAGGGTGACCCTATGAAACCCACGTTGAAAGCGCGTGGATGTAAGCGCTTGAAATCAGCACATGAGAAACTGCTTTCAAAATATATATTCAATTTTAACTTGCGCCGCTACACGGTGGCGACGCAGGAGTGGGTGCAGCTGCCGTCGCCCCCGGCTATGGAACCCCGCTTTGGGCACAGCGCGGCGGTGGTGGGCAGGGGCTGACACTCGTCCACTTTACAGCTCAACCTCAGCCGTATCTGACACAAAATACACCCTAAACACCCCCAACACCCCCTAACACCTCCTGAACACGCCCTAAGCAACCCCTAATGCACCCTTTATCCCACGTAAAGCGCTTGAGTTGAGCCGAGAAGTGGACGAGTGTAAGCCCCTGGTGGTGGGCCACGCCATGCTGGTGTACGGCGGCTACCTGGAGGCCACCGCCGACTTCACCACACAGCTCTGGTCCTATGACTTGGCGGCCACGGGCGTGACGGCGGCGAGCGCGGCGCTGCCCGGGGGGGTCAACGGCTGGACCAAGGCAGGGGCTTACACTCGTCCAATTCTCAGCTCAACCTGAGCCGTTTCTGACACTCATAACAACCCATAGACGCCTCAACACCCCCTCACACCCCCGCCATGAATATTCCCTAACCCCCCCCTCTACACACCCCTTGTGCCATGAAAAGCGCTTACGTTGATCCGAAAAGTGGACAAGTGTCAGCCCCTGGAGCAAGGTGGGCCCGCGCGATGACAACTTCAAGGACCAGGCGACGAAGAGCGTGAACGATGCCATCGTGTTCCCCTCCCTGCTGCCCCCCGGCCGCTTCAGCCACCTCAGCCTCAGTGTTGGGTCGTCCGTGTACGTGCTCGGGGGCAGGGACTTACACTCGTCCACATTTCAGTTCAACTTTAGCGCTTTCTGTGGGGTAGGGCTTGATTAGGCAGTGATTAGGAGGTGTCAGGTGGTATTGGTGGCTGTTTCGGGTGTATTTTGTGTCAGAAACGGCTCAGGTTGAGCTGAAAAGTGGACGAGTGTAAGCCCCTGCTCGGGGGGCTGGCCGGCGACCACGCAACGCCGCTGACGGACGCGTGGGTGTTCGATCCCGCGGCGAAGCAGTGGGCGGTGGCGGCAGGGGCTTAAACTCGTCCACTTTTCAGCTCAGCCTGAGCCGTTTCAGTCACTGACAGACTGACGCTGCTCGACATATCCCACAAAAAGTGCATACGTCAAGCTGAAAACATGGATTCGACACATCCCACAAAAAATGCTTACGTTAAGCTGAAAAAATGGACGAGTGTGCGCCCCTGGGTGGCGGCGTTCCCCGCGGCTGCGCTGCCCGCCGTGGCGCGCTACGACGCCGCGGTCACACCCTTCGGTGCCACGGGCGCCCGCGTGGTGGTGTTTGGCGGCCTGCGGGCAGGGGTTTACCCTCGTCCACTTTTCAGCTCGACCTAAGCCGCTTCTGGTCGCTGAATCCACAGCAAGCGTCCACTTCTCAGCTCGACCTGAGACGTTTTTGCCGATGCGACCTCTGAACATAACCCACAAGCAGTGCTCACGTCAAGCCGAAAAGCGGACGTCGGTAGTCCATCAAAAGTGCTTACGTTGAGCTGAAAAGTGGACGAATGTAAGCCCCTGGCTGCGGGACGGCGCCATTCTCGGCGGCGACCAGGGCGACACCTACGCGCTCTACCTCGGCACTCAGTAAGTGGGGGCCGCCGATGAGAGTCAGCGCACGGCGTGGCGCTTCTAGGCTAGTCGTTTCTCCAGTTCTTATTTATTAATAATCCATTATTGAACAATCCAACAATCAACCGTCGCACCGACGCTAGCGACGCCAGCGCCGAGAACAAAACACTTGGTTTCAAATGCGCTTTCAAAATGTTTTCCAAGTTCCCTGACTCTAAGTGTACTGTATGCATGTCAACACGCTGCACTCTCTCCTACACACTCACCACGTCATGCGCCCGCCGCCACCGTCACCACCAACAAGGCACCGGCGTGTGATTACCCAGACATGCATCACGCCTTGTGGCGGAGTACCGACTAAGACGCGCAGACATTTACGTCCCTCTGGCCTTAAAATTGAAACAGGAGAAGCAGTGGCTTCATATGTATGAATGCAGATATTTCTTTAGTTACGTTCATCGAGCCCCGAGGCGCTCAGACGGTGAGCATTAAACCAACAGAACACACTCGCCGCGATTTGGAGAAGGGCAGGTCATCGGTATCGTGCATTTGTGGCAGTCGACAGTGCTTTTATTTCTATGTACAAGCTTTATAATAATATTCGAGCTGGCATTCATCCAAATGTGAACGAACGCTGAAAGCGCGCATTTGCGTGTCGTGTGAGATTTGATAAAGAGTCGATGTCGCCAGCACCGCGGTGTCATTCACCCTCCTTCCCCCCCCGTATGTGACTATTTTGCCGTCGGGGTTGTCCTACTCGTAGCTAGAAGCAATACAGCACCGTGATGCTATTGATCCCCCTTGCCCAGCCCTCAGATGTTGAACCTGCCGTCGCCGCCGCCGTCGCCGCCGCGGTCGTCTGAGCCCGGGTCGTCTGAGAAGTCGTACATGAGCCCGATGTTGTTCGCCCCGTTCCGAAGGGCCCGCGCCGCGCATTCCCGCTTCTGCTCAATCTGACTGTCTGCTCATAGTGCACCAGTGTACCCGTGCACACTCGCCGCGTCAACCTGCCTGGCCTGGCCACTCGTTCCCTGACTGTTTGCTGATACTTTACCGGTGTTCCCGTACACACTCGCCGCGTCAACCTACCTGGCCTGGCCACTCGTCTCCTCACTGTTTGCTCATTGTGCACCAGTGTACCCGTACACACTCGCCGCATCAACCTGCCTGGCATGGCCGTTCGTTCCTTTTCCACATGAAGAGAAAAGTCAGGTAGAGATGTGAAAGGGGGCTCCAACGTGGGCCGTGGGGCGGCCCTGCCGTCCACTAGGATCCGCGTGTCGTCCGCGCTGAGGCCCCCTAGCCACACCGTGTGTCCCGTCACCTGTGCAGGTGGGAGTTGACGGGGTGTCACGTGCAAGTAGACATAATGATAGGTCAAGTTGATAGGGTGTTGCGTGCAGTCGACAGGATGATAGGTCTGATTGACAGGGTGTCAGGTGCTAGTCGACGGGATGATAGGTCAAGTTTACAGGGTGTCAGGTGCAAGTAGACGGGAGGATAGGTCAAGTTGATAGGACGGTGGGTTCATTGATAGGATGGTGGGTTCATTGATAGGACGGCCGGTTCGAGTGGGGGCTGAACGCACCGCGTACAGCGACTCCCGCCGCTCCACAACCAATCCCGCCCCCCCCGCCTCCGCCGCCGCCGCCCCGCCCCCGCCCCCACCCCCGCTCCCGCCGCCGCTCCACCCCGCATCCGGATTGGGACTGAGAGTTACAACGTCCACATCGTCAACGCCGATGTCGTGGGCGCCCCCGTTGCCCCCCCCCTTGCGTGACAACGCGGGCATGTCCCACACCCGCTCAGTAAGGCCTGGCGGATTATGCTCGCCACGTCATAGGATGCAATTTAAATCAAGAAACGAGGGTCTGTAACATGGCAGATGACGTAGCGAGCATAATCCGCCAGGCCGTACCGCACAGATCCGTCGTGCGCCCCCGAAACCAGGTTGTAGTGGCGCAAGTTGAATTTGAAACCAGAAGTTGAAAGCAGTATATCAGACTTCAGTTTCAAGCGCTTAGTTCTCCAGTCGGTTTCAACATGGGTTTCATAGGTTCAACCCGCACCGCCTCACCAGGTGCTTGGGGTTACCGGTGCTAAGCGCGGCCACCGCCGCGGTGTGACCCAGCAACTTGGCGAGGAGCTTGGGTGGCTGGACGGCCGGCCGGGGCTGCGCGCCGCCGCGGATTAC
>Ga0307489_10002000_pt1 | contig 13596 bp, 26 predicted proteins | sample SB12metaG_FD_202247 | JGI IMG/M metagenome (GOLD analysis project Ga0307489, IMG submission 202247) | Sea-ice brine microbial communities from Beaufort Sea near Barrow, Alaska, United States - SB 1.2 | ecosystem: Environmental > Aquatic > Marine > Coastal | place: USA: Alaska | collected... | reverse complement strand
GGCGGCGGCAGCGGCAGCGGTGCACAGGCTAGACAGTCTGGTCACGCCGCGTCAGCGTCCCTGCCTTGTCGTCTTGCCCATACCACTTACGCATCTTGGGGCCGCCCTCAATTCAGAGCCTCACACCACTTCCCTTTTCTGCTCAACTGCCGTCCCCCTCATACCAGACACGCAGCCAGCAGTGGAGAATACGAGTAGAGCATGGATGATATGGGGATGAGAAGGGGAGGACACGGGTAGGAGGAGAGATTAGAGAGGAGAGAGGAGAAGTGAAGAGAAGGAAGGAGATGGGAGAGCTGAGGTGAGGAGGAGAGGGGAGAAGGAAGGTGAATAAAAGGCCTGCCTCCATTACGTCGAGGATCTTATCCATAAAGTTCTCGCCCTGCACCTCCGTCTTCTTGCCCTGGAACGCGTGGCGCACGGAAGATTGGCCGCGCCGCGCGTGCGCTGGCGCCGGCGCGCGGCCCGGGCCGGGACCGTAGAGGGCTGCACGCGGTGGCTGACGTGGCTGAATACCACGTTTTGGCTGACGTCGTGCCGACGCATTATTGGCGAGGGGGGCTGACGGGGTTACCGCGGTGGCGAGGGTGAGGGCGGCCATGGCTGAAGTGATAGATATGTGATATACACTAGTACTAGCTCGGCACGACTGGTGTGCGCGGCGCCAGGTACAGCGGCGCGAAGCGCACACAACAGTTAAAGGATTTGATGTCAGCTCTGGGGCTTTCTTTAATCCGACGAGATACTACGAGTTAAATTGTGCTCTATCGTATGGGCAAACGTCACAGTATATTCGACACTGACTCAGTCACCCATATGCATGCGCTGCCATAATTTCCTTATCGGTTGGGAAAGCACCCAATTATGCAGACGTGAATCGCCCAAAGAGATGTTGAGCTGAAAAGCGGCGGTGGCGGCGGCTGAATAGGGGGAGGATGCGTTCACACGCTCGCTTGCCACGCGCACAGCGGTAGAGGCTGGTCGATCGTTCGTTCGTCGCCAGCACAACCTCAGGAACGCGCCTCGCACCCCCCGCCGTCGCCGCCGCCGCCCGCCTCGTGGGTATAGTGCCGCCGCCGCCGCCAACAACAAGTTCAACAAGTGCATCCATCTTTTTGGGACCGTTTTCCGCGCGAGCCATCCGTGCACGATGAAGTACGGCAGCAGCGGCCTCAACGACGGCGCGCATGGGCGGGGTCCGGGCCACTCGTTCCCTGTCGGTGTGCTCGTAACGTACCGGTGCACGGCATCGCTGCATCCATCCTGCTCGTTGGCCTTGACGCGTTCCCTTTTCATCTCACCTGAAAAAGATTGCGCATGGTGATCAGTCTTCACGTAAACGTCGCCGCATCCTCGCTGCTCACCACCTGACTGTGCTGGAACGAGCGCCCCGGCCCTTTGCATGGGCGGCATGGTCGGCTCAAGAGCACGACGCAGCAGGAGCGTAACATGGCGGGATTCAACGGCGGCAAAGTCATGAAGAAGAAGGCTCCCGGTTCCATGGAGATGCACGAAATAAAGCCCATCCACAAGGACGGGAAGGACGGCGGCATCAGCAGCTTCGCGAAGAATCTGGCGTCGGGCGAGAAGCAGGTTCGCGACGCCACCTTCGCGATGCTCACCAAGTGGCAGGGCGAGCCACCAGTCCCCTGCCCAGCACGACTGCCAGCCGTCGCGGCTGCGGCCTTGTCTCTGACGTTACCCAAGCTATCGCTACTCGTTGCCTCAAACATGCTGTCGTTGAGCTAGCCTATAAACTGGTGTACGAGTAGAAAGGCCAGGAAGCGCTGGTTTTTAACAGCCAGGGAGGAGGGAGTAGGCGACACGCGCGTGTAGTACACTGGGACACACGAGCAGACGGGTAAGTTGAAATGGGGACTCATCCAAGCCCCTATGGAACGGCTGGGCGCGCGCACGGCGGTGGACATGCTGGACATGAAGAAGATCTGGAAGGGGCTGTTCTACGCAATGTGGCACGCCGACGGGTGGGACGTCCAGGCCGAGGTTGCGGAGCAGATGGCGTCGGCAATGCACAAGCTCAAGCACCGCGTGGCGCTGGTGGGGCCTGGCCGACATTGTATGCCACGTTATATGAGGCATCTTTGTTGCGTGCGCCTCAGCATGTGCCATCAGTGACGGTGCTCACGTCCCCGTAGCTCGGGCCAGGCAGATATTGCTCGCCACGTCATGGGATGCCATTTAGCTCCAAATCTGTTGGATGACGTGGCGGTCAATGCGTGCTTGTCCCTATGCGCTGGCGTATGTGGGGGTCTTTTTTATCACGGCGCGGCGCGAGTGGGTAGGCATCGACCGCCACCGCATGGACAAGTACTTGCTGCTGGTATGGCCCGGTTGCGACATTCACACACGCGCTCCTTACCGGTGAATCTCTGCGGGGTGATATCGTTTTCTCTCATCTCACGTCAGAGACCTGTAGCTTTGCTGACAATACGCATATTGCGCCTCTTAATTTGATCGCTTAGCAAAGAGCTCCGGTCAGCCCCCTGATGTTGCGCTACGCTTATGCATGCACTGGGCCTTCACTGTGGGTGCGGCGGATGACCAGCCACATGCTGCGGTATTGCGCGGACCGCGACTGGGACGTCAGCACGTGCACCGACGTCTGTGAGATGCTCATGCGCACCGCGCTTGTGAGCGGCGGCGACCGCGGGGTGGTGGACGTTGGGTGGGGCCTGGAGGATAGTCCTCGCCACGTCATAGTTGGCCGTTTAACGCCACGCCATAGAATGCCATGTATTTCAGGAAATGAGGGTTTACGGTGCGTGTCGATAACGTGGCAAGCAACGAGCCTGACAGATACGTCTCGCCATGTCATAGGATGCCATTCTACTGGAGACACGGGGGTTCAGAATGCGATGGTTGACGTACCGGACGATACATGCTTGTCCTTCACACCAGCGTGCGCCTGCACGTCGCAGAGCTCTTCGTGCCCGAGCTGCGCAAGGTGGCGGCGGGCCGCTCCGGGCCGGCCGATGACTTCGACGAGGAGAATAAGAACGTGCCGAACGGCGGCGCGCCGCGGACCGTCTTCGGTCGGGACTGATGGATATCGCTCGCCACGTCATCAAACGCATTTCGAAGCCTCGAATGATGGATATTGCTCGTCACGTTATCAAACGCATTTGGAACCCGCGTTTCCTGAGTTATATGGCATCCTATGACGTGGCGAGCACTATCCATCAGTCCTTCGTCTTTGGCAAAAAGAAGATGGACAAGAACGGCAAGGAGAAAAAGGAGAAGAAGGCGGTGCCTAAGCCGGTGCCGTCCGAGGTGAGGCCTTATTTGTACCGGTGCTCGTCACGTCAACTATCACGTTGTTAGCTCATGTTACTCATGTCAAAACACCAGACTTTGACACAGCGAGCACTGGCAGACTATGTCCCAAGTTAAACGCCATCCTTTGACTCGGCGAGCCTGGCAGACTATTATGCTCCCATTTAAACGTTATCCTAAGACCTGGCAAGTACCGGTATACTATGTCCTTTGAGTCAAAAGCTGGCCTATGACGTGGCGAGCTCCAATTGGGTACGTCCCTGCACCGAGGTGCTGGAGGTGCTGCTGCACCCCTTCGCGCAGCTGCTGCAGACGGACACGCACGGGCCCCTGGCCCAGCGAGTCGTCGAGGAGGTGTTTGGAGCCGCCTTGGAAGGCGCCGAAGGTGGTAGGGCCTGCCATACATTGCCTTCGACGGATGCCATTGAACTCAAGAAACCCGGCTTCCATATGCATGTAGATGACGTGACAGGCATTGGGCCTAGCATATCTTGCTTGCCCTCCCCACGTCATAGGATGCCATTCAACGCAAGGAACGTGGGCTCAGAATGAATGCTGCAGACGATGATGTGGCGGGCACTGTCTGCTTGTCCCTTGACGGAGGCAAGGTGGAGAAGAAAATGGCCGGGGAGGAGCTGGACGCCGAGGAGGCGGCGGAGTGTGCGGCGGCGCTTATGGTCGGGCGGACCCTTTGCAAGACTCCAATGGCACTGAAATGTTTCAATCATTCACCAAACAGAGTGAGTCCTTTTGGTCACCTGACCAAGATGTTCTCATGTCGGGGGGGCACTTTCACCAGTTGTTTTCAGCAACTCACCAAACAGAGACGTGGTAATGACGGTCACTTGCCCGAACTAGACTTGCACTCTGCACTGCGCAGTTTCCGATCTTTCACTAAACATGAAGTTGGGAGTAATGGTCCACTGACCAAAATAATCATTCGCGGCTGCGTCCCTGGTTGATGGTGCGGCTGAACGTTGGGAGCATGAAGGCGATGGCCCAGCGCTTCATTGAGATCGGCGCGGAGGAGGGCGTCACTGACATGCAGCGCGAGAGCCTGTACACCCTGCACACCATGTTTAGGTACGTCTGCTGGATGTTGCTCGCCACGTCAACCAAGGCACTTCGAGCCCTCGTCCCTGGCGGACGTTGCTCACCAGTTCAAGCAACGCACTTTGAACCCTCGTTTCCTGAGTTGACTGGCACCCCATGACGTGGCCTGGTAGACTTTGCTCGTCATGTCATCCAACGCACATGGAGCCCTCGTCTCTTGAGTTTAATGGCACCCTATGACGTGGCGAGCAATATCTCCTGGCCCTGTTTATAGGAAAGCGGCGACGCGTGCCAAGCGGGCAGCGGAGGCGGCGGCAGACGGCGGGGATGCGGGGGTCAAGGCGTCGGGGAAGAAGCGCAAGGCTGTCAAGGCGGCAGAGCCGGAGGATTCTGAGGAAGAGGAAGATTCCGAGGATGGGGAGGAGGATGGACTTAACGAATCCTTCCACACAGCCAACGACTCTGAGGATGAGGAGGAGGTGGACGATGAGGAGGATGACGACGAGGAGGAAGACGAGGAGGAGGATGATGAGGAGGAGGAGATGGAGGATGCGGCAGAGGGTGTGGAGGGTGCGGAGGAGGATGATGACGAGGAGGAGGATGATTCTGAGGAAGAGGAGGACGAGGAGGAGGATTTTGAGCAGGCGGAGGCGGCACCGGAGCAGGTCGCAGCGGCGGTGGAGGAGAAGCTGACCCCCACCAAGCAGAAAAACCTTGGAAAGGCGTTCGACAGCGTCACCAAAAAGCCGGCAGGGCCTGGCTGATGTTGGATACTGCTCGCCACGTCATCGAGTGCATTAGACAAGTACTCAAAGTGCGTTGGATGACGTGGCAAACATGGGTTTATGTTTTGGGGATCAGGGTTTATGTCCTGGGTGCTGTTTGACTCAGCAGACCAGGGTTCAAAGTGCGTGTGATGACGTGACGAGTATGATCTGTGAGGCCCTGGAAACCGCCGGCGGCAGTGGAGGCGGCCGCGGACGACTCATCCTCGGACGACGAGATCGAGGAGGTGGACGAGGTGTCGGACGACGAGTTCCAGGACGTCAGAGAGGAGGAGGAGGAGGAGGAGGAGGATGACGATGACCACGAGGAGGGTGAGGAGGAGGAGGAGGAGGATGACGATGACGACGACGAGGTCGACGAGGCTGAGGAGTTGCAGGGGGGCGATGCGTCGTTGATGGAGGACGACTCAGAGGACGACTCGGAAGACTCGGAGGAGGAGGAGGAGGCGGTAGGGACTGATGCATAATGATCGCCACGTCACCACACGCATTATTAATCCTCGTTTCCTGAGTTAAGCAACAGCCTCTGACGTGGCTAGCACTAATTATCAGTCCCTAGGCGGAGGTGGCGGCAGCGGTGGACGGCGATTCCTCGGACTCGGATTCGGACTCGGAAAGCGAGGAGGAGGACGGCGAGATGGCGGCCATGGTAGGTCCTGCCAGATGATGCCTGACCGGTCACCCAATGTGTTGCCGACGTCACCGAACGCGTTCCAATCCTCGTATCTTGACTCAGATGACATCATAACACATTTCGAGCACAATCTGCCTGGCTTTAGGTATAGGCGGCGGCGGCGACGGCGGCAGCGGAGCGCAAGGCGCTCAAGTCCGCGGAGCGATGGTCGGCCTCCGTCGGCGGTGCAACGTACGGGACCGCGGCTACATCAACGCCGCCGCCCAAGGCGCCCGTCGGTGGCGCCAGCCTGGTGGCGCGCCGCGCGCTGGGCAACCTCGGCACGGCGGACCGCGGTGCCGGTAGGGCCTTGCTGATATTGCCTGCCACGTCATAGGGTGTCAATCAATCATGAGACGAGGGTTCACAGTGCGTTGGATGTCAGGGCCCGGATGTCGCTCGCCACGTCATAGGGTGCGATTTTACTCCAGAGACAAGGGTTTAAAGCAGGTTGGATGACAAGGGTTTGACGGATATTGTTTGCCTCGTCATAGGGAGCCATTCAACTCAACAGACGAGGGTTCAAGCTGCGTGGCAAGTCAATGACGTGGCGAGCATTATCCACCAGGCCTTAGGAACCGGCGTGCCGCGGAGCCCGCTGGGCGGCGGCGGCAGCAAGGGGGGCGGCTCCTACTCCCCCTCCCCCAGCAAACACATTCAGTGGTAGGGCTTGGCTTGTGATGGGACCCCTTCTGCTTGCCACGTCATCCACCACATAGTGTACCGGTGCAATAGCGGCGGGTCTTAATCCCCCTTCAAACGTAACAGCCACCGGCTCAGATGCTAACCCAACATTCTACAGTATGCCCTCCCCATCATTTCAAAAATGGAGCCCAAACGGCGCACGTGCGCCCGATACACCGTATTCTTGCCAGCTAACTGTGCGGTCGGCAAGGCAAAAGGAGCTGGTCGCAAGGCCAATCAGTAGCTCTGTTCCATGTAACAGTGTACCGGCACTGACGTTTGGTAGTGTTTTCCCGTAGTTATCGCCCTTGTTAATCCCTTTATTGGACCATCTCGTGTCCTTGGAGTTTCAAATAGGGCGCACATTAACCGTTTGGAAGTTTCGCTGACAGCAATCACCCTCGAACTACGATTGCATCTGATAGTAGCTTTCATATATTCCGACAGTTTGTTCTTTGTTCGGTCAGTTCTCTACTTGGTTACAGTGAGATGTTCCGTCACTGCGTCAAGCATCGTCCACGGGCCCTATCATCCCCGCTCATTCAGGCCCTCGTCTCTATCCAATGATGTTTGAAGCTTTTCCCACGGACCCTAATTCACGGAATATAAAGGGAAACACACACCACAACCCCACCGGTCCGCCTAACCCTGCCAAGGGCGAGCAGCTGAAGAGCCTGCTCAGCTCCACGCCAACGAAGAGCCTGCTGCACCCCATCCACGCGCACCCCGCCGCGCGGTAAGGCCTGGCAGATGTAGCTCGCTCTCCTATCTCAACTCTCTCTTGCCTCTCTCTCCTCTCGCTCTTCCTACTCCTGTCTCTCCCGTCTTTTCTCTTCTCCTATCTCTTCTCTCCTTTGCCCATTCCTCAAGTCGTAGCATGCCATTTGACGCGACCCACTCTAGCGCGCGTTCAAAGTGCGTAAATGACGTGGCGAGCAATGCCTACCCGATCCTACTGCGCGCACACCCAACAGCGCCCCGCAGCTGTCCAAGCTATCCAAGCAGGGCGGCAAAAGCCCCGGGCAGGGCAAAGTGACGACGACTTCGACGCCTGGGCGGAAGCGGGCCAAGGCGTCCGACTTCTTCTGAGGGCGTGAGCGGAGTATGGGGGGAAGGTGTGATGTGAGCGGAACGTGATGGAACAGTGATCCGTGGGCACAAACGGAGCACGGGGCGTCTGTACGGGACGCGCGTGGGGGTTGCTGTCAATATTATTCATTGATATGAAGGACGAGGAATGGGGATGGGATGGGACATGGCGACATGCTAGGGGTGTGTTACGAAGTCGACGTAAAGCAGAAGCAGCAGCAGTATTCATTCATATTATTTTGAGTTCGCAACTTAATGAAGCTACTCAGATATTGGAAGCAGCTGTCGTCTTCGCTACCTGCGACTGTCCGTACTTCGTAGTTGTCCCCAACGCAACGACCAAGCTTGGTCTTTGTGTGTCGAGTTGTTTCACCGTGTCCCTCAGTCCCACGCAGAAAACCCATGGAGGCAATCTTCAGAACAAGCAGTAGGTGTCGAATGGACAGCCTTCATCGTTAACGAATGACCCTTTCGTCGTTGAAGTGCCCTGCTGCGTGTCCTGCTGCGTGTGTTAGTAGGTTGGTGTGCTCTCCGGAGGGAGAATCTAACATGCCTGGTGTGTTTTCATGTGGTTGGTCAGCCGCAGACGGAGCAGGGGCATTCTAAAACAATTTTTTTAGCGGTCGGTCGGGTTTGTTTTTGGTTATTAGCTGGCCGGACAGTGGCGGCGGCGGCGGCCAGCGTAGCGGATGTGGACAAGTGCACGGGCTTCTCGTCGCGCGAGCACAACTCCTGCACGGCGCACCTACTCGGATACCACCAATACCTGGAGGTCGCCCGGCATGGTAAAGTCGTATCTGCGCTATGAACAAGCCCGCGCGTTCGGCGTCGTGGCGTCACCCGACGCGTGCCCCATCTACGATGGCACCGGCAAGGCCCGACATAAACTTCGAAAGACGTTTCCACTCCGCCACCGCCGCCGCCGCGCCGCCAACGCGCTTCTTCCCTTAACATGGCTGGCACCTCATTCGCATCCTGTGCTAGGCACCGGTACATTGTACAGCACGGTGGAGTCAAGACATGAGGGTTGGTGAATGTTTTGAGGCTCTACACATCGGCCGGCATCTCGTCACAGCGGCGCTGGAGCGCCTCGCGGTGTGGGATGTACGCCGCGGCGTCGAGGCCAAGTCCCTGAACCCGCCGCCGCGCGAGAGTGGCATCGTGCCAGCTGTGACGCGCATCGCGCGCGCCGAGGGCGCCAGCGGCGGCGGGCAGGATCTGGTCGCCGCGGGCGCCGCCGACGGCAGCATCCGCCTGTGGAACCTGGGCGACGGCTCCACCGACGTGCTTCTCAAGGGCCATCGCAGCGAGGTAACCGCGCTGCGCTTCAACGCCGGCAGGGATTGGTAGATATTGTCCGCCGCGTCATGTATGTGAACGCTTATGTCAGGGCGCGGAGTAGGCAGCGGGCGGCGGGCTGCGGCTGTTGCGGCGGCGGCTGCGGCTGTGAAGCCGGGGTGTACGTGTTACGACGCCTACATTGCCTGGTTCCTTGAGTTCATAATGTGTTGTGGTGAGCGATGTCTGGCTCTCAATGCCGGCGGTTCCCTGCTGGTCTCCGGCGGCAAGGACACGAACGTCGTCGTATGGGACGTGGTGGCGGAGGCGGGCTTATGTCGCCTGCGCGGGCACAAGGACCAAATCACCGACGCCGTGTTCGTGGAGTCAGCCGTCGCAACCGTCGGGGGCAGCGGGTCAGGAGTCGGGGTGTCTGGAGGTGTGCGGCTGGTGACGTGCAGTAAGGACTCCACGGTGCGGGTGTGGGACCTGGTAGGGCCTGGCAGAAACAGCTCAAACTGTCCATAACCCATTTGTAAATCTTCGTTTCTTGAGTTACATGCCGCCTGCCTGCTGTTGTGTGCCCTGTGACCTGCCACCCTGTGACGTGCACTGTGCCGGGACCTGTGACATGCCGCCCGCCTGATATTGTGAGTGTGTTTCTGCCGGGCCCTGTCACCAGGACACGCAGCACTGCGCGCAGACTATCGCCAGCCTCGGCGCCGAGTGCTGGAGCCTGGACGTCGACCCCTTCGGCCGCCGCCTGGCCGTGGGGACCTCCGATGACCGTCTCCACCTCTTCGCCGTGGTAGGGCGGTGCAGGTTGACCCCGGGTTGACCGCGCTTGGTGTTAGTGCTTGAAGCTGACAAGTGACAACCGCTTTGAGACTCAGTGAAGGGCGTCATGTCACCCTTAAAAGTATAGCTCGCGACGTGATTGGCTGAGTTTGAACTTTGCTTTCAATCTCAACTTGCGCCTCTACACCGTGGCTGGGTCTTTGATTCCCGTCGACGCAGAGGGCGACGGTGATGGTGACGAGGAGGACGATGAGGAGGAGGGCGGCGGCAAAGCTCAGAAAGACAACGCCGGCACGCGCAAGCAACTTACGCAGGAAGCGTTCGCCGCGAGCATCGCCGACGCGGCGTCGCTGCTGACTTCGATGGGGTACGTGGCGCGCGCTGACCGCGCAAGGGTCGGCACCGTGCGCTTCGACCGCGGCGGCAGCGGCAGGGCCCGGCAAACAGTTCCCTGACGTTTAGCACACCGATGTGCACACTCGCCGCATCTTCCTTCCTGGCCTTGCCTCTGTGTTTCTGACTCTTTGCTCATACTCGTCATTCAACAGTGTACCTGTACACACATGAGTATCCTCTACCTGGCCTGACCTCGCACTCGTTCCCGAGTCAGTGTAACTTACACTCAGTGCCTTGCATTGTCAGACTCTAACACGCGGCATGCTGGGAGTGCAGACGGTGGGGCGTGCGGTGGAGGTATACCGCGTGCGGGGCGAGGCCGAGATGACCAAACGGCGTGGCCTGAAACCACGTCCTCACTCCTTGATCATGGTGCACCGGCAAACACTAGCCACCTCCTCTCTTACCTTGCCCGATGCGGCGTCCCCTGACTGTTTGATCAAAATTTATGATTATACCACTGTCACATGTTCCTCCCTGACCCGACACGGCGTCCTTTGACGGTTTGCTCCACCTGAACGCTGTGAGGCCCTGCTGAGCGGCTCAAGCGCAAGCAGAAGCGTAAGCGCGAAAAGGGTAAGGATGAACAGGACGTCGTCGGCGAGGCTGAAGGCAGGGCATTGCACTCCTTCAGTTTGTAACGTTTGCAAATATTCAAGTTAACAAGTTAACGAGTGGCCATGCCAGGGGGTGAAATGCGGAGAGTGTGCACGTGTACACCCGTACACTGAGAGCCAAGAGTCAGGTTGAGCTGGAAAGCAACCCAGCACACCAGGTAGTCCCCCGTGTGTACGCCAAAAATGCTCATGCTAACCTCTGCGTCGGGATAGTCTACGGTCCTGTGTGAAGGGGTGACCGCGGCGGACGAGTTGGAGCTGGCGACGGTGGTGAGGACCAAGGCTAAGACGCGCGGGTTTGCGTTTGCGCCCGCCGCGCGCCGGCGCCTCGGCATCCGCGCCATCGTTGCGGTGCTTCTGGATAACAACGCTGTGGAGGAGTGGGAACTCGCCGCTCCGGAGCCGGGCATGGCAGGGCCTGGCAGATAATCTAGCCACGTCATAGGATGCCATGTAATTAACGAAACAAGGGTTTGAATGCGTGTCGACGACGTGGCTTGCAATGGGCCTGGCAGATATTGCTTGCCACATCACAGGATGCAATTTAAGTCAAGAATGTGAGTTCAACATGCTTTCATGACTGACGTGGCGAACACTATCAATCTGACCCTAGGGCACGGCTGCCGCTCACGAGATCGGGAGCGTCTCTGAGCCGACGAGGTCGAGGTCACTAGAGGCAGCTGGACACCGAGCGGACGTCCGCGCCGCCGCGCTCTCCCCTGACGACCAGACGCTAGTCACGTGCAGCCACCGCGGCGTCAAGGTGTGGAATCGCGCGACGTGACAGTTCGCTCATAGTGTAGCCACACGTTCGCCTCTTCCTCCTCCTTGACCTGACACAGAGTATGTTCAGCTCAACTGCCAGCCGTCACCGCTGTGGCATTGTCCCTGAAACCAGCCGAGTCATCTTCGTCTGATACCTCGATGCCGCTCAAGTTGAGCTGAACGGTGATCGCCGTGTCAGGCCTTGCCTGAAGGTGTGGAGCCCCGAGGGCGGCGGCTGCCTGCGTTCCGTCGAGGGTGGCTACGGGTAGGGTCTCGCACTGGTTGCTTGTAGTGTACACATACATACCTCCTACCTCCTCAAGCCCCACATCAGTCTCCTCCTCAGTCTCCTGTCGATCACCTCCCTGGTCTCCTCCTCAGTCTCCTCCTGTGTATCCTCGTCAGTCTCCTCCTCAGTGTCCTGCACAATCTCATCCTCTACCCCCTCAGTCTCCCGATCTACCTCCTCACTCGCATCCTCCTCTACCCCCTTAGTCTCATACTTCAGCTAGAAACTGGGACGAGTGTAGGGCCCTGGTTTCAGACTTTGCATCGCCTTCGCCCCGGGCGGCCGCCACGCCGTCATCGGGACAAAGTCCGGAGCGCTGGAACTGGTGGATGTACAGGCAAGGGGGTTATTGGAAAAAGCACTGCCCGACGTTGAAACCCTGACAAACACCGAAATCTGCCGAGGGTGCATGCCGTCTGGGGGTCAATACCACGACGAACCGAGTCTGCGCGTCTATGTGAGCATTCGAATGTAAGTCATGCTGCGATCTCGGTTCCAGGGCTAGGTCTCAATGTCTCTCCTGCCAGGCGGGGGTGCAACTGACGGGATCGCCCGAAGCACACGCGGGTGCAGTGTGGGGCATCGCGCTGCTGCCCGACGGAAGCGGTAGGGTCTGCCAGATATTGTCCGCCACCTCATCGGCACGCATTCAAACCCAAATTTATTGTGTTAAATGACATCCTATGACTTGCTGACCCTTACCTGCCAGGCCCTGCCATGCGTTCCCATCGGCCGCCGCATGCACCATCCACTAGGTGGTTTGATGAGTAACATGGTACCATATGACTTGGCGAGAGGAATATCTGCCGGGCCCTAGCAAGCGGGTTCTTGTCAGCGAGCGCGGACAAGTCAGTGAAGTTCTGGGAGTGGCGGCTGGTGGACGTGGAGGACCTGGACGACGAAGTGGGGCTGGAATCCCCATACACTGCACGCTCGTTGTGTACCTGTAGTATCTCGCGGCATACTCCTCCCTGGCCTGGCCACTCGTTCCCTTTCCTGCTCAGATGCCAGCCCGTTTGTCACTGAAACCACATCGGCTGCATGATTAGTACATCCTGTGTCTATCCCGTGTTACCAATCTGCGTCCCACTCTTGAGCAGAGCGTCACGTCGATGTACCTGAATATTGATCCAACACACTACGAGCCCTCGTTCCTTGAGTCAGCTCGCAACACGTGCCTGCACTGCATCCAGCGCACATAAATCCTCGTGTCTTGATATAGTTTGCATCACGTGACACGGCGAGCATCGTACATGTGGCCCTACGCGGAGGGGGTCGCCGCGGAGGGGGGCGGCACACGCCGCGAGCTGGGGGTTGCGCATGTGAAGACACTGCAAATGGCGGAGGACGTTTTGTCGGTCAAGGTGACCCCGGACGGGCGGCTGCTGTCTGTGTCGCTGCTGGACAACACGCTCAAGGCAGGGTGTAGGTTTAGAACAGCGGCTGCTTCTTCACAATGACCCCCCTGCATGGACTCCCTGCGCAGAACTCAACCGATTGCTCCCTCCTCCCTACATTACACATCCTTTCACACACGTATTAGTCAGACTATTTGCTCATTGTACCCGTATATATTTCTCGATGGCCCTCCCACAAGGTGTTCTTCACGGACACGCTGAAGTTTTTCCTGAGCCTGTACGGGCACCGGCTCCCGGCGTTGTGCCACGACGTAAGGCCAATTCAATAATGCTTGCCTCGGCATCCCCGCTCGTTGTAAACCCTTGTTCACTGCCTACATTTGCATGCTGTTGTGGGTACGGAATGAAGTACTTGCCTCCTCCTCCTCCTCCTCCTCCTCCTCCTCCTCCTCCTCCTTCTCCTCCGCGTCCTCCTCCTCCTCCTCCTCTTCTCCCTCTTGCCTTTTACAACCAGCCT
>Ga0307489_10001999_pt1 | contig 13599 bp, 22 predicted proteins | sample SB12metaG_FD_202247 | JGI IMG/M metagenome (GOLD analysis project Ga0307489, IMG submission 202247) | Sea-ice brine microbial communities from Beaufort Sea near Barrow, Alaska, United States - SB 1.2 | ecosystem: Environmental > Aquatic > Marine > Coastal | place: USA: Alaska | collected... | reverse complement strand
CTGGGGTCTAAATGGAGGGTTTACTGTTGGGTCTTGATCGTTAGACTTGAAACATGAAACGGACAAGTTTTGTCTACCAGGTCCTGCCTTGTGTGGGATAGCCGTAGGGGTTTTGCTGGGAGCTGTAGGGGTGGGAGTTGTAGGGGGGCTGCAGCTGCTGCTGATGCTGCTGCTGTTGTTGCTGGACGTTGGGCCACTGGTGCTTATTGTGTTTCTCATGGTGCTTGTCCTCCTGAGATTAAAGCCATACACATCACGCTCACCACATCATACGGTATCGTATAACTCAATACAAGCGGGTGTAAAATGCTATACGACATCCTGTAGCTCAAGAAAAAAGGGTGTAGAACGTAGTGAATGACGCCAAGGCATGATCCACCAAGCCGTGCCTGGTTCTCGTGACGGTGTTTATCGTGGTGTTTATCATGGTGCCCCTTCTGGTCCCCTATATGGTCCTTCTCATGGGTCTGCGTACCGGGCTGTAGCGGCGCAGGTTCAATTTAAAAGCAATATTTGAAAGCAGTTTATCATATTTCAGTTTCAAGCGCTTAGTTCTAGGTGCTTGCAACTCAGGTTTAGGGTTTAGGTGTTGGGGCTTCAGCTTTATTAGGGTTTATGGTTTAGGGATACACCTGCACCGCCCTACCGGGCCAGGCTTCCGGTGTACTATGCTTCTGCGTGCCGGGCCAGGGAGGCGCTTGGGGCGGCTTTGAGTGGCCGTGTTTGTTGCTCCTGCCGGACCTCCCGGACCTCCCGGAGGATGGGCGGTGCTTGGAGGTTTTGCCCGAGTCTTCCACCGCCTTCCTCTGCTTCTCTTGCCGCATTTGTCTCTGCGTCTCCGCCAACACTTCCTCCTCCTAGAGCCTGGTAGGTATTGCATGGCACGTCAATCAACGCATTTTCAACCCAAGTGTCTTGAGTTGAGTGCCATGCTGTGACGCGGCGATTCATATGTACCAGGCCCTAGTCTGATGGATCGTTCGGTGGATCACCACCAGCGGGGTATTCGGTCGTCGGGCAGCCTGTACTTTTGCCGTGTGGCGATAGCCCGCTGTGATGGCGTGTTGAGCAATGTATGGCCCTACCTTCTCCTTTTCCTCCAGCTCCCGCTTGGCGTGTTCCTCCGCCTCCGACACCTGCAGCACGCTCTGATACCCCTGCTCCGCGACCGACACGCCGCCGCCGCCCTTCAGCGACGTCAGCCGCGCCTGGCTCGCCGCGTCGTAGTGCCTGGCAAAATTGCTCTGGCCATCATGGGTGGCCGATTGACTCAAGAAGCGAGGATTTAGAATCCATATTAATGACGATGACGCGATAACTGCCTGGCCCTAGATGCCGGTTTGATGATATGACGGGCAATAGCTGCTAGGCCTTGCCGCCTCGGTGCGGCGCAGGCGGTCGACCAGGTCCTGCCGACAGGCCTCCCGGTCACCCCGCGGCGTGCCCCCGTGTCGATGCTGACTCGTCGTGCCGTTGGATGCCGCTACGCGCTGGAGCTCCTCCCCCACGCCCAGCTGCCGCTGCATCTGACGGGAGGGTCATAACAAGCATTCCAACCGAGATGAGAGCGTAGCTTACCAGGCGCAGAGCTCGTAATTAGCCGTGGCTCCATCTCAGTACCTTCGTCGATTTAGACTAAATGTTTCGGAATGACAACCCCCCCTCAACTTACCTGGTAGCTGTCACTGGTGAAGTCAGCATTACCTGGGCGCAGTGAGGTGAAGCTCACACAGGCATGCGGAGGAGGAGGAGGAGGAGATTCGACGTGAGTCGGATGGTGGGTCTCAGTAACCCCCCTGCCAGGTCTTTGCGCTTCTGCTCCAGCACCCGGACACGCTCCGCGTGCGCCGCCGTCTGATCCGGCGGCAGCCTCCCCCTGGCCAGGGCCTGGTAGATATCGCTCGCCGCGTCAAAGGATGCCATGTAACTCAAGAAATGAGGGCTAAAAAAACGTCGAATGCAGCTGACTCGGAGGTGGAACTGGCAGATATCGCTCGAGTGTACTCCACATCAAAGGATGCCGTTATAATCATGAAACGAGGGGTAATATGCGGGTTGATGATGTGGCGAGCATGATGTGTCAGGCCCTGCCCCTGGCGAGGGCGTCCTGTTCCTCGCTGCGTTTCTTGAGATCCGCCACGTGCTTGTCCAGCCCCTCCATCCAGGGCCAGGCGGCGGGCAATGTCTGCTTAGATCCTGGCAGATGGTGCTCGCCACGTCACAGGATGCCATTTAAGTCAAGAAACCAGGGTACAAATGCATGTCAACGATGTGGCAGGCAATATTTGCTTGTCTCAGGTGCTCGACTCATCATAGGATGCCAATTAAATCGAGTAACGAGGGTTAAAAACATGTCGATGACGTGGCGGGCAATGGGCTTAGCTGATATTGCTCCCCACGTCACATGGTGCTGTTTGACACCAGACACGAGGGCTCAAAATGTGTGTAGACGACGTGGCGGGAAATATCCAACATCTGCCAGGCCGTACCTCCATTCGCTCCTGCGCTGATTTCATTTTATCCGCCAGCGCCGCGTCGTCCATCCCCGCGTGCGTGCCCAGCTCAAACTCCTCCTTCGTCTTGGCTTTGGCCTTGGGATCTTTGGCCCCCACCAGGTTGCAGCGGCGCAAGTTGAAATTGAAAGAGCATATTGAAAGCGGTACATCGTATTTAATTTTACGTGCTGAAAGCAAGCGCGGTCAACCTGGGGTCGACTGGGGCTGAAAGCAAGCGCGGTCAACCTGGGGTCGACCTGGGTTCAACCTGGGGTCAACCTGGGATCAACCTGGGGTCAACCTAGTGTCAATCTGGGGTCATCCTGGGGTCAACCAGGGGTCAACCTGGGTCAACCTGGGGTCAACCTGGGGTCAACCTGGGGTCAACCTGGGGTCAACCTGGGATCAACCTGGGGTCAGCCTGGGGTCAACCTGGGGTCAAGCTGCACCGCCCCACCAGGCCCTGCAAGACTTTGACGGTCGTCGCCGCAGTCTTCAACTTGTGCGGGTTGGGTTTGTTCGGGTCCGCCGACCAGAGACGCAGAGTGGGATATATTGGGTAGTTTCAGTCTTCATTGACAAAAACGGCTCAGGTTGAACTGGAAGCTTGACGAGTGGAAGCCCCTGCCGTATCGTCATCATCGCCCTCGGATTCGCTCCCGCTCCCGCTCCCGCTTCCGCTCCCACTCCCGCTGCCGACAACCAGGGCCGGGTACACAACGTCAGTTTGCCGCTTCAGTCGTGTGACGAAATGTGTCTCAAGACACAAAGTTCTTCAAAGGTGCAATGCTCGCCGCGTTGTGCGGTGGCATGTGTCTCGAGCGACGAGGGTGTGAACCGCGGCGGTGCATGACAAGGCGGGCGTCATTCACTTCACTTTACTCTGCCCTGCCGCTCCCGCTTTTGCTGCCGCTCCCCGACCTGCTGCCATCGTCGCTGCCACTGGCACTGCCATCGTCGCTGCCATCTCCTTTGCCGTCGCCGCTACCGTCATCGCTCCCGCTGCCATCATCGCTGCCGTCGTCTTTGTCGTCGCCGCTGCCGTCGCCGTCCTCTGATTCAGACCGAGACTCGGACCCTTCACCACCATCCTCCTCCTCCCCCGCAGAAGACCTCGCCTCTGACACGGGCTCCGTTTTAGAGCGAGACCTGGAATCCTCCGAGGCATCATCATCCTCGGACCCGTCCACGGCGATGGTGCTCGGACCCTTCTCGCCGCTCGGACCTTTCGGCGGCATTCAGGTAGTCGGCGATGGCGGCGGTGACGGCGGCCGCGGCAGCAGGCAGGGAAGAACGAGAAGGAGGAGGGGTGGTGGTGGAGGAGGAGGAAGTGGCGGTAGCAGGCGGTAACACTAGACGATGTGGCGCCGAGTCAAAGGCCGCGAGATTTCACACCGAGAGGGTGCCCGGCTCCCTGCGCCGCCCCTGGCGGCGCCGCGGGGCAGATACACGACACACCGCCGGCTCCCGGAGCCTTGGCGTGGAGCTAACCTGCCGGCTTAGGTGGAGGCGGAGGAGGAGGCGGAGGAGGTGGTGGCGGTGGCACCGTGGAAGGTGCCCGATAATGCGCCGAGTCAAACTTTCACACCGCGGCGATGCCACACTCCTGTGCCCCGTGGCGCGTCGCGGACCGAGAAACTATGCGGGCGGCTCCCGGTGCCTTAGCGAACAGTAAAGCACGCGAGTGCCGCTGCCCCGCTACTGAAGCAGTGCGTTGCGCTGCGTGGTAGTGGTACGGCTTAGCAGGAGGGGGAACGGGCAAGATGTGCCGCGGAAACTGACGCATGTCGGACCTGTCCGGCCGGCCTCATACTCTGAATGCCTCGTCACCGTCAGCGTCACTCCCCGTCAGCGCGCGCCCATTGCAGCACGCAGGACCGGCGACGTGGAGAGGGTTGACACGATGGCGTGTTCACCGCTCGCGCTATCGACGATGCGGTGCGGTGGCGGTGCCGTCAGACCCGCCAACCCATCGCCGGCGCGGCACGGGCGAGGCTTGGCAACTTTCCGAGGGATGCGGACTTCGTCGGCACCCGGAGGCAGGGGCTTACACTCGTCCACTTCTCAGCTCAACTTGAGCCGTGTCTGACCCACAAAAACCCCCAACACCCCAAGCAGCCCCTAACGCCCCCTTCACACGGGCTACACAACCCATCCGCGCACCCCCTATCACATACAAAGCGCTCAACTTGAGCTGAAAAGTGGACGAGTGTAAGCCCCTGCCCGGAGGGCGGCGGCAGCGGGTGGTGACGGTCGCCGCTGACGCCGCGGCCGGCGGCGGGCTCTTCGAAATCGTCATCGGCGGCGCCGTCCTCGTCGCCATGGGCCAAGCAGGTGCGTCGTAAACTGGTCGATACCATCGTCTCAGCATCCACCCTCGGGCGGTTGTTATATTCTCGTGAATGCTGCAGCCACACCATCTCTTATCTTGCCTTCGTACCCAGCCTCACCCCTCCCCTCCCCTCCCCTCCCCTCCCCGCGCCTCCCGTGCAGGCGTGAAGGCGCTGCCCGCTCTGAACCCAAGCACAGAGTCGATAGTGGAGGGCGCCAAGGATGCCCCGGAGGGCGACGACACCGGGCTACGCTGGGGCGTCGCCGGGCTCGTCTCATGCCTCCCGCTGGTCGGATGGATTGCGTGGTGGGGCAGACACTTCAACATTGTCCGCCACGGCATCTACACGCGTTGTGAACGCTCGTTTCTCAAGTGAAATGGCATCCTCCGTCATGGCGTGCGAAATCTGCAAGGTGTACCGCACTTTGTACTCCCGACTCTTGAGTTGAATGGCATCCTACGAAGAGAATTGCGCATTGAAGACGTGGCTGGCGCATCGTATCTCGTGGCCCTATGGCTGGGCTGCTCCCGGCTGGGATTGGGAACGGAGTGAGCGCGGGCGGCACGCGGTACACCTCGTTCATCGCGCTGTACCTCGCGGCAGGGCTTTTCACAATGTCCCCTTGTGTGCTCAACTTGAGCCGTTTTTTCCCCATCACACGTCCAGCGACCTCGAAGATGCTCGAGTTGAGATATCCCCAACTGCTGCCGGGCTTAATTCCAGCTGAATGTGGAGCTAGTGTGAGGCCCTGCCCTGCGGCGTACGGCGCGCAGGGCTTCGACGTATCGAAACCCGCCACGTGGGCGGTGGCCGTGGCATGCGCCGTGCACGTACAACTGGAACGGGTGGCGTCCAAAGAGGCGCGGGTCAACGCCACTTTGGCGGGGGCGGCGGCGGCGGAGGCGGAGACGGAGGGGGCGGTAGCGGCGGCGGTGTCGGCAGCGGCGGTGATAAACTCCCTCGGCACTTCCAGCGCCCGCCCGGCTTCGGACGTAGTCGACCAACAGACACAAACACAAAGCGCCGGGGGCTGGGGGGACGAAGCGGGTGACGTGCAGGGCGGCGAAGGTGCGACGGCGGGTTCAGAATGGGCCCGAGGTACGGCGGTGCAGGTCGACCCTATCAAACCCACGTTGAAAGCGCCTGGAGCTAAGCCCTTACAACTTAAATATGATGAAATGCTTTCAAAATTTGCTTTCGAAATCGACTTGCGCCGCTACAACGAGGGATGGACATCCTTCCCCGGGTGCAGGTGCCCAAGCTCGAGGTGCAGGCAGGGGCTTACACTCGTCCACTTTTCGACTTATTGTGAGCACTCATTGAGGGATACGCTGGGTGGCTTCATGGAGTTTCGGTGACCAAAACGGCTCAGGTTGAAGTGAGAAGTGGACGAGTGTAAGCCTCTAGGTGCAGGTGCCCACGCTGCCCGCGCTGAGCGCGGAGGAGCTGGGCCGCGCGGTGGGCAAAACACAGCTGGCGGCGAAACAGTTCCGGGGCGATTTTGAGTGCGGTAAGTCCCAGGCGGCGATGGAAGCGGCGGAGGAGGATTCGCGGCGGGATGAGGCGCGTGAGGCGGCGTACTCAGAGGCTGTAGGGACAGGCAAATATTTCCCGCAACTTCATTCAATGCATATTGCACCCTCGTGACTTAAAATATGCTGAACAGTCGCCTTTAGTGATGCTCTCTGCCGTGGCTCATGACGTCATTTACGACAATCTACACCGTCGTTTATAGCAGTGAAGTGGCACCCCATGACGCCGCGAGCTATCTCTGCCCGGCCCTCGTGGGCGGAGATGCAAGCGTGGGACCGGCAGCTTAAGCTGAGTACGATGAGTAAGGACGGTTTGGTGGACGTGGCGCGGGAGCGGGGGATCCCGGGCGTGTCCGACCTGCCTCTGAGAGAAGTCCGAGATGTTTTGGAGAGAGACCTGTTCGGGGAGCAGCCACCTTCTCCCCCTCCTCCTGGCTTTGCGAAAACCAGACTTGAACAACTGGAAGAAAATTAACTTAATATCATTCTGTCTTCTGCTATACTAGAACGTCTCCTACTCCCTCTACACGCCTCGCGCCCACCCGACAACCACGTGTGCTCTGGCTTGTACGCAGCCCACTCTATCTTCCTCGCATCTCAGCAGCCCATGAGTATTCTCCCTTCACTCCCGTCTACGCAGCCTGCTCGCTTCGCTCGCGACTACGGAGCCTACTCTCTCCTCCCCCGCGCCCACCCCTCCCAGGTCCCAACGTCCCATTTACTGAACGCGCTGTCTGCCCCCTCCTGCATCAGCAGCGAATTGCACGACCCCACCGAGCTCATGCCGATGATGTGCCGCGGTGTAGCGGCACAAGTTGAATCTGAAAGCAAAGTTTGAAAGCAGTTCATCATGTTCTAGTAACCAAGCTCATGGTTCCAGGCGCTCTCAACACGGGTTACATGGGCTCAACCTGCACCGCATTACCGCGGCCGCTGCACTCGCCCCTCCTTCACCGCCTCGTTCACCTGCTGCAGCACCTTTAGCCCAGTGATGGGTGGCAGGTAGAAATCTAGCAACAACACATCAACCTGGCCGAACTCCTCCATAAACTCGATAGGACCGCGGCTTAGGGCCCGGTAGAAGATGCTCCAATGTCACAGGCTGGCATCTAACTGAAGGAATGAGGGTCGGCCGTGTGCTAACAGTCATAATGAGCTTAGTTGGAGTGGTTGAAATGCCGCGGCTGTCACTGCTGATGAAAGAACGAAAATGCTCAAGCATCACAGGGTGGCATCTAACTCAAGGACGAGGGTTGGCAGTTTGTTTCAAGACGTTTTTATAATTTCGGGCAGGCTCTACCGCGGCTGTCCCACTGCTGGTGGAAGTGCGCGAACTGCACGTCGCCGTCCAGCAGCATGGAGCGGATGTTGTACGTGTCCTGTTCGGGTTGCGTTGGAGGGGAGGGAATGGAGTATTTAGGGTTGTGCTTGGTTTGGAGTAGCTCTGAAGGCCGTCTGAAGGAGGGCGTCTGAAGGTGGGAAGAGAAGCGTGCGCACACACCTCGAACGCCAGCACACGGTATTGCCCGGCGTCCGAGCTCGGACCCACGGCGCTGCTCCCGCTGCCGCCGCTCTCCCTGGCGGAGGAGGCGGCGCGCACCGCACCACCCCTCGCGATGGGTGCCCCAGGGTGCCCAAACCCGGTCTTATCCGATGCCCCAACGCGGCCGCTGCCGCCCGCCTGTCCGAAGCGCGCAGCGACACGGCCGGAGCTGCCGCTGCCGCGCGACCGGAGAATCCGGCGGCGAGCCGCCGCCCCCACGCTCGAGAGCCTCGACAGCACCTGCCCTGACATGGTAATGCTGCGGCCGTGCGCGCGACAATTGGCGAACTCAACGTCCTGTAGTCAGACACCTGCTGGAGATCGGCGGTCGGCACCCACGCTCTTTCCCGCCACATTGTTATTGGAAGGAACCGAACCTAAACCGCGAAGCCAACCTCACAACTCACCGCGCCCCCCGGGTCGGTCTATCCACATCCCCACCCCGAGAGCGGGAGCAGGCGGCAGAGTGTTGTTTGTGGCTGCGCGACATACGACACGCGACGCGTGCTTCGGAATCGCAGAAATAGAAAATAGACGATCGTCACACAACGAACGAGGACACCAATTGTCCGAATCTAACAGCACTAATCCTCCTCTTCTTCTTCCACGAGCAGGAGGGGTCGTCTGGAGCGCTTCGCATCGCCGCGAGTTCACTAGCATAGTCGTGTCACAACGATGGCGTCCACTTCCACAGCATCCGCGCACACGTGCTCCATGTGTGGCGCCTTCGCCAAGAAGCAGTGCGCGGGATGCAAGCGGTACAATGTGCAGACCTACTACTGCTCAAGGTAAGCCTGGCAGATAGTGCTCATGCTCGCCACGTCATAGGATGCCGTTTAGCCAAAGAAACGAGGGTTCAATCGCGTCTGTCGATGCCATGGCAACGATGGGCTTGCAGAGATCCCTCGCCATCACGTCACATGATGCCAGTTTACCCGAGAAAAGAGGATTCAACCCCAGAAACGAGGATTAACAAGCGTGTAGATGGCTCGGCGCGAGAAAGACACAGTGAGCGACGATGCAGTTTACTAAGACAATAGGGTTCAGAATGCGGAGGATGACAGGGCCTGGGAGATGTTGCTGGTGCCTGCCACGTCATAGGATACCGTTGAAGTCACGTCACCAGGGTTCGTAATGCGTGTCGATGACGTGGCGAGCAATACATGCCAGACCCTAGCTCCCGAGAGCACCAGAAGGAGGATTGGAAGGCGCACAATTTTTTTTGCGGCGAGAAGGGAGCTGCTGCGCCAGACCCCACAGTGACGGCCGGAGCCGGCTCAGGGATGGCGGGAATGTTCGCGATGAGGGATGCGTTGGCTAACGGCGGCGTGATCACGGCGGAGATGGTTGCCGGGGCGATGATGGGACCGGATGATGGGGCGGCACCGACGGGCGCGGCAGCAGGGCGCGAACGCGGCTGGGTTGGTGCTAATGGGGTAGGGCCTGGTAGATATTGCTCGCCTCGTGATAGGGTTTCATGCAATGCCAGAGACAACGAGTCATAGTTCGTTTGATGACGTGTCGAGCACCTCCGCCTGGCCCTAGATGGATATTGCTCGCCTCGTCATAGGGTTCCATCTAACATTAGAGACGACGAGTCAAAGTGCGTTCGATGACGTGTCGAGCAATATCTACCAGACCCTACACGGGGGCTGGTACTGCGGGAGGAGGGGGCGGCCGCGGTGGTGGCCGCGGTGGTAACCCGGAGGCGAATGCTACGGGTGCGACCGGTGCTTCAGGTGCGCCTGCGAGGATGGAGGCGATGGCGGCAGCGGCGGCGGCGAACGGGGGCGTGTTGACGGCTGAGATGGTTGGCCGGGAGTTTATGATGGGCATGGAGGCGGAGATGATGGCAATGGAGGCGCCGACGGGTGCGGGGGGAGGGGGCGGGCGCGGCGGGGCTGGTGCCACGGGTGCTGCGGGAAGAGGGGGCGGGCGCGGCGGGGCTGGTGCTACGGGTGCGGCTGGAAGAAGGGGCGGTGGTGGCCGCGGTGGTGCTACGGTGGGAAGGTGCGCGTTAAACCCGGTTGAATCCCGTATAGGAAGCGCCTGGTTTCGGCGCTTGGAACTCACAAATGGTAACTCGCTTTCACACTTTGCTTTCAATTTGAAGTTGTGCCGCTACACCACGGGGGCGGGTGCTACCGGTGCCGCAGGTGCGGGTGTGGGTGAGGACGTGGGCGCTGGCGGTGCCCGCTGCACGAGGTGCCTGGGGCAATGCAGCGGCGCCACGCAGTGCCGCGTGCCGCACCCGGTGCACCGGCGGGTCGACGAAGGCGGCATGTTCAGCGGTGGAAAGATGACCCGGTATTACTCGTGCGGCGCCTGCGGGCAAGATTACAGCATGGTGACGGAAGACGGGAGCGATGAGGCCCGGGTGGTGGGTGCCAAGTGGTGCTACGAAGGCAGGGCCCGGCAGATGTCGCCCGCCATGTCATTGGGAACCATTATACTCGAGCAACCAAGGTTTATTATGCTTGTTGATGCCATGGCGGGCAATAGGTCTGCAGACGTTGCTCGGTCATAGGGTGTTATGCGACTCAGGAATCGTGGGCTTGAAGTGGGTGTCGATATTGGGGTGGGTGATTTCTGCGAGGCCCTATGCGAGGGTGGGCACTCCGCCGCGCCGCTGGCGGAGGGCGACGAGCGCCGTATCGTCCCCAACACCGTCGCGCTCACGGCGGGCCCCAACCTGCAGCGCGAGATCGACGCCCTGCCGGCCGACGTGGTCACCCTGACCATCAACGGCGCCCTCGGCGGCTACGACTCCAACGCCGTCTACCAGTTGTCCAAGGTAGGGGACTAGCAGATATTGATCGCTACGTCGCCATGTCGCCATGTGGCCACGTCGGAGGATGCCGTTCAACCGAAGATATGAGGCTTCAAGACGCACGTCGATAACATGGTGGACTTGAATTGCCAGGCCTTAATTCAAGGCGCTGCCCCGGCTTGAGAGCCTCCAACTCGTGGACGTGCACTTCGACAAGGTGCTCCTCGTTAAGGCAAGGGGGGTAAACTCAGTGCAGGAATGACCGGTCATGTTTATCTCCTCGAAATCGAGGGTCTATTTACTGAAGGATGTCGACCTGGTCGGACTTTCAGCGAGGCGGTCGGTGGGATTCTCGTAATGGACAGTTCTGATTGGTCGAACGTGATTCAACACCATATCCTCGATACCAGATCCGACACTGAGTTTAATAGGAGCAAGCACTCAACCGACACGAGCTGAGTTCGTGCGTCATTGACAACATGCCCTCGACTGACGTCGAATTGGCGAACAGAGTCCGAGCGCATAGTGGAGATTCTCTTGGAAGGTCAATCGTGCTCCGATCATGGATCATAATGACCCTTGTGCGAGACGCTGACCCCCAACATCAAGAAGCTTCGAATGCAGAACATCCCCGACGACTGCGACCTGCAAGTGTGCCTGCCCAAGCTGCGGGAGGTCAGGCCCGGCGTCTGACTGTTTGCTCATACAGTACCCGTACACATTCACACCTCGCCTCACACCTCGCCTCACACCTCGTCATCGCATCACATCAGCACCCCATCACATCATCACATCGTCACCTCCGCACCTCATCACTTCATATTCTCAACACCTCATAAACTCATCACAATGTCACATCACCATCTCACCACCTCATCACCCCATGACCTCAACACCTCATCACCTCCACACCTCATCCACTCAACACCTCATCACCACGACCTCTGGCTTAAACCACCTAATTACTGCTTTATTTGCTAGCCGGCCTTGTCGGGAGGTGAGCATCCACTACTACGCCCCGAGACCGTGGGCCCGTACGGCGCCTCCCCCATCATCGACGCCATGCTCGAGGTGGGATCAGCTGCATAGTGTACAAGTGTACCCATACACACACGCCGCATTCTGTTCCCCGGCCATACACTTGCTCCCTTTTCCGCTCAACTTGACTGTGCTCAGAGTGTATGGGATATCAGTGGGCCGGACTTGCGTAAATATGCTCGCCACGTATAGGATGCCGAACTGAGGTTTGAGACATCATGTTCATCGAGCCCAGCGAGCGAGACCATCCAATCCAAAACCAGGTGGATATATCATATCCTTATTGCCCACTGAGCGCGTCTTTTGAGTCGTATGGCATCCTATGGATGTGCCGAGCATTATTCGTCCGGCCCTGGGTTACGGCGGCCACGAAGCTACGCTCGTTCGACTCATACAAGCTGTGGGTGGGGTCCGTGTCCTTCGCCAGCAACTGCCTGCGGTCGGTCGACCTGCACCGCGCGGACTCCCTGCTGTGCCTCAACCTGTGGGTAGGGCGCTGCGGCTTCACCCCAGGTTGGACCCTAGGTTGATCCCAGGTCCACCCCTGGCCGAGACCCCAGGTTGACCCCAGGTTGACCCCAGGTTGACACCAGGTTGACCTCAGGTTCAACCCTGGCCGAGGCCCCAAGTTGACCCCAGGTTACCGCAGGTTGGCCCCAGGTTGACCGCGCTTGGATTCGGCATTTGGAACTAAAAATATGACGAATCGCTTTCTAGCTTTGCTTTTTCAATTTCAACTTGCGCCGCTACATCTGGGCGCCCATCCTGGAGTACCTGAACTTGCGCGCGTGCTACAGCCTCGAGCGCATCGACTTCCTGGTAGGGCCATAGTGTACAGACCGGCCATCATGTGCTGATGCTCGCCAGCCACGTCATCCGTCACATTGTATGCTGGTGCTCTCCACATCGTTATATTCACCAACATCGACTTTGAAGTGAACCCCCAAAGGTAGCCCGACTGAAGCATCATTTGCAGTAGTTGCAGTTGCGGTGTGTTAGCTCATTGCCACGCACCACGTATCGTCTTTGGCTACCATATCTTCACCCTAGTCTAGTCTGTCTCACAGAAACGAAAAAGGAGAAGAAGACATGAAACCGTGCAAGCGGTTGCAAATGCCCCTACGCGCGGGACGTGCACCCGATGCAGGCGGCGCTGCCGACCGACCACGACATACCCGACCTCATGGTCGACACCGCCAACGCCAACCTGGGTAGGGCCCGACGTCTGCCTGTTTGCTCATAGCGTACCCTAACATAACCTCCTAAAAACCCTACAGCCTAAACCCTAAACCCTGAACCCTAAACCCTAATGCACCTCCGACCACGACATACCCGACCTCATGGTGGACACCGCCAACGCCAACCTGGGTGGGGGCTGCTGTCTGCCCTGTTTGCTCATAGCGTACCCGTACACACGCACCTCCTAAACTCTGAATCCAAAACCGTAAATTCTAAACCCTGAATCCTTAACCCTCATGTCATCCACGACATACCCAGCATCATGGTGGACACCGCCAACGCCAACCTGGGTAGAGCCCGGTCCTCTGACCGTATAGAGGACCCGTGTGTGTGCACCTTCTTCTCGTAACGCCCAGTGTCCGACTGTTTGCTCATAGAGTACCCGTGTACCTTCATATTTACCTCCTCCATTGCATTTACCTCTGTGCTGTTCCACCCAACTGAATCCACTCGGCGAATGAACATTCTGTCTTGACATGCCTGTATAAGTTGATACCGGGCCCTGCTTTTGGGTCGCGCGGCAAAGAAGGCGTTGCGCAACCACCCGACGGCGGAGAGGGTTGCTTCCTCGCCGGGGGGCATGGGAGGTATGGGTGGTATGATGGGGGGTATGATGGGGGGTATGGGGGGTGTGATGGGTGGTATGGGG
>Ga0307489_10001997_pt1 | contig 13605 bp, 13 predicted proteins | sample SB12metaG_FD_202247 | JGI IMG/M metagenome (GOLD analysis project Ga0307489, IMG submission 202247) | Sea-ice brine microbial communities from Beaufort Sea near Barrow, Alaska, United States - SB 1.2 | ecosystem: Environmental > Aquatic > Marine > Coastal | place: USA: Alaska | collected... | reverse complement strand
AGTGACCGGACTCGGCGGAGCCTGTTCAGACGGTTCTTCTTCCTGTGCGGCCACAGATGCCCGTGAGACTTACGACGTGAAAAAAGAGAGCACTGTAAGCCTCGCCTCCACGTGTTTGTGTGTGTGAGCGTGCCCCGGACACGTTTCTGTCTGCGTTAAATACACCCAGCTACGATGTGGGTTTCTATGGCCTGGATTTAGGGGGGTGACACGTGTGTGACAAACGGTCGTTTTTTGAACATAACCGTCGGAGAGCGACATTGACACGTGTCTGGAGTTGGATCCGCCGTAAATGCGAAACCCTACACCGCGGGCGAGCCGCCGCGGTGCACTGAGACGAAGTGCTGCGAGGCTATTAAAGAAAAGTAAAGGCACGACAAGCACGTGCGAGCCGAGGCACGCGCCCTAGCAACTGCGCGCACCCGCATGCCCGCTAGCACGGTTTCCGACTTCGCGCAAGCGGTATGGGACGCAGTGACAGAGCGTGACCTAGAGGGGCTGGTGCAGCTGTGCGAGGACCCGGAGCACGCTGTCGACAGCAGCCTCGACACGCACATGGGACCCAAGCCCCAGAGGACCGCCCTGCACCTCGCTGTATCGCAGGGCGATTCTGATGCTGCGCTCACGCTGCTGGCCAACGGGGCCGATGTTAACGCTACGGACGACGCGGGGGCGTCAGTGTTCGCCCGCGTGGCATACATGGCCGACCGCAGAATGCTGGACATCTTCCGCGTGTACGAACCCACTGTCGACCATGAGCCAAGCCCACTGCTCGCCGCAGGGCAGCACGCGGACACAGGCGCCGTGAACAACATCGCAGAGGCCTGCCAGGCGGGGGACGCCGCGGTGGTCACACTCATGCTCTACCTCGGTGGGAAAGTGGACCACCCCCTCGCCAACGGCGACAGTGCGATGCATGTCGCGGTGAGCCGCCACCGCGCCGACCTTGTGCAAGAGCTGATCCGCGGGGGTGCGGACCTCACGGTGCTGGACGGGGGAAACAGGTCTGCACTTCAACGGGCCGCGACCCAAGAAGAGTCGGGTGAGGCCAGGGAGGTCCTGCAGCTCCTTCTGGAGAAGCACAGCGACGTGGCAGAACTGGAGCACGTGCGGGGGGCGGCAGCCGGGGGCGGCCACCGCGCACTAGCAGAGATGGTGCGCAGCGCGCGGCTCGCGCGCGACACGCGGTTCAACGACGCCATTGCGTTCCACGAGGAGTACGGGGGCAAGTCGGTGTCGCAGAAAATTGTCCACTGGATCGGTACCTCCGAATTGCTGGGTCACGCGGAGTAGCAGGCCGGACCGGCACGACCAGCGGCCCGCCCGCCGCCGCCGCTACCGCAACAGCACGCCCTGAGTAAGTAGCGTGCCCACGACTTGTGCGAGTGCGCCACGGCCGCGCCTCTGTGCGGCTCCAGCTGCCTTTCCTGCGCTGCCTGGCCGTCCCTCGCCATCAGCTCTTCCAGGAGCCGCTTGCCGGTCAACGCGCCGGGGTTCGCGTCGTATCCGAGGTCGAAGGCGCGCCCCCACGTCTGCTCGGCGAGCGCGTGCGTCGCCTGTAAGTCAACGAGGAGGAGCGCCACCAGCTGTCGCACCGGTACTGCACCCTTCTTGTTGTCGCTCGGGCCCACGAACGTGTACGTGCCCAATGTGGGCGTATGGGTCACGCGTATGCCCACCACACGGGGGTAGCGGCGCAGCCAGAACTCGTTGCGCCGCACAGCGGCCTCCAGCGACAACCTGTCCCCGAGCTTGCGCCAGTCGCCCTTCAGGGCGATGTATTGGCTCCTCCGTAGGGCGTCCGACAGCGACCAGTCGTCGACGAGGTCGAAGACGTCCACGACCCGCAGTACCTCCCTCTGCGCGTCGAGCGGCATTCCGATGGCGCGGGGGTCCGTCCGGTCCGCGAAGGCCACCGCGTTGCGCGGGTCAGTCTTCACGGGGGTCTGGTAGATCGGGTCGCGTCTGTGCCGGTCGCGCGCGACCTGGGTCATGATGTCCAGTAGCGGCACGCTCGGCCCACCCCCCTTGGCGGGCCCAACCAAGACATAGTGCCTCCCGCGCTCAAACTCCATGAACCAGAGCCCGACGCAGCGGCCGTGCCCTTCCTGCTCGATAGAGTACACGCCGTGCCCCTGCCCCGCCTCCTGCAACCCGCACCGCAGCACCAAGCCGTAGCAGTGCCCCGACTCCACTGCCACAAACTGGCTGCACAGCAAGGCAGCGGCTAGCTTGCACGCGTCGTCGACCTCAGTGATGCTCACGATTTGCACCAGCGGAGGCACTCCACCAGGGCTGGCGACTGCGGTGGCGCTGCCGCTGCTAGTGCTGCCGTCGTCGGGCTCCCCGCCCGCCATAGCGAACGGAGCGAACGTTCGAGTGCGAGAGAGACGCGCTTTAATAAACACCTTTTCCCTGGACCCCATTGCGCGTGTACCAGTCCACCGTTCAGTTGTTCAGGCGTGCCTATGCCCGGGATCCACGCTAGGGGGCCTGTTCTATGTCGCGCTCAGGGCAAAAAGACAGGCCCTCTGTGGAAAGACCAAAAGTACAGCTCCCATCCTCCCGGACAACTTGGTGTCGGTTTCGAACTCGGAACCCACCGACCGCTACGGGGCCCACTGGCGGTTCGACGAACCGGGCTTCCTGCCGACTCATTTATGGGGCATTGCTTGAAGCTATGCTGATCGGACCGCTGCAGGGTACATATACCCCAAGATACACTGTAAATTACACGTGTCACAAACCTCAAAAAGACCAAAAAGACAGCTCCCGCCCATCTCGGACATCTTGAGTGTCGGTTTCGAACCCGGAACCCACCGACCGCTACGGGGCCTACTGGCGGTTCGACGAACCGGGCTTCCTGCCGACTGAATCATGGAGTATTGCTTGAAGCTATGACGATCGAATCGCTGCAGGGTTCCTATACCCAAGATACACTGTAAATTACACGTGTCGCGAATCTCAAAAAGACCAAAAAGACAGCTCCCGCCCATCTCGGACACCTTGGGTGTCGGTTTCGAACCCGGAACCCGCCGACCGCTACGGGGCCCACTGGCGGGTCGACGAACCGGGCGGTCTACCGACTGAATCATGGAGTATTGCTTGAAGCTATGACGATCGAATCGCTGCAGGGTAACTATACCCAAGATACACTGTAAATTACACGTGTCGTAAATATGAGTTTTAAATTACACGTGTCGCGAATCTTATTTTAAAATTACGAACTATACATGTCGGAACTCAGCTCCCGAAAGCACAGAAAGACCAACGCCACCGTAGCACGACCACCGCCTCGGCCCCCGCCGCTGCCACCGCCTCCGCCTCTGCCACCGCTTTCGCCACCGCCTCCCATGACCAGTGCGCATGCGGACGCGCCCGCTGCCCCCCCGACTCGCCCGCCTCCGATGGGGCAGCGCGCCCTTGACTGCATCGCCCGTGACCTTGGCGGCAACGCTTGCGCCGGGGTGCGGGCCGCGGTGCACACCCGGGATCTGCGCCTGCGCTTCGACACGCTCTACGTGGAGGCAGCCCATGCGATCGCCGCGCTACTGGGCCAGCTGCCCGGCCTCGAGGAGCTGCATGTGGGCGGCTGCTACCTCACGCCCGGGGCGGCGGAGGTGCTGGGCGCTGGCCTGCACCTCGCCGGCAATCTGACGGCGCTGGACGTGTGCTTCGACATTGCCACGGCGCGCGGGGCGCTTGCGCTCGCGGAGGCGCTGCCGTCCCTCTCCAAGTTGAGCACGCTGCGGATGTGCCTCAACACCATGGGGGAGCCGGGGGTGCACTCGCTGGCGGGTGCGCTGCGTCTCCTGCCCGGGCTGAGAACGCTGAAGCTGCGCTTCATGAACGCCGGGGCGGACGCGGGGCGCGCGGTGGCGGACGCGCCGCGCTTCCTACGGCACCTCACGGCGCTGGACCTGAGCCACTGCGGGTCCGCGTCGCACATGGCAGACGGGTTCGGGGTGGCGGGGGCGCGCGCGTTGGCGCCGACACTGCTGCAGCTCCCACACCTGGCCGCGCTGAACCTGCGCGGCAACGAGCTGGGGGCGGATGGGGTGCAGGCGCTGGGCGGTGCGCTGAAGTCGTTGCACTCGCTGACCGCGCTGGACGTGAGCGACAACGACGTGCAAGCGGAGGGCACGCAGGTGCTGGCGGACGCGCTGCGCTCGCTGCCCCGCCTCGCCAGGCTCGAGATGGGCGAGAACCATGTGGGGGTGGCGGGCGCGCTCGCGCTGGCCGAGGCGCTTGCCGTGGCGGGCGCTGACGTGTTCCCCGCGCTGGCGACGCTCGACCTGCGGGCAAGCGCGCTCGGTGCGGAGGGGGCACAGGCGCTCGCCGGGGCGCTGCTGGCGCGGCCGAGCCTGCGGACGCTGCGCGTGGACGAGGCGGCCCTTGGCGTGGACTGGATGGCCGCGACGGGACTCATGATCCCGAGCGGGACGCTGCGCGGCGGGTGGACACCGACGCTGCGGTACGCACAGGAACGCGCCGCGAGGTTGGCGGCGTTTGCGATGGGCCTCCACGGGCGTCTGGGCGCGGAGTCTGCGGTGCAGTGCCTGGACGGCGACCTGGCCCGCTTGGTGCTCCAACACGAGTGCGCGCGTGTGTGAGAACGCCCGGGGCGTGTGTGTGTGTGTGTGTGTGCGAACGTACGGGGCGTGTTGAGTAAACAAGGGGCACTCTCGAGACCAGCGCTGCACTGCTATGCGAACACCAGCACCTGCGAGTACACAATCCACCCGAGCACACTCTTTGCAGCCAGCGAAAGAACCAGAAATGCAGCCTCCGTTCGTAGGCCCACCCGGGCAGGGACGTAGGCGACGTTGGGCTCGAGGAACTCAGCGTTGAAGCAGAGCGCGTTGCCGCGCAAGACCAGGAAGTCGATCTGGAACTGGCTCGCGAGCTGCAGCCGTTGCACATACCCAAACGAGAGGAACAGCACGGTCTCGGAGACGAGCACGGCCCAGACCCAGGTTGGGAGCCCGGGCCCCCCGGCGTTGTGGCAGACCTCCTGTCCGCGCTCCATGTCAATCACGACGAACCACAGGATGGCCCACGTAACAAGCACGGGGACCCACGAGATGTGGTGCAGCGCGAGGGAGAAGCCCCGCAGGCGCTTCTGCAGCGCCGCGTCCGCACCCGGGAGGAGCGACAAGTACCGCGCGTAGTCGGCCGCCAAGCCAGTCGCCATGCACACGAAGGAGAGCGCAAACGCTGCCAGGTGCAGGTAGCTGTCCAGCATGCCGAACGAGATGAGGATCGCCACGACCATAAAGCCCGCCGAGAAGCTGTACTCGGTGTATCTCAGCCACTGCGCCTCGTTGGTGAGAATGCTCGTCTTGTGGCCAGGTGAGGTCAGGAAGAGAGCCTGGCACACCGCGGACGTGAGGAAGAACATGACCAAGAGGGTCGCGATGGCGCTATGCCGACCGACCCCACTGAAGGGGCTGATCTCGTTTGTGATGGAGCGGAATGCGATGTCCTTCAGAAACGTCTGCGAGTCCTCCTGCAGCCCCGCCCAGCAGCTCGCGGTGCGGCCGATCTGAGCGACGCCAAGCTGGAAGGCCCCGTGCCCCCGCCGCACCCACACGCCGGCAAAGACGACGATGCACGAGACCAAGTGTACCGCCGTCGCGAGCTGGGCCAGTAGCCGCAGCTGGCTGTACTGCGTGGTGTAGTCAGCGCCCGTCTCGGCGCCCCCCCTCGCAGGCTCGGTTCCGCCGCCGCCACCCGCTCGCGGGGCGGGCGGGTACTGGTGCGGGTGCTGGTGCGGGTGCGGGTGCGGGTGCGGGTGCGGGTGCTGGGGCTGGGGCTGTTGCTTGTGCTGGTGCTGGTGCTGGCCACCTTGTGCAGGCGGCCAATCATCGCCGTTGCGTACCGGGCGGTAGTAGTCACGCTCGTCCCGGACCGAGAAGACGCGGAGGTCGAACAGGTCGCCTTGGTTCTGCGCTGGCCCGTTCATGTGCTGCTGCTGTGGCGCGGCCCGGCTTGCTACCCCTATATATGACTGCATTCCGCTGGCCTGGTACGCGAAGGCCGGCCGGTCGGGGCTTCCGTGTATTTACGCACTCAGGGCCAGAGCACTGCGATACAATGACCATGAAGCGCGGCAAGTTGCCCGCGGCGACATGCAGGACGGTGTTCTGGTGGTCCGTCGGGATCGTGTCGATGGCGATTTTCGTGGTCGCGGGCACGGTCTTGGCGAGCGTCGTAGCCGCCGCAGCGTCTCGGGGGGGCGAGTACCCCCCGAGTCTCCCGAGCACGTTACAGGCTTTGCGGTACAACGAGGTCGCGTACGCGACCACCCACAACTCGTTCGCCGTCTTCGGGGAGCTGGCCGCAGGGAACCAGTTTCGGTCGGTCGCGGAGAGCCTGGAGCAGGGTGTCCGTGCACTGATGCTCGACGCGCACTTCACGGACGCCACCAAATCCGCCGTGGCACTCTGCCACGGCGACTGCTCATACGGCACCGTTAACCTCGCCCAGGTCCTCGAGACCATTGCCGCGTTCCTGGACCGTCACCCCCAGAATGTGATCACGATCATCTGGGAAACAAAGTGCTCACCCACTCCAGACTGCGCGGTGCTGAAGGGCCTGCTGTACACTGCGTTTGAGCAGTCGCGACTGGCCGACGTCCTCTACGCGCCTGCAAACAGAGGGGACCCCTGGCCTACGCTTTACGAAATGATACAGACCCGGCAGCAGATAGTGCAGTTTTTCGACAACGCGCCATTCGTGCGGCCGTGGGACCTGGAGATGTGGGACAACGTGATCGAGACCCCCTACTCGAACACAGACAAGAGCGACCTGGAGAAGGCGTGCGCATTCCATCGCGGCGAGCCCGACCGGCCAGACAAGCTCTTCCTCAACAACCACTTCACCCTTAGGGGGCTCGTACCGCTGCCACTCGCCACCGCGGGCTACAACACCAACCCCTTCATGTTCAACCGCGTAACGAGGTGTCAGCGCGAGCTGGGGAAACCTATCACAAACTTCATCGCGGTGGACCACTGGGGGTACTCTGAGGTCGTGGAGACCGCCGCATGCTTAAACGGTGAAGGCAACGCGGCCACGTGTGCAGGCAAGGACGCCATGCAAATCCTCCGAGTCGCCGCGGTCACCCTTCTGGGCGTATGTGGCAGCTTGGCTGTGGTGGCGGTAGGCGTGTTGCTCTACAATAGACTGGTGTCCCGGAAGGCGCGTGTGGCCCCGTTGCCGGCTCCTGTCGACGCGGAGGACGCGCAACCGTTGCTGAACGGTGAGGCCCGCCAGGCCCCCGGCCACCCTCCACCACGCGGTTGAAGGCACACGAGCTTGTACTGGGTTGCATATTAAGGCAGGAGAGTGCGGCCGTCGCAGAGCGAGATGACGCCAGCCCGCTGCCTCCTCTTCCTGGCAGCGGGACTCGTCGTCTCCTCAGAGGCCCATGCGAACCATACCAACTCTTCACACGGACCCGGCATTACTTGCAGCGCAGGGCGCTCTGTGCTCGAATGTGAAAGCGGGCCGCGCTGTGCTACGCCGTGTAACACGTCCTCGGAGTATGACGGGAACGCGTGCGCCGCGCCCTCCTCAGACCCGTCGTGCTCGGTGTGCGTGCCCGGGTACTGGTGCGACGCGGTAGAAATGTACCGATGTCCCGCTGGGATGAAGTCCCCACCGGGGAGCGCCGCGGTGGACACATGCACATGCCACCGCGGCCACACACAGGGCGTGTCTAGCTGCACCCTCTGCCCGGAGGGATCGTGGTGCGACGGCAACGGACAGCACAGCTGCCCGGCGGGGACAACCTCGCAGCTGGCAAGTGTCGCAGAGGAGGACTGTTACTGCCTGCCCAACTACGCCGGCGGAGTCAACTGCACGGGCCGAGACAACGCCACGCACCACCGGTGCGACGCGGGATACATATTCTGGGGCCGCGACGAGGACCCCGACACGGGCACAGAGTATGACAACTGCCAGACCTGCTCACCTGCCCACTGGTGCGACGGCACAGACGACTTTGACTGCCCGGCCCAGTATCTTGGCATCGCAGACACGTATGCGAAGCGCAGCTATGCGGAGTGCTTCTGCCCGCTTGGCGAAACTACCCTCTACAGCGGGGGCCCGTGTGTCACATGCCCGGCAGGTTTGTGGTGCGACATGCACGGCCAACACCGCTGCGCCAATGGCACGACCTCCGAGCCGTCGAGTGTTACACAGGACGCGTGCTTTCCAACCGACGCTGCTACCAGCACCCCCGCGGCGACCAGCACGACGACCGGGCAGGCTACGTCGTCCAGCACGACTACCCCGACAGCCACGTCCAGTACAACTACCCCGGCAGCTACGTCCAGCACGACCACTCCGACGGCTACGTCCGGCCCGACGACTTCGAGAGAGCAAGCCGCGTCCAGCACGACTACACCGGTAGCTACGCCCAGCACGACTACTCCGACGGCTACGTCCAGCTCGACCACTTCGAGAGAACAAGCCACGTCCAGCACGACTACCCCGGCAGCTACGCCTAGCACGACTACCCCGACGGCTTCGTCCAGCACGACCACCCCGACCGCTACGTCCAGCTCGACGACTTCGAGAGAGCAGGCCGCGTCCAGCACGACTACACCGGTAGCTACGCCCAGCACGACTACTCCGCCGGCTACCTCCAGCTCGACGACTTCGAGAGAGCAGGCCGCGTCCAGCACGACTACCCCGGCTGCTTCGCCCAGCACGACTACCGCGGCTGCTTCGCCCAGCACGACTACCCCGGCTGCTTCGCCCAGCACGACTACCCCGGCTGCTTCGCCCAGCACGACTACCCCGACGGCTACGTCCAGTACGACTGCTCCGACGGCTACGTCCAGTCCGACTACCCCGACACCCACGTCCAGCTCGACTACCCCTGCACCCACGCCCAGTACGACTACCCCGACACCCACGTCCAGTACGACTACCCCGACACCCACGTCCAGCTCGACTACCCCTGCACCCACGTCCAGTACGACTACACCGACACCCACGTCCCGTGCGACTACCCCGACACCCACGTCCAGCTCGACTACCCCGACACCCACGTCCAGTACAACTACCCCGACAGCCACGTCCCGTGCGACTACCCCGACACCCACGTCCAGCTCGACTACCCCGACAGCCACGTCCAGTACAACTACCCCGACACCCACGTCCAGTGCGACTACTCCGATAGCCACGTCGAGCACGACTACTCGAGCAGCTGCGCCCCGTACGACCACCCCGACACCCAAGTCCAGCTCGACCACGTCAGAAGATGTTACGCCCAGCACGGCTCTCGTGACGAAGCATGAGATTATGACCACGACAGAAGATGTTACGCCCAGCACGGCTCTCGTGACGAAGCATGAGATTATGACCACGACAGAAGATGTTACGCCCAGCACGGCTCTCGTGACGAAGCATGAGATTATACCTCAAGCGAAGGTTCACTCAGGGGGCGCCGTGGACGAAACCACAAGCACCCCCGGCGACACGGCGGCGCCGGTGGCCACGAAAGCATCGTCGACGGTGGATTTCCAGGCGACCCTGATGTTGTCACTGCGCGAGTTCAACATCCTGCGCCGCCAGTACGCGTTGGGAGTGGCGCACGCGCTGCACGTCCCTTCTACGAGCGTTTCCATCGGGAAAGTCAGCGAGATAGCTTCCAGGCGGCGGCTCCTCTCGACGGTTATCTCCGTGGACACCCTCGTGATCGTCGAGAACGGCGACGCTCGAATAGTCGCGGGCGCAGCGACAGCCACCAACCTCAACTACGCCCTCGGGCCAGCTGGGATGGGCGTCGGCACTGTCTCTACGCCGCACATCGCGGAGGGCGACCGTGCGCCCCTCCCCGGTGCCCGGTCACCGGTCCTCACGATCGTGCTGGCCCTGACCGCCGGCGCGCTCTTCGCAGCGGCGCTAGTGTGGGTATTTTACCATAGAGAGGGGGGAGGGCACCACTACAAGCTGGCCTCCACGGGAACGCCACAGGCCCACAGTGGCAGCCACATGGGGGGGAGAGCGCCCGGGGGGGCGCCTCCCTTCACACCACAACAGGTAGTGGTGCTGTGGTGAGTAGCCTACATGCGGACGCTTAGGCCCACCCCGTAGCGCTGTGTCGAGTAGGCTACATGCGGTCGCTTAGTTCCACTTGGCTTCAGCGTGTACGCTGGACGTGACTCGCATATGTACACGTGTCTCTATTTTAGGAATTTTTTTCCAATAAAGGGGAACACACGTGTGCGTTTTTTTGTTCCAAGACACGCAGACCGCGGACACGCACAGCATGGCGCACCCAACGGAGGGTGCTGACGAGACAACGCCCCTCACAGGCCGTGCCGGTCCGCCCCCACGCCAATCGGGCGTGTGGCACCGCAGGCTTTGCGCCGCGGGGCGCTGCGTTTGGGCCTTCGCGTCCTCGGTCTACCGCGCGGTGGTGCGCGTGCTCGGGGGCGGGCCGCGCAGGCTCCCGCACGACCCCGCCTCTGCCTCCGCCACCACTCCCGCCTCCGCCTCCGCCTCCGCCTTCGCCTGCGCCTTCGCCTCCGCCTCCGACCCCGCCCCGGACTCCGCTCCCGTCCGCGCCACGAGCGACCAGTGGCGCAGCTTCGCGACCCGCCTGCGCAACAGGACCGCGTCCGCGCAGACGGTGCGTGTCGTGCTGGCGGCGGCGGAGGTGGCGAGGGCGGCGACAGAGGCGTGGGGGCTCCTGGCACGCCGCGCCCCTGCGCTCGCGCGGGCGGCGACCCGCGCGCGGCTGGCGGCGTCGGAGCTCCTGACGCATGGGAACAAGAAGCGTCTCGCGTCGGAGATGCACCGGAGGGCGGCGGCGGTGGCGCACGTCCCGGGCGGGGCGCTAGACCCGTCGACGCAGCGCTACAGGGACCTCGACAAACTCGCGCAGATCCTGAAGCTGGTCCTGCCGCTGACCAACACCATGCGCGCCCGCCTCGACGGCATGAGCCCGAGCGGCGTGTACCTGCGCGACTGGATGCAGAGCCACGGCGAGAACATGACCACCACGCTCGAGCCCGCACAGCTCGCCATCGTGGAGCGCGTGGTGGAGAAGGCAGCAGCGGTCGGAAAGACGTCCGAGCAGGCGTGCGCGGAGGCCGCCGCCGCCCTCACAGGCTCGACGGCAGTCCTGCACGACCGTGGCGTGAAGAACGTCAGGGTCCGCCAGGTAGGCCGCCCGCACGGACCCGAGCCCACCCCGCCCCACCAGCCCTTGACGACTCTGACGCGCTCCCGCGTGTGCGCAGTTCAACACGACCCTGTCCGTCGACGTAGCGGAGGGCGCGCGGCTGCGCTTCGCGCGCTGCGACAACTACGCGGCCTGCCAAGAGCTGCTCGTGAAGGACTACGTGCTCTGCGATGGCTGCCACGACTCCGCGTGGTGCAGCCACGCGTGCCGCGTCGCCCGTGAGAAGAGGCACGGCAAGAAGTGCCAGAAGATCGACTTCGCGAGCGGGCGCAGGGTGCCGCCCATCGACGTCTGCGTCATGAACCCCGACAAGGCCCTCGAAAGCATCGTCCACGAGATGATCCAGCGCGTGGGCCCCCAGCTCTACCCCGCGCCGGACCACAGCTTTGACATGGCCTTCTTCGTGCATGACGCCGACAACCGCCCGGTCATGGTCACGGATGCGTGGTGCGCCGCTACCACGTCCCGCAAGACCGGCGTCGTCTCGTTCTTCTGCAACGAGACGCCCGATACCCGCCTCCCCGTCGGCACCTACAGCGTCAGGGCCGAGGTGGGACCCCAGGACATGAACCAGGACGCGCGACGCGTCGTGAGGAGCGTGGGGAGCAGGCTCTTCTGAGTCGGTGGAGGAGGCGGTCCAGTGGAGCAGCAGTGCCACGACAAAGACCTCTAGCTGTCGCGCGGGACGCGGGGTGGTCCGGACGAGTAGTGGGGGAGGGGTGGCGTGTGGCGCATGGGTGGGTGAGTTGATGAATACACACGTTTGGGCCCAAACGCGCAGTGCCGTCTGTTTGGGTGGCTAGATGTGCCCGTAGAGCCCTTGGGCGCAACCGCACCACACACAGTGCGCAAACGACGAATATAAAAGCGTATTGTTGTCACTCTGTCGTTCTAATATGTCTCCACAAATCATCCCCCAGGCGACGATTGACCGGGTTATGGGTCTGTTGGAGCACCTTGATATGGACGCCCGGCACATGTCAGAGAAGATCCGAACAAGATTAGAAAATGCTAAGAACACCAGGGACGTTGCAAGATTATTGAGTTTATTCGAGAACGGCTCACGCGGTCGAGGTCCCGAAGACCCAATGGGTGTTTACTACACAGAGATATCTGCTCTACTCACGTCAGTCGACGGTGTTCGCGAAGCGTTGGAGAATATTACTGGATCCTCGCATCACACAGCGATGTCGGACAGGCTGGTCGCTGCAGTGATGTCGTCACTGTCCAGCAGCAGGTAACGGTGTATGACAGTGCGCAAACGGGCGGGCATTCTTTGTATAGATTCACCACCACCACCACCCACGCACACCCCACACCCCACACCCCACACCACACACCCCACCCCCACCCCCACCCCCACCCTACACGCGCCTCCCCTACGAGCGCATGCGCGCGCGGTGCTCGTCGAGTGCGAAGCGGCGCGTAGTGGGCGCTCCGAAGAAGTCCGTGAATTCCTGCAGCGCGGCGTTGCGCTCCTCATGGGCGATCTCGAGCTCACCGGGGTTGCTGGTGTGCGGTAGCGGCCAGGCCTCGGCGTTCATCACGAGCAGGCGGAACCTGCGCATCCCCACGATCGCGGCAGCGTCCCGGTTGTCGGAGAGCTGCCCGAGAGCGAAGCACATGCAGTACTCCCGCAGTGCCTTGCTCTTCTGCAGCCAGCTGTCCACGCGCATCAGCTGCTCGCGGCGGGCTACGCGGTCTTCCCCGCAACGCGTGAGGCGGAACGCGATCTGCTCGAAGCGCTGCGCCACGAGCTCCGCAGGCGTCAGGTCGTGGCACACCCACTTGTGCCTCGCGTTCCAGTCGTTCCTCTGGCACGTCTGGTTGCAGTAGGACGCGTTTTTGCACCGCGCACAGTGCCTCAGGTGCGGGAACGCCGTGTCACACGAGAAGCACTTGGAGTGCCTCGGCGGCATCGCGGAGGCGGAGGCGGAGGCGGAGGCGAAGACGGAGGAGGCGCGGGAGGCGGAGCCGGGGCCGGATATGGCTGGGCGGCTGGTGGCGGCGGTCGCGGAGGCGAGGCCGGCGGGGCTGCGGGCGGAGAGGGCGGAGGCGCGAGGGCGCTGCAAGCGGAAGCGGATGAAGGGGGGAGGGGGCGAGGCGTGCCACGAAACCGTTGAGTGTGATGAGCCACACGTGGATCGTGTCGGTCTTTAAGATTCCCGTTTTGGGAAATATTTATTTGTCAACCGCGATCGACCTAAGGGACGTGACTTTACCGTTTCACAAAGGGACCTGACTTCATAGTTCGCCGGGTTTTCACCAAGGGGGACCTGACGTCATCGTTCGCCGGGTTTTCACCAAGGGGGACCAGACTTCATCGTTCGCCGGGTTTTCACCAAGGGGGACCAGACTTCATCGTTCGCCGGGTTTTCACCAAGGGGGACCAGACTTCATCGTTC
>Ga0307489_10001996_pt1 | contig 13615 bp, 12 predicted proteins | sample SB12metaG_FD_202247 | JGI IMG/M metagenome (GOLD analysis project Ga0307489, IMG submission 202247) | Sea-ice brine microbial communities from Beaufort Sea near Barrow, Alaska, United States - SB 1.2 | ecosystem: Environmental > Aquatic > Marine > Coastal | place: USA: Alaska | collected... | reverse complement strand
CTTCTCCTTCTCCTCCTTCCCCTCCTGCTCCTCCTCGTCCTCCTCCTCCACCACCTCCTCCTCCTCCTCCTCCTCCTCCTCCTCCTCCTCCTCCTCCTCCTCCTCCTCCTCTGATCTCTGGCGAGTGCTTGTTCTCAACGACCCTGCTGCGCGGTGATGAATGCCAAGCTGGCCGGCGTCCCGCCCTTCCGAATATGCCCCAACCTACAGGTAGGGCGGTGCAGGTTGAACCGATATAACCCATGTTGAAAGCGCCTGGATCCATGCTATTGAAACTAATAAATGACATACCGGTGTCAAACTTTGCTTGCACATTCAGCTTGCGCCGCTACATACAGGCACGCTACCCCAAGCTCTGCGCACTGTACGCCAGCTGCGTCACCACACAGCGCGGCGGCGGCGGGCGGCATAGCTCGGGAGGGCGGCCCAGCGCCGGCCTGTTCTGGCGCCAGCTCACTTTGGAGGATCAGTTTTGTGAGGACATGCGGCCGGACTTGATAGGCAACAGCGAGGCCTCGGCGTCTGCGGAGTCGGGTTGCTGGCAGGGGCTTACACTCGTCCACTGTTCAGCTCAACGTGAGCACTTTCTGTCCCATGTGGTGGGGTACGTTGCTGGTTTCAGTGACAAAAACGGCTCAGATTGAGCAAAGATGTGGACGCGTGTAAGCCCCTGGTTGCTGGGAGGGCGGGGGGGGGGAATACGGGATGGGAGTGGGCGGCCTGCAGCGGATGGACAGCGGCACCCCCTCGTTGTCATCGCCGCATTCACATGGGAGCGCTGGTGGGAACATGCCAATGTCGCCCGCCACGTCATCGACACGCATTGTAGCGTAGGCCCTCGTTTGTTGGATTGAATGACATCCTGTGACGTGGCGAGCAATATCTGTCAGGCTCTATTGACCACCGTTTGTTGACTTGAATGACATCCTATGACGTGGCGAGCGATATCTGTCGGGCCCTAGTGGTAGGGCGGCAGGGCAGCAGCTCGCACATATACTCGCCGCTGCCGCCCCCGAGCAACTCCAGGGCCAACTGTAGGATGATGTAGCGTGCTGTGAACGTCACGTGCTGTGAACGTCGCGTGCTGTGAACGTCACGTGCGAGTACACTACGGATGGGCAGTGTTGTGTTTGTGACTATGTGGCTGTGTGGTCATGTGGTGGTATGTGACTTTCTGTCGTGAGTGTCGTCAGAGTGGGCTTCACGTTCTAGTGTGCCGCTCTGTGGCTGTGTGTTGGGTGGGGTGGCTTTGTGTTGTGGTGTCATGTGGGTCGGGGCGTCTTTCTGACGTTTAGTGAGGCATCATGAGATCGGTAATTAGACGTGTAATTTGTTCTGGGGCAGTTGAGAGGGAGACGCTTCCGCGTGCATTAGGAGGCACCAGGCTTTCGCCCTGGACCCCGTGTTTCTGGGCGGTTGATGTGTCATGTTGAATTGGCAGTTGGTTGAGAGACAGTTGATTATTTTTGGGCAGTTGAGTGTTGAATGCAGTTGAGAGAGATAGAGACGCGTTCGCTTGTACGAGGTGGCACCAGGCTACTGCCCTGGCCCCCGTCATGTGTCGGATTGGTGAAATTGTGATGTGGTATCACGTGTATCGTCTGTGATGACGTTTAGTGTGTGGGGCATCATGATATCAGTGATAAGCCTTTTATTTTGTTTGTGGGCAGTTGAGAGTTGAAAGCAGTCGAATTGTTGCTGGGGCAGTGAACCACTCTTGGGCGGGGGTTGAGGAACCTCCTTATCTTCGATAGCTGTTTCCAGGTCAGACCAGCTTAAAGAAAACCAGTGGACGTAGTATACGTCATCCCCTGTCGCAGTATTCTTTGATTTTGAAATGAAAGGCAAAAATTACCGAGTTCTTCACGCCCCGCCAAGCCCCGCCATCGCCACCCCGCCTCCCGCTCTTGCGACGTCATTCAGCCATAGCCAGCCGACTCAGGTCAACCTGACTCGGTCGTCCAGCCTTAGAACAATGGACGTGTTCAGCTGATGCTTTCTGCCCGTGCCGCCGTGTCATTGGCGTCTAAATTGCTCGCCATCGAGCACAAGTTGAAGATGACGAGTAGATGGATGACGTGGCCAGAAGTGTTCGCCAGGCCCTAAAATGACCAAGGCAGCGGATATGGCGGATACGGCAGCAGCGGTCAAATATGGTACACGTCGAGAGAGCGCGAGTGAGGTGGGCAGGGTACAAGGATGTGCCGCGTAGTACATCCCAGCTAGTATGCACAACTAAGATTCGTTACGATGCTAATGTCTGCCTGCCAGCAGCGCAGTTTACTTTGTTGATACAGATACATAGTTTACTTGGTGGTGTCCTGACATCCGCCCTTGATGCGGTATTATACACTGGATGGCATGTGACAGGCGCTGAGCGCGGATTGCGCGGTGAACGCAGCCGTGCGCTCAGCCTGCTCCGCCGCGTGCACCGTGAGTGCGCTTCCGCCAAGCAGTGTCGACCACTGCGACCTGCGCCAACCCTGAACCCTAAACCTAAACTTGAAACCCTAAAAATCTAAACCCTGGGCCAAGCGGTGTTGACTTCCGCAGTCTTGGCATGTACCTCCGCAACCTTGGTGTAGCGGCGCAAGTTGAAATTGATAGCATAAGTAAAGTAGTATATCACACTTTAGATCCAAGCGATTACTTCCAGGTGCTTTCAACTTGGATGTCATAGGGTCAACCTGCACGGCCCTACCTTGGCGTGTGACCCCGCAATCTCAGCCTTGGTCTTCGTCACCTTGATTCGTCACCTTGATGTAGCGGCGCAAGTTGAAATTGAAAAGCAAAGTTTGAAAGCGGATCATATCTTAATTTCAAGAGCTCAGTTCCAGGCGCTTTGAACACGGGCTTAGGGTTTAGGTCATCGGTTCAACCTGCACCGCCCTACCTGGATGCGAGCCTCCCGCCGGTATCCTCACCATCCTCGGTGGCGGCGGCGGAAGGGAGGGTGCAGGCGGTGGCGGCAGCACGGGGACCGCGGCGGGCGCCGCGGCGTCCACCGGTGCGGCCGCCAGCGGCGGCGGGGCGTGCGCCGGGAGGGGATCTGGCACGAGTGAGAGCCCCAGCTGTAGCGGCGCGACTTGACTTTGAAAGCAACACTTGAAAGCAATTCACCACATTTTAGTTTCAAACGCTGAAACCAAAGGCGCTCTCAACATGGAATTTGATACTGGCAACTTACACCGCCCTACCCAGCGGCGGGATGAAACCCCAGGGGTGCTGTTGGAGGGGGGGTCGGCGAGGGTCCCCCGGCGCTTGATCAACGCGGTACATACGGTCAGGAGGGCGTACCGTCGACGGGGGCAGCGCAAGAGGCGGCGGCGACCGCGCTGCGGCCGCAGCCGCTGGGAGTGCGGCCCCGCGCGCAGCCGACGCTGCAACTGACGCGGCAACCGCCGCCGCGACAGCCCTCGAGCCCGCCTCCACGCGTCCGTCGAAGCTGGCGCCCAACGACTGCGCGTGCTGCACGCGCCGCCCCAGCCCCTCCTCCTCCTCTGCCTCGGCCTCCTTCGCCTCCTCGTAAGGATCCTCCTCCTCATCCTCATCCTCATCCTCATCCTCATCCTCTTCCTCTTCCTTGATGATGCGAGCCTCCAGTGCGCTCCCCCGCGCATCCACATCCGCCGCAGCCCTGGCGCCCGCCGCGCCCGCCCAGCAGGGGCTTACACTCGTCCAATTTTCAGCTCAACGTGAGCACTTTCTGTCCCATGTGGTGGGGTGCTTTGCTGGTTTCGGTGACAAAAACGGCTCAGGTTGAGCAACGATGTGGACGAGTGTAAGCCCCTGCCGCCGAGGTGTCCGGCCGCATCTTCTTCGTCGGCGGAGGCCCCGGCGCCGTCGGCGCGGCGCGTTTTGATTTAACCCCGGGGAGCGTGTGCGCAGGAGCGGCCGGGCTAGGCAGCGCAAGGGCGGCAGCAGGGGCGGCGGTGTTGCCGCCGTCGTCAGCGTCGCCGCCCGGCGGGATGACGTGGAGGGGGAGACCGAGGCGCTCAGCTCCAATGTTGTACGCCCGCGCCGCAGCCTCCTCCGTGGCGTGCGATCCTAGGTGCTTTCCCTTGCACTGTGATCTCCATTTCCCCGTCGCCGGAATCCAGCCGACACCCTTGAACTGAGAAGGGCGGCGACGCTGTACAGGATCCACACCATCCTTCACGAAGGTGTCGTACGCCAGCGCCGCTGACGCCTCCGTAGCGTAGGATCCAAACCATGTTGTTCGCTTGAACGTTGCCGTCCATCTGCTGGCAGCCTTGTTCCAGCCGACACCCTCGAACTCAGATGTGCGGATGGCGCGGCGCGATTCAGGACGAAACCCGTCCTCGATGTAGCTGGTGCACGCCTGTGCTGCAGCCTCCTCGGTGGCGTGATATCCAAGGAATTTCCCCTTGTATTGTGCCCTCCACTTCTCGCGGCCCTTGTCCCAATTGACATTTCCACTTCCTGCTTGGCGCCTTACAGGAACAACGCCGTCCTCGACGTAGTTTTTGCACGCCTGCGCCGCAGCCTACTCGGTGGCGTGGCTACCCAGGTGTGTCCCCTTGCATTGTGCTTGCCATATTCTGTTGGCCTTGTTCCAGGTAACACCTTTGAACTGAGAGGAGAATATTTCTCGGCGCTTCACTGGTGCCGCAACCTCCTCTTCCTCCTCCTCCACCTCCTGCTCCTCCACCTGCTCTTCCTCCTCCTCCTCCTCCTCCTCCTCCCCCTCCCCCTCCGCCTCCTCCTCCTCCTTCACCTCCACCGCATCCTCGTGACCGGACTGGTGTTGCCGGTGGGGCTGGCGCGCCATCGGATGACCCTGCGCTGCCGTCGCCGCCCCCCGCGACGCGCCGTGAGCGGCGGGAACGTAGCGTACCGTCCGCGGCGGCTGCTGCAGCTCGCTCGACCGCTTCCCGTGCCCGCCCCCCCGCGCCCCGTCCAAAGAATATTCGTCGTTGCTTCCGAGGGTCATCTGCCGAGCGGTGGTGGCGCGCGCCGCACCGGACTTGCGGCGGTGACGGGCGGCTGCGACACGCGGCCACGCCTGGTGACGGCACACGTGGCGGGCGATACCCCGCGCGGCTTTGCGTGGCGCGCTATGGACCTCGCTCCCCGCGGACCTGCCGTGTGCGTCTGCGTGTTCGAGGTCGCAAGCGATAGGACTGGTGCCGTTTCCGGTTCCGGACACCAAAATACGCCGGCCGACCGTGCATCGCTCAATCAGACGCTCACCTTTTTATCTCTGCTCACTCGCTCCACTCCGTCACTCCGTGCCAACCTGCCTCTCCGCAATACCTATCACCCTGTTGGCATCCCGAACAGCAACTGTATACACTTGATCCCGCCAGTCAGGCTTGATGCTAACTACTGCTATCTTTAGGCGGATTGAACTGAACCCCGCCGCCCTCCCTCCTGGAGCTGCTCGCCGCGGCGTGTGAGGTGCCGCAGCGGGCAGCAGCGATGCGGCAGAGGTGGCGTAGTTCGAGTACCTCGTGAGAGAGCGCCGAGAAAAAGGGGGCATGATACTTGTGTTCAATTCGTTATAATGTGTCGAGCTAATGTTTGTCCAAGGATGTTATCCGATGGCGGATGGCGGCATGCTGCGGGGCGGGGGTGCGGGTTCGGCGGGCGTGGTGATCACGTAGCTCATACTACACCCGCCCGAGTCGAGCAGGGCTATGCTACAAGCAGAGTAGCGGTGTATGTAGCTTTACGAGCTAATCATTGCGTGTGCGCGATGTTTATTCGGCTCATTTCATGTTTGTGCGTGCTCATTTCATCTTTTCATCAATCACTTTTTGAACATGTTCTGGTGCATCCCTGGCATTCCGGCGTCGAGGAGCTTCTGCAGCTTGGCCGCCACATCGGGGTTCTGCATTTGCACCGCCGCCGCCACCGCCGGGTTGTTGCTGAAGGCGAGGAGCGCCCGTTAGATCACGGGGTCGGACATGATGGCGCGGATCTCCGGGTCCGCCATCGCCCGCTCCGCCTCCTCCTTTTTCCCGACACCCTGGGGACTCTTTCCAAACGCATCCAGCGCGCGGCGCAGCCCGTCCGTCAGGTCCTCGTTATCGGGGTCGTGCGCCAGACCCGCCAGGTACGTGTTGTACGCCGCCTTGTATGGCCCGGTATCATCCATTCCACGTCAGCCATGGTCAAGTCACCTGACGCGATGGCACTCAATACTACGCGGTCGGCGCCCCTCTACTCTAAGAAACTGGAGGGTTCAGTGGTGAAGTGCGTGATTCCGTGACTCACGACCGACACCCGGCCGACCGGTTTCAGTGCCTTCTCGAGTTATTAAACCCCCAACTGTAAATCAGTGTGATTTACCCCCCAGTTTCTTAAAGTAGAGGGGGTTGTACCGCGTAGTACGGTACATCACAGAGCCCGATTTGATGGATACCATGCTAACCCGGCCTTGCCATGCCGTACTCCTCGGTGAGGAGGCCCACGTGACCCTTGCGCGAGTACCCCTTGGTCCACGCCGGCTCCAGCGCGATGAACCTCTCCGCGTCCTCGATCGCCGCGGCGAAGGCGCCGAGGTGGGTGTGGCACGCCGCGCGGTTGCTGTACGCCGCGTGGCCGGGCCAAGCTATGCAGCACAACTTATTATGCGTGTCTGAAGGGAATATTATCGTCATGTGGGAATGACGAGCCGAGGGCACATCAGCTGGGCAAGCCGTGTCCTACCTTGGCGTCGTTGGGGTTGAGCTTGATGGACTCGGTGTACTGCTCGACCGCCTCGGGGTAGGGCCCAGTATCTTCCGCACCTGTAGTAGGGTCATGTCGCCTCGCACGATACCACTGGTTTAACCACCCACTGTGGCGGATGAGTCGCTTGAGTCGGTTTACCGAAGATCACACAGGTTGATACTTGGTCATACCTCGGGGTACTTCTGCTCCCGGAACAGGTCGTTACCCGCCACCCGTACCGCAGCCGCCGCCGCGATCGGGTCCTCGAGAAGGTCCAGCTGCGCCGGCGGTTCCACGCGGTCCGAGGACCCCCCCGCTCCCGCCGACTCGCGCCGCTTGACGCAGTGGAGCGTGTGCGGGTCCGTCGGGTGCTGCCAGTGCCGCAGCTGGCAGCCTTTGTCGCAGTACCGTACGTTGCGGCACTGCGAGCAGATCATGTGGTGCACGTCGAGCTCCCCGCAGGCCACACACTTGCGGAGCTCCTTCAGAAGCGTGACAGCGGCCTCGTTGCCCGCAGCGGCGCTGAGCTCCAGGTAGCGCTTTCCCAGCGGCAGATTCTTCTTCACGCCGCCGCCGCCGCATCCGTACAGCGCGCCGATGAGAAGCTGCGCACTCGCGTCCCCTTGGTCGGCGGACTCGCGCCAACCCACCGCCGCCTCCTGAAGGTTGTGTGCTGCGCCCTCGCCTGCCATCACCCGGTGAATCGCCGCGAGCGCCCGGTCAGCTTCCTCCTCGTGCACGCGTGCCTGCACGCGACGGAGCCGCCGCGCCGCCTCGTCCGCGTGCGCGGCGCCGCGCGTGTCGACGAAATGGGCCAGCGAGGACTGTCCAGGGTTGCTCCTGGCCAGCTCCTCAGCTGCGAGGTACAGGTCCGTGTCCATGTCCAGGGCTTTGTTGAGGTTGGCCAGCGCCTGGGTCCTGTAGGCGGCGGAGTCGGCGCACTCGCGGACGTCCGGGAAGAGCGCGAGGGTGAACACCTCCTCGGCGAACGTGGCGATGGCCTTGGCGTTCTCCAGATCGGCATCGCACAGGGCGCTCGCGCCGGCGCCGTCGGCGATGGCACGTAAGAGCCTGAGGTCGTCAACCGTGGTACTGAAGGCAGGGTAGTCGTAGGAGATCTGGGCGACAAGGAGGTAGGGCAGCAGGGACCCCGGACAGGCTCTGCGCGCCGCGCCTGCGCGGTTGCCGCACTCCTCCATCTGTTCGTCGACGCCCGCCGGATGCCGCTGCTCCAAGAATAGCATGTGCCCCAGCCGCGTGTACGCGTAGTGCAGCAGCGGGTGCGCGGGGTGCCGCGCGAGGAGCTTCTTGAGGAGTTCGGTGGCCCGCGTCAGGTTGCCCCTCTTGTAGTGCGCGAACGCCTTGGCGCAGTCCCCGCGCAGCTCCTCGTCGAGCGCCGCCTGCGCCGCGTCGGCGCTCGTTGGTGGATCCATGGCGTCGGGCAATCGGGGAGGGCCGGCAGCGCTTATGTGGGCGCGGTGGCGCGCGCTTCGGAGTGGGGTAGAAGTGAGGAAGGTGGCGGGAGGAGTGGGGTGCCGTTGTGGCTCGTCTTCCGTTCGACTCCTCGTATCGCTTATCCGGACTTCCTGATCGTCATCGTTATCTTCAGGTTTTATTCTCATGTGCGCTGGCGGATGGGCATGGGCATTCAGGCATGGGTGAGTGTGAGTATGGCGCATGCCGCGGGGGGTGCGGGGCGAGAAGCTGAGGGTCGTGTCATCAGCTATGCTATGATCGTATATATCAGCCCCCGACGGAGGGTACGCTGCAAAGGGCTGGTGTATCATTGCGTGTGTGCGGCCTCGTTGTTTCATCGCTTGTCATTCACTTCGTCAGATTTCCATCCCACGTCTCAGCGCATTCAAGGAGGAACGATGCTGGCGTTGACGAGCTTCTGCACCTTGGCCGCCACCTCGGGGTTCTGCATGAGGGTCGCCAGGGCCGCCCTGGCCGCCTGGGGGTTCCTGTTCATTCCATCGGTCGCACGGTAGCACCCGTCCATGAGCTCCTCGTTCTGGCGGTTGTGCTCGAGACCTGTCTCGTACGTCAGGGCCGCCTTGTTATAAGGCCCAGTAGCATCCACTCCAAGCCAGTTCGGTCAAGTCACTTGTAAACGTAATGGCACTGAACACGGGCATGTCACCGAAGAGCTCAATTCAATACCCGCTAAACGGGCCTTTCCTGGGCGAACTGCCCGGTGCGGAGCTCCGCACAGCCCTTGCGCAAGTACCCCTTGACCCACGCCGGCTCCAGCGCGATGCACATCTCCGCGTCCTCGATCGCCGCGGCGAAGGCGCCGAGGTGGGTGTGGCACGCCGCGCGGTTGCTGTACGCCGCGTTGCAGGGCCGCGGCAATGCGGTACAACTTAATTAATGCGTGAAGGGAAGAGAATCATAATGTGATGTGATTCAAGCGGGAATGGCCGAGGCGATGCTGCATATTTTGGACATGCCGTATCCTACCTTGGCGTCGATGGGGTTGAGCTTGATGGACTCGGTGTACTGCTCGACCGCCTCGGAGTAGGGACTGGTAATGTCCTCGTCAGTAGGTCATAAAGCCACGCATTATACCTCTTGCTTAACCACTCACATTCAGTGGAATAGTCGTTTTACAAACGAGCGTTATGTTTGATATCGGGCCACACCTCGGGGTACTTCTGCTCCCGGAACAGGTCGTTGCCCGCCACCCGTACCGCAGCCGCCGCCGCGATCTGATCCTCGAGAATGTCCTGGAGGTGCGCCGGCGGCTCCACGCGGTCCGAGGACCCCCCCGCTCCCGCCGACTCGCGCCGCTTGACGCAGTGGAGCGTGTGCGGGGCCGTCGGGTGCTTCCAGTGCAGCAGCTGGCAGCCTTTGCCGCAGTACCGTACGTTGCGGCACTGCGAGCAGATCATGTGGTGCACGTCGAGCTCGCCGCAGGCCACGCACTTGCGGAGCTCCTTCAGGAGCGCGACGGCAGCCTCGTTGCCCGCAGCGGCGCTGAGCTCGAGGTAGCGCTTTCCCAGAGGCAGGCGCCTCTTCACGCCGCCCCCCCCGCGCCCATACAGCGCGCCGATGAGAAGTTGCGCACTCGCGTCGCCTTGGTCGGCGGACTCGCGCCAACCCGCCGCCGCCTCCTGAAGGTCGTGCGCCGTGCCCTCGCCTGCCATCACCCGGTGAACCGCCGCGAGCGCCCGGTCGGCCTCCTCCTCGCGCTGCGCCCGCGCCTGCACGCGCTGGAGCCGCCGCGCCGCCTCCGCCGCGTGCTCGGCGTCGCGCAGGCCGATGGAGTGGGCCAGCGCGGACTGTCCAGGGTTGTTCTTGGCCAGGTTCTTTACCTCGCGATTCAGGTCCGTGATCATGGCCGGCACTTTGGTGAGGTTGGCCAGCGCCTGGTACCGGTAGGCGGCGGAGTCGGCGCACTCGCGGACGTCCGGGAGGAGCGCAAGCGTGAACACCTCCTCGTCGAGCGTGGCGATGGCCTTGGCGTCCTCCAGATCCGCGGTGTTCAGGGGGATCGCGGCGGCGGAGGCGGCCACGGCGCGTACAGTGTCAAGGACGGTCTCGAGGGCCTCGGTCGCTGTGTGTGGGGAAGTCGTAGCATGCCGGGGCGTAGAGGAGGCAGGGGAGCAGGGACCCCGGGCAAGCTTCGCGCGCCGCGATCGCGCACGAGAGGAACTCCTCGATCTGCTCGTTGAGGCCCGCCGGCTGCCTTTGCTCCAAGAACAGCCTATGCGCCAGCCGCCCGTACGCGTAGTGCAGCAGCGGGTGCGCGGGGTGCCGCGCGAGGAGCTTCTTGAGGAGTTGGGTGGCCCGCGTTAGGTTGCCCTTCTTGTAGTGCGCGAACGCCTTGGCGCACTCCCCGCGCAGCTCCTCGTCGCGCGCCGCCTGCGCCGTGGCGGCGCTCGTGGGTGGATCCATGACGTGGAGCAATCGGGAAGGGCCGGCAGCGCTTTTGTGGGCGCGGTGGCGCGCGCTTCGGAGTGGGGTAGAAGTGAGGGGGTGGCGGGAGAGGGGGTTGCCGTGTGGCTCGTCTCCCGGTTGAACTCTAAGTTGCATCCATACTTCGTTATCGTGATCCGCAGGTTTCATTATCCGCTGGCTGATGGGCATGGGCATGGGTGGGTGCGAGGTGCTGGCGCGTGCCGCAAGGGGTGCGGGGCGAGAAGTTGAGGGTCATATGTCCTCAATTATGCTAATATATCAGCCCTCGAGGGTGCGCTATAGAGTGGCTGCTGTATCATTGCGTGTGTACGGCCTGGTTGCTTCATCGCTTGTCAGTATTTTCATCAGATTTCTATCCCTCCACGTCTCATCGCAGTCAAGGAGGAACGCGGGTGGCGTCCATGAGCTTATGCACCTTGGCCGCCATCTCGGGGTCCTTCATCAGCTTATCAAGGTCCGCCCTGGACGCCTCGGGGTCCTTCTTCATTTCATGTATAGCACGGTACACCCCGTCCATGAGCTCCTTGTTCTCGGGGTCGTGGTCGAGACCCGCCTCGTACGTCAAGGCCGCCTTGTTACAAGGCCCGGTAGCATCCACTCCAAGCCAGCAATTTCCAGTCACCAGTAACGCAACGGCACCAACACGACCACGGTCATGTTGCCAAATAGGAGAGAGAGATACGCGCCAGCCTGTATGAGGAGGCACCAGGCTTCCGCCTTGGCCCCCGTACCAAAGAGTTCAATTTGTTACCAGGCAAACCGGGCCTTTCCTGGGCGAACTGCTCGGTGCGGAGCTCCGCGCAACCCTTCCTGGGCGAACCCTTGCGCAAGTACCCCTTGACCCACGCCGGCTCCAGCGCGATGCACCTTGCGGCGTCCTCGATCGCCGTGGCGAAGGCGCCGAGGTGGGTGTGGCACGCCGCCCGGTTGCTGTACGCCGCGTGGCAGGGCCGAGCCATGCGGTGCAGCTCACGGGTGAACAAGTGAAGGTCATCATGACGTGTTGTGATTCAAGTGGGAAACGTCGACGAGGTGAGAATGTGATCTGGGCAAGCCGTGTCCTACCTTGGCGTCGTTGGGGTTGAGCTTGATGGACTTGGTGTACTGCTCGACCGCCTGTGGGTAGGGTCCCGTATCGTCCACGCCAGCATGGTCATGTCGCCTCGCACGATACCACCGGTTTAACCACCCACTGTGGCGGATGAGTCGCTTTAGTCGCTTTACCAAAGATTACACAGGTTGACGTTTTGCCACACCTCGGGGTACTTCTGCTCCCGAAACAGGTCGTTGCCCGCCGCCCGCGCCGCAGCCGCCGCGGCGATCTGGTCCTTGAGTAGGTCCAGGTGCGCCCCTGGCGGTTCCACGTGGTCCGAGGCCCCCCCCGCTCCCGCCAACTCACGCCGCGGAACGCAGTTGAGCTTGTGCGGGTGCGTCGGGCACTGACAGTGCCGCTGCTGGCAGTCGTCGTCGCAGTACCGCGCGTCGCGGCACTGTGAGCAGATCATGTGGTGCACGTCGAGCTCGCCGCAACCCACGCACTTGCGAAGCTCCTTCAGAAGCGTGACGGCGGCCTCGTTTCCCGCAGCGGCGCTGAGCTCTAGGTAGCGCTTTCCCAGAGGCTGGTTCCTCTTCACGCCCCCACCCCCACGCGCCAGTAGCGCGCCGATGCCAAGCTGAGCACTCGCGTCGCCTTGGTCGGCAGACTCGCGCCAACCCGGCGCCGCCATCTGAAGGTCGTGCGCCGCGCCCTCGCCCGCCATCACCCGGTGAATCGCCGCGAGCGCCCGGTCGGCCTCCTCCTCGACCGCACGCGCCTGCACGCGCTGGAGCCGTCGCACCGCCTCCGCCGCGTGCCCGGCGTCGCGCAGGGCGAGGTAGTGGTCCAGCTGGGAGCGTCTAGGCTCGCTCCTGGCCAGGTTCACAGCTTCGCGGTGAAGGTCCGTGATCTTGGCCGGGGCTTTGGCCAGGTTAGCTAGCGCCTGGGCCCGGTAGGCGGCGGGGTCGGCGCACTCGCGGACGTCCGGGAAGAGCGCGAGCGTGAACACCTCATCGTCGAACGTCGCGATGACCTTCGCGTGCTGGAGATCAGCGGTGGCGAGGGGCCTCGCGGCGGCCTGGGCGGCCATGGTGCGTGCGATGTCGAGAAAGGCGCCGAGGGCCTCGTCGTCGGGTATGGGGTAGTCGTAGAGAATCTGGACGAACAGGAGGGAGGGGAGCAGGGAGCTCGAGCAGGCTTTGCGCGCCGCGACCGCGCGGTCGCGGCACTCGTCGATCTGCTTCATGACGCCCGCCGACCGCCGCTGCTCTAGCAGCTGCATGTGCGACAAACGCCAGTACGCGTAGCGCAACACCGGGTGCGCCGGGTGCCACGCGAGGAGCTTCAGGAGGAGTTGGGTGCCCTGCCTCAGGTTCCCTTGCTTGTAGTACTCGAACGCCTTGGCGCACTCCCCGCGCAGCTCCTCGTCGCGCGCCGCCTGCCCTGTGGCAGTGTTGACGGATGGATCTGCCAGATTCATGACGTCGGGTACTCGGAAGGCTGGCGGTGCGTGCGTGGTGGGCGCGACGGCGCGCGCTTCGTAGTGGTGCGTGAGGGAGGATTGGTTGCCTGGGAATATTGGCTCTCTGGCAGGTTCAAACAGGGATGGCGCGTGGCGCAGTATGGGCACGATTCCCTGATTTCCCTTTCCCTCTTCCCCTGCTGCCGCTTTAGCAATGACTTGAGCATGTGCCATCAGACACTCAACGCAGCTCGCAGGGCTTCGCATCGGGAGACGAGGGAAAGGACCGGGGTGAGGGCGCGAGTATTGATAGAGCTCCAGTTAGCATCCCACATCATCTGTGTTATTTCAGCAAAGGTTGGAGCATTGGTTTTCTCATTTCATTTCATGTACCTGTTTGGACACCTTAGTGGTCGTTCGTGTTTAGTGGTCGTTCCTAACTCCAGACGCGCTGCGCGACCCAAATCGTACTGCTGAACGCGCGTATCCCACGACGGTAGTACTAGAAAACGAAC
>Ga0307489_10001994_pt1 | contig 13616 bp, 27 predicted proteins | sample SB12metaG_FD_202247 | JGI IMG/M metagenome (GOLD analysis project Ga0307489, IMG submission 202247) | Sea-ice brine microbial communities from Beaufort Sea near Barrow, Alaska, United States - SB 1.2 | ecosystem: Environmental > Aquatic > Marine > Coastal | place: USA: Alaska | collected... | reverse complement strand
TGTACATAGTGTACCGGTGCACAGCGTATGGCGGGGCCGGCCGGACAAAGCACCCCCCTCACTGGTTGCTCATGACCGCGCCAGTTTAAATCTGGCGCAGAGCTCTTGGCTCCATCTCAGTACCTTCGCCGATTCTCGACTGAATCTTTTGAATCCCCCCTCCCCCATGGTGTACCCGTACGCACTCGCCGCATCCTCCTCCCTGGCCTGCCCACTCGTTCCCTGACCGTCTGCTCATAGTGTGCCGGTGTACCCGATCACACTCGCTGCATCCTCCTCCCTGGTACCCTGGCTTGGCCACTCACTCCCTGACCGCGTGCTCATGGGTTACGAGTGCACTCTTAAAATAATCTTCCGAGCCAGGTACGCACCCTATTTGCTTCAGAAGGTCCGGGTTCTGTACGAGGTGATTATGGGCGATTCTGGGCGGTTTTGTTCCGTTTTAGCGTAGGTACGCTCCCCACACACACCCAGGTTCCAGTTTCCTGGGTTGGTATGGAACATAATTTAAAGAGTGCACTCGTACCGGGCCGTGGCGACCGAGGACGCGGAGCTGGGGATGGAGAGCGCTCGCGCGGCGGGGATGACGGTGGTGGACGTCAGGCAGTTGCCGGGTTACCCCACCGACGACTACAAGGCGTAGTGTACTGGTGCACACTTAGCGCCCAACGCGCGGCAGGGATGACGGTCAGGGATGGACGTCAGGCAGTTGGCGAGGTACCCCACGCACAATTACAAGGCGTAGGGCGACGCGTAGGTAGGTATTTAGCGAGTATGAGTATGTTAATTTATAAGTATGGTAATTTATGAGTATGAGTATTTGTTCATTACAACGCACGTGCTGACGCGGCTATAGCACGGGAAGGTCTACACAAACAACGTGCCGCCCCCTTCGCAGAACGGTATCTAACACAAACAACGCGATGGCAAGCTCTGAGACGGGAACACACGGCACACGCTCACTTGAGCACCGCGATGAGGTCCGCAGCTGCGTCGCGCACCTTCCCCGTGCCGCCGCCGCCACCTGCCACTAGTGGCTCACACTCGTCCACTTTTCAGCTTAATTTAAGCCGTTTCCGACACAAAATACGCCCTAATGACCAAGTAATATCCAATTACACCTCCTGAACGCCCACAAAACACCCACTCAACACCCCCTAGACGCACCCCTGTCCCACAAAAAGCACCTCCGTTGAGCTGAAACGTGCACGAGTTTGAGCCCCTGCCCGCCACCAGGCCGGCCGCCACGTCCCCCAGCCCCAGGTCGCCGGCCAACCCCTTGCTCTCCTTGCCCAGAGTGCCTGGGGCCGCGGCGAGCGTGCCGAGCGCCAGGAGGCAGCGGAAGCGCGAGTCCTCGTCCTCCGGGGGGGAGTCGAAGAGGAGCTCGGATCCGGCCGAAATGCACTGCGCGGCCACGTCACCCGCAGCCGGGCAGGCGGCGGCGGAGGCGGCGAGGTTGAGCAGCGCGGTGGCCAGTGCCAGGCGCGCCTGTATCTTGGCGTCCGCCGCGGCGGAGGCAGCCAGTCCATCCTCATGCTAGTGCCTCAGCGCCAGAGTGACAAGATATGATCCGATATCGATAAGGGAGACCGATATGGGATATCAATATGGGAGATCAGACATCAATGAGATATCGATATGAATATCGATATGGGATATGGGACATCGATTGGGAATACCGTATACATCGATATGGTTATCTACCATGTCGACATGGTCATCCTGGATATCGATGTGGGATATGGGCTGATGATATGGGAGATGACAGTATCGATACGTTCATCTCCCATATCGATATGGGATATCTGTCACTCTGCACAGCGCTGCCCGTCTACTGACAACGAGTGCCCGTCTCATAGTGATATCGACATTCTCAGATCGTCGCTTTTCCGTATGGGCAAAATGGGGGGGGTTCCCGTAACGGGACCCCCCCGGACCGACCACTTCCGTTCCGGCCGGACATTCGGACGAGTTACAACTCCTGGATCAGATCCCCTTTTGACGAGTCATAACTCCCGAACTCATTTCACTAAACGACAGGGGGATTTTTTCAGTAGGTGTTTGGTGTACAGCCCATGTTGTCAGGGATGATGCTGGGACACCGTGGTGAAAGGTGTCGTGGGCTACGCAGTTTCCGGACTGGAAGCAGAAATACTCTTCCAACCCTACGGGTGGTTTATTTGAGGCTCCAGGATTACCGCAGAAGTCATGTGAAGCCCCGGCGAAACCAAAAAGAAAACCGAACCAAAAAGAAAACCAAAAGAAATATGTTCGGACAAGAACTCCAAAAGAAATACAAAAAGAAAACCAAATGAAATATGTTCGAAAAAGGAAACCAAACGAAATATGTTCGCCAGTCCAACAGGGTCGCTCTGTGGCGGCCCTGTGACAAATTGTCCCGGGTCTCAATGAGGGAGCGGGCCGGAGACGGCTGGCACGTGTTCTAGCCGCGAGTAAAATCTGATCCTGCGATTAGTCCGCAGGCCCAGGAACGATCGAACGGCAACCCAAACCAAACTTCGAATATTCACGGAGGTGATCTATTGCCGTTAAGGGATTTGTCCCTTTTCTTGAGACACCTCGTCGGCCGAAGCTTAATAATTAAGCTTCCAAAGCGATTCTTCAACTCCCAGCTGCTTGGGTATTCACGACGACCCGAACAGATGATCTTAACAGATAGCAGACAGGAAGACGGAGCCACGCCAAAATAATGAACCACAATGTTCGCAGTTTTCGAGGGTACCTCGAATGTAGACGGTCGAATCGCCATGTTGTACCATTGTATGGCAAATCTGACCGTCAATTTACTCAGGTCGAAAATTTGCGCACCGTTGACCGCCATTTGAGGTACCCTGGAAAACTGCGAAGACAGTCTACAGAGCGGGGACCCTACGAGAATCGCGGAGGCGTGGCGCAGGAACACGTCGCGCACCCCCGCGTGCTTGAAGGCGTTGCAGAACAGGCGCCCGGCGGTCAGCAGGTTGGCGGCCGCCGCAGGTGCCGCCACTCAGGGGCTTACACACGTCATTTTTTTGGCTCAACTTAAGCACATTCCGTGGGATAGGGGTGCATTTAAGGATGGTTTAGGGGGTGTTTGGGAGGGGTCAGGAGATATTAAGGAGTATCAGGGGGTGTTCAGGGTGTATCTTGTGACAGAAACGGCTCAAGTTGAGCTGGAAAGTGGACGAGTGTAAACCCCTGCCGCCACTGCGCGCGCCTCCGTCCAGGGCCGGGCAGATAACGCGCGCCACGTCATCCAACGCGGCTTGTTAAATGCTCACCATGTGAAGCGCCTCGGGGATCGATGAACGTAAACTAAAATATAATGAAGTGGCGAGCAATTGTTGGGCGGCCCAACCGCCGCAGCCGCCATCGCCTCGGACATCTCCTCGTCGAACTCAGCCACCATCACCAGCATCCGCGCCAGATCTAGCACCGGAAACAGCTTCTCCGCCGGCCACGTCTTGAGAGCCAGCCCCAGCGCCTCTGCGGCGGGCCCGAGCGTCTCCGGATTCACCGCGCGGTAGCGGCGCAAGTTGCGCTTCGAAGCAAAGTTAGAGAGCGATTCGATTCATCATATTGTAGCTACAAGCGCGCTGGCACCATGTGCGCTTTCAAAACGGCTTTCAACCGTGGTCAGCCTGCAGCGCCCCACCGCTTGGGAGCAATTGGGTTATGGGTTATGGGTTATGGGTTATGGGTTATGGGTTATGGGTTATGGGTTATGGGTTTAGGGTTTAGGGTTTAGGGTTAAGGGCAAACCCTACCGCGCCGCCGGCCGCCACCGCCGCTATCTCTGCCATCGCCGCCTCCCCCTCGCTGCAGGGGCTTACACTCGTCCACTTTTCAGTTTAACGTAAGAGCTTTCTGTGGGGTAGGGGATGCATTTGGGGGTCGTTTAGGGAGTGTTTGGGAGGTGCCGGGGGGTGCTACGGGGCGTCAGGGTGTATTTTATGTCAGAAACGGCTTAGGGTGAGGTGGAAAAAGTGGACGAGTGTAAGCTCCTGCCTCGCTGCCCAGCGGGGGCACCACCTCGGCGCCAAACTCGGCGATCTTCTTGAGAACGCCCTCCGTCTTCCCCGTCTCGAAGAACAGGCACTGATTCATCGGCACGTACTTCAGCCCGCCGCTGGACAGAGCCTTTCTCCACTGTTCGGCTCAATGTAAGCACCTTTTGTGGAATACGGTGTTCGGCTCAATGTAAGCATCCTTTGTGAAATGTGCAGGGTGGTTTCAGTGGTTTATTGACAAACGAACGTCTCAGGTTGCGATTAAAAGTGGACGAGTGTCAACCCCCGCCGCTGGAGGGGCCGCCTCCACCGCCAGCACCGGTGGTGACTCCGGTGCCGGGTGTGTAAGCACCGCCACCCGTGAAGGGATCGGCGCTGCCGCGACCGCCGCCGCCGCCGCCGGAGCCTGTGGTGACTCCGGTACCCGGTGTGTAAGCACCCCCGCCGGTGAATGGATCGGCGCTGCCGCTGTCATGGGCGCTGTTGTGAAACCCGCCAGGGGCGCCGGGCCTGTTGTACCCGGCGCCCGGCACATACGCACCCGCGCCTGTGAATGGATCACCTCCACCGCCGCCGCCGCCGCCCCGGCCACCTCCCGGGACGTAAGCCCCCGCGCAGGGGCTTACACTCGTACTCTTTTCAGCTCAACTTGAGCCGTCTCTGACACAACAAAACACCCTACACACCCTAAACAACCCGTAACACCCCCTTTACATGGGCTACACAACCCCTACGCGCACCCCCTTCCCATACAAAGCGCTCAAGTTGAGCCCAAAAATGGACGAGAGTAAGCCCCTGCCCCCGCGCCGGTCAACGGATCCACATTCATCGCCGCGGTCCCCACGTTCTCCTCCCCAACGTTTGTGATGATGAACTGGACGATCTGATCCGTGAATGAGCCGTTGAGGCTGTTGAGGTCCAGCCATTCCCTCGCCACCGTGTACGGGTCGTCGCCCTTGTTGCACAGGCTTACACTCGTCCACTTCGGGCTTACACTCGTCCACTTCCCAGCTCAACCTGAGCCGTGTCTAACACAAAATACACCCTGAACACCCCCTGATACTCCTTAAAACCCTCTGACACCTCCTAAACACCCCCAAACAATCCCTAAATACACCCCTATCCGACTGAATGCGCTTAAGTTGAGCCGAAAAGTAGACGAGTGTAAGCCCCTGCCTTGTTGTACGGGAGCTTCAACGCCGGCGCAGTGTCATCCATCGCCTGGGAGTCGGAGGCGATGGGGGGCTAGGATGTCAGGTGCATATTGATGCGAAGTCACGTGAAATTACTGTTGAAACGGGAGCAATACCACGTGGACAAGACGTTACAGGAAACAGTGTTGGAGGAGGAGGAGGAGGAGGAGGAGGAGGAGGAGGGGGAGGAGGAGGAGGAGGAAGAGGAGGAGGAGAAGGAGGATGAGGAGGAGGCGAGTGTGCGCAGGTAAACCGACACAATATGTGCAGACAGTCCAGGACGAACAGGAGGATACTCACCACGTCAAACACGTAGTCGTACTCCTTGCCCATGAACTCCTTCTTGTAGGGCCTGGTAGATATCGCTCCTCACGACATAAATGCTGTTCAACATCATGATGATGTATCAAGACTATGCTTGTCGAACTAAGATAGTGCTGGCGAGAGGGGGCCTTAAAATTAAGCTAGTATAAACTAATTCAGGGGCTAGTGGTTAGAGCTAGTGGTTTGTATTGGCGCCTATTGTATTTAGTAAAATAGGGGTGGTTAATTTAAGCTAGTTTAAGCTAGTTTAGGGGCTAGTGCTTAGTAGGCAAGTTTAGGGGCGACAAATATGATCAAGACACGCTCGAGGACGTGGTGGGCAAGATATGAGAGGCCCAACCTTCTTGTTGCTGACGCCGGTGACTTCACCGAGGCGCTCCCAGCTGCTGGTCCCCGCCGACCACGCGTAGGCCGCCATCGTGTAGCGGCGCAAGTTGAATGTGAAAGCAAAATTCAAGCAAAACTGAAAGTAGTTCATCATATTTTAGTTTCAAGCGCTTAGTTCCAGGCGCTTTCAACGTGGGTTTCATAGGTTCAACCTGCACCGCCCAACCATGGTTCCACCCTGCTCCTTGATCACCTTGGTGTAGCGGCGCAAATTGAATTTGAAAACAATGTCTTAAACCAGTGCATCACATTGGGGTTTCAAGCGCTGAAAGCAGGCGCCTTCATTAGAGTAGCACGTGGTAAGATCACACCGTAACGCAGACAGGCATTGAGTCAGAGACCCAGGGCGAAGGACCTCTTATTCCGTGCTTGCAAACATGGGGTTCAACCTACACCGCCTCACCTTGGTACTTAAGCGCAGTATGTTGGATAGGGGTGCATTCAGGGGGTGTTTAGGGGGTGTTTAAGAGCTGTCAGGGGGTATTGAGGAGTATCTGGGGTTGTTCAGGGTGTATTTTGTGTCAGAAATGGCTCAAGTTGAGCTGAGAAGTGGACGAGTGTAAGCCCCCGCCTTGGTGGCGCCGTCGGTGGCGCCCGGCATCTGCAACACCTCCGGGTCCTCGGACTTGATGTTGGTCTGCTCCTCCACCAGACAAGGCCCGCTATCATGCATGTGCACGTCGGCATGGTCAGGTCACCAATGGCGGCGCCAGTCACTGAGGCTATCTTTGACAATGTGCGTCAACGTGTTACGAGCGAAAACAAAATCAAAGGCATGGACCAATCACAGGCACGCACAGGCTCGGAACGTTTTTGATCCGAGCCTGTGATTGGTCCATGCTTTTTGCTTTTACATTTCCTCGTAACATTTGACGCAATTTGTCATAACTTTGTGAAGGTGGATGACATCGGGCCTTGCTGCCAGGGTGGCCTTGGCCTTCTCCTCCGCCGCCACCACCATCTGATTCTCCATTGCAGCGCCGGCCTCCGGGTCAGCCGTGCTGTAGCGGCGCGAATTGAATTTGAAAGCAAAAGTTAAAACCAGTATATCACATTTTATTTTCAAGTGCTGAATTCCAGGCGGTTTCAACTTGGGTTTCATATGGTCAACCTGCACGACCCTACCTTGCTGGCGTCGGCGGTCCACACGCGCGCCACGCCATCGGCCAGGGTCTGGTAACTCGTTACATCTTCATGGTACACTCGAGCCGCATTGAGCGATGTCATTCTTGACCCAACCCAAATCAACCCTTGAAGTTGACAGGACAAGGAAACGATTGTAAGGCCCATCGTGGCGGAACGAGGTCCTACTAAGTCGCTTAGTATTCACCAACATCTAAGCTTAGATGTTCACCAACATCTATGCCTTAGCATTGGAAGGGGGACACACAAGTGAGGCCCTGCCGTCGGCGCAGCATGTCACCACCGAGTCGCCGGAGTCAGGCATCGTCGCAACGTAGAGCCTGGCACACGTCCCCGTCAAGTCATATGATGCCGTCTTACTACGCGGTCGGCGAACCTCTACTTTGGGAAATTGGGGTGTTCAGTGTGAAACTACCGGATTCTGGGATCCTGGCCGACAGCCGGCCGACCGGTTGCAGTGCCTTCTCGATTTATCACACACCCAACTGTAAATCAGTGTGATTTACCCCCCAGTTTCTTAAAGTACAGGCGATCGTACCGCGTAGTAGTCACTAAACGAATATTGACAACGCGTATCGATGGCGTTAATGGCGGGTGGGAGGGATTCATTGAGGTGTCGATAGCATGGCAGGAGAATATCTACGTGTCCGTACCGAGACGGCCCACACACAGCCGGGGTGTGCGAGGGTCTGCATGCACGTGCCGTCCGCGCGCCACAGCCGTGCCGTGTTGTCCTCGGAGCAGGGGCTCACACTCGTCCACTTTTAGGCTCGACGTAAGCGCCTCCTGTGTGGTAGGGGGTGCATTTCGGGTTTGTTTGGGGGGTGTGGAGACGGTGATATTGGGTATGAGGGGGTGTATGGGGTGTATTTTGTGTCAGAAACGGTTCAGGTTGAGATGAAAAGTGGACGAGTGTAAGCCCCTGCCTCGGACCCCGTCACCACCATGCTTGACGCCGTCGCCGCCACCGCGTACCAGGGGCTTACACTCGACCAATGTTTAGCTCGACGTGAGCGCTTCTGTGGGATAGGGGATGCATGTAGGGATTGATCAGGGGGTGTTTCGGGGGTCTTGAGGGGTGTGAGGGGGTGTTACGGGTGTATATTGTGGCAGAAACGGCTCAGGTTGAGCTGAAAAGTGGACGAGTGCAAGCCCTTGCCGCGTACACCAGCGCGGTGTGCCCCGCGAACACCGCCATGGTCTCTCCCGTGTAGTATGGCCAGACGGATCATGCTTGCCACGTGGGCGCTAAGTGGTGGATGAGGTGGGTATCATCGGTACACAACGTGACAGATGACGTGGCGGTGACAGGTATACTATGTGGTGGACGACGCACTACGTCATCCACAGGTTTAGGGTTTAGGGTTTAGGGTTTAGGGTTTAGGGTTCAGGGTTAGGGTTTAGGGTTGAGGGTTTATGGTTTGGGGTTTACGGTTTAGGGTTTAGGGTCCACGGAGCCCCACCGTGTAGGTCCACATCCGCGCTGTGCAGTCGTGACTGGCGGACAAAAACCCGACGCCCGGCATCAGCGCAAGGCCGCGGACGGTGTCGCTGTGCCCCTTGATGATCTGCGATTCCTTTCTGTAGCGGCGCAAGTTGAATTTGAAAGCAAAATCTGAAAGCGGTTTATCATATTTCAGCTGTAAGAGCTTATTTCCAGGCGCTTTCAACGTGGGTTTGATAGGGTCAACCTGCACCGCCCTACCTTGCCGGCCTCGCCATCACCTTCCCATTTGCGAATCGTGGAATCGGCGGATCCTGAGACGAACCCGCCTGAGGGCAGGGGCTCACACTCGTCAACGTTTCGGCTCAACTTGAGCGCATTCTGTGGGATAGGGGTGCACTTAGGGGTTCTTTAGGGGGTGGATGAGAGGTGTCAGGGGGGTTTAAGCAGTATCGGGGGAGGGATTAGGGTGTATTTTGTGTCAGAAACGGCTCAGGTTGAGCTGAGAAGTGGACGAGTGTAAGCCCCTGCCGGAGGGCAGCGCGAGAAGCGCGAGGACGGATGACTCGTGGCCGGTGAGGACCCTGGCAGGAGAGTCCTTGAAGACAAGCACTCTAACCGAGATCGGACGTGCCCGCATGCATTACCTCCAGGGTTGAATGTTTAAACAGACGCGTGGACCCCGTTCACGGTGGCCGGCCCACATCCAGGCCATCGCAAGAGCAATTACCCACGCCCTCGCAAACTGGTCGAAACGATTTCGGTTTTGTTTACAACTCAATGTATGACATTTAAAGACAAGCCCACGTTCGAAAATGTATTTTTCGGACATTTTAATTCAAGACGTCTTGAGGTAACACATGTTTTCGAGCTTGGGCTTGTCTTTAAATGTCATAGGTCGAGAGCTTGTTCGGCATAACTCCCAGTGCTTGTTCTCATTCACCCCCCTGCCTGGAGCAGGCGCCTGTGGCGGGGCTCCAGACGCGGATGGTCTTGTCCATGGCGCCCGACACGATCGCCCCCGACTAAGGCCCGGCATATATTGGTCGCCACATCATGTGGCGGACAATGGGCACGGCAGATGCTGCTCGTCACCTCATAGGATGTAGTTGGACTCAGTACACGAGCGTGCACAGTGCGTGTGGATGACGTGGCGGGCAACATATGCCAGGCCCTACCCCCGACGCCAGCACCGCCACCGCCGTCACGCCCAACGCGTGCCCCGTCATCTGCAGCACGGACGTGCCGGAGTCGGGGTCCCAGACCACCACGCTCTTATCCTGGGAGCCTGAGACCAGCGCGCCCTGAGGTCAGGGACTTACACATCCCTGAGTATTTCTTACAGCTGGCACTTGAGTAGCCTTGAAGTGTTGAGTGGGAGAACTCAAGTGGCGGCGGGGACACGCAGGGCCACTCCTGAGTAGTTACATGCCGGCACTTGAGGGAGCATCTTAATGCATGCCAGTGGGAGAATTTAGGTGGTTTCAGGGACAAACAGCTTCAAGGGACAAACTGCGTGTGTTTCCCGGACAAACGGCTTAACGTTGAGATGAAAGCAGCAGCTGTCACTAAGGTGAGGCCCTGCCTGAGGCAACGACGCGATGGCGCCCGGGTGGGCGGCCGCCAGCGCGGTCACGAATGCGCTGTGGCCGACGCATAGGGGCACAAGTGTGTACGGGAGCACTGGTGAACTACGAGCAAACAGTCAGGAAACGAGTGTGAGACACTGCGTGGCGGCGAGCCTGCGCAAGGGGACGGAACGGAGCAACCTCGGTAAAGCAAACACTGCACGCCGCGTCGCCGACACACTCGTTTCTTGAACTATATGGAATCCTGTGACCCTCTGCTGTGACGTGGCGAGTAACATCTGGCAGACCCTACCGATGCAGACGGTGCCAGCTGTAAAGCCAGGTTCGCCGATTTTCTCGACCCACACCCGCACGGTCTTGTCACGCGAGCAGGTGGCGAACACCCCGGGGCTGCACACGGCCACGCCTGGTGGGACGAGGGGGCATGCGAAGAGCGCGAGAGTGAGTGAGGGGAGCGATGCGGGAGAGGGGCATGCTAGGGTGCCTTCGCCAGCCAGATCTAAGAAGGGCGCTTCTATCTGACTTCACGACTGGACCCCCAGCAACCCGATGCGCGCACCCCGATCGAACGAACGCAACTAATGCTATATGTGTGCATTCTTTGAGGTATCCATGATGCAGCGCCGGGCTCACAACACGAGGCGCGCACCTGCGGTCGAACGGAGTCGAGGAAAGGGGAAGGGAAGTGTCGGAAGTTCGGGAGTTGGGAGATGGGGCCCGCGCACCACGGACATCCTCATCGTGCCCGCGGCATTCTGCGCGGAGCTGGTACGGCCGCGAGCCGTCCATCGTGTGTTGGGTCGTGTTCGATGAGCGCGGCGGGCGCGGGGGGGAGTGCGCGCCGCGACAAGACTCGGCACGCAATGGGAGCGAACGTCGGACTTGTCGTTGAAGGTAAAGTTGGATGTCGGACTGTGTCGGACTGTTTGCCTGTGCTCACTGCAGTACATGTGTACCGGTACACGTTTCATACGAGCATTTCGACTCGACCTCAAATCGACACTTGGCTCCCGCCACCAGAAACCTGCGTGTGGTGAGTGTCCAAGCACTGCGCCGCACACACCACTGCGCCGACCGGGAGTGGGCCGCGATGGACGACGAGGAGGCGCTGCTATACGGGGACGACGAACCCGCGGCCAACACCGCAGGTACGATCGCCTGTGGCACCAGCCGATCCGACGCCCACACCTCCCAAAACCCCACACAACAATCGTCGTGACATATTTTCCAGTTTCCCCCCACCGCCAGCGCAGCCCAGCGATGCTTTCCCTCCGTGTGCGCCGCTGCGCGCTTATGTCGGCCTGGGCAGTCCCCTCTTATGGCTGGGAAACGCGGTTGCTCCAAGCCACACCCGTGATCACGGTTGGCGCGCGTGCATCCCGTGCACTGGCAGCCTCGTTCTGAAACGCAGCACGCATTTACACAAACTGAAGCACTTCTCCATCTCCGTGTTTACGCAGCCGCCAACAATGGCGCGCCGGCAGTAGACGGCGGTGATGACGAGGACCTGTACGATGAGCTGTACGGCGACGATGACGACGAGGCCATGCCGATACCCGCGGCGCCGCCGCCTGTCCGGCCCGCGCCCGTCTTCAAGATCCCCCCAAGCACGGCCGCGCCACCGCCGCAGGCCGCCCCACCGCCCCCTGCGCCGGTGGTCGCGCCAGCACCTGTGGTGGAACCGGAGGCAGGGGCTTACACTCGTTCGCTTCTCAGCTCATCTCGAGCGATGTTCATGGGATAAGGGGTGCGCGTAGGGGTTGTGTACCCCCGTGTGAAGGGGTCGTTAGGGGTGTGTAGGGTGTTTTGATGTGTCAGACACGGCTCAAGTTGAGAGCTGAAAAGTGAACGAGTGTAAGCCCCTGACCTGAGGCAGCAGCCGGCGGCGGCGACGACGACTCGGATGATGGCTTCGACATTGCGCTGGACGAGCCCGACGAGGACGACGAGGACGGCGGGGCCTGACTGTTTGCTCATGGGTTACCGGTGTACCCGTATGCACCCACCCCGGGCCTGACTGTTTACTCATAGTGTACCAGTGTACCCGCATGCACCCGCCGCGGACCTGACTGTTTGCTCATAGTGTACCGGTGTACCCGTATGTACCGGCCGCGGGCCTGACTGTTTGCCCAAAGTGTACCGGTGCATCCGTATGCATCTGCCACGGGCTTGACTGCCCGCTCGCAGTTCACCTGTACACACTCGCCGCATCCTCCTTCTCCCTGGCCTGACACACTCGCCGCATCCTCCTCCCTAGCCTTATACACTCGCCGCATCCTCCTTGCTGGCCTGACACGGCCATGGCGTCGCCTGACTGTTTGCTCAAGTGCACCAACAAGTCACCCCAACTGCAGTCAGTACCACCTTATCCATGCTCGAGTTGAGCTGGATTGGGATTTCCGTGCCAGGCCCTGCAACACGGCGGGTTCAAGATCAAGTTGGACGACACGGAAGAGGCAGGGGCTTACAATCGTCCACTTTTCAGCTCAACCTGAGCCGTTTCTGACCCGGAATCCACCCTGAACGCCCACTTATATCCCCCATCACCTCAAAAACATCCCCCAAACAACATCCAGATGCACCCCCTCTGCCACAGAAAGCGCTTAGGTTGAGCAGAAAAGTGGACGAGTGTAAGCCCCTGGGAGGAGGCGGCGGCGCAATATAACGCGGCGTACCCCGAGGGCGAGGGCGAGGACGACGCAATGGCCACAGGCAGGTGTTTACACTCGTCCACTTTCCGGCTCAACTTAAGCGCATTCTGTGGCCTAGGGGTTTGTTTAGGGGTTGTTTCGGGGGTGTGTAGGAGGTGTCACGGGGTGTTAAGGAGCATCAGGTGGTGATCAGGGTGTATTTTGTGTCAGAAATGGCTCAGGTTGAGCTGAGAGGTGGACGAGTGTAAGCCCCTGGCCACAGGGGATGACTACGGGTACGGCGCCCCCGCCGCCGCGCAGCAGCAGCAGCAGCCACTGAACATCCAGTTCAACTCCCGGACGTACGTGCGCCCCGGGGCGCCGCCGCTGGAAAACAAGGCGTACTTGCAAAACCCCTCGAGGCCGGGCCTGGCAGATATTGCTCGCCACATCATCCAGCGCGTTTTGAACCCTCGTTTTGGATTGAATGGTGGATATCGGGAGCCTTAAACTCAGTGTCGCGTCTGGTATCGAACATGTGGTATCGAATCCCGTTCGACCAATCAGAATCGTCCATTTTGAGAATCCCGCAGACCGACTCGCCGATACCCGACCAAGTCGCGATCATTGAGTAAATAGACCCTCGATTTCGAGGAGATAAAGATGACTAGTCACCTCCACACTGAGTTCAAGCTTCGGGGGGCTCGAGAGCCTGGCTGCATTGAGACCACTGCAGCCACGGCGATATAGCCCCCCTACATCAGATAAATCGGATCATATTTCTTGAGCAGCGGCAGAGCGACGGCCGCTGCTTGTAAAAGGCGGTCCAACATAACTGGGGGTCAGATGGGGTTCAGATGGGGGTGAGATGGGGTTGAGATGGGGTTCAGATGGGG
>Ga0307489_10001993_pt1 | contig 13617 bp, 29 predicted proteins | sample SB12metaG_FD_202247 | JGI IMG/M metagenome (GOLD analysis project Ga0307489, IMG submission 202247) | Sea-ice brine microbial communities from Beaufort Sea near Barrow, Alaska, United States - SB 1.2 | ecosystem: Environmental > Aquatic > Marine > Coastal | place: USA: Alaska | collected... | reverse complement strand
CCTCACTCCTCCTCCTCTACATCCTCGTCCTCCTCCTCCTCCTCCTCCTCCTCCTCCTCCTCCTCCTCCTCCTCCTCCTCCTCCTCCTCCCCCTCCTCCTCCTCCTCCTCCTCCTCATCCTCCTTCTCCTCCTCCTTCGCGCGTATGCACGAGCATTCACCCTGAAGACATGTCAGTGAGTGATGCGAGCACGTCCGATCTCGGTTGGAGTGCGTGTTCTCACTGACCCTGGCGCGGGATGGGCGTGGGGCAGGACCGCGGTGTGAAGGGCGGGGAGTCGGTGGTGCTGGAGCAGCGCGTGAGCAACTTCGTGCAGTCCATGCTGGTCGGACTGTGCCTGTTCATATCCCCCGTGATCGAGCTGGTGCCGCGCGCCGTGCTGTGGGGATACTTCATCTTCATGGCCACGGAGTCGTTCCCGGGCAACCAGTTCGTGCACCGCGTCACGCTGGCCTTCATGGACATGGCAGGGGGGGTACAGGGGTTTATTAGGGGTATACATGGGTGTATCAGGGGTGTACACGGGTGTATTAGGGGTGTAATAGGGGTGTACAGGGGTGTGCAGGGGTGTATTGGGGGTGTATTAGGGGTGTATTAGCGGTGTATTAGCGGTGTGCGGAAGTGTGTTAGGGGGGAACTAGCACTCCACCCACGTGTTCCGACGAGCCGAGCCTGCGCGTCGCCTGTCAGTATGAGCATTCACCTTGAAGGTAATGCATTCGGGCTTGTCCGATGTGGGTTGGAGTGGTTGTGGTGAGCGGCCCTGCTATGCGGCGTCGCTGCGCGCGGGGGAGACGCAGCCGCTGTACGTCGAGAAGGTGCCGCGCTCCGACACCATGAAGTTCACGGCACGGCGGCGACAATCGTGCCCTGTACCCTTTTCACCTCAACTCCAGCACCGTTGAGAGATACTTTGAGTGAGGTCAGGGACCAAACGGCTCAACTTGAGCTGAAATGAGTTCAGGGAACGATTGTAAGTAGCATGGGCTGCCAGTCCTCCACTTCTCACCTCAGCTTGAGAGGTTTTTTGTCACTCAATCCCTGCAACACTGGGACCACCCCAGCGTGTACAACAGAAGGTGCTCAGTTGCTTATGTTGAGCCGGAAAGTGGAGGAGTGGTTGGGCCCTGGAGGACGGCGCTGCAGGTGTTCGCGCTGCTGGCCGTGTACGCGGTGACGTGGGCGGGGGTGTACGGCATCGCGTTCCCGCTGCTGATCATGGCGCTGGTGCCGCTGCGCCAGTACGCGTTCCCCAGGCAGGGCCGCCCCGCCCCTAATCACCCCCTAATCACCCCCTAATCACCCCCTAATCACCCCCTAATCACCCCCTAATCACTCCCTCTAATCACCCCCTGATCACCCCCTAATCACCACTTCATCACTCCCTAATCACCCCCCAATCTGATGCGCGGCCCTGCTGTGAGGCTGTTCCCCGCCTCGTCGCTGCAGTACCTGGACGCCGCGGAGGACGAGGAGCAGGTCTTTACCGCGGACCACGAGGGCGCGGAGCACCGGGCCGCCGAGTACAGCGGCGGCGACCAGTTCACGGGGCCCGCGTCGTTCGTGCAGCGCAAGCATCTGTCCGAGGACCACCCCGCCGTGCTTGAGGCCTAGGAGCAGCGCCGCCGCCGCCACCACGGTGTAAGTGCCGCGGTGCACGAGCAGCGCGGAGGCCGCCGCCGCCGAGGCCGAGGCTGATGACCGCCGCGGTGTGAGCTGGCCGCGGAGGCCGCCGCCGCCGAGGCCGAGGCCGAGGAGAACCCGGCCACCGTGTCATCCAGTGTTGAGACGACTGGGGACAGGGGGAGGTAATCCGCGGAGACCACCGGGGGAGATCATCCGGGGAGACAAACGGGCGGGACTACCGAACGATGATTATTTGCGCGAGTGGTGTACACGTTGGCCGCACCCCGCGCCCGAGTGCCGGGACCGGGCGGCGGCGGGGCGCGCCGGTGCTTTGGGATCGGGCGCCGGTGCTTTGACGTAAACTAGTCGACCAACCGTGCCTTTGGATTGGCGAGACCTATCCCTTGTTATTAGTAGAGCTGCCGAGCAAAGCTGCCGCTGTCGGTGGCTTTCAATTTGCAATTTACAACATACACTAACTGCCAGCGCCACCTCCGCAGCTAAGTGCGTGAGAGTGCGTTTGTATTCAAAAGTAGACTAGGCTGTCGGGTCAACCGAATCATCTGAGTTGAATGCCGAACAACAATTTCATGAAGGGTATAGATGTCTGGTAGCTCACAAGAGCGACCATCCAGTAAGCACCTGTTTGGCTCCTAAGAAGAGCTGGCTACCGGCCTCGGCGCCCTTGGCGTACCACTTCACGGCTTGCTCGTGCCCGTTCCTTGCGTCGTGAATACATCCGAGCTGAAACATAGCGTACGCGTGCCCTTGCCCTGCCGCCTGCTCCAGAAGCGCTGTGCCATCCTCCGTCCAGGCCCGCACCCGCAAATACTGCTTTTGGTCAAGCTCATAGGTGGCCTCGTAGACGCGTCGCAGTCTGTTGAGTGACCGTGTCTGCAGTGCAGGGTGCAAACCCTACATCCGCGCTTTGGTGATCTGCCGGCCGCGCCCAGAGTCGTCGCCCCCGCAGCAGTATCTGCTTCACTCACCGACTTGTAGCCCTGGCTAAAACTGCGCCTCCCTGTCGCCCTCTGAAGCCCTCCGTTTCGATGTATTCAAAGATGTTGAAGCTTTGCGCTTGAAACAACGAGCTGGGGTCTGAGGCTTGCGTCGTCCAGTGGCCGACCGGGTTCACGTGGACGTTTGGATTCACGAGAGCGGCGGCAACAACACCGGCGCCCGCGGCTCCCCCCTGACCTGGCGCGCGCTTCGCGGCGTCGCCCTCCGCCGGCGCCCCTGTCGGGAAGTCAATCCGACCTCTAGTTCTGACGGGACGTGGGCAACCTGCACCCACCCACCCTTCGCGCAGTGAGCGGCGGGCGTGCCGATACGCAGAGGACCACGCGAACGTTGTCGAGGAGCGCGTGTGTCGTTGCCGCGCTGGCGAAGCGCGCGTACATAATGCGTTGGGCCGCACTGGAACTCCGTTTGGAGGTGAACCAGATTCGTGTTTGGGCGGACAGGAAATACGGATGGTCGGACGCGATCGACATAAAGCTTAATCTGTGCTCACGCCATACAATTGCCAGGCCGTCAATTCAGCCTCGAACTGCCAAAGCTCTATAGGATCGATGACTCGGTCTAACGCACAACTCCCGTGCCACGGCACCGGTGCCTCCTGTCATCAGGCTGGCCCCGTCAGCCTCACCCGCAACTGTATTTCTTCCTTGACGATCCAAGCGTCGCCATCGCCCCACCCACCGTCCTCCTCCGCCCGCTCCTCCACTTTGCGGTGCTCCCTCCTCCGAGTCCGAATACCGGCGACCTGCATCACCACCCCGCGTGTCCAGTCCACCGCGTGCTGTGACCACTCCCTCGGACTGCTCAAGCCGTTTCGTCACCCCGATTGTTCCAGGACAGATGGCGCCCTCTCCGCAGCTGGCCTCGATCAGTCCGATGTTCGCCTCGGCGCTGGAGGGCAAGAAGCGCGCGACGCTGTCGGACACAGAGAACCTCTGCGTCGGCGCATTCGGCGGCGTCCTCGAGACCGTCATCCAAAGTGCGCCCCGCTCGCGCTAACCTCACACCGTCTCGCATTTGTTTCATTTATACGAGTATAGATATATGGATAATTGGATATAGTTGGTATTGACGACGCGCTTTGCCGTTCTGATGGCCTCTGACTATCCCGGTTGCGCTCCCCCCCGCCCGCCCGCAGTGCCCCTCATCACGTACAAGATCACCGTGCAGGGCGGCGGAAAGCTTCCCACAAACATCGGCGGTGCGACCCCTTGCGCCCCGCCCCCTCCTGTTTAAAAGACAGACCACTCGCAGGGTGAAGGGAAGACACGCAGGACAAAAGCCACCATCCGATGCGGCGCCCACCGGCTGTCTCCGCCCGGCACACCCCGCCCGCCTGCCAATACGTGCCACACTTCCTCCCATACCACACATCTCATTTTAATTCTCGGTTCTCAATGTTTCCACGCGCCCCCGATGCTCAGGGTGGTACCGCGGCGTGGTGGCGGCGGCGGCGCCACTGGCGCCCATCACCGCCATGCAGGCAGGGGCGCACACTCACTCGCCCACTTCTCACCTCAACCTGACCCGTTTTGCTCGGGGAGTCGTTTTGTGTCTAGTTTCTGAAGTACTCGAGTCATGACCCATCTATCTATGACCCATCTATCTACTAAGGGCAGTAATACCCAATGTACTCCAACAGAAAGTGCTTACGTTGAGGGAAGAAGTGGAGCAGTGTGAGCCACTGCGTGCGGGTGGCGGCCAACGGCGCTCTGGAGCGCGCGGTGACCGGCGGCGCGCGCGACCTGAGCGACGTCGAGAAGATCGGGGTGGCCATGGGCGCCGGCGGCCTCTCCGCCGCCCTCTACTCCCCCGTGGACCTGGTGGTGATCCAGCAGCAGAAGCTGGGCGTCAACTCCCCGGGCGCCGCCATCAAGCACATCACCAGCACCCACGGCGTGGCCGCGCTGTGGCGGGGGTTCTCGTCGTGCGTGGTGCGCGAGGCCATCTACACGGCGGGCTACCTGGGCCTCGCGCCCATCGCCAAGGACTACCTGAAGAAGGCGCACCCGTACTTCGAGGCGAACGACCTGGCGGGCTCCATCGTGGGCAGCTGCATCGGCGGCACCGTGGCCGCCGTGCTCACGCACCCCGTGGACACCGCTAAGACGTGCATGCAGGCGGGGCCCTGACTGTTTGCTCATAGTGCACCGGTGCACCCTGTGGACACCACCGCCGCGGCATGGCCTGACTGTTTGCCCATAGTGTGTGGTACCCTCCGGGTGGGGCGACATGGCGGGCACCACGTACCCCACGGCGCGCTCCGCGCTCGTGCAGGTCTACAATAAGGGCGGCATCGGCGCCCTCTACGGTAGGGCGGTGAACCTTCATAGTTTCTTGAGTCACATGGCATCCTATGACGTGACGACCAATATGTGGCGGGCACATCACCGCCACGTCATCGACACACCTCTTGAGCCCTTGTGTGTTGAGTTATATGGCATCCTATGACGTGACGACCAACACCTGCCAGGCTAGGCTCATTACCCGCCACGTGATCGACACCCCTCTAGAGCCCTTGTGTGTTGACTCATACGGCATCCTATGACGTGGCTCGCAATGTCCGTCCGGCCGTATTGGACGGAGGCGGCGGGGCGCGCACGCTGAGACTATGCGGCGCTTTCTTCATCATCAACAACATCCGCGAGGTGGGGCCGGAGCTGACCTCAATCCCTATGCTAAGCCCTAAGCCCTAAATCCTCAACCCTAAACCCTAAACCCTAAACCCTCAACCCTCAACCCTAAACCCGTACGAATTACCGATTAGCTCCAATCAATAGACCCCTATACCACCTTTCAATAAATATCCCCCACAGTGCCCTCAACCCGTAAACCTCAATCCTCAACCCCAAACCCTCAACCCGTAAACCGGTCAACAAACACCAGAACCCGGTCCTCCATCACCAGTTCTCGGTCAAGTCGCTTTGAAGGACATATCACCAAAACCCGGTCGCGCACGTTGCCGCCCACGTCATGTGGCTTCTGCCACTCTACGAGCACACAACGGGGTATCAAGATGCGTGTCGATGACCTGACGGCCAAGTGCTAGTCAGACGTTGCTCACCACGCCATAGTATGCCAATTTCACTCAAGAAACGAGGGTTCAAAAGGCGCGTCGATGACGCGGCGGGTAATGTGCCTGGCAGACGATTCGTCACACTAATAGGACGCCATGACACTCAAGAAATGAGGTTTCCAAATGCGAGTCGGTGACGTGGCGGGATGTGATTGGTTCGGACCGTACCACGAGATGGCTGTGAAGTACAAGACCAAGGTGGAGGAGGCGGCGGAGGCGGGCAAGACGATGACGTGGCGGGATGTCATTGGTTAGACTGTACCACGATATGGCTGTCAAGAATAAGTCCAAGCTGGAGGAGGCGGCGGCGGCGGCCAACTGAGGGGGTGATTGCTATGAGAGGGAGGTGTGCAGGGGGAGGTGTGGAGGCGATTGTTAGGAGAGCGGCGATTGTTAGGAGAAGAAGGTGTGTAAGGGAAGGGAGAGGGAGGTGTGTAAGGGAGGGAAGGGGGGTTAGTCTAGGGGAGGAGGCGCGCTGTCTGTGCAGCACGTCATAGTGAAGCTTCGTATCATTGATTAAGAGTGTAGTAGTATGGTATCATAGAGGGGCGAGGCGAAGCGGCAAGGATGCATTGTCTGTGACGTGCACCGCATGCGTGCTCTGCATGCGCATGCGCGTGCCGACAGCGCCGATAGAGACAGTTTAACAATATCGCTGAGGCAGTGGTGAACATTGCCTGGCGCAGCGGGGCGGTGTTTCGGCAGTGCTCGGCAGTGTCTGTGGCCCAAGAGAAATGCCGTGCAGCATCCCCCCCCCGCTCATCCCCCACTCACCACCACACAAGAATGCCACACTTCACACTGGTGCCCACTTTTGGTGCCCACGCTTTGAATGCCACACTCTGAGCGCGCCTTTGTGTTATTATTCGGACGTCAAAATACAACGGCTGATGTGCATGTGTCCGACGGTCTATAGACCGTCAATGAATCCGAAAATACGGGGGAACTGGAAACGTCTCTCATTCACAAGATTTAAAGCATGAGTCGCGAACGGATCAACGGTCAACGAATTCCATGACCGATCAGTTGAAAGTTCATCTCAGTGTGAAGACAGAGTCACACTTCGTCGCTTGCCCAGGTGCCCGGACTCGAAGTACGGCGCGTCGCGCTCAGAACACGCGCCGCCGTTACATCGGCACCAGCACCAGGCCGAGTGCGCCGAAGAGCGTCTGAGCGGCGCGTTCTGCGTTCCGCTCACGTCGCGCGGGGCCGAGCGAGTACCCGTCGTCAACGTCAACGCACCTCCATCTTTTTTGATATTTGCCGCCGCGGGCCACGACGATGGACCGGAGTATGTCCTCACCGGAGCTGGAGCTGGAGCAAGGGTTCCCCCCCGAGCGCGAGGAACTCCCATCGCGCATCACTCAGGTGAGCCGTCGCCGCCGCCGCCGCCACCGCCCATGAGTCTGCCAGTTTGGTCGTTTCCGCGCTCCCAACCCCCGCGTTACCCATGCTAACCAACTTCTTTTCCCCCTCCATCCCCGCCTCCCCGACACCGACGACCGCCTCCTCTCCTCCTCCTCCCTCCCTTCTCCTCCTCGTCCTCCTCCTCCACCTCCTCCTCCTCCTCCTCCTCCTCCTTCTCCTCCTCCACCTCCTCCTCCTCCTCCCCCTCCTCCTCCTGCTCTCCTCCTCTTCCTCCTGCTCTGCTCCTCCTCCTCCTCCTCCTCCTCCTCCTCCCTGCAGCTGCTGGAACTGGCGCACCTACGCACGGCGCGAGCGCGGCCGGTCAGCGCCATGGCCATCAGCACGCTGCACCCCGACACCGCCAGCTCCGAACTCTTCGAGCGCTTCGAGCGACTGGGCGCCGACGCCGAGCGCGGCGCGTGGCGCGCCTCCGATCTGCGCCTGCCCAAACACAGCGGCAGGGGCTGACATCCGTCCACTTTTCAGCTCAACGTAAGCGCTTTCTGTGGGATAGGGGATGGATTTAGGGGTCGTTTAAGGGGTGTTCAGGAGATGTAGGCGGACATTAGGGCGTATTTTGTGTCAGAAACGGCTCAAATTGAGCTGAAAAGTGGACGAGTGTAAGCCCCTGCTCAGCGGCACCTTCAGTGGCACCTCCACGTACCTATCTCCGCCCCCGGCAGGGGCGCAACACTCCTCCACTTCTCACCTCAACCTCAGCCGCTTTTGTTGAAAGAAGCCACAACAAGGTCCACTTCTCGGCTCAACCTGAGACGTTTTTGCCCGCCCAACCTCTCAACATGGCCCGCAAAACGTGCTCACGTCAATTCAAAAGTGGACGCGCGTAGTCCACAAAAAGCGCTTACGTTGAGCTGAAAAGTGGAGGAGTGTGCGGCCCTGGCCCCCGGTAAAATCGCTGGAGGTCATCGCGCAGTTCGACGCGCGGCAGCAGGTAGGGGCTTACACTTGTTCACTTTTCAGCTCAACGTAAGTGCTGTTTATGGGATAAGGAGTGCGTTTAGGGGATGTTTACGAGGTGCTAGGGGGGGTAGTCATCAGGTCAGGGGTTGTTTAACGTGTGTTTTTGTATCAGAAACGGCTCAGGTTGAGATGAGAAGTGGAGGAGTGTGCGACCCTGGCAGCAGGTGGGGGACCAGCGGGGCCGCGCGGGGCGGCACGTGCACGCCGCCAACATGCACCGCGCCGGCCCGCTGCGCGAGATCTTCAACACCTACGCGCGCCGCGACGAGAGCGGCAGGGCCCGCCAGACTTTCCATTTTAATCAAAGCTAACTAGATAAAAGGAACTGCCAGGTAGCTCTATTCGGAATGCCATACTGCCCTGCTATGCCACGTCATCGACACGCACTTTGAACCCTCGTTTCGCGAGTAACACGTCAACCGATGACGTGGCGCAACATGGACACGCGCGTTGAACCCCCGTCAGGTGAGTAACGTGTCAACCTGTGACGTGGTTCCGCGACATCCGGCACGGCCCTGGACGGCAGCGGCCCAGATGGCGCGCGTGCTGGCCGGCGAGGAGGAGGACACGGCCATGCTCAGCAAGATGGAGACGGCGCAGTTCGCGGAGGACTTCGCGCTGTGCCCGCACCTGGTGGGGTGCTGCACATTCCATGTTGACCCCATGTTGACCCCATCTTGACCCCAGGTTCACCCCAGGTTGACCCCATTCTGACCCCAGGATGACCCCAGCTTGACCACAGGCTAAAATGTGATGAATCGCTTTCATCAAGCTTTGGTTTCAATTTTAAGTTGCGGCCCTGTAAGCTGCTGCGGCGCGTGGACGTGGGGTTCGCGTTCCGCCACGCAGACCGACCGGACTACAGCATCAACGCGCCGGCCAACCGCGAGGACCAGCTCAACTTCCCCGAGTTTGTGTGCTTCCTGGCAGGGGTGGTGTTGACAACGCCTCTCTCCACCGACGATGAATCTCCTCCTCCTCCTCCTCCTCCTCCTCCTCCTCCTCGTTCTCCTCCTCCTCCTCCTCGTTCTCCTCCTCCTCCTTGACCGACGTTGAATCTCCTTCTCCTCCTCCTCCTCCGTTCGTCTGTATGAGCGTTCACCAGAAGGTAAGGCATGCGTTCGGGCACGTCCGATGTGGGATCGAGTGATTGTTGTGGATGACCGTAGCGGCGGGTGCAGTGCGCGGTGCTGGCGTTCGACCGGCCGGAGCACCGCGCGGCGTGCCCCGACCACACGCGCGCCGTGGACGCCCTACTGGAGCTGCTCACCTGCACGTCAACGGCAGGGGCTCACACTCGTCCACTTTTCAGCTCAACCTGAGACATTTCTGTCATTCACGCCGCCCAGCGTATCATTCAACTCAATAAACGAGGGTCGAAACATATCGGTGTATAATCAAGTGCTTACGTTGAGCCAAAATTTGGACGAGTGTAAGCCCCTGGTCGGCGGACACGCGGCGGCTGCGCGCGCGGCTGGCGGAGATGGACCGCATGGTAGGGCCGTGCAGGTTGACCCCATCAAGCCCACGTTGAAAGCGCCTGGAACTAAGCGCTTTGAAACTAAAATATGATAAACTGCTTTCGATTTTGCTTGAATTTTGCTTTCAAGTTCAACTTGCGGCGCTACAGCATGGTGAAGACGCGCAACGAGAGCAAGAGCGACCGCAAGTGGGAGCATGTGAACCGCGCGGCGCTGGGCGGGCCGGCGCCGGCGGCGATGGCGGCAGGGGCTTACACTCGTCCACATTTCGGCTTAACGTAACCGCTTTGTGTGGGATAGAGGGTGCGTTGGGGGTCACTTATGGGGTAATTAGGGAGTATCAGGGGGTATGAGGGGGTGTTTAGGGTAGGTTTTAACTTCAGAAACGGCTCAGGATGAGCTGAAAAGTGGACGAGTGTAAGCCCCTGGATGGCGGCGGTGCAGGCGGGCAACATCGACGAGGCGCTGCTGCGGCACGCCATGCGCTTCGACGCGGAGGCGCCGGACGAGCCGCAGTGGCGGGAGTTCGCGCGGCCGGCGCTGGACTGCGGCACGCTGCTGCCGGGCGAGGCGCGCCGCTTCCGCGTCGTGCTGCGCAACCGCTGCCTCACGGCAGGGCCGCAACACTCCTCCACTTCTCGGCTCAATGCAAGTGCTTTCTGTGGGATAGGGGGTGGATGTAGGGGTTGCTTAGGGGGTGTTTAGGAATTTTTAGGGGGATGTTAGGGTGTATGTTGTGTCAGAAACGGCTCACCCTAAACCCTCATCCACTTTCCGTCTCAACGTAAGCTTTCTGTGGGATAGGGGGTGCATTCAGGGGTTGTTTAGGAGGTGTTTAGGAATTGTTAGGGGGTGTTTAAGGTGTATTTTGTGTAAGAAACGGCTCGAGTTGAGGTGAAAGCGGAGGAGTGTGCGGCCCTGGGCGACGGGGAACCTGGCGGTGCGGGTGGACGTGGAGGGGTGCCCGTGCGTGGACGCCACGTTCGCGGAGGGGGCGCTGGCGCCGGGGCTGCCCCGCATCATCGAGATCACGGCGGGGGCCCGCGCGCCGGGCGAGTGGCTCGGCTCCATCAACATCACCGCGCGCTCCACGGCGCCGCCGCCGCCGCCCGAGGAGGACGAGGAGGAGGGCGAGGAGGGGGAGGGGGAGGGGGACGTCGAGTACTATCAGGAGGGGTACTATGACGATGACGATGACGGTGATAGCGGCGGGGGGGGCGAGGGCGGGGGCAGAGGACGGCATGGAGGGGGAGGGGGCGGGGGGGGAGGGGGCGGGACGGAGTGGGGGGTTGAGCAGGTGTACGTGCCGGTGTACTTCAACTGCGTGGCGAAGGAGCGCGAGGTGATGACCCGCGCGGGCTCCACGCTCGGCATCAGCGGCTACGTCCGCGGGGCCACCGCGGGGGCCGCGCGGCCGTCCGCGGGGGCGGCCGCGGGCAAGGGGGAGGGGCCGCACAGCGCGGCGGCGCCCCGGATGGCGCTGAGCGCGCAGCGGAGCCGCAGCTCGGTAGACATGGGGCAGGGGCAGGAACAGAGTCCCGGCGGGGCGGGCGGCGGCGGAGGCGGAGGCGGCGGGGGGGCTGGGCCTGGGCGGCCGGTCTCCGCGCCCATCCACGGGCCCACCTCGTTCCGCCGCGATTTCGGGCCCAACATCAGCGCCGAGCTGAAGTCGGTCATGAAGCAGCCGCGCGTCTCCAGCGCGCGCGTCGCCGCCGCCCCGGCCAACGCCGCTGCCGCCGCGGGCTCCGCGCCCGGCACCCCGAGGGCGGCGCAGCACCGGGAAGGGGACACAGGCAGGGGCGTGGGCAGGGGCGGGGGCGGGGGCGTGCACAGCGCAGGCGCGCGGCCGGACGCGCGCGTGATGGCGGAGGCGGCGATGGCACAGGCCACCCTGGCGGCGACCGACCGCGGCCCGCACCGGCCCCCCAGCGGCAGAGCCGTCTACCGCGGCGCCACCGGGGGGCTGCGGTATTAGGCAGACTCTAGGCTGTACATAGCGCACATGCGGAGATTTGCTTTCAGCATTCCGTCAATTTATTAAAACTATCATAGCGTCACATCTCCTCATTCAGGCAGCGAAGCCTTGTGCGTTCGCCGGAACGCATCTCCTCCCTGTCATTGCGAGCCCCCTATCCCAAACACTTGCATCCCCCGTGCACCCCCTTGTCCTACTTACCCCCATTGTCGTTGCGCCTGCGCATAGCCCCCCAGCGCACGTGCTTGCGCCACCTATCCTCGCCCCAGCGCTCGCGAATCGACCGCACCGGCTTGCCCGCCCCACAAGTACCGCCGCAACAAGAGCAGAAAATGCATTTTGAAAGCGGTTCATCAAGTTTCAGCTTCAAGCGTTGGAGCGGGCACGGGTATCCCGGGGTCAAGTCGGGTTCAAACTGCAGTGCCCTACCTTTCGTCCTTGCGCTGGCGTGCCTCCTCCGCCACGGTGTAGCGCCGCAAGTTGAAATCGAAAGCAAATCTTGAAAGCAGTTCATATTGTAGCTTCAAGCAGTGATTTCCAGGCGCTTTCAGCGTGGGGTGCATAGGTTCAAGCGGCGGCGGCCTACCACGGCCAGCATGTAGTCGCTGTCGTGCGTGTGCCCGAACTCCAGTACCTTCATGTAGCGGCGCAAGGTGAATTTGAAACTAAAGATTGAAAGCGGTTCAACATGTTTTGGTTTCAAGAGCTTATTTCCAGACCAGGGCTTACACTTGTCCACTTTCTCAGCTCAACTTTAGCACTTTTTTTGGGTGGCGTCGGTCTGTCAGTGTCATAAAACGCTCAGGTTGAGCTGAAATGTGGACGAGTGTAAGCCCCTGTTCCAGGCGCTTTGAACGTGGGGTTCATAGGGTGAAGCTGCAGCGGCCTGCCTTGAAGAGGCCGGTGCGGTTGGCGACCATGGCGGAGTTAAAGCAGATGAAGCTCATGCGGAAGATTTCCTCGCCGCAGCGCGCCGCGTTGGGGTCGCCGGTGAACCCGGGCGGGATGATCTCCTGTTGGCCGGGGGGCGGGGGGCGGGGGGCGGGGGGCGGGGGGGCGTGGGTCAGCGCCGGTGCTTCTTAGGACATGGCGGGTGCCGTCAGTGCCACTACAGTACGACGCGTGACAAGCAAGCAGACACATCAAGGTGCTCTCCTAGACTGCGTACGCCCACTCGCCGGTCGCGCGCGCGAGTTTCCGGCGCGAGCTTCCGGCGCCCTGCGGGCCACGTCGAAGTGCCACCTCACTCTCTGTCATAACTTATCAGTGCCACAGCAGTGCCGCACGATGCCACATCACGTGTTGCGGTCGCCGCTGAGGCAGTGCTCAACACTGCCTGCAGGGCGCGGCGGGGAAGTCTTTCGGCTTTTCCTGCTATTTGCTAACTCATCCAACGCACTTTGCACGCTCGATGCTCCGGTCGACTGGCACCCGGTGACGTAGCGAGCATTGCGAGGCCGAGATGCAATCGATTCGGGCCCCTCTCCACCAATCTCTTCAGGTTGTAGGGGAACGAAGCTGTGAGCCTCATTTCGGAGGCCACACATGAAAGGTGCGTACACACGAAGCACGCGCGGGACGGGGGCGGGGGACGGGGACGGGGGCGGACGCAACCGACTCGGCCCTTCCCACCCATTCCCTCAGGTTCTAGGGTTGAAGGGTAACGAGGTTGGGAGGAACGAGACCCTCGCTCTCGGTCGCCCACACCGGGAGAGTACACACACGCGGGGCACGCGCGGGAGGCGGGGCGCGGGAGCGGGCACGATGGGGACGCACCATGACCACGAAACTGCGGCGTGGGCCTGGGCGGCGTGCGGCGGGTATGACGGCACGGGCGGCCAACTGCAGCGATTTCAGGTTTATCCGCTCAACTTCCGAGCCTAGCTAGATCCGCTGCGCGGCCTCGGTCGGTCATTCAGTCGGTCGGCGCGGAGCGTTTTCAGATTTTGAAAGCGAGTCCTGGAGCGGCACCCTCGACACCGCGCGTGTGATGGCGCCACAACGCCGGCCTGCGCGTACAAAGGCGCCGCGACTATCCCGCGGAAACACCT
>Ga0307489_10001992_pt1 | contig 13619 bp, 25 predicted proteins | sample SB12metaG_FD_202247 | JGI IMG/M metagenome (GOLD analysis project Ga0307489, IMG submission 202247) | Sea-ice brine microbial communities from Beaufort Sea near Barrow, Alaska, United States - SB 1.2 | ecosystem: Environmental > Aquatic > Marine > Coastal | place: USA: Alaska | collected... | reverse complement strand
CCGAACTGGGCCGAAAAACGGGAACTCGTGCCGTCGCTGAACGCGCGCTGACTGGCCGCCGTACGAAAACGACTCGAGCTCCAAAAATAAGTCCGGCCGTGGCTGGATAAATGCCCGTGTCCCATTTACCTGTGCGCACGAAACTGGCGAAACGAAACTGAGGGTCACAAGTTTCGAAGTTCGGCCTCTTTCCTCCTTACTACCCCCCTTGCCTGGGTACTCTAATAAGAAACTGGAAGGTTCAGTGGTGAAGTCCGGGATTCGGTACTTACGACCGACACCCGGCCGACCAGTCTCGAGTTATCAAACCCTAAACTGTAAATCAGTGTGATCTACCCCTCAGTTTCTTAGGGTAGAGGGGATCGTACCGCGTAGTGAGGAACCTGCATTTCACCGTGTCGAGCTTATTATAATCGTCCTCTCGACCAATCACAAATCAGTACACATCAGAATAAACGGAAAAGAACCATTGATTAAATTGAAATAAAGTTCATAGCTTCAGTTGTTTTGTCATATGATTGGCCAACACGATCCCTCTGATCCAATGACGAGGTGGTTCCCCTCACTGCAGGAAAGAGCGTTACTTGCGTCGTTTTCGAAGCGTGTTTTTTGTCTGTTGCCCCCGTCCACCTCGGCAACCCATTGAACACCACTACCGTCATTCATTCGCGCGCGCGCAAGAGCACCACAGCTAAACCCCCTTTCACTCTCCAACCACGCCTAAGTCTCTCAACAGACCCCCCCCCCCCCTCACACTCACTGCCCGGACCGCAAGGACGCCAAGCAACAGACGTCGTTCCCGAGGCAACAAAAAGGAAAACCAAGAGGATGACTCGTTATTCGAAATCCTTCAAGATGCTGAACAAGGCTTCCACGTTCATCGAACGCGAGGTGCGCTGCGCGGTGCTCCACACATAACACGCGCACCGCACACATCGCACACATCGCCACGCGCACAAGTAATCATGCCTTGAGCCGCTGCGTATAGTTATTCCATCCCCCCCGCGCAAAATGTTTAGTTGGCGTTGACCGACCCAATAATACACAATGCACCTTGGCCGTTTCGTCGCTGGTCGGACTCGCGCGCCGCGCGCGCCGCGGTCATCTCACACGCGAGCGGACGCCCGACCGCATCCTTCCTCGTGGTATCGCATCAAACACATGATGACGCCACGCCTTCTAATGTGGGTGTGAACTCACCTCCTCCCGAGCCTCGTCAGCAACGGCAACTCAAATGTTTTTTCTCTCCAACTGACGCGGACCAGTTTTCCACCCCACGCTGCGTCGCAGGTGCAAAAGTTAAAACAGGCGAACAAGGCGGGGGTGGATTTCACGAGCGATTCGGGCGGCGCGCTGTTGTGGCTCTCCGTCCCCAAGCGCATCAAGCGCCTGCAGCAGAAGGCGGCGAAAGAGGCTGCGGCCGGCGGGGCTTAGCCTGTTCACACCGCAGAAGGGGTGGCCGCGCGGGTAGGGCCTGGCAGATGTTGCTCGCCACGACCTCCAACGCATCTGAAACCCTTGTTTCTTGAGTTACCAGGCATCATATGACGTGGCGAGCACTTTCTGCTAGGCCTACTGTCCGTCACGGCATCCAACGCATTCTGAATCCTCGTTTGTTGAGTTACAAGAAATCCTATGACGTAGCGAGTACTATCTGCCTGGCCTTACCTCGTCCTACACACTGCGCGTTACATCATCATTCACATATTGAACCCTCGCTTCTTGAGTTGTATGGCATCCTATGACGTGGCGATCACTATGTGACAGGCCCTTTGCGCGGGTTTGAGTTCGGCGTGCACCGCGCCAATCGCCACCTGCGCCGCCAGGACATCTGGGAGGCCACGGACGCGCACGAGGCCGAGCTGGCCTTCTGATAACGTTAGTATAACGAGCGCCCGTGGAGCAAAGGAAGAACAAGCCTCCAACGTGATTACCGTGTATCAGTGTTTGTCAGAATGTATCAGAGAGTATAACTCATTGAGTGAACGAATAATTGTGTTTTATCAACATTGTATGGGTGAGGTTGACTGATGCCCACCAACCATGAGCGCGCCTTGGGGCTCGATGAATGTAAGTGAAAAAACAAGTAATAACGAGCGCATGCGGAGCCAAGAAGAGCAAGCTAACGACGTTGCTGTGTATCATGTATCAGAGTATAGAATAAGTGTACGAGTAGGAAGTGTTGTAGTCACCGTTGTGTCTTATTTATGAAAACTTCAACAATCGATCGCCACTTCGCTCGCCGCCCGGCGTTTTGACTATCCCCGATTCCCGCCCGCGCCCCTGCAGCCCCGACCCGCCCCCCGGTTAAGAATGCTCCCTCACCTGTTACCCCGCTGTTTAGAGTTAAACTCGGAGAGCTTTGCTCCTCTCAATCAATCAATGAATCAACACCCTCTCTCTGACCCTCACATCCGCTCCACCTCTCCTACTCTCCACCCTCTCTCTCTACATCTCTTTCTCTCAGAATGACGTCATCCATTCCTCCGTCACTCTCTCTCTCCATGTCTCTCGAAATGACGAGATCCATACCATTCCCCCATCACTCGATTCCCTCTCTCGCCCTCTCAGAATGACGTCATCCATTCCATGGCGAGTGACGCCAGCCAAGCCAGCCGGCTGGCCGGTAGCAAACACCCCCCCGCTCGCTTTGAGCCCTTCACGCCAATCTGACCCAACTCGACACGACACTCTAGCGGCGGCGCCCCCAAGCGCCTGGCGCCGGCGGCGTGTCCTCCTCGTCGCTGTCCACGTCACCATACTGCCACATGTTCTCCCGCGCCTTCCGATAGGGTCACACAGATAATGCCAGGGGTCAGACGGATACTACTTAGAGTCATACGGATGTTTTAGGGTTCCAGACGGATACTACTGGGGTCCAGGCGGAAATGGGTTGAGGTTAGACGGATACACCTTCGGTTTGGACGGATACTGATTGGGGCCAGACGGATACAGGTTGAGGTCAGACGGATGCACCGTCAGTTCAGATGAATACGAGTACTGATTGGGCCCCGCCTTCCGCGCGCTTTCCTGCGCCTCCACGAACGGCTTGCACTGCGGTTTCTTGAAAGCATACTTCTCCATGCGCGCCAGACCCTCCATCAGCAAAATCTCGTTCACCGAGGGCTCCGCCGCTTCCTCCTCCTCTGCCTCCTCCTCCGCCTCATCATCCTCCTCCTTCACCTTCTCGGCCTTCACCGGCTTGGGGTAGTACCCGAGCGTGAGGTGCCACTCCGGGATAGCGTCCGGCTCCCACGGGTGAGCCCAAGCGCAGGGCCTGCCAGATCGTTCGCTTTTCTGCTTACAACATCAACTCCGAGGGATACTCAAAGTGGAAGCAAGGACAAAACAGCGGTAGAGAAGAAGAGGAGTGATAGGAGGTGAGAGGAGAGAAGGAGAGGCGGAGGTGACAAGGAGGGGAGGATGATAGGAGAGGAGGAGTGGAGGGAGGAGAGGAAGTCAGGGAACGATTGTAAGGCCCTGCCGAGGCGCTGCGTTCACGCTGGTCGATGCGCGCGGGGAGCGCGCGGCCGTTGGCGTGCTGCGCCAGGCACGTCGCCGCCTGGATCCCATAGTCTGCATCAAGGCCGGGCACCTTGATGTAAGCCAGTGTGCACAGGTGCGCCAGCGGCGGCTGCGTCATGAGCGACGGGTCCAACTGGCGCATGCGGTTAAGGTGAAGCGCCTCCCCATTGTGTAAGGCCTTGCAGATGTCGCTCACCACGTCATAGGATACCAACCAACTGCCATCTAATTCAAGAAACGACGGACACGATGGTTCAAACTGCGTGTCAATGACATGACGGGCATCATTGATTGTCACTAGTGCACCACGTTATGATTGTCATTAGCGCACCACGTCATAGGATGTCAGGGCTCAGAATGCGTGTCAGTGACTTGGGGCACAATATCTGCGTGGCCCCACCGTTGCCGAAGTCGCAGTAGAACACCTTGACGGGCGCGGCACCCGAGCGGTTCTCCGTGACGATCGCGCGGTACCAGTTGTCGTCACCCGTGAACTTACCCGCGATCAGCGCCCCCTTTTTGGGTTCAAACGTCTTGGATTCCTCCGCCGGGGTGAGCTCCTGGAGCTGCTGAAACATCCTGTTGGCGCGGTCATCCTCCTTGCAGGGTCATTGACATCAAGCAATCGAAGCGATATCGGACATGCTCGCATGGCTTACCTTCAGGCTGAACACTCACATAGACGCTCAGAGGAGGAGGAAGAGGAGGAGATTCAACCATCAGGGTGAATGCTCGTACAGAGGCACGGAGGAGGAGGAGATTCAACCTTCATGGAGGATAGGCATACAGACGCGTGGAAAAGGAGGAGGCGATTCAGCGTCGATCGAGTGCTTGATCTCAACGACCCCCTGCCTCCGTGCGCTGCACGAAGAAGCGCGAGCCGCTGACGATCTCCGTCACGCCCAGCGTGGCCACCTCGGCGGGTCCGGCCGGCCCGGCGGGTCCCGCAGCACTCGCATTCGCCGCCTCCTTCGCCGCCTCCTTGGCCGCATCGGCCTCGGGCGACCAGTCCTGCCACAGGTTGGCGCGCGCCTGCTTGGCTGCGTCCTGCGCGTCCTGCAGCACCGCACCGCCGGCGTGGCGGTCGGGCTGGAACATGGGGTGCAGCGCCCCGAGCCCAGCGCGCAGCAGCTCCACCCCCAGGGGGCAGGGTCATTCTCAATAACCTTCCTAGATGTCAGACGTGCCCGCATGACTTGCGTTAAGGGTGACACATAGGCGCGCGGATGAGGAGGAGGAGGAGGCGGAGGGGGAGGAGAAGGTTGAAGAGGATGAGGATGAGGATGAAGAGGAAGTGGATAAGGATGAGGATGAGGAGGAGATTCAGTGTCGGTTGAGTGCTTGTTCTCAACAAGATCCCTGCCAGGTTGAACTTCCCCCCGTTCATGGTGATGCTGCCCAGGAACGTGCCCGTCTTATCAACGGTCTCCACGTCGATCTCAACCTCGCGCTGCATCGCCTTGCAGGATGGTCACTGAGAACAAGCACACACCCCGAGATCAGAGCATGTCTTCGGGGTGGATGCTCATAGAGACGCGTGGGGCTCGGTTCATGGTCGAGTGCTTGTTCTCAATAACCCTCCTCTCCTGTCAGGACAAGAGTGTCATCGAGAACAAGCACTCGAACCGAGATCGGAGATGCCTGCATGACTTACTACATGAAGTGCCCACAGGGACACGCGGAGGAGGTGAAGGAGGAGGCAGAGGAGCAGGAGGAGGAGGAGGAGAAAGAGAGATTCAACGTCGGTCGAGTGTTTGCTCTCATTACCCCCCCTGCCTTGTGCCGCGTGAATCGCGTCGCCTCTTCCGCGAAGGGCTCGCCGGGGGCGCCCGCCCGCCCGCCTTGGGGGCAGCGCACGCCGCCCAGGCTGAATGCGATGGTCACGCCCTGCTTTCAGGGCCATCACAGATACTGCTCGCCGCGTCATTGGATGCCATTGTACTCAAGGCACGAGGGTTCTAGACGCGTGCCACGGAAGCTTCGTGCACTCAGGCACGGACAATGAGCCTTGCAACTGCTTCCCGCCTAGTCATTGACAGGCATTCCAACCCTTGTGTACAATGACATCTGATGAACGTGGCGATAAATATCTGGCAGGCCCTACCTCCTTAGGGATGGTGAGCTTGAGGCGGTGACCCGACATGACAAACTCCACCAGCGCCACAGATTTCCCCGCACGCTGCAGGAACGGCAGGAACTGCTTTGCCTTGCCCGCGTTGCCGGAGATGTCGTTGATGTGGTGCGTCGGCGCCTCACGCTCCTCGGTGGATGGCCGGGCAGACACCACTCGCAGAGTTAGAGCGGTGCAGGTTAAACTCATGTTGACCCTGGGTTGGCTACGCTTGGTTTCAGCGCCTGAAGCTGAAATAGGATCAGCCGCTTTCGAGCCCTGCTTTCAAATTTAACTTGCGCCGCTACACCAATTCATAGGATTGCCCCACATAGAAACAAGGCCTCAGAATGCGTTTGATGACTTGGCAGGCAATACCGGTCAGGCCTCACCTTGTTCTGGAGGCCCTTCTTGCCCTTCACGGCGCGCTGCTCTGCCGACATCAGCACGTCGTAGTGCATCGACCGCTCCTCGTCGCCGCGGTGCCGGATCACGGCGGCCAGCCCGCGCAGCACCAGTATCGAGGGACTGCCAGATATCGCCCGCCACGTCCTCCAACGCATTGTAAACCCTTGGTTCCTGAATCGATTGGCATCCTATGACGTGGCGAGCACTATCGGCCAGACCCATTGCCCTCCACGTCATCGACACCCGTTTTAAACCCTCGTTTATTGAGTTCCATGAACGAGCCATGGCCATGGTCAAGCAGAGCCACCGCCACGAGCAACCGCCAGATCCGTGTCGACGGACACAGGTGTGTCGATATGGTCACTTGACCAAACAATGGTATAGTGATATGGTCACTTGTCCCAGACCCTACCAGCATCTCCGCCACGTTCATGTCGTCAGCCTCGCCCGCCTCCTTTTTGTCACCGGCCAGGGTGATGGTGCCGAAGTCCAGCGTGAACTCCGGGCGCTCTGCCACCGCCCCCGCACCCTCCCCGGCTCCTCCAACCTTGCGGCTGTACTCCATGCTCACCTGTGTAGAATTCAAGGCGAAAGAATGTCAGATTCCGTGTGAAACGAGGAGGAGGAGAAGGCGGAGGAGGATGAGAAGGTGGAGGAGAAGGATGATGATGCGGAGGAGGAGGAGCAGGATGAGGGGGAAACGATATGGGAGGAAGAGGATGAGGAGGAAGAGGAAACGATAGAGGATGAGGAGGAGGAGAAAAATGATGGGGCAGAGGATAAGGAGGAGGAGGAGGAGAATGAGCAGGAGGAGGAGGAGGAGAAGAGGAGGACGAATGAGGCACGCACCTTGACCGTGGCCCCGATGCACCTCTGGCGCAGGAACTCCTTGGCCTCCACCGCCCACGGCTCCGCCTTCTTGCCTTGCCGCTCGTTACCCAGCCGCGGCCCTCGGATGGAGCTGAGGTTGACACGCCGCTCAGTGCCGCTGTTGACGTCTGCCACCACCAGCACGTCGCCGCTAACCACCTCCACGATCTTCCCCGTGAAGCAGGGCCTGGCATGTATGTGTTGCTCTCCACGTCATAGGATGCCATGCAACTCAGGCAACGAAGACGCAAAATGCATTGGATGGCGTGAATGATGCGGCATGCTGTCGCTCGCGCGCGAGAGGGCGGCCAGGCTGGGAATGGGAGTGTTGACTGAAGCTGAAGCAGCGGCGGCGGCGGCCGCTGCGGCGGCAGGCGCGGAGGCTGTGGCGGCGGCGGCAGCAGCGGCGGCGGTAGGGGTGGTGGAGGAGGTGAGGGCGGTGGGGTCGGCGGCGGTGGCGGCGGTGGCGGAAATGGGGGTGGCGAGCAAGATCAGCCAGGCCTTACCGTGAAGTTGTTACCCCTGAGCGAGTTGGCGCTAGGCGGCGGCGCCACGTAGTCCTTCCAGAGCCTCGCACGCTGCTCCTTGGCCGCCTTCTCACCCGCGCGCAGCTTGGCCCCGCCGCCCGCTAGCATGCCGATGCCCCAGTCCACCACCTTCCAGGAGGGTCGTTTAGAGCAAGCACTCGACCAACGTTGATACGACGGGAAACACGCAAACTGGGCAACGCAAGCTCGCTGGCGAGGTCGAATGCCCGTACAATGGACTTGGGACGTTTGGCCACTGCTTACCGAGTTTGAGTGTCTATGTGAGCATTAATCCTGAACGTAAGTCAACTCCGATCTGAGTTTTGACTGCTTGTTCTGAATGACCTCCCTGCCTTGCACAGCCCCGCGCGCGACAGCTGCTCCGCCACGTCGACAGGCTCGCCGGCCTCGGCGTAGAGCACGGAGCAGAAGAGGTTCTGGTACTTGTCCGCACCCTCCAGCACCACCCGCACCTCGCGGTTCAGCAGCTTCACCTCTGTATAGGGTCATTGAGAACAAGCACTCGAACCCAGGTCAGAGCATGACTTATAATGCACCTTCAGGGTGAACGCTCATATAGGCGCGCGGACTCGGTTCATGGTGGAGTGCCTGTTCTCCATAACCCCTGTCCCCTGCCAGGACAGGAGGGTCATTGAGGAGAAGCACTCTAACCGCGGTCGGAGCATGGCTCACATTGAGCGTGAAGTGTGAATGCTCACATAGTCGCGCGGACTCAATTCGTCGATTCAACGTCGGTCGAGTGCTCCGCCTCGATGACCCCCCTCAATGACCCCAATATGACCCGCCTGTGACCCCGCTATGAACATATTGGAACGAATAAATATTTCCCGGCCCGCCACGCGCACGGCATGGATCCTCGAAAGGCCCGTGCGCCGAACGTTTGGTGTAAGTGGCGGGCGTCTCAGGATCGGCGGGATGGGCGGCGGCTGTGAGGGGCTAAGACAGCTTTCCCCGGCGCCGTGCCCAGCACCCGGCGCTGGCTCTACCAGCAATGTAACGGTGCGCCGGGAGGTCAACCCTAGAGTTGGCCCGGGCACCTGACAATACTCCTGGACATCCTATACTTGGATGGATGGTATTCCGAGGTACTGAAGTACTGAGGTACTGAGGTACTGAGCTTCAGAGGTACTGAAGTGATCCCTTCGAATCTATGCCCCCCCTATGCCCCCCCTGTGCTCCCTCCATGGCCCCTCTATGCACCCTCTATGCACCCTCTATGTCCCCCTATTCCCCTTCTATGCTCCCTATATGCCCCCTATATGCCCCCTAAATGACCCGACTATGCCAACCTTATGCCCCCTGTATGCCCCCTCTCTGAACCCCCTGAATGACCTATCAATGCCTACTCTGAATGACCCCCCTACCTCAGTGAAGTGCTTGGCCTCGCGCGCGAAGGGCTCCGGCTGCGGCTCCGGCTTGGGTGCGTCGGGCGCGGCACCGGGCGCGGGCGGCTGCCGGCGCGCCATGGAGCAGGGTCATTGAGAACAAGCACTAGACCGACATCAGAGCATGACTTACCTTCAGGGTAAATGCTCATACAGCCGCGTGGCGGAGGAGGAGGAGATTGCACGTTGGTCGAGTGCTTGTTCTCAATAACCCCCATGCCATGGCCGGGCACTGGATTCCCGCCAGGAACACCGTGACAGTGGCGTAGCGCGTGTCCTCGCTGTCCGTCAACAGGCTGACCTTGAGGCACCCGCCGTTCATCACCGCCTCAACAACAGCTGGCAGGGGCTTTCCCTTGTTCGCCGGCAACAGCGACTGAGCGTCGAACCCCTCGGGGACGTTGCGCACGGCGCGCGCCAGCAAAGCAGGGTCCTTGGTCCAAACACCGAGTTCGCCCGCCTGCGCCTCCTGCTCCGCCTTAGCCAGCTCCTCATAGTTGCCCGCCTGCTCGCCACCGGGCGGCCGCACCTTGAAGGAGGGTCATTGAAACCAAGCACTACACCGATATCGGACAAGCCCGCGCGACATACATTTAGGGTGAATGCTCGCGCAGACGCATGGAGTGTATAGAGAAGGAGGAGGAGATTCAACGTCAGTCGCGTACTTGAACTCAATAACCCCCCTGCCTTGGACCATCCAGCCTTCACCACGGCTTGGCTCACGTTTTCATCCCCGACGTAGAGCTGGCCGAACTCGCGGCCGATGCTGGCCACTGCGTAGTCGATCTTGAAGCGCACTTGCTGGCCGATGAGCTTCTTGCGGAGGAACTCGCGCGAGTCGAAGGCGAAGGGCTCGTCCTTGGTGGAGTTGTCGCGCCGCGCCTGCGGTGAGAAACAACACGACGGCTTTTAGTTTTGGTTGCTGATTTCTTCCAGCCTACCTGCTGGGCTCGATGAGCAACTCCCAGAGGTTTCGGAAACAGTTTGAGCGCGCTGAAACTTCACTCCCTGTTGTTGCACGCATTGCTCAGCAGTCCACCAGTGAAACCACAGGGAGGGAGGGCCGAGTGAAAATAAATGCTACCATGCTCCACTCTCGCTGGACTTTTTTGCACGGGGAAGGAGAGGGATCGCCGGGGTGGGCTCGCGGAATCGCACGCCCCTACGCCGCGGGCTTGCGCTGTGAGCGGAGGAGCCGCGTCCGCCGCGGCACGTGAGCCGCGCGCGCTGCCCCCACCGCACTTCGCACAATGTGGCCTGTTTCCTGGCCCACAGTGCCGTCCGCTGCGCCGCGACGAAACCAAAACTCCAAAACTTCCCACGGCACGGGCGTGCATATCTAGGCACACGGACAGCACACGTTGCCCCGCGCGTCTGACGTTGCAGACGGCGCGATCGAGCCACCCTGAAGGCCGCTGGTATTCCACCGCTATAATCCAACAAGATCCCCGATGCATGTCGCTCGCGGCCCGTGCGATATCAAGCAGCTCTCAACCACGATGGCGCGCGCGAGGGCCTTCCGAGTGCCGAAGAACATATATGGAAGGTATGAGAAACACGAAATGGATGTGGGGCGTGGCGCGGGAGGGGACGCACCAGGCGCGGCGCCAGCAGACTCGCCAGCGTGATCACCTTCTCCGGCGGCGGCCCGCTCTGTGATATCAACAAGAGGGGACACGGCACGCGTCAGCCGATCGCTCACACTCACAACACCGCACCCGTCTCCCATCCCCGATCGCGGCACCTTCCACGGTCCCCTCAGACAGAGTTGTTGCTTGTCGTCGAGTGCCCGAATCCACAAATAAATACCGCGACGACAAGCACACAAGACACAAGACATAACACACGAGACGTTATGACACGCACGTCGCAACGCATCATACGGGGATACACAACATAAGCGGTGCGCCGATCGGCAGTAGTAACCGCGCGATCGATCGCCGCGATACGGTCCCCTCAAAATGTTCAACAGGTTTTTTCGCGTGCCTAGTCACGCTCCAAACCGACGCGACAAATATACAGCACACGGACGACGCAACACGCGCGATACGACATGTCGAAGCAACACACGAGGTGCTTTCGATCGGATATGACCGCGCGCGACGCCAGCGATCGCCCGTGTTACCTACCGCCCGTGCCTCAGTCCTCGAAACCACGAAACGGTGCGAGTTGACAGGACGTGCAAAACAAAACATGAGGCCCCCAGTGCGCACCGCGTTGGCGGTCTTGCCGATGACGAGGACGCTGTCACCGCTAGGCACGGACTTGACGAGGCCGTGCATCCATCCCGAGGAGGCCATGGTTCCGGTGGTACGTTGTTCGAAGCGACGCGCGCAACACTAATGATGATTAGATGAGTAGATTAAGTACAGTGACAGACCTTCAGCAGCTGTGCATGCCTCCCCCCACCGGATCTGCGCATACTAATTTTGGAAACGCAAGTTTGCCAACGTCCAGTGCCTCGATTCTGCCGCTGACGCATACACGCTTGCACACACTGAATAACCCGCGACACACGTCCGGTGGCGGCGGTGGCGGCAGCGTACTCAGCTGGGCCAAGCTAGGTCGCGCGTAAACAGACAGACCCCCCCAACGACCCGAACGACGTGCATCGGGGCGTCACAAATAACGAAATCCTCTTGATCCTGGCCGCCGAACGCCGCCCTTTGCACTTCGAGAGTGGAGTGCCCAGTTCCCCTGCTTCCATCCACCCCGTGAGAGAAGAGGACGACGCAGAGAGGCGGGGCGGGCGGCTCGAGACGCGCTGGTCGCTTGACGTAGGGTTACGGACACCGTCCCTGACGATTACCTCGTAGTGTACTGGTGAACCCGTAGACTGCACACACTCACCGCCTCCGCCACCTCCTTCATTTCTCTTTGGTTCGCTGGTTGGGTGGGTCACACTCGTTCCCTTCTCATGCCCTGACTGTTCGTTCGTAGTGCTCCGGGCCTTGGCAGTAGTAGTAATACGCGGTTGGGCCGTATTCGCCTTCGCCAAGGTAGAGCCCGCCCCTCGTCTCCGCTCCTCAAACTTCCGCGCATGTTGAGGCTCACTTGGTTGACTCGAGGTTATTTTTCGTGGCATAACCGCAGCAAACAGGGAACGAGTGGTCAGGCCAAGGAGGAAGATGAGGCGCGTGTGTACGGGTACACCGGTACACTATGCGCAAACACCCAGGGCGCCATGTAAGACCCTGCGGCAAGTAAGGCGCGGCCGGCATGGCGGCGAATGGCGAGGCGCTGAGCGAGGCGGCGGCGACCACCATGGATCTGAAGCTGAGCGCGGCAGGGAATGCGACTGAATAATGCGAACGAAAATATGTCTCGCCACGTCGTTAACGCGTTGAACCCTCGTTTCCTGAGTTGAGTGCCACACTTCCCCCTCCCGCCCCCGGCCCCGGCCCCGGCCGCGTACCTGGCCCAGCCACAGGACCAATCCCCGGCCCCGCGCATGGCCCCGCCCCCGGCCCCGGACACGCACGCACCCTCCACCATAAATTGCGGGAACACCTTCCAGCTGTCACCGCCTCGGCCACACGTGTCCTATCCCGCCCTGACCGCCGCCTGCAGTGCCGCCCCCGCCTCCGTGTCCTCGTCCTATGCCACCCACACCCCCACACCCGTTTCCCCGTTTCCGCCCCCGCCCCCCCCCGCGGCCCCCACCCCCGCCCCCGCCCCCATGTCATCGTTGTAAGCCACCCACGTAGGCACCCCCTGTGCCCCCACCGCCGCGCCCACCCCCCCAACCCCGGTAGCGCAACAAACTCCTTTCGCGGGCCGTTGTCCTCGGCCTCCTCCTCAACCACCCGTCTGGACGTGGCAAGCAACATCCGTCAGTCCCTAGAGCCTGGAGCTGGAGGCGCGGCTGCACCTCGAGAACGTGTTCGAGGCACCGGATGAATGCGCGCGGCGGGAAGAGGTGCTCGGGGAGTTGAACGAGCTGCTACAGAACTGGTAGGGACTGATGGATAGTGCTCCCCACGTCAAAGCACGCCATTTAACGTAATGAATGCGGGTTCGAAATTCTCTTGATGACTGGCGTGGCGAGCAATATCCATCAGTCCCTAAGGACAGGGTGCAGGCCGCATCGTTGCGCAAGGGCATCGAGGAGGACTTGGAGCCCCGCTGCAACCTGTACACCTTTGGGTCATACCGCCTGGGCGTCCACGGCAGGGCCTGACTGTTTGCTCATAGTGTGCCGCGGCTACCACAGTTGTGGCTGCTGTTTCAGGCCAGGAAGGAGGATGCGGCGAATGTACACTAGTACATCACGGCTACCGCAGCTGTGACGGCCGTGTACATTGGTATTGCTATGACAAACAGTCAGGGACGCCGTGGAAGACCCTGCTGCTCGGGCCCGACGCAGATATTGACACCCTCTGCATTGGTCCGAGGCACCTGACACGGGAAGAGGACTTTTTCGGCAGCGAGTGGACGGAGTACGAGGGGACGTTCTACCAGTTGATGAAGACGCACCCGGGCATTGAAAAGATTGTGGCGGTGCCCGACGCAGTGGTGCCAGAGCTGAAGATGGTGTTCCGCGGGTTCGAGATTGACATGGCGTACGTGTGCATGCAATCGTTCGTGGCGGTCCCGGAGGAGCTGGATGTGTGCCAGGCAGGGAGGTTATTGAGAACAAGCGCTCGACTGACGTTGAATCTCCTCCTCCTCGTGTTCCTGCTTCTTTTCCTCCTCCTCCTTATGCTCCTCCTCCTCCTCCTCCTCCTCCTCCTCCTGCTCCTCCTCCTCCTCCTCCTCCTCCTCCTCCTCCTC
>Ga0307489_10001988_pt1 | contig 13633 bp, 9 predicted proteins | sample SB12metaG_FD_202247 | JGI IMG/M metagenome (GOLD analysis project Ga0307489, IMG submission 202247) | Sea-ice brine microbial communities from Beaufort Sea near Barrow, Alaska, United States - SB 1.2 | ecosystem: Environmental > Aquatic > Marine > Coastal | place: USA: Alaska | collected 2017-05-06 | reverse complement strand
ATCAGCTTGCTGGCTACGCCCACGGCACGTGAGGCATCAGAGACATAAATTGCCTGATTGTTCTCGTACATTGGGGCAATTTTCACCGCGGTATGGGCCTTGGACGTGGTGGCACCACCAATCATCAGCGGCACGGTGAAGCCTTGTCGCTGCATCTCTTTGCTCAGTGCCACCATCTCATCCAGAGAGGGAGTAATCAGGCCGGAGAGGCCGATAATATCCACATTTTGTTCACGGGCGGTGGTGAGAATCTTTTCCGCAGAGACCATCACGCCGAGGTCGATGACTTCGTAGTTGTTGCACTGCAGCACTACGCCGACAATATTCTTGCCTATATCGTGGACATCGCCTTTTACTGTGGCCATCAGGATCTTGCCGTTGGCGCTGGCGGCAACGTCTTTTTCCTCTTCTATATAGGGCTGCAGATAGGCCACGGCCTGCTTCATTACCCGGGCGGATTTCACCACCTGGGGTAGAAACATCTTACCCGAGCCAAATAGGTCGCCGACTACATTCATGCCGTCCATCAGCGCGCCTTCAATGACGTGCAGTGGACGATCAGCCTGTTGCCGCGCCTCTTCAGTGTCTTCGGTGATATAGGCGGTAATGCCCTTAACCAGGCTGTGTTCGAGGCGTCGGTTAACGTCGGCATCGCGCCAGCTGAGATCTTCCACTGAGGCCTGCTTGGAGCCATCACCGCGATACTTGTCGGCTATGGCCAGCAGGGCCTCTGTGCCTTCAGAGTTGCGGAACAGTACTACGTCCTCAACTACATGGCGCAGTTCTTCTGGCAGATCATCATAGACCGCCAGCTGACCGGCGTTGACTATGCCCATGGTCAGGCCTTCGCGAATGGCGTGGTAGAGAAACACCGAGTGAATTGCTTCACGCACTGGGTTGTTGCCACGAAAGGAGAACGATACGTTGGAGATGCCGCCACTAATCATTGCATGGGGCAGGTTCTGTTTAATCCAGCCGCTGGCTTCAATAAAGTCGAGACCGTAGCGATTGTGTTCTTCAATACCTGTGGCCACAGCAAAGCAGTTGGGATCAAAGATAATGTCTTCAGCCGGGAAACCAATATCATTGACCAACATGTCATAACTGCGCTGACAGATCTCTTTGCGGCGCTCAAGATTATCCGCCTGTCCCTCTTCATCAAAGGCCATCACTACAATGGCGGCACCGTGCTTTTTGCACAGCTTGGCACGCTCGATAAACTCGGCTTCCCCTTCTTTAAGGCTGATGCTGTTGACCACGGACTTGCCCTGAATACATTTCAGGCCTGCTTCAATCACATCCCATTTAGACGAATCCACCATGATGGGCACGCGGGAAATATCGGGCTCGCCAGCGATCAGGTTTAGAAACTTAACCATGGCAGGCAGGGATTCGAGCATGCCTTCGTCCATGTTGATATCGATAATCTGCGCGCCGTTAATCACCTGCTGGCGGGCGACTTCCAATGCTGCGTCATAGTTCTCTTCGAGAATCAGGCGTTTAAACACCGCTGAGCCGGTGACATTGCAGCGCTCGCCGACATTCACAAACAGTGAGTCACTCTTGATTGTGAAGGGCTCAAGTCCGGAGAGGCGGCAGGCTGGCTCAATTTCAGGTATGACACGTGGCGTTATATTGGCCACGGCCTCGGCAATCACGCGAATATGGTCAGGGGTGGTGCCACAGCAGCCGCCGACAATATTTAACAGGCCCGCGCTGGCAAACTCTGCCACGGTCTCGCCCATAGCATCGGCATCCAGGTCATAGCCGCCAAATTCATTGGGCAGACCTGCATTGGGGTGAGAGCTGACCAGCGTATCTGCAACATTAGAGATATCCAGCAGGTGAGGGCGCAGCTCTTTGGGCCCTAGAGCGCAATTCAAACCAACACTGATGGGCTTGCTGTGGCGCACGGAATTCCAAAAGGCTTCCGGGGTTTGACCTGAAAGAGTACGGCCACTGGCATCGGTAATGGTACCGGAGATCATGATCGGCAGTTCGAAACCCTGCTTCTCAAAGACCACCTGCACGGCAAAGAGAGCGGCTTTGGCATTCAATGTATCGAAGATGGTCTCCACCATGATGGTATCAACGCCACCTTCTATTAGCGCTTCGGTGGACTCTATATAGGCTTCAACCAACTGATCAAAGGTGACATTGCGGGCGCCGGGATCGTTGACATCCGGTGACAGCGAGGCGGTTCTGCTGGTGGGACCCAGAATACCGGCGACAAAACGCGGTTTTTCTGGGGTAGAAAATTCATCGGCTGCTTTGCGAGCAAGCTGCGCTGACACAACATTGATCTCTCGAGAGATCGCTTCCATGTCGTAATCGGCTTGGGAGATGGTCGTGGAGTTAAAGGTATTGGTCTCAATAATATCTGCACCTGCGTCCAGATAGGCGCGGTGAATATCACAGATAATATCAGGCTGAGTAAGGCTTAGAAGGTCGTTATTGCCTTTAAGGTCAGTGTGCCAATCAGCAAAGCGTTGACCGCGAAAATCTTCCTCCTCAAGAGTGTGGCGTTGGATCATGGTTCCCATGGCGCCATCGAGAATCAGAATTCGCTGCTTTGCTGCCTGCCTGATTTTGTTCGTCATATCCTGTCTATACCTTTGTCTTTCCGTTGTATCAAAATATTTTGATGGATGCGCATAATAACAAAATAAATTAGAAAAGCGACCTTTAAAAGAAAATGAGGGTTTCGTCTGGGGCTCTGAATGGCGTAAAATACCCGACTTATTTACTCAAGTTTAGGCAGTCACAGTTACTTGACAGTTAATTTGTTAAAACTGGCTGCCAGAATGGATTTTAGGGAAGACTATGCTTAACGTGACCATTACCGAATCAGCGCAAAAATATCTTGCTGGATTATTGGAAAAACAGAACTGCGAAGGTATTGGTATTCGCATGTTTGTCTCAGATCCAGGCACCCCAAAAGCTGAGACCTGTATTGCCTACAGCCGTCCCGGCGAGCACAACGAAGAAGATATGATTGTTGAGTACGACGCGTTTAATGCCTACTTTGAACAACGCAGCATTGCCTTTCTCGACGAAGCCAAGGTGGATTTCGCCGAAGATAAGTTTGGTGGTCAGCTGACGATCCGCGCGCCCAACTCAAGATTGCCCAATGTGAATGACGACAGTCCCATTGAAGATCGCATTAACTATCTGCTGTATAACGAGATCAATCCAGGCCTAGCCTCTCACGGCGGTGTGGTATCGCTGGCAGAGATCGATGATGGCTTTGCGGTATTGGAGTTTGGCGGCGGTTGTCAGGGTTGTTCGGCGGTTTCTATGACTCTTAAGCAGGGTGTTGAGAAGACGTTGGTGGAAAAGATTCCCGAGTTGAAAGGTGTGCGTGATGTAACTGATCACAGCGACACCAGTAATGCGTATATGTGATAACGCGAAGTATTGTCATCCGGAGTCGCCACACTGTCATCCCTACAGAGCGAAGCGACGAGAGATCTCTAGAGCCTGAGATCTCTCACTTGCGTTCGAGATGAAAGTTGGGCGGTTCGAGATGACAGTTTTACTCTGTCATCCGGACAGAGCTTAGCGGCGAGGGATCTCATTCAGGTTAACCAGTAACCATTACAGTAAAATTATCCTAGCTAGCAGATAGGCCTCCATGAGCGCATTAGCCGACATTCAAACCTTTTTACCCTGCGCCACACCGGACCGCTGGATCGAAAACGCCCTCGAAAACCAATCCCTAATGCTTATAGATCACGCCAACTGTGAGAAAAAAGCCGCCAGCACCGCCCTTAGCCTGATCAATCGCTACACCGATAATTTTGAACTGCTCAACAAGATGTCACGCCTGGCCCGGGAAGAGATGCGCCATTTTGAGCAGGTTATAGCCTTGATGAAGCGCCGCAAGATCTCCTATGAACATGTCTCCGCCTCACGCTATGCCGCAGGACTTCGCGATCTGGCGCGTAAAGAGGATCCCTCGAAGCTAGTTGATATACTGATTATTGGCGCTTTTATCGAGGCCCGCTCCTGTGAGCGCTTTGCTCTGTTGGCACCGCATCTGGATGCCGAGCTGGAAAAATTCTATCTCTCGCTACTTAAGTCTGAAGCGCGCCACTATCAGGATTATCTGAAGCTGGCAAAGACCGTTGCCGGGGATCAGTCGATTGATGATCGCATTGATCTCATCGCCCAGCGTGAGCGCGAACTGATTGAGTCAGCGGATACTCAGTTCCGTTTTCACTCCGGGCCTGTTGGCTAGAGGATAGCTGGGTAGATTTCATAGACATTAAAAAAGGCAGCCTGGGCTGCCTTTTTTAATGCTTGGAATAATCACCATGCTAACTGATGCTTAACGATCTTCCACCGCAGGGTAGTCGCGCACATCATGGCCTGTATACAACTGGCGAGGACGGCCGATACGGTAGGGATGAGTAATCATCTCGTTCCAATGTGAGATCCAGCCAACGGTGCGACCAGTGGCAAAAATAACGGTGAACATCTCAACTGGGATACCCAGCGCCTTAAGAATAATACCGGAGTAGAAGTCAACATTGGGGTAGAGCTTCTTGCTGATGAAATAATCATCTTCAAGCGCGATCTTCTCAAGTTTTTTCGCCAGACGGAACAGTGGATCGTTCTCCAGTCCCAATACAGCCAGAACTTCATCGCAGCTCTCACGCATAACAGTGGCGCGTGGATCGTGGTTCTTATAGACACGGTGACCAAAGCCCATCAAGCGGAATGGATCGCTCTTGTCTTTGGCTTTGGCTACGTAGGCTTCGATATTGTCTTCGTGACCAATCTCTTCCAACATCTCCAAAACGGCTTCGTTTGCGCCGCCGTGTGCAGGTCCCCAGAGTGCTGCAATACCAGCTGCTATACAGGAAAATGGATTGGCGCCAGTGGAACCAGCCAGACGTACAGTGGAAGTAGAGGCGTTTTGCTCATGATCTGCGTGTAACAGGAAGATGCGGTCCATGGCTTTGGCAATTGCCGGTTGAACCACATAGGGCTCGCAGGGCGTACCAAACATCATATGCAGGAAGTTTTCTGAATATGACAGTGAGTTATCTGGGTAGATAAATGGCTGACCGGTAAAGTGCTTGTGGCACATGGCAGCAATGGTTGGGATCTTGGCGATCAGACGATGAGCAGAAATTTTACGGTGCTCTTCGTTATTAATGTCCAATGAGTCATGATAAAACGAAGACATTGCGCCAACTACACCCACAAGCATGGCCATTGGGTGCGCATCGTAGCGAAATCCACTGATAAAATGCTCAACAGAGCGGTTTACCATGGTGTGGTATTTGATCGTATTGACGAACTCAGCCTTCTCTTCTGCGTTAGGTAATGCGCCTTCGAGAAGCAGGTAGCAGGTCTCAAGATAATCTGATTTTTCAGCCAACTGCTCAATCGGGTAACCGCGGTGCAGCAGGATGCCTTTGTCGCCGTCGATATAGGTGATATCTGACTGGCAGGCCGCCGTTGCTGAGAACCCGGGGTCATAAGTAAATACATTGTGTGAGCCCAAAGTGCCTATATCTATGACATCTTGGCCTAGTGTGCCCTTGAGGATCGGCAGCTCAATGGGAGCTTGACCTTCGATGGTTAGGGTAGCTTTACGATTACTCATGCAGGATCCTCTGATGTAACTTGATGGTTGGGGCAAAATTTCGAGCAGCAACTATAGATGTTCGACGCAAATTGTCAACTCTGGTGGGTCTTCTGGCTGCTTTAAATCGGCTTTTATACTAGCCTAAACAGGTTGGTTGGATAGTGATTATTCATCAGTAAAATGCTTTGTCATGATCTGAATGGCCATTTTTTCCTCGGGGTAGGGCAGGTCTGCATGAAGTGCAGGCTTATTGTTGTTGGCGGCTGTTGCAGGGCTAGCTGGCTACCATTTTGTTTCAGTTCTGTGGATTGAATTTAGCCCGCCTAGTAACTATACTGCTGCGCCATAAACATACTGCTCATATATCTGATTTTAATGTGCAGTGTTTCTTGACTCTACATTGTAATAAGTTGCTTAACGTTAATTGAATTCAGTATAAATTCATCTCCGTTTTGTCGGATCACTACTTTTAAGGTATCGCCTGCCGTGGACAAAAAAAGACCAGTCAATCTTGATCTTGGAACCATTAGTCTTCCAATAACTTCATACGTATCGATCTTGCACCGAATCTCTGGTGTGATTTTGTTTTTCTCCGTCGCAATCTTTCTCTGGCTCCTCGAGGGCAGTCTCTCTTCAGAGCAGGGCTTTGCCGATGTCAAAGCGCTTTTTGGCAATCCAATATGTCAGTTTATTATTTGGGGCAGCTTGGCTGCGCTGGCCTACCATGCGGTCACCGGTATCCGGCACCTGATTATGGATCTAGGGTTTGGCGAAGATTCCTTTGAAACCGGTCGCGCAACAGCTTGGGTTGCAGTGGTAGTCGCTGCCGTCATTATTGTACTAGTCACAGGGTGGGTTTTCTTATGGTAACTAACGTCACTAGCCTCGGTCGCAGTGGTTTGTCCGATTGGCTTATTGCACGAGTCTCAGCTTATGTGATGACCGCATACCTGATCTTTATTGTCGGCTACCTGATGCTGACTCCAGAGCTTAACTACACAGAGTGGGCGGCGTTAAATAGCTCCTTGCCAATGCGTATGTTTAGTTTGCTGACGATTCTCTCCATTGCGGCTCACGCTTGGATCGGGATGTGGTGTGTTTTAACCGACTATATAACAGTGCGTTTAATTGGGCCAAAAGCCACTGCACTGCGTATTATTTTTCAGTTGGGCATGATGGCAGTTACCTTGCTATACGTGGTCTGGGCTATCGATATTTTGTGGGGAATCTAAGTAAATGGCTAACATTAGAACAATGACTTTCGACGCCGTAATTGTCGGCGGTGGTGGATCCGGAATGCGCGCTGCTTTGCAGTTGGCACAGTCAGGATACAAAACAGCAGTAATCACCAAAGTGTTTCCAACTCGTTCGCACACGGTTTCCGCCCAGGGCGGCATCACCTGTGCAATTGCCAGTGATGATCCCAACGATCAGTGGCAGTGGCATATGTATGACACCATTAAAGGCGCTGACTTTATTGGTGATCAGGAAGCGATTGAATATATGTGTCAAACCGGCCCGGAAGCAATTTTCGAGCTCGAGCACATGGGTTTGCCATTCTCGCGCACCGAAGAAGGCCGCATCTATCAGCGTCCCTTTGGCGGCCAGTCGAAAGACTTTGGCAAGGGCGGCCAGGCGGCTCGTACCTGTGCTGCAGCTGACCGTACTGGTCACGCGTTGTTGCACACGCTGTATCAGGGCAACCTGAAAAATGAGACAACCTTTTTAAACGAATGGTTTGCCCTGGATATTGTTAAGAACTCTGACAACGCCGTAGTCGGTGTCATGGCGCTTAACATTGAAACTGGCGAGACCGTTTATGTTAAATCCAAGGCCACTGTATTCGCCACTGGCGGAGCAGGGCGGATTTATGCCTCTACTACTAACGCACACATCTGTACTGGCGACGGAATTGGCATGGCGCTGCGCGCTGGCTTCCCGGTTCAGGATATTGAAATGTGGCAGTTCCACCCCACCGGTATTCACGGTGCCGGTACATTGGTAACGGAAGGTTGTCGTGGTGAAGGTGGTTATCTGGTGAATAAGGATGGCGAGCGCTTTATGGAGCGTTACGCACCCAATGCCAAAGATCTGGCTGGCCGCGATGTGGTGGCACGCTCTATGGTTCTTGAAATTCTCGAAGGTCGTGGCTGTGGTCCAAATGGTGATCACGTTTATCTCAAGCTCGATCATCTGGGTGAAGAAACTCTCAATGCCAAGTTGCCAGGCATTCTTGAATTGTCTCGTACCTTTGCCCATGCGGATCCGGTTAAAGAGCCGATTCCAGTGGTACCTACCTGTCACTATATGATGGGTGGCATTCCCACTAACGTTAACGGTCAGGCACTGACTATTGACGGCGACGGCAACGATCAAGTCATCGAAGGCTTTTACGCCTGTGGCGAAGCGGCCTGTGTTTCGGTTCACGGTGCCAACCGTCTGGGTGGCAACTCGCTACTTGATCTGGTGGTATTTGGTCGTGCTTCGGGTATGTTTATCGAGCAGAAGCTGCGTGAAGGTATAGATCTTAAAGATGCCAGTGAAGCGGATATTGAAGCGGCTATGGCCGGTTTGAATCACCTCAATGACTCCACTGGTGGCGAAAATGCCGCAGTGTTGCGCGCTGAGCTGCAAACCATTATGCAGAATTACTTCGGCGTCTTCCGTCGCGGTGACTTTATGCAGGAAGGTATTGCCAAGTTGGCCGCGCTGCGTCCACGGATCAAAAATGTTGCCTTGAGTGACAAGAGTAACGCCTTCAATACCTCACGTATCGAAGCGTTGGAACTGCAGAATTTGTTTGAAGTGGCTGAAGCTACAGCAATTACCGCTGAAGCGCGCACCGAAAGCCGCGGCGCCCACGCTCGAGAAGACTTTAAAGAGCGCGACGATGTTAACTGGTTGTGTCACTCAGTGTTCTTCCCCTCGGATAAGCGAGTGGGCAAGCGCGGTGTCAATTTCACGCTGAAAACACGCGAAGCTTTTGAACCCTCAATTCGTACCTATTAATAGGGGCTAACAGAATTATGTTAAATGTAAGTATTTATCGCTATAACCCAGAAGTTGACTCTGAGCCTTATATGCAAGACTTTGAGTTCGATACTCAGGGCAAAGACATTATGGTTTTGGATGTACTTGAGAAGCTTAAGATTGAAGATCCCACACTGGTCTTCCGTCGCTCATGTCGCGAAGGCGTCTGTGGCTCCGACGGTATGAATATCTCCGGCAAAAATGGTCTGGCCTGTGTCACGCCGCTGTCTTCAGCTGTGAAGAAAAACAAGCTGGTGATTCGGCCGCTGCCCGGCTTGCCGGTGATCCGCGACCTGGTTATCGATATGAGCCAGTTCTACGCCCAGTATGAGAAGATTCAGCCGTATCTGATTAACAATACGCCGGCACCGGCTATTGAGCGCCTGCAGTCTCAGGAAGAGCGCGCCAAGCTGGATGGACTCTATGAGTGCATTCTCTGTGCTTGCTGTTCAACAGCTTGCCCATCCTTCTGGTGGAACCCGGATAAATTTATCGGCCCAGCAGGTCTGTTACAGGCTTATCGCTTTTTGGCAGATAGTCGTGACACCGGCACTGAAGCGCGTCTTGCGAATCTCGATGATCCGTTTAGTGTGTTCCGCTGTCATGGCATCATGAACTGCGTTCAGGTCTGTCCAAAAGGGCTTAATCCGACCAAGGCAATTGGCCATATTCGCGACATGTTGATCAGAACAGCGACTTAAGTTGTAAATACCCCCTTATAGAAGGGTGGTAGTCATCTGCTTTACTTTAACGGCCAGTTTTTACTGGCCGTTTCTGCATTAGAGGTTTAGAATACCGCCCAATAAACTTACCGATTTCTACCACCTGAAAGGGGAATAATAGTAATGCCTGAGGGCCCTATGGAGCACTTTCTTCGCTCCTCTCACTTTTCTGGTGGCAATGCTGCTTATATAGAAGATCTCTATGACACCTATCTGCATGATCGCAATGCGGTTCCAGATCAATGGAGTAGCTTTTTCGATACCTTGCCGCGCACCAACGGCAGCACCGCACCGGATGTTTCCCACGCCACTATAGTTCAGCACTTTGAACTGCTCGGTCGCCGCCAGGCGCGCCCGACACCAGCCCCTGGCTCCGGTGGTATTCATCTTCAGCATGAGCGCAAACAGGTTAAGGTTGTTCAGTTAATCAGCTCCTACCGTTTTCGCGGGCATCAGAAAGCTAATCTGGATCCCTTGGGGTTGATGGTTCGTGAACATGTGCCCGACTTGGACCTGCATTTTCATGGCCTCACAGAAGCTGACTTGGATACTACTTTCCAGACTGGCCCGCTGTATTTTGGCAAGCAGGAAGCGACTCTGCGAGATATTGTTGAATCGCTGGAAGAAACTTACTGCGGGTCCCTCGGTGCGGAATATATGCACATCACTTCTTTTTCCGAAAAGCAGTGGTTGGCGCAGCGCTTTGAAAGTGTGCGGTCCAAGCCAACCTACGGTGACGAGGCGCGAGTTGATGTGCTCAACCGCCTAACCGCGGCTGAAGGCTTGGAAAAGCATCTTGACTCAAAGTATCCCGGCACCAAGCGTTTTGGTCTTGAAGGTGGTGAAAGCCTGATCCCACTGCTCGACTGCCTAGTGCGTCGAGCCGGTGAATATGGCGGCAAAGAAATTGTTATGGCCATGGCCCATCGCGGTCGCCTCAATGTGTTGATCAATATTCTTGGTAAAAACCCCGCAGAACTGTTTGAAGAATTTGAAGGCAAGCGCCTGGTCAATACCTCAGGCGATGTGAAATATCACCAGGGCTTCTCATCTAACGTGATGACCCCGGGCGGCGAAGTACATATGGCGCTGGGCTTTAACCCATCGCATCTCGAGATTTCATGCCCAGTTGTTATCGGCTCTGGCCGCGCCCGTCAAGATCGACGTGACGACAAAACCGGTGAGAAAGTTGTTCCTATCCTGATGCACGGTGATGCGGCATTTGCCGGTCAGGGTGTGGTTATGGAAACCTTTCAGCTGTCTCAGACCCGCGCTTACAAGACCGGTGGTTCGATCCATATTGTGATCAACAATCAGGTCGGTTTTACCACTAGCCGCCAGGAAGACGCCCGCTCAACGGAATACTGTACCGACATCGCCAAGATGGTTCAGGCGCCGATTATCCATGTTAATGGCGACAACCCAGACGCAGTGATGTTCGCGGCCATGCTGGCGACAGATTATCGCTACGAGTTTGGTAAAGACGTAGTGATCGATTTGGTCTGTTACCGCCGTCGCGGTCACAACGAGACCGATGAGCCGTCTTCGACTCAGCCGTTGATGTACGACGTGATTCGCAAGCACTCAACCACTCGTGAGCTCTACTCGCAGAAGCTGGTATCTGAAGGTGTAGTTACCCAGGATCAAGCCAATGAAATGACTAATGACTATCGCGCTCGATTGGATAAAGGTGAGTTTGTTGTACACAACCTGGTTCGCGAGCCGGACACCAGTTTGTTTGTCGACTGGGAACCCTATCTGGGCCACGACTGGCGCACCCCGGCTACTACTAGTCTGGATCTCAAAGCGCTGCAAAATGTTGCTGCCAAAATTATCGATATTCCCGACGGTATCAAAGTACAGCGTCAGGTCAGTAAAATTTATGACGATCGCCGCAAAATGGCCGGTGGCGCACTGCCGCTGAACTGGGGTATGGCTGAATTGCTTGCCTACGGGACGCTGTTGGAAGAGGGCTATCCGATCCGCTTTACCGGTCAGGATGTTCGTCGCGGTACCTTCTCTCACCGTCATGCGGTGGTGTTTAATCAGAATGATGGCGAGGCCTATTTGCCCCTGGCCAATATGTCTGAGGATCAGCCACAGTTTGATATTTACGATTCGGTTCTGTCTGAAGAAGCAGTGCTGGCCTTTGAATATGGCTATGCCACTACAGCGCCGAAAGGTCTAATTATCTGGGAAGCGCAGTTTGGTGATTTCGCCAATGGTGCCCAGGTGGTGATCGATCAGTTTATCGCCAGTGGTGAGCACAAGTGGGGCCGTCTTTCTGGCCTGACTATGCTTTTGCCCCATGGTTTTGAAGGGCAGGGGCCAGAGCATTCCTCTGCGCGCCTTGAACGCTTCCTGCAACTCTGTGCTGAGCACAACATGCAGGTGGTGAACCCCACGACTCCAGCACAGATTTTCCACTTGCTGCGTCGCCAGGCAATTCGTCCCATGCGTCGGCCGTTGATTATTATGAGCCCCAAGTGGATTCTGCGTCACAAGCTGGCAACTTCCTCACTGGAAGAGTTGGCCGGTGGTAAGTTCCTCGACGTTATCCCTGAGAAAGAGCTGGATGCGGAAAAGATTACTCGCGTGGTGCTCTGCTCCGGTAAGGTTTATTACCACCTTCTGGAAGAGCGTGTGGCCCGTGGAATAGACAATATTGCTCTGGTTCGCATTGAGCAGTTATACCCCTTCCCTGATATTGAATTGGATGAGGTATTGAAACCCTACGCGAAGCTCAAAGATGTTATCTGGTGTCAGGAAGAGCCGATGAATCAGGGCGCCTGGTACAGCAGTCAGCATCATATGCGCCATGTTTTACAGGGTATAGATCCAATGCTCCACCTGCGTTATGTAGGTCGTGCCAGCTCTGCTGCACCGGCCTGTGGCTATATGTCCGCGCACTTGGAAGAACAAAAACAATTTATCGATGAAGCTCTCGCGCCAGACGCGTAGAGAGGCTTGTAAAAAAAAGATTCGTAAAAAAAGACTCGTAAAAACGACTCGTAACATAGGAAAAAAATTAGATGGCCACTGAAATTAAGGCACCGACATTCCCAGAATCTGTTCAAGAAGGTTCTCTGGCAACTTGGCACAAGCAGGTTGGTGAAACGGTTAAGCGCGACGAATTGCTGGTTGATATTGAAACCGACAAAGTGGTGTTGGAAGTTGTTGCTCCAGCCGCTGGCGTACTGGCAGAGATTTTCAAAGCAGAGGGCGATATCGTGCTCAGCAATGAAGTGATTGCGCGTATTGAAGAGGCTGCTGAAGCATCTGCTCCAACTGCTGCAGCCGCGGAAGCCGTTGCAGAAGCAGCTGAGGCAACTGCATCTGGCGGGTTGATTAATCCAGCCGCGCGCAAGCTTGCTGAAGAGCGCAATATAGATGTAGCGCAAATTGTCGGCACAGGTAAAGGCGGACGCATCACTAAAGAAGATGTAGTTAACTACAAGGCGCCGGTAGCGGCTCCAGTGGTTGCTGCACCTGCAGCGGTTGCTGAACAAGTGCTGGAAGTGGGTGATCGAGTTGAGCGTCGTGTACCTATGACACGTATGCGCTCGCGAATTGCAGAGCGTCTATTGGAAGTGACCCAGACCACCGCATCATTGACTACCTTTAATGAAGTAGACATGACTGCGCTGATGAATCTGCGTAAGCAATACAAAGAAGAGTTCACTAAGATTCACAACGGCACGCGTTTGGGCTTTATGGGCTTCTTCGTCAAGGCCGCTGTTGAAGCGCTGAAGCGCTTCCCATCGGTGAATGCGTCAATCGACGGCAGTGACATTGTCTATCACGGCTATCAGGATGTGGGTGTAGCTGTCTCCACTGAGCGTGGTCTGGTTGTTCCAGTGCTGCGCAACGCCGAGAATATGAGCATCGCCAATATTGAAAATGGCATTTATGACTACGCCATGAAAGCCCGGGATGGCAAATTGACCATCGACGAGATGACTGGCGGAACCTTCACTATCACCAATGGTGGTGTCTACGGTTCACTGATCTCAACGCCGATTATCAATCCACCCCAGTCAGCGATCTTGGGTATGCACAAGATTCAGGAGCGCCCAGTGGCGGTCAATGGTCAGGTAGTGATTCGCCCTATGATGTACTTGGCGATGTCCTATGACCATCGCTTAATTGACGGCAAGGGCGCAGTACAGTTCCTCGTTACTATGAAGGAATTACTTGAAGATCCAGCTAAGATATTACTTGAAATATAAACCATACGTATTTGATATATATAGGAAATACAATGTCAGAAAAATATGATGTA
>Ga0307489_10001987_pt1 | contig 13633 bp, 23 predicted proteins | sample SB12metaG_FD_202247 | JGI IMG/M metagenome (GOLD analysis project Ga0307489, IMG submission 202247) | Sea-ice brine microbial communities from Beaufort Sea near Barrow, Alaska, United States - SB 1.2 | ecosystem: Environmental > Aquatic > Marine > Coastal | place: USA: Alaska | collected... | reverse complement strand
CCGGTCCGTAAAGGGTATCAGTATAGTTCGCGAACGCGCCCCCGAGTGCCAGAAGAAGGACTGGACATTCCACATGCTCGACTGCGGCGGCCTCAAGGTGTGCGAGTGCCGCAACTGCCGCGTGAGCGAGCGGGGCGAGAGCAACACCTCTGCGGCGCAGGCGTGCATTACCGGCGGCTGGGGATGATTGAGCGAACGAAATACGAGCACGACGTATGACAATCATAGACGCTAGCTGCTGCCACACAGCGAAGGAAGGAGTGCCAGCGCGCGGACTGGCTTTCGCGGCACCGCGGGGAGTGCAACGAGGCGCGTGCGGCAGGCTGCCGGAACCGAGGTCTGAGCCGGGGACGAGCCAACACGCGCGAATGACGATATCCACAAGATACGAATACACCATCTGAAAAATGCATCATGCTATCGGTGCATGTAACATGCTCCGTGAAGGGTGCGCGGGAACGATGGCAGCGGCCTCGCACACACACCGCGCCACTCGAGGCACGGTAATTTACTTCCTCATCATCATTGTCTAGTGATACTTTTACGCATCATCCGAATTACTATACAACGACATCCGCGTGCGCGCGCGCCGGCGTTGTGCGGCGTACGCAAAGACGCTTGTGCCATGTTAACATCCCTCACGTACTCGTGCTCAACTTCGTTCTCAGCAAGGTCTCCTCGCACGCATTTCAAACCTTGAAGTTCTTGTTGATGGGATTGTTAGCTTTTGATTTCACTCGGCACCCCTGTCCGACCGACCAGGCCCACATTGCTTTTCCGACACACGGAAGCTGCAGCTGCGAGCCGGCGACACTCTCCGCAGCGCGCCGAACGCTCGTCCCTCTTGCACCGACTTCTCCCGTGAGCACCCGCGACCCCCAGCCCCTGGCCCGCCCCCGCCCCCCCGCGCGCGCGTGCTTCCATCCCCCGGGGGTCGATATTATTTTTTGTGACACGAGTAACATTGCTGCGCTTTGCTCAGCGAGATATGCCAGTTCGACAGGCGGGCGCGGGCGGCTACACCTCGCAACGACTCGCGGATTAAGGGGTGTCTTGACAGCATCCCGGGTCGTTCCGAGCGCGCCGCCCGCGCGCCAAGCGCATATATCGGCCGATGAGCGCTTGCGGGTTGCCACCATCGCCATATATCGCATTTGCCTCGGTCCTGTTTTTCTCGTTGGTGGTCGGTAGGTCGCACTCTCGTCGTGCTGCGAGCAGCGGCGCGCACACTGACTGCGCTGCGCGGCGCGGCGCGGTCTTCGCTTTTCTTAGAAGTGCTTGACAGTTCCCTGTTTTGTTACTTGCACATCAACAGGCGTCCCCCAGTACAAGTCCGCCAACCAGCCTGCAAAATGGCGAACACCATGCTTCACTGCTCGTCGCTCGTGGCGCCTGCGTCGCTGAGGCAGCGGCCGCAGCGCCGCTCCGCCACCCACTGCACCCCGCGCTCTATCGGGGCGCGGGCGGGGGCCCGGGTGCGGGCCACCTCCGCCGAGGGGCGCACCGGCTCCACCAACGCGGAGGGCGCCGCGGTGATGGAGGCAGGGCTTACACTCATTCACTTCTTAGCTCATCTTAAGCGCTTTTGATGGGACATGGGGTGCGCATAGGGGTTGTGTAGCCCGTGTTTATGGGGTGTTAGGGGGTGTTTAGGCTGTGTTTTCGCGTCAGGCACGGCTCAAGTTGAGCTGAGAAGTGGATGAGTTAAGCCCCTGGATGGAGGTCACCTCCAAGACCGCGCTTGACGACCTCATCGCCGCCTCGTCCGCGAGCGGGAAGAAGTTGGTGCTCGAAGTGCGCCGCGAGAAGTCGCCCGCGTCCGAGGTGCGTGCGCGCTTCTCTGCGAACGGGGGGCGCCGACTTCTTCTTCGTGTTCTCCGCTACGAGTACTCACTTTGTTTTTGCCTGCAGGGTTTCGCTCCCAAGTTCAGCTCCCTCGCGGCGGACTTCGCCGACACCACGGTGTTTGCAAAGTAAGTGCACACGCGTTGATCCCCGTCGTATCGTATCGTGTTGTGTCATATCATCTTATCGTGTCGTATCGTATCGCGTCGTGCCGTATTGTATCGTGCGTCGACGTTCTCACATGTGTGGTGGCGGCGCAGGCTGCTGTGCGACAAGTCCGACGCGACGAAGGCTCTCACCAAGGATCTGGTGATCGGCGAAGTTCCGGCCTTCGTCACCTGGAAGAATGCAGGCGCTTCAACTCCCCCACTTCTGACCTCAACCTGGGCTCATTTTGAGACTGAGACCCTGCAACACCCGACGTACCACAACAATGTGCCGCAAAACGTGCTCACGTGAAGCTGATAAGCGGAGGAGTGTGGCGTCCCTGTCCCGAGGGCGTACTGGTGCAGGACGAGTTCAGCGGCTTGAGCTTCTACCCGTTCACTTCTGACCTCAACATGAGCCGCCACAAGTGGTGAGTGTGCGACCCTGTCCCGTTGCGGAGTGCCGGTACACATCCAAGCACCAACTATGCTCTGTAGCACCACGTTTCAAACTAGTAGCTTCTGTAATAAAAGAAAATTGATGAGAGTACGGCCGTGCCCCAGACGCGCGCGGGTCCCCCGTCCGCCGCCGCCGGGTCCACCCCCTCGCCCGCGGGCGGCACCCCGTAGCGCCGTATCGCCATCGCCACGTAGTCGTGCGCGGAGCGGCAGCAGCTCTCGAATATCGCCTGGGGGCAGGCCTCACACTCGTGCCATGACTGTTGGCTCATAGTGTACCAGTGTACCCATGCACACTCGCCGCATCCTCCTCCCGGGCCTGGCCACTCGTTCCCTGACTGATTCATGATGGTGCACTAGTGTAGCCGTACACGCTCGTCACCTCCTCCTCCCTTGCGTCACACCTGTTCCCTTTCAGCTCCACTGAGCAGCTTCGAGGTATGAGGTGGTGATCACTTGAGTGGCTTCAGTAACAAAACGTCAGGTCCCACTGCGGCGTCGGCTCGCAGTCGAGCTCAGAAGGGTCAAACCCGTCAATACCCACCTGTGACGGGTGGCAGATGAGCTGAAAAGGGAACAGAACATCGTATGTATATGGCAGGGCGTATCAAGCAGCGACACCTAATGCCCGGTGGGCACCCTAAAGCTAAAATCGATGGGTCCTTTAGGAGTTGTTCCGTCTCTCGGTCTCTGTCATCGACGATTCACAAGTCATCTTGGAGCGATAACGCCATATCTTAGGAGAGCCAAGCAACAACACCCCTGCCGTGGAGCAAAACTCGCTGACACTTTCCGCCGCGCAACGCCGCGCAGCGCCCACCAGCTAGCAGAGTACCAACCACCATGCTTTTCCACTCGTCGCTCGTGGCGCCTGCGTCGCTGAGGCAGCCGCCGCAGCGCCGCTCCGGCACCCACCGCTCCATCACGCCGCGGCTGGGGCGGGTGCGGGCCACCGCCGCCGAGGGCGGCACCGACTCGGGGGACGCGGAGGGCGGCGCTCTGATGGAGGTCACCTCCAAGGCCGCGCTCGACGACCTCATCGCCGCCTCCGCGACCTCCGGGAGCGGCAAGAGGCTGGTGGTGCTCGAAGTGCGCCGCGAGAAGTCGCACACGTCCGAGGCGCGCGCGTGCTTCTTTGCGAACGGGGGCACCGACGCGCTTCGTATCCTGTGTATCTTTCGTATCTTCCTCTCGCCCTCACCCTCCCTCCTCCACCCCTCCTCATCTTCCTCCTCCGCCGCCGCCGCCGCCGCCGCCTCGTCCTCCTCGCCCTCCGCCTCCTACTCGTCCTTCCCCTCCTCCTCATCCTCCTCGTCCTGCCCCGTCCCCTCCTCCTCCTCTTCCTCCTCCTCCTCCTCCTCCTCATCCTCCTCCTTCTCCTCCTCCTCCTCCTCCTCCTCCTCCTCCTCATCCGCCTTCTCCTCTTCCTCCTCCTCCTCCTGGTCCTCCTCCTCCTCCTCATCCCCCTCCTCATCCTCCCCCTCCTCATCTTCCTCCTCCTCCTCCTCACCCCCCTCCTCCTCCCCTTCCTCCTCGGCGGCGAGTCTTCGTCGTGTGGTCAGTCACGAGCACTCACTTCATCTTTGACTGCAGGTCTTCGCTCCGAAGGTCAGCTCCCTCGCGGCGGACTTCGCCGACACCGCTGTGTTCGCAAAGTGAGTCCTGCGCCGCGTCCTCCCGATGCTACCCGACCCTGCACCGCGCTCATCCCCGTCGTGTGCATAACTGCATATCGTATCGTATTGTATCGTGTGTTCGTGTCGTATCGTATCGTATCATGTCGTGTCGTATCGTGTCGTATTCCATCGTGTCCTCACATGCGTGGTGGCGCCGCGCAGGCTGCTGTGCGACAAGACGGACGCGACGAAGGCGCTCACCAGGTCTCTGGCGATCGACGAAGTTCCGGCTTTCCTCATCTGGAAGCAGGCAGGCGCTTCCACTCCTCCAATTCTCACCTCGACCTGAGCTAATTTCTTTACTGAAGCCCTGCAACCATCAACGTACCCACACAGAGTGCTTACGTGAAGGTAGCCGAGAAGAGGACGAGTGTTGGCCCCTGTACGGAGGGCGTGTTGCAGGATGAGTTCAGCGTCACATCGTACAACACCATCCACCACGCCGTCGCCAGGTACGTCGGAAGCACCCCGTTGGTCAGTCAGCACACCCCGTGTACTCGTACTCCACTACCATTGGCTGAGCCTCTTTGGTAAAGCACCGCGTTGGTCAGTCAGCACACTCGGTGTACTCATACTCCACCGCGATTGGCCGAGCCTCTCTGGTAAAGCACCCCATTGGTCTGTCAACACACCCAGTGAAGTAGTCGAGTATTAGCGTCGTGTATGCTGAATACGTATGTTCTCGTGCCGCAGGTGCTTGGGCGTCATCGAGGATGTGGGGTAAGAACAATTCGCTGACGCGCAGCAAATACAACACGCAAGAACCCTGTACGCGATCGGTTGCTTCCACCGACTTCGCACCCCCGCCCCGCCCGACTGTTTCAGCCGGATGGGGCCTGTAGCCCCGCAGCATCTGCAGTACCCTCCCCGCCATAGCCTCCGGGCGACGAATAAACACGCGGCATCGTACATGATATCAGCCCCGTCCATGATTAGCATAGGTGTGTAAAGTACAATTGAGTAAACAGACCTTTCGACAGGACTTTCGCCTTGTTGAGCTCGGCGGCGTGGTACACCTCATACATTATGGTCAACCACCCAGCGGCGGCACAGGATAGACGAGAACGGGCGCACCACACCGGACAGCACGCAGGGACGCGGGCAGGGGGGCAGGGGTGAGCGCAGGCGCCGGTAGCGGGTTGGGGCGCACCGCCGCGGGCCCCAGCCGCGCCCCCCCAAAAACCAGATGACGTCCAGAAAAACACAACTCGTCTCAGAAAGATCAGTATGCAATATGCATGAGGTCGACGTATGTGTATGTGACACACGAAGTATCTGTAAGAGACGAAGAACGCGTGATAGTGAGTGCCAGCAACACAAATTGAGATATGTAGCTGTGGTGACGAACCAACATCGAAAGTGCACGAGCAGAAGCGCGCGTAGCCGGCGAGGCTCGGGACAGGGACGACTGTTATATTTCAAAAACAATGTTCATGTTGGGGGTGGGCAACGTTGCATTTACAACTAGCTAGGCACCGCAGCTTTCTTCGGACTTGAACATTCTGTCGTTTTAGTCTCCAACCTGTTCCGGAAATACTTCGATCACGTCGCCGTCTATCATTTCCATAGACTCAGCCGTTCCATGAGAGCCCCCGTCTGGATCAAGCCTACACCCCTCAAAGATGAACCTCATCGCATAATAGTCGAGATTGTGGCGCGCACAGTACTCGTCAAACACCCTGCCGAGCGCTGTGGTTCTGAGGCACTTGTGATGCGACAATTGCGTCTCGTCGTCACCACGCAATATCAGGTTGATCCAAGGAGGGACCCGCTGCTCCCCAGTAATTATGGCAGCGCCGTGCGAGCCCGCGGATTCAATTAGCTTCTCAATGCCTTCTTCCTCAAAGAAATTCCCACCCAGTCTCATCTCTTTGACGCACGCATTGTCTCGCAAAAACGACGCCAGGTCATCGACGCAAGTGTCGGTCAAATCGTTGTCTGAAAGATCGACTTTAACCCCCTTGCCCGATGACGCGTCATGAAGACAACGGAAATCACCGAAAAGGAGGGACATTGAGATCAAGCATCGGACCGGGATCGGAGCATGACTTACCTTCAGTTTGAACGCTCATACAGACGCGCGGAGAAGGAGGCGATTCAACGTCAAACGAGTGCTTGTTCCCAATAACCCCCCTGCCGAGTCCCTCGAGATCGAAGCTTTGCAACGACGTCGCCGCGAGGTCAATGGTATCGAAGCCATCCGCCTGACGCACACCGTGCAGCACGCACGGTAGGGCCTGGCAGGAACTGCTCAAAGGTTATTCGACTGATTTGCCAACCCTCGTGTCTTGAGTTGAATGCCACCCGTGCGATGTCTGGAGCATATTCTGCCGAGCCCTACTGTGCTGCACGTGCGGCCTTGGTTGTGGAAGACCTTCGATACCATCGTATCCCTGACAGGAGAGTCGGGAACAATCACTCGAATTGAGGTCGACGTATGACACAACTTCAGGGTGAATGCTCACACAGACACGCGGACTCGGCTCGTCGATTCAACGATGAATGGAGCGATTGTTCTCAGTAATGCCCCTGCCAGAGCGGCGAAGTCCATTTTTTTACCAGGCGTGACCGACACGACGAGGCGCCTCAGCTCGTGTGCCGCGGAAAAAGGAAACAGGGGCAGCCGAAGCCGTCCCCTGAATCCAGTCCCTCTGGTGGTCATCAAACTCGCGCTTGTGCAGCGGATCTCCAGCAGACTGCTCATCCGGAACGAAACCCGCAGGAAATCCTCTACGCAGTGCCGTACAAGCTGTATTCAAGTGGTTTCAGGGATAACTGAAGTGGTTGCAGGGACAATTGGCTCGGGGTGCTAAACAGAAAACACATCAATACAAAAGAATAAGCTATGACCGAAATCGATCGACATTCATCGATATTGATCACGGTCAGCTTGCATCGATTGACCCTACTGTGATTGGTCAAGAGGATGACTTTGGCAATTTGACCAATCACACCAGGGTAAATATCGATCGATACCGAGATCGATATTGGTCATAACTTTACTTCTTGTGTCAAGCTGCTAGCCCTAATAAGTCCCTACCTCAATGCAGAATTTTTCGATCGAGTAGTCTGGGTTTCTTCTTTCGCGCCGGGAGCAGCCGTGGAGGTGTTGCATCTGGAGCAGCGCGCTAGAGCAGTCCAGCCACCAGGGCCGTAACAAAAGTACCGACCGCTTGCTCGTAGCGCACCGTTACGCCACCGCCGCTGGGACATACACTCACTCTCTGACCGCTTGCTCATGGTGCACGAGTATACCACTGCCCCGCCCTGTTTGTTGCCGGCCAGACCCTTACTTGATTACTGCGCTAGAAAAAACATCGCCAGGGAGGCCCTGCCCGGGAGGTACACGCCACGGCGCGGCTGACGTCCCGCCACGACCGGCACACCAGCTGCGCCGTGCGCGCGTGCTCCAGCATCGGAATCCGGACACAGGGCCGAGTGAATAATGCTCTGTGTTTGCGAGAAAAGGTCCCGCGCACGCGTGTACAAACTTGCAAGTAGGTACCAGGCACCGGGCTTTCGACTTGACCCCCGTGAGCGTGTGTGAATTGATTTGAACGTCCCCAGACCCACCTGCTGGAGCACCAGAGACCAGACGTTGGCCGGCAGGTCGCAGGGCACGCTCTCCTCCAGCAGGAGCGTGTATGTGGTCTCAGCCGGGCGCGCCGGCGCGGTGGACGACGAGGGATCTGGCGGGAGCACCCGCCCGCGGGACCTCGGGGGCTGGTCCAGCGCCACCGGCAACATGCTTCCCCTGAACTTGGAACCCGCGGGCATAAGCGGCATCGGGCGGTTGACCGACCCCGTGAGCATGACGCGGCGCTGCCAGTCGAGCGCGGCGAGCGGCGGCTGCGCCACGCCATGGCACGGCGGCGGGTTGAACACCGCGTGGTTCAGGTTGACGCGCGCCTTGAAGGCAACGGCCAGGCGGCCCTCGTGGTGTTGAGGCCACACGCGGTGCACGGGCGCCCGGAACGGCAGGCACCCGCCGAGCGCCGCCGCCAGCGCCTCCCCCGCGAACACCACCACCTCGCCGCATCCCAGCGCCGAGTCCGCCAGCGTCCAGCGCGCGTCGACCTTTTCCTGGTAGGACTCGACGAACATCACGCTGTTTGCGGGGGCGTTGTTTGGGTGATAAACCTGCAGGCCGGGGGCGCTGCTCCACATCACAGTCAGCAGGCCGCGGTCCACGTGCGGCACGTCACACCGCGTGCTGTGGTAGTGGAAGCACGAGAGCACGGAGGCCGGCGGCGGCGACCCGGCCGGCGGCGGCACGCCACCGCCGCCCCGCTCTCGTCTTCCTCCCACACATCCATCAACCCGCGGATGCTCCCAGGCGCCGCGCCGAAGTGCCCCTCCAAGGACCCGAGCATCGCGCTGGCAACCCCCGCCATGCCGCGGTACAGCGCGGGCAGCGCCAGGCGCTCGGCCAGCGCCGCGGAGGGCCGCGATGCGGGCGCGGGAGCTCCGTCGCCGTCTCTGTCAGAGGCATCGCTGCGCCCATGGCCGCGGTAGTCCAGCAGTTCCTTGGGGGTGCTCACATTCGCTGTCAACGAGAGGAAACCGCCTCGCTCGTGCGACAGATCCATCGCCTCTCGCGCCTTCTCAGCGCCGTTGGCGTCGCTGAAGAAGTCACGAAGGCCCTTCGCGTGCGCTGCGGACGAGAGCATGGACCCGAGGTACCTGTGGCCAGGGCCTTACACAATTTCCACTCGTGACACAAGAATTGGTTCCCACAAGACACGAGTGCCCACCCGATGCTCCGACGAGCGTTTGTACAAGGTTGTCAATCGAGTGCCACGTATCGCAAGGGAAACGACTCCAGTCCTTGTGCTTGAGCCTGCGCCGCACATGATGTGAGGTGTCCCCCAAGGTGCCCCCCTACCGGTCGCCGCTCACCGTGGCGACGCCCCCGCCGCGCAGCATCGCGGCACCCCATCCTCTCTCCTCCTCCTGCTGCCGAGCCAGCTTTCGCCGTTGAAAGCGAGTCTCCATCTTTTCGTTGTACCGGCGCGATGCGCTGCAACTGGTCGGGGGTTTCCGGTCAGGTTAACGTGGTTGTCCACTCGCCGTCTTGGCAGCCTCCGCAGGTGTGTGGGTTGGGGGCGGCGACGGCGCGGAGTGCCAGGAATGTCACCCGACAAATCTGAAAAGTGGTCTCGTGTCGGCCGGATACGCACTTGCTGGTCGGTCGGGCATGAATGTGTGTGCCTGGTGGATGTTGCGGCGTCCGCCCACGCCGCGTCAGGGTGGCTGCGGTGGCGGGGCTCAGCGTGGAGTGGCCGCAGAATACGAATTTCGCGCGGCGCTTGACTAGCTCTCTCGAAGAAATGGGTCCAATTTAATCGACTCCAATCTTTGCTTACACCACAGCTGTTTGTCACGTCCCACGGCGAGGCGGAGGACGAGACGGCTACATCTACACTGCATCCCGGCAGTTTTGCTAAACACCCCACTGGCCATGGCATCTCGCCCCAACACTCAGCCACCGCCTCCTCCGCCTCCTCCTCCACCACCCTTCACCACCCTCCACCGCATCCTCCCTGCTACTCCTCCTCCGCTTCCGCGTCCTCCTCTCCGCTTCTCCTCCTTCTCTGTTTGTTGAGACGAGTGACACCCTGTGTGTGACGCGGCAAGCGTTTATATTTATATGCGTCATCCTCCTCAGAAGCGCTCACTGAGGCGCGCGGTGATGGTGCGCAGCTTGCTGTACACCTTGCCCGGCGGGCTGCCCAGGATGAGGCTGCAGATGGCGTCGCGCGCAATCTTGATGTTCCGGAAGCAGGGCCTGGCACCAGTTCCCTTGCCAGATCAACTACACTGTTCGCTCAACATTCACGTTGTTGGGGTGTGGAAGGGTGGTTGCGTGGTGTGGTTCCTTGCGCCGACTGCTCAGTCTTAGATGTTCTGTAATTACAGCGCCCTCACGGGCAATTCGCGGTAAGCGAGGCAGCACACTCAGCGTTTGATGGTTGTCGTCACTGCAGTTGAGGTCTCCTTTCTGATCCCGTATGAGCGCACGGTGAGGCCCCGCCTGGAAGCTGCCGAGGATGCGGATGTGCTGGTCCGCGATGACGATGCGCGTGCGCGTGGAGTTCTCGATCGTGAACTTGGTCTTGCCGCTCTTACCCGCCAGGCGCCAGGGACTGATGCATAGTGCTCGCCACGTCATAGGATGTCATGTACCTCAAGAAACATGGGTTGGAAATGCGTTTCATGACGTGGCGAGCACTATGCATCAGTCCCCGCCAGTCGCCCGATACCGCGCGACATGTGCTCCCCCTTCAGCGTCTGCTTCACGTCCTTCACCTCTTACGAGGGCCGTGCGTAACCGCCCGTCTCAGCTCAACTTCTGCATCTTTGACGTATCACGTGGATGCGATTTCCCGTTTCAGCTCAACATGAAACATATTTCACGTAAGTGTGGTAAAGGCAGCGAGCGGTTGGTTGCCCTCAGTGCGATTTGTAACGTCACCGAATATCTCGGACAGTACTAGCACATAATATAAATTATGCTTGCATACATCAGGGGGCACCCAAACCGCCGAACACCAAACAGCAAAACATAAACACAGATGGATAGAGACGCTGCTGCGTATAAGGAGGCACCATTCGCCTTGCTTCCGAAGCCACATAGCAACGTAGAGAGCAAGACGAGAGGGAGAGAAGCACCAAAGTCGGTCAGGTCGAGCTTGAAAGGCAGCACGGTGCAAAGTGTGCAGGCCTCAGGCCCTGCCTCGAAGCACTCGAGGTACAGGTCATCCAGGCGCAGCAATGCCACCGCATCCTGCACCTCGAACCCCAGCAGGAAGGCCTGCACGAAATCCGCGGCCTTCTGCAGCGCCCCCTCGTCCTCCGTCTTGTCCGTGGTCTTCAGCTCCACCTTCTTGGCCGCGCGCCAGGGTCATCCAGAACAACCACTGGACCGATATCGGAGCATGACTTACCTTCAGTGCGAATGCTCATACAAACTGGGGGAGGAGGGGTTGGAGATTCAACGTCGGTCGCGTGCTTATTCTCACTAATCCCCCTCCCCTGCCTTGAGGTTCATGCGCATGTCAATCTTCATCTGCTTCGTCACCGGCTCGTACAGCGCCATCCAGTTCTCCTTCAGCGGCGTGAAGCGGTTCGACGGCACGTTCACCTGCGGGGGGGAAGCGGGGGGTGGGTGAGTCATTGGGTCAGTGAGAGTGGATGCGGGGAAGGCGCCGGGGGGGTGCGAGTGTGGCGGGGGCGGGGCGGGGCACGGGTCGGGCGGGACGCTTGCCGCGAGCGAGTATAAGTGACTCAGGTGTGGACGCGGGGAGAGAGGAGGTATACTCGTAGGAGGAGAGGTTGCAGAGGCTGGGTGCGCGGTTACGTGAAGAGGGTGCAGGGAATGCCGCCGCGCCGCCGCGCTGCCGCTGGCCGTGCCGCGGAACCGAGGGGAATAGGCCGACCCGCGGAGGTGGAAACGGCGTTGCTTTCACGAGGTGGCGGGGCACCCCCGCCCCCCCCCGGCCGTGGCGAAAATGGCAGTGCCGCATTTTGGGCGGCGGACGAAGCGCTACGAAGCGATGGTGTTCGCCAAGATGACGGTGGCCAAGCGCAGCGTGTACGAGCACGCGCCACCACAGCCGCTGCCGCCGCCGCTGGAGGAGGCTCCGGAGGAGCGCCGGTGGATGCGGTGGAGCAGTGGGAATGCGGCGGCGAGGCATCGTTCGCACCTTGCGGTACTCGCACTTCTTGCCGCTGAGCTCCGAGACCATGAGCGGCGCGAACACTGGCCGCAGCGGGTCCTCCGCGATCTCCGTCTCCTCGCCCGTCTCCGTGTTGATGACGGCATCGCCCTTGCGCTCCGACGCCCGCGTCACCTTCGGCATGCCGGCCTACCTTCACACAACGTTTCCTTTTTCCTGAAGCTCTCCGACACTCCCCCTTTTCTTGGAAGCGTGTGCGTCGTGCGGGAGGCGGAGGCGCGGAGGCTTCGGACAGGCGCACAGGCGCGGCGGCACTTCACAAAATGAGGCACGTGTGTGATGATATTAGGAACGGCCGCGTGTGTGAAGACGCGTGCTTGCTCGCGGTGCAAAGTGGGCACGGCGGAATCGCCGCCGCCGACTCCGCCGCCGACTTCCGGCTTATTGAAAGGGGACGCCAGGCGTGAGGTTCAAACTCAAATTTCAGCCTGTGAAATTCTTTCACAATTGAAAGGAGATTGACCCACAAAATTGCGCTCGGGTTTTTCCGCCTCAACGCGCGCAGAACAAAGGCCCGAAGGCCAGGCCGCTCCCATCCACTCCCAACGGCGCACTCACGAACGAAGCCCACTCTGGTTCGGAGATATCACGTCCCAGCAAACCGGCAATAGCCGCGACTGCGACATTCCCCGCGGGGTTAGCGCGAGGGTATTGCACCAGCAGCTGCAGCAAGGAGGAGGCACTCTCATTTGACAGCGAGCAGAGTGTGCAGCGAGGGAGGGCTTGCTAGTGAGACGGGCGTGGAGTGACGCGTTGGAGTGTGGACACGGGCGGACGTGGCAGGGCGTCGAGTGCGGGTGACGGGATGGCGGCTGCTGGGGTGACGCCGCTGGCCAAGTACAAGCTGGTGTTCCTCGGGGCAGGGCGAGACTCAACTCTCACAACTTCGTTTCGTTTTCTCCCCCGTCGCCATTTTGTATTCTCGCGCCGGCCACAGGGCGCGGGCTGGGGTAGGCATTGTGGCGTAAGGGGACGCGGATCAGCCGGAGGTTGGGCAGGGGCTTCACTCGGCCACGCGCAAGACGCGAGGCGCGGCGCCGGGCGAGGCGCGGAAGTGCTCTACATAGATCGCTGGGTGCAACCCTTCAGTCCCTTCAAGATTCAAAGCCCGCCGTTCACAGTGGGGAGTGGGCACACAGCGGTGCCCAAATGCATTTCTCCCCCGACCCGCACCCGAACACCCGCTCCCTCCTGTCGCCCCCCCGCGAACCACACGGTCCCACCCGACGTTTAAGTTCCAGCCACTCATACAGGATACCGACCGTCTCACCTGCTGTTGTGCACCTGCTGTTCACCTGGTGACCAGGGTCTCTGCCACACCTCAATGGCTCACCGAATGACTCACTGTTTTCCAAGTTGGCCGTGCGTCCGTCGTCAGTGGTCTGACTTGTGTGTCTTCTGGCGCACGACCCCTTTGGCATTCAACGCTGCACGCAGACTGTACCGTGTCGGCATCCGTGTCTGTCAGTTCCCGTTTCCGTGTCAACATCCGCGTCGATATTCGTTGCCAGGCGCAACGCTGGCCACGGCGGGTTTTCTGTACGAGAAGCTGGTTGTTATGCGGCTCCCAGTTGTGTGCGTGTGGACCCTGTGCGTGGGATCAGTCGGTGGGCAAGACCTCGATCATCTCACGCTTCATGTACGACAAGTTCGACAACAGCTACCAGGCGGGGGCTGACGGGGACGCGGCGCCCTGACCGCTTGCTCACAAGTACCTGTACACACTCGCCGAATCCTACCCCCTGGCCTGACGCCGCGCCTGACTGCT
>Ga0307489_10001986_pt1 | contig 13633 bp, 18 predicted proteins | sample SB12metaG_FD_202247 | JGI IMG/M metagenome (GOLD analysis project Ga0307489, IMG submission 202247) | Sea-ice brine microbial communities from Beaufort Sea near Barrow, Alaska, United States - SB 1.2 | ecosystem: Environmental > Aquatic > Marine > Coastal | place: USA: Alaska | collected... | reverse complement strand
AAGTTCTGATATTTCATTAGAAGAAGATATTACTTTTGCCTCATAATAATCTAACATTACATTATATAAAGGTAATGATGAATTATCTATGATTTTTAAATCAATATCTTCATAACGAGAGATAACTAAAAATAAAATACATAATAATGAGCCCATTATTAATGTCGCATAACTTAATAACATCATACTTACATGCATCATTAACCAGTTAGATTGTAAGGCTGGAACTAAAGGACTTGATTTCTGCATTTCAGGTGAAAGAGTTAAGTTTGCGAATCCATTAATTAATACCGTAACAGGAATCAACATTGCTCCAATTAATCTACTTTTTGTCTTCGTCTCAATATATAAATAAATTGTTAATAAAGTCCAAGTTAAAAATAACAAAGATTCATATAAATTACTTAATGGGAAATAGCCAGCCACAATCCAACGAGAACAAAGAATAAAAAATAATAATACATTTGCTATTATTGTGCTAGCTCGGCCAATTTGAAACAAAAGGGATTTCTCACTAAAAAAGGATAAATTAATCCAATAAATCACCATTGCAAATAATAGAACGCCAAAAACGATATTTGATGAAAAGTTTTGAATTTCATTCCAATCCATGAAATTTCTCCAATAAAGATTTTCTATATAAATTATCTTATAATATACTATTGTACTAAAAAATCATTTGATTATGATTATATATATTAACTTTTCTTGATCAAATAAATCTTAAATAATTATTAAAATGATGCTTTTAGAAAAGAATATGAATTTAAATTGACATTCTTTTCTATCTCCAAGTATTATAATTTTAATTTAAATAAAAGCATAATATTATGTCAGTACTAAGAAAATATGAAATAATGATTCTTTTAACCGAAGAATTTAATGATAGTGAATTAAAAACTTGGGTATTTAACTATGCAAAAAATTTAAGAAAATTTAATGTTTGTGATATCTCAGTTATTTCTCGTGGAAAACATAATTTAGCCTACTCAATTAATACTCGAGTTAAAGGGAATTATATTCAATTAAATTTTTCTAGCATGCCTAAATACATTAATAACTTCTCTAATATTTTAAAAATGGATTCCCATGTTTTAAGATTTTTAGTTTTTAATAAACAATAATAGAAAAGCATTATTTATATTTTTAAATGTTTATTAAAAATTAAGAGTAATATTTTCCTTATAGCTAGTCAACTAGCTATAAGGAAAATATAAAATCTTTGTAATTTTGAAGAAGTTATGGTAATATGTAAGTAAATATCATATCCTCAGTAGCTCAGTGGTAGAGCAATCGGCTGTTAACCGATTGGTCGTAGGTTCAAGTCCTACCTGGGGAGTATTTATAAATTAAAGATTATATGAAAAAAAATTTTGATAAACTAAAAATTGGAGACAAATTTTTTAGTTCACGGTTAATGTTAGGGACTGGGAAATATAAAACAACAAAAGATGCAGTTGACAGTATTGAAAGTAGTGAATGTGACATTGTTACTGTTGCAATCAGACGTCTTCCAACTAATTTTAAAAATGATACTACAAGCTTTTTAAATAACTTAGATTGGAAAAACTTATGGTTATTACCAAATACAGCGGGATCACAAACAGCGGAAGAAGCAATAAGAATGGCATTTTTAGGTCATGAACTAGCTTGTCAAATTGGACAAGAGGATAATTTTTTTGTTAAATTAGAAGTGATTTCTGATCCAAAATATTTATTACCGGATCCTATTGGAACATTAAAAGCAGCAGAATTTCTTGTTAAAAAAGGCTTTACGGTTTTACCATACATCAATGCCGATCCAATGTTAGCCTTACATTTAGAAGATTTAGGCTGTGCAACAGTAATGCCACTAGGCTCACCTATTGGATCTGGTCAAGGGTTAAACAATTTAGCTAATATTAAAATTATTATTGAAAATGCTAGTGTTCCTGTGATTGTCGATGCTGGAATTGGTGCACCAAGTGAAGCAACAGCGGCAATGGAACTTGGCGCGGATGGTGTTTTATTGAATACCGCGGTTGCACAATCAAAGAATCCTGCACAAATGGCTTATGCAATGAATTTAGGAGTTAAATCTGGACGATTAGCTTATTTGGCTGGCCGAATGGAAAAAAAACATTACGCTAATGCTAGCTCACCTTTAAATCAAATTAGTAAACTTTCTTAAAATTGAGAGATTCTTTAAAAAAAGAATCTCTTAATTTTTTTTAATTATTTTTTTTTCTAAAGAATCGTGAAGCTCTTCCGGCAATACTTGATTTTGATGAATCTTGATTTACCATTTTCGAATTCGAATCTGAATCTTGGTCTATCAGACTTGAATCATCATTTGTTGAAGATTCATTTAAAACAGCGACTGGTTGATTTTCATTACCTGTTGAATCTTGTAATAAATTTGGATCTACATCACTAAAATCAACTTCAACTTCAAGTTCATTTGTATAAGTTAGTAATGTTCCTTCAACTTTTTTTCGAGTCACGATAATTTTAGTATTTGGATATAATGTTTTTGATAGACATTGTTCTGCAAGTGTATCTTCTAAATACTTCATAATTGCACGACGTAAAGGACGAGCACCATAAAGTGGATCATAACCTTCGTCTGTTAAAAACGCTTGAACTGCCAAGTCTACAATTAAATTAATTCCTTTTTCTTTTAATCGTTTTTGAACTTGTTTAACCATTAATTCACAAATTTCCCAAATATCAATTCGTGTTAAATGGTTGAAAACAATAATTTCATCAATACGATTTAAAAATTCTGGGCGGAAGAAATTTTTAAGTTCATCATTTACTAATTTTGTTACGCGTTCAAAAACTTCAGGATCCTTAATTGGTTCAGGAACGGGTTCCCATCCAAGAACAGCATCTGGGGTAATTTTAAAACCTCGTTCACCTTGTTCTGATTTAGATTTAATACCACTCTCACGTTCAATAATTTTTGACCCTAAGTTAGTAGTCATAATAATTAATGTATTTGTAAAATCAATTACACGACCCTTAGAATCTGTCAATCGACCATCATCTAAAATTTGTAATAACAAATTAAATACATCAGGATGACCTTTTTCAACCTCATCTAATAAGACAACTGAATATGGTTTTGATCGAACAGCTTCAGTTAATTGACCACCTTCATTGTAACCAACGTAACCTGGTGGTGAACCAATTAATTTTGCTACAGTATGTTTTTCCATGTACTCAGACATATCTAACCGAATCATACTATCTTCACTACTAAACATATACTCAGATAGTGCTTTTGTTAATTCAGTTTTTCCGACACCAGTTGGACCTGCAAAAACGAAACTAGCAATAGGACGATTTGGATTTCGTAACCCTACTCGTGCACGGCGAATTGCTTTTGAAACAGCAACAACAGCATGTTTTTGTCCAATAATTCGTTCATGAATTGTATCTTCCATTTTCAATAATCGTTCTGATTCTGAACCAGTAATTTTCGTAACTGGAATTCCTGTCCAATTTGAAATTACATCCGATACATCAGTTTCGGTAACCATATCAACATCGCGTCGACTAAATCCGCGTGCTTCATTAGTTAAAGCTGATTGTTTCATAATACGAATATGAGTTCGTACTTCCATTTCATGGTCTAATAATTGCTTAGCTGCTTCAAAATCATGTTCTTTAATGCATTCTTCTTTATCTTTAATAGTTTCTTGTAATTCATGCATTAAACTTCTTAAACCTAACGGTAAACGCCGATTTTCTAAGCGTACACGTGCTCCTGCTTCATCTAAGACATCGATTGCTTTATCTGGTAAATAACGATCTGCCACATACTTATCAGAAAGAATTGCTGCTTGTTCTAAAGCTTTATCATGATAACTTAAAGTATGGTGTTGTTCAAATTTTGATCTTAATCCGCGTAAAATTTCAATCGTAGTTCCAACACTTGGTTCTTCTACATGAACAGGCTGAAAACGTCTTTCTAAAGCCGGATCTCGTTCAATATATTTACGATATTCATCGTTTGTTGTCGCTCCAATACAACGGAATTTTCCACGTGCTAAAGCAGGTTTTAAAATATTAGCAGCATCCACAGCTCCTTCTGCTGCTCCCGCTCCAACCAAAGTATGAATTTCGTCAATAACAATAATAACAGCCGAATCATTTTGAGCTTCTTCAACAATTCGTTTTAACCGTTCTTCAAATTCACCACGATACTTAGTACCAGCTAAAATTGAACCAAGATCTAACGCCATGATTAGACTGCCATCTAAGAAATCTGGAACTTTTTCAGTTAAAATTAATTGAGCCAATCCTTCTGCAACAGCTGTTTTCCCAACACCAGGTTCACCAATAAGAACAGGGTTATTTTTTGTTCTTCGAGCTAAAACAGCAATAACGTCATCAATTTCTTTTTCCCGACCAATAACAGGATCTAAATTTCCGTCGATCGCCTCTTTTGTAATATTTTCAGCATATTCATCTAATGTGGGCGTTGGACTACCTTTCTTTTCACGTTCTAATAAGAACTTTTCAGCTTGTGTTAAAGGACGTAAAATTTCCTCTTGAGTTTCTTCAATATAAGTTAAAATTAAATTCCTTAATTTTTGTATATCTACATCTAATTTATCTAATGTTCTCATTGCAACTCCATCCGACTCTGCAATAAGAGCTAACAAGATATGCTCTGTTCCGACAAAATTTTGTCCTAAATCTTTGCCTTCATGGACTGCCATTTCTAAAACTCTTTTAGCTCTTGGCGTGAATGGAATTTCCGATGCAACAAACCCAGTACCTCGACCGATATACAACTCAATTTCTTTGCGCGCTTTTTTTAATGTAACTTTAAGTTTTTTCAGTGCTCGTGCGCCAATCCCATGTCTTTGACCTATGACACCAAGTAAAAGTTGCTCAGTACCAACAAAATTGTGACCCATTCGACGAGCTTCTTCTTGAGACAACATAATAACTTTTATTGCCCCTTCAGTAAATTTTTCAAACATAGTAATAAATAATTAGGATAACTTCTTAAATTCTATTCACTTTATATACAATTATACACAAAGTTTAAATATTTTTTTGATAGACAAAAATATACTTGATTAATCTTATAAGACATTCTATTCATCGGAATCCTTTTTAAAGAATTGATTATAACTGATACTGATTAATATTTAAATTGTTATTTGCAATCTGAAATTATGGTGTCTTATTTTTTACAGCCCAGGCTTAGTATTGATTTTAAGCAACACCATCTAAAAGTATTAAACCTTAAGGTAATAGGTATTGTCTATTTGTAGGTTGTACTTAAACCTTAGTGGTCAGAGTAAAAGTTCTCCGGGTTACTTCAGCCATTTTAATTCACTATCGATGATTCTTAAAGAATCCGCCAATATCTGATTGGCACTCATCAAAATATCTATAATAATTCCCATAAAGTCTTCCTTAAAAACTATAATTATAATCCCACATCACATACAGTAATCTTTCGTTATACTAGTCTCAGTAGATAAAAAGTAAAATAATTAATAAAAGTTTGATTGGGAACGGAGGGACTTGAACCCTCACGCCTATCACTAGGCAACGGATTTTAAGTCCGTCGTGTCTACCAATTCCACCACACTCCCTATAGTTAGGTAAGATTCTAAGAGGTCTTGTCTTTATTCCTCGATAGAAAATTTGATTTGTATCTAAAAATTAAAACCAGTATAATAAAACAACTTTTTATTAATGTCAGTTCTTATTTATTATTAGATGTAATGTACATATTTTGATTCTAAAAACCTACACTTGACAACAGCAGCATTATAAACATACATTAGTCATAATTCAATTTAAAAACAAGGTTATAGTTTAAATTATCCAAGGCGGCACCCAGATTCGAACTGGGGATAGAGGATTTGCAATCCACTGCCTTACCACTTGGCCATACCGCCAACTATTCCAACCTATCCCTATTATAGTACATTAAGTTCAAATCTAATTAAAATTATTTAGAAATCCTCAAGGATGACAAATTGTAGTTTAAAAAAGTTAATTCCTTACCATCCATAGAAAACGTTATCACGTAAAAAGATTTAATCTAGATAAAACAAAAACATTTATTTCGTTTTTTTATGAACGCCATCGAGAAAGACAAAGACAATGAAGGAATTCTAGCTTCACAAAAAGAAGGCAGACAAAATTCTTGGATTGCAAAAGTTTGGATTGCAGAAGAGTTACTTTATTACAATCATCCTTTTCTTTTCCCAGATTTCTTACAACGAAAACCAACAAAGCATGAATTTGAAGTTCAATTCAAAGTTATTCAAGTTTTTAGTTCTGTTGATCTTGAAAAGACTTTTTATATCAAAGAGTTTTTTCAAAATTACCCATCAACATTAACTAATCAACAGATAGCAAAAATAAAGAAATATTTTATTCAATTGATTCAAATATTTCAAGAACACAAATTGGTTGATTCTAATTACAAAATTATTTCTAATGGTAAGCTTTATGATAAAGATGAATTAACTTCTAATAATATTTCTGAAGGTTTTGTAGTTTACGAAAAAAATTTCTGGTTAGTTTCATCTATGGGGTATGACTACATACAAATTAGTTTTTTAAAAATGGCTAAAGTACCTTTTTAGCTTTTAAATCAAGGAATCTGATCTATTTTAGTTATTAAAAAAGTAGTTTAATTAATTGTTCCGATTATTCAATTGATTAACAAGCCAATTCAATACTGGGTTTGTAGGATTGCTGCTATTTTTTAATTTAGGATCAACATTAAGCTTATAAACCTCTGGAATATTTGTTGGTAAACTACTTCCAACAAACAAAGATTCAGCGAAACCGAATATTATATTAGAAATTTATTCCAAACAACTTACCGAAAGAGCTACCCCCAAATTTTGCTCCACTTACAACGAACTTTACTCGTAGCATAGTATTCGATATATAATTTTCTAATGTTGAAAAGAAAAGGCTACCAGCCCAACTCAGAGCTATTACACCACCCATAGAGAGTTTAGCAGCTCCAACCGGCACCGGAGCGTTAGCTGCACCGTTAATAGTATTTATATTAAGCACATTATACAAATTAATACCATTAAAGCCATATTGCTTAAAATAGTAGTATTTTTTCCTGATTCCAGATTGCGCCCATAAGATATCAACGTTACCCTTATCGGCAAAATTTATAACCGTCCCAATACGATTAAAACTGGTTGATAAGCTGTACCCTTAAAAAATCCTATCATTTTGCGCATTCCTTCGTCATTTATTAAAACAGTTGTTTTATCAGGCGACGTGTAAGTTTGGAATCCATAAGTCCCTAATTCTGTATTTAAACAATGGCTAATCATTTATGCCTTAGTACAATAAAGAGTCAGATCTAGAATAGGTGCAAAAACACTTTCAAGTTGAGATTTCGAGCACTGATCCACCACATCCGAGATAACTTTTATTTCAGTCATATTATTAAATAATATTAAACAGTATTATGATAACTTAGTAATTAAGAATTTGTCAAATTCTTAATTACTAAGTTAATTGCAACCAACCTTGCTGCCATTGCAACCTTTGAACATTAATGTAGTAGTATCCTAAGTAATTTCTTACTTAGGATAAACAAATACGATAAAAGATTCCTGGAGCTAAATCTATTTCAGCTAATAAATCAAAAATCGGTACTTCTGGATCATAATAAATCTCTAAGATTCGCTTATGAATTCGAATTTCAAAATGTTCTCGTGAATCTTTATCAACATGGGGTGATCTTAATACACAATAAATTCGTTTTGAAGTTGGTAATGTAACCATTCCAATAGAATTTAAAGATGCATTACTTAAAATACCAACTATTTTTTGACATGAAGAAACTAAAAGTTCATGATTAAAAGACTCTAATCTTACACGAATTTTCGCATTCGTTTTCATTTCCATAAAAATTTTTAATTATTTAACAATTTTAGAAACTACACCTGCTCCAATTGTACGACCACCTTCACGAATTGCGAATCGCATACCTTCTTCGATCGCAACAGGGTAAATTAATTCAGCAGTCATTTTAATACGGTCTCCGGGCATTACCATTTCAACAATTGATCCATCATCTGCTGTAAATTGAGTAATTGCACCTGTTACATCAGTTGTTCGAACAAAGAATTGAGGGCGATAACCTGTAAAGAATGGTGTATGACGACCACCTTCATTTTTTGTTAAAACATATACTTCTGATTCGAAGTTTGTATGTGGAGTAATTGTACCAGGTTTTGCTAATACCATTCCACGGTCAATATCTTCACGTGTAACACCACGTAGTAAAATTCCAACATTATCACCGGCAAAACCTTCGTCTAATGTTTTCTGGAACATTTCAATTCCAGTAATTGTTGTTGATTGAGTGTCACTAACACCAACAATTTCTACGTTATCACCTACTTTTATAATACCACGTTCAATACGACCTGTAGCAACAGTACCACGACCTGTAATCGAGAAAACGTCCTCAATTGCCATTAAGAATGTTTTTTCAATATCACGCTCTGGTGTAGGAATATATTCATCAACAGCATCCATTAATGCAAAGATTTTATCAACCCATGGGTTCTCACCACGTTTAATATCTGGATTTGATGAAATTGCTTCAATTGCTTGTAATGCAGACCCTGGACAAATTGGAATATCGTCACCTGGGAAATCGTAAGCAGATAATAATTCGCGAACTTCTAATTCTACTAATTCTAATAATTCATCATCATCTACTTGATCTTGTTTGTTTAAGAACACAACAATATCTGGAACACCTACTTGTTTTGAGAGTAGGATATGTTCACGAGTTTGTGGCATTGGACCGTCAGCAGCTGAAACTACTAAAATAGCACCATCCATTTGTGCAGCACCAGTAATCATATTTTTTACATAGTCTGCGTGACCTGGACAATCTACATGTGCATAATGACGGGTTGCGGTTTCATATTCAACGTGTGCAGTATTAATTGTAATACCACGTGCACGTTCTTCTGGTGCACCATCAATATCTGAATAGGCTTTAAATACTGAACCCCCTTCTAATGATAATGCAGCAGTAATTGCTGCAGTTAAAGTTGTTTTACCGTGATCTACGTGACCAATAGTACCAATATTAACGTGTGGTTTTGTACGTTCAAATTTTTCACGTGCCATTATAAAATTCCCTTAAGTTTTTTAAAAATTCTAATTGAGTTTTAAGCTTTTAGCGAGATAGCCTATAGATTTACTTTGGAATTAATATCTAAAATGTGCAAAAGCTTTATTTGCTTCAGCCATTTTATGAGTTTCTTCCTTTTTTTTAATAGTATTACCAATTTCGTTAGCTGTGTCAATAATTTCATTAGCTAATTTAATTGACATACTTCTTCCAACTCGTTGATCTGCGTATCGAATAATCCATCTTAGTGATAAATTTGTTGCTCTAAAACCACTGACTTCAATAGGGACTTGATACGTCGAACCACCAATTCTTCTAGCTTTAACTTCAACAATAGGACTGGCTTTTCGAATTGCTTTTTCAAATACTTCTAATGGATCTTCATTTGTTTTCTTTTTTATAATCTCAAATGCTTCATACACAATATTTTTTGCAATCGTTTTTTTCCCAGATTTTAAGATTCGTGAAATAAGTAAACTAACTAAATAACTATTATAAATAGAATCAGTTTGTGGAAAACGTTTTTTTGAAATATTTCTACGCGACATAATATATTTGATAAATATTTCTTACCTAATTAAATCAAATAAAAGCTATTCAAAAATAGCTTTTATTTTCTAAGTATAACTTGTTAATTTTTATTTTCTAAGATTTTGGTTTTTTAACCCCATATTTTGAACGACCTTGAGTTCTATCCTTAACACCGCCGGTATCTAATGCACCTCGAATGATATGATATCTAACCCCAGGTAAATCTTTAACTCGACCTCCACGAATTAATACAACAGAATGCTCTTGTAAATTATGCCCAATACCTGGAATATAAGCAGTTACTTCAAAACCTGATGTTAATCGGACTCTGGCAACTTTTCGAATCGCTGAATTCGGTTTTTTAGGTGTAGTTGTATAAACCCTTGTGCAAACTCCACGTCGTTGAGGACAATTAACAAGTGCTGGTGACTTGGTTTTCTTTTTAATTTGTACACGTCTTGAACGAACTAATTGCTGTATAGTTGGCATAAAATTTTAAAATTATCTTTAAATAAATTTTACAAATTATTGAGCAGTTGAATTTAAACCATATTTTTTCATAAATCGTTCAACTCGACCTTCACTATCAATCATAACTTGTGATTTTGTATAAAACGGATGGTTTGCTAGCCATATGTCAATTTGAAGTTCACGTTTTGTTGAACTAATTAAACAAAGTGGTTTTCCATCACATAAAATTGGCGTATCTTTAAACCATGTAGGATGTATATCAGATTTTGGCATATTTTTATAAAGTTTAACGTTTTGAGTATTGTGGAGCTTTTCTTGCTTTTCTTAAACCATATTTTTTACGTTCTTTAATTCTTGAGTCACGTGTTAAAAAACCAAATGGTTTTAGAATTGCTCGATTTTGACTATCCATTTTACATAATTGTCTTGCAATCCCTAATTGAATAGCTTGAGCTTGGCCTGTAAGCCCACCTCCTTTTACTAATGTTACAATATCAAATTGTTTTTCTAAATTTAACTCTTTTAGAGGTGCCCAAACTGCTTTTAAATAGCTATCATTGTATTGTAAGTATTTATTCCCTGAAACTTTATTAATAATTAAGTTTCCTTCACCAGGAATAAGAAAAACTCGCGCAACGGCTTGTTTTCGTTTTCCAAGACCAATACTATCTTTTTGAAAAATTAATTCTGCCATAGTTATATTTATTATTGCTTTCCTAAATTATTATTTAGTATCTAATTGAAGACTTGAATATAAATTAGTAACATCAATTTCGATTGGGTTTTGTGCCTGATGAAGATGATTCTGATCATTATAGATCTTTAATCGTCTCATTAATCTCTTTGTTTCTGTTTGTGATAACATTCTTTTAACGGCTCTTTCAATTGTGAATTTTGGAAGGCAGTCAGAGACATTTTTTATTTTTAAGGAGCGACCTGGTCGTCCTGGATTATAAACAAGATAATGTTTACTGTTTTCGTTTATAACAATTGAATCTGCATTCACTAGAATTATATAGTCTCCTGTATCTACAGATGGATGATACTGCGGTTTTATTTTACCTTTTAGCAAACTAGTAATAATTGTTGCAAGTCTACCTAGTGTTTGTCCTTTACAATCAATAAGATACCAATTCCGATTCTTATAATCTTTAGTTGGTAAGAATGTTTTGTTTAATGAATTCATAATTTTTTTTTAAAAATAAATAAATAAGAATATTAATTATTTTAAAATAATACCTAATTTATTTTTTAATGTTGAAAAAACTTCATCTGCTGATTTTCGCCCAAAATTTTTAAGTTCTTGTAATTTTTCAGGAGAGTATTGTAATAAATCACCAACAGTGTTTATATGAGCTTTTTTTAGACAATTATATGCTCGAACAGATAATTGTAACTCTTCAATTGCAATATTGGTGTAAGGCTCAATACTTATTGAACGAGTCTTTGGTTCTAGTTTATTGTTTTCATTTGTATCTTTATTCTCAAGTAATAAAGTAAATAAATCAATAGTAATTTGTGCTGCAGATGTAAGAGCTTCAGTTGGAGAAATACTACCATTTGTCCAAATATCCAGAAATACTCGTTCAGTTATATTATTAGCATTATCATAAATATTTTCTATTTTAAAATCGACTTTTTGAACGGGCATAAAAATTGTATCAAGCTGCAAATAATTCTCATTTTCTTCCAGAAAAGTTTGAGACGCTAATTTATAGCCAGTTCCATATTCAAATTTAAATTCAATTTCAAGAATATTTGACGTAGAAATTGTCATAATATAATGATTTGGATTTACAATTTCTAAATTAGAAGGTAACTGAATCAAATCGGCCGTAACGACCGCTGGTCCTTGAATTTTTAAACGACCAAATTGTGAAGTTTGCGTTTTACTTTTAAAAACGATTCCTTTTAAATTTAATAATATTTCAAGTATATCTTCTCGAACACCTGGAATAGTCGAAAACTCATGACTTACTCCCGCAATTCGGACTGCTGAAATAGCAACTCCACCTAAATCATTTAAAAGTACCCGACGCAATTGATTACCAATTGTTATTCCTTGTCCCGGTCTTAAAGAATTTATCAGAAATTGCCCATGACAAGAACCTGATTCAATCTTGTCTGATTTAAGACATTTAATAGAAATGTTATTCATAGTTTAATTTAGTAGAAATACAAATTCTAAACCCGACGTCGCTTTGGAGGTCGGCATCCATTATGTGGAACAGATGTTATATCCTGAATTGCCGTTATTTCGAACCCTGCACCTTCAATTGCTCGAATTGCTGTTTCACGACCTGATCCTTGTCCTTTTACTAAAATTTCAACATTTTTCATGCCAGTACTTAATGCTTCTAATGCGGCTTTTTCAGCGGCTGTTTGAGCAGCGAATGGTGTACTTTTCCGAGCACCTTTAAAGCCAGAACTGCCTGCGGATGCCCATGAAACTGTATCACCAGTTAAATTAGTAATTGTTACAATTGTATTGTTAAATGTTGATTGAATATGAACAACACCACTTGTAAAACTATTTTTATCTTTTTTAGTCGTTGATTTTCTAGTTGTTTTTGCCATATAAAAAATTTCAAATAAATCAAATACTATTACAAATAAAGTTATTTTTTCTTACCTGTAACAGTTTTTTTTGCTCCACGTCGATTGCGAGCATTTGTTCGAGTTCGTTGACCGCGAACAGGTAAACTATTTCTATGTCGTTTTCCTCGGTGACAATTTATTTCATTTAATCGTTTGATATTTAAACCATTAAATCTTCTTAAATCCCCTTCTAATTTTAAATCCATCTCTTCTAACGTTTGACGTAATGCTACTGCTTGTTCTGTAGTTAAATCATAAACTCTTGTATCCGAATTAATATCTGCAGTTTCAATTATTTTTTTTGCAGATGTCAGACCAATTCCATGAATATAAGTAAGAGCATATGCAATTTTTTTGTTTCTTGGTAAATCAACACCAACTAATCTTACCATTTCTAAACTCCTTTAAAATATTATCCTTGACGTTGTTTATGTTTTGGATTTGGACAAATTACCATAATTCTACCATGCCGTTTAATTACTCGACATTTATCACACATTTTTTTTACTGAAGGACGAACTTTCATTTTTAAATTCTTAAATAATAATTTTTATTTTATTGATACATGTTGTTATAAACGTTTGAATAATAAATATTATTAATTTCACGGATTAAATCTAAAACTACACCCGCTAAAATTAATAACGAAGTTGTACTTAAACCGTTAAGACCTGTAATATTTAGCGTTGACTCAATAAAATTGGGGACAACGGTTAAAGTAGCAAGCATTGTTGCACCTATTAATGTTATTCGTTTTATAACTTGTTTTAAATAAAAGGTAGTTTGTAATCCAGGTCTTATACCTGGTATTGTAACTGCCATTTTTTGAAGTTGATCAGAAATATCTTTTGGATTTAAAACAATCGATGAATAAAAAGAACTAAA
>Ga0307489_10001985_pt1 | contig 13635 bp, 20 predicted proteins | sample SB12metaG_FD_202247 | JGI IMG/M metagenome (GOLD analysis project Ga0307489, IMG submission 202247) | Sea-ice brine microbial communities from Beaufort Sea near Barrow, Alaska, United States - SB 1.2 | ecosystem: Environmental > Aquatic > Marine > Coastal | place: USA: Alaska | collected... | reverse complement strand
AGTGTACCGGTGCACCTCACACGCGGCCCTCACCCGCCGCCTCCGCCCAGGCCGCTACTGCAGAGTCCGACACCTGCACTCCGTCCACCGCCTCCTCCACCAACTCTTCCACCCCCCCCCCAGCCCGCCTCGGACTGTTCGTGTCCCCAATATAAATGTGAACGATGCCGACACTGTTTCTTTCCCCTGTGGGTGGGCACACCCGCGGCACCCGCCACTCCCGCCGCGTCGCCGGCGGTTCCGACAGGAGCCCCCGAAAAGTGGATGAAGCGCGTAGTGTACTGTGTCAGTCGGGTGGTGTGGCTGGCGACAATGGCCCACAGGACGCCAGGCTTGCCAAATGCTTCGTACGTCGTAGGAATGCTCCTTTCCGCAAGAGGCACCCTCGCCCTCCGGCAACTTCCCTCCGCTCCGGCCCTCCCCCCTCCGACGCGACGTCCGACCTCCCATCCGTTGACCAGGTCGGAAGGACGTTTTTGCCGGCCGGCAGTCTTTAGTGCCCCTTCCGCCCCCGCTTTGGGCCATTCGCGAGGACGCAGCGCGGGTGTCGTGTTCTTCGGGCGCGGTCGGGAGCTCGAGCAACATGGGCGGTATGGGCAAGAGCGATGACTACGACAAGACCGCGGCGTGGTGAGTGCCCACGCGGCCGCGCAACTCCCCGCGGCGGTTACTTCGGTGGAATCCAATGGGGGACCGAACGAGGAAGATGGGGGGAACTGAAAGCCGTGCCGAAGTTGGCCGCCGCTCGCCTGCTGAGAGTGCACACGAGGCACCATACGGCGTGCCGCGGCCATGCAGCGCCAGAGAACTTTGGTTCCCGTCGCGGCACTCAAGCTTCGCGTATCGCGTTTGCTCGCGCCGATAACCTGCAGTTTACTTTTCGTTATTGGAATCTGCAAAACGGGGCGGGGAGCGAGAGGGCGGGGGCGGGGAGTGCTGTAGCAATCGCGCCTTGGGTCTGTGGGTCTGTGTACTGGCGGGCGACCGACGCGGCCTTTGATATTCCCGCCATCAGCGCGAGACGCTAGATGGGCGCGCGCTCCGGCGCGTGTGTGCACGCGACATTCGCAGCCGGCCGGATGATGCCAATTTTGCACTTTTGCGGTGTTGGAGCTTTGACGTTCCCAAAGCAAGCGCGCGCGCACTCGAGCTTACAACTGACAGCACCCGCCCCGCCTCCCTCCCCCCCCATCGTTGTCGCGTCGTGCAGCCCGCTGGGCACGGCGACGCAGATGATCAAGCAGGCAGGGGCTTACACTCGTCCACTTCTCAGCTCAACCTGAGCCGCTTCTGACACAAAATACACCCTAAACACCCCCTGATACACCTTAATACCCCCCGATACCCCCTACACACCCCCTACACACCCCCTAAACAACCCCTAAATGCACCCCTATCCCACAGAATGCGCTTAAGTTGAGCCGAATAGTGGGCGGGTGTAAGCCCCTGCAAGCAGGGCGGCGAGCTGGTCGCGGTGCCGCACTTCGTCAAGCCCACGGGGTTCAAGGCGGGGCCTCCCACCAGGGGCTTACACTCGTCCACTTTTTGGCTCAACTTGAGCGCTTTGTATGGGATTGGGGGTGCGCGTAGGGGCTGCGTAGCCCTTGTTATGGGGGTGCTAGGGGGTGTTTACGGTGTGTAGGGTGTTTTCTTGTGAAAGAGACGGCTCAAGTTGAGCTCAGAAAAGGACGAGTGTAAGCCCCTGCCTTCTACTCCTTCCCTTTTCAGCTCAACTGACACGGCCGGCAGCTGGCACCACTCCGTGAAACCACTGACACTTATCCCTCGAAGGTGCTTAAGTTGAGCTCAGAGGGGAGCGGTTGCGAGGCCCTGCCTCGAGGCGGCCAACGCGTATGGCAACAAGGCGATCTTCCTGGGCGAGACGTGAGCACCCCGAACCCCTCACACACACCCCACCTGGGGGCTTACACTCGTCCACTCTTCAGCTCAACTTAAGCGCCTTCTGTGTGTCAGGGGGTGCAGTTAGGGGTTGTTTCGGGGGTGTTAAGAGGGTGGTAGGGGATATTTGGGGTGCTTAGGGTGTGCTTTTGTGTCAGAAATGGCTCAAGTTGAGCTGAAAAGTGAACGAGTGTAAGCCCCTGCCACCCACCCAGCACAACGTCCACAAGTTTGATGCGTTTGACCCACATAGCCGTGCTGGGTGCCCGGGGCGGGGCGGCGTGCCCGGACCACGACCACCGCGCGGCCAGTCACGCGAATTATTGACCTCACCCTCCTCCCCGTGGGTGGCTTACCGTGCCACCGCATGGCAATTCGCGCGAATGTTTGACTCACACCCACGCACTCGTAGCCAACTAATGCGTGGTGCCTCCTCCCCCCCGGGGGGTCGCCAGCATTCGTTGAAGGTGCTTGACACCAGTTGACAGCCAACGATGGTCGCATCTCTGCCCGGTAGTGCTTTGCCGATGTCGTTTGATGAAGCGCCGCCAGCGAACCTGACGCACCCACCCCACGCAACGGATGCCGGCGCGGGCGCACCCACCCGACGCCAGCACACCCACCCAACGGGTGCTCATTATACTTGTCGCCCGTAAACTAGCCTAATAAGCACTAGACCGTAAACTAGCTTAAAGCCCCCCTACGGTACCAACCCACTGTAGTCCCCAAACCAACCCACTGACCCACTGACTACTAGCCCCTGAACAAGCTTAAATTAGCCCAGTTTAGCCCCCCCCCGTCGCAAGCACTAAATTAGTCCGACAAGCATAGTGCTGAGGCACCCACCCATCCCCTGCTGACACCCCCCGCCCCGCCGCCTGCTGCAGCACCAACGGGTTCTACCAGAAGAAGGTCAGGAAGGTAGGGTCTGAAAAACTCTTTCCCTTTCCTAGCCCAACGTAAGCATCTTCGACGCATTCCTAAGTAGTGAAACTTGAATGCTTTCAGGGACACTCGTGGCGAGCCAGGGAAAAGGAGGCAGTGAGTGTGTACAGGTACACCAGTACACTACGAGCAAACACTCAGGCTGAGGTGAAGCGGGGGCTAGTGCCTGGTCTGTCAGTAAGTAAGTTCAAGTAAGTGACCTCTTTGGTAAATTACCAATATACTTATTTGACTTTTGGCCAATGGCCAAACGGGCCAAATACTGTATACAGTATGACAAAGTGCGGGAAAGCGCTTAGACACTTACTGAGACTTAGTGCTAAGTTGTCCAGCTCGACCAATCAGAACGCTTCATATGGACGACTTAGTGCTACTTGTTGCTAAGTGTCTAAGTGGTTTTATGCACTTTGTCCTACTTACTCACAGAGCAGGCACTATGACAAAGTGCGTGAAACCACTTAGACACTTAGTGAGACTTAGTGCTACTTAGTGCTACTTAGTGCCCGCTCGACCAATCAGAACGCTCCATTTGGACGACTTAGTACTACTTGTTGCTAAGTGTTTAAGTGGTTTGACGCACTTTGTCATACTGGGTATGGCCCTGAGTGTGGGTGGGCGAGGACGAGGCGTCATCGAAGAAGAAGCTGATGCCTTACTACCCCAACGCCAGCCGCAACCGCCCCAAGGTAGGGCGGTGCAAGTTGACACTATCAAAACCCGTGTTGAAACTTGATAGCGCCTGAGGTTTCAGCGCTTGAAACTATAATTTCATGAACTGCTTTCACTTGATGCTTTCAAATGCAACTTGCGCCGGTACACCATGGAGACCATGGAGAACTACGTGGGTCAGCGCTTCGGTCTCAAGGCGGGGCCGGGCTATCTATGAAAGCGCCTGACTCAGTAAGTTGGAGTGTACGCGCTACTTATCGTCTTGAAATGTTCACGTTTTTTCGATTTGGTTTCCAGGTCTTTTATTGTCTGGACCCTGGGGCGGTGCGGGGGCCCATAGCCCATATAGCCCACGTTGTCCCCGACCCTCGTTACTCTCTCTCTCTCTCTCTCATTTGCTTCTCGCTCTCACTCTCTCACTCCGTCTCTCCCTCTCTGGCACTCACCTCACCGTACCAACGGGCACCCGACCACACATGTCACCGTGCACCCGCGACCCCGCGACCCCGGGACCCCGCGACCCAGCGACCCCGCAACCCCGCGACCCACCCACTGTGCACCCTAAACCCTAAACCCTAAACCCTAAACCTTAAACCCTAAACCCTAAACCCTAAACCCTAAACCCTAAACCCTAAACACTGAACCCTAAACTCTAAACCCTAAACGACCCTAGCCTACGGTGACGCGGGACTCGGCGGAGGCGTACCGCGGGTCCAGCCAGGTGCACCTGTCGGACGGACACCCCGACTCCTCCCGACCGTGGAAGACCACCAACCAGGCAGGGGCTTACACTCGTCCACTTTTCAGCTCAACCTAAGCCGTTTTGGTCACACATCCCCATGTCCCCCTGTCTAATAGACTGGGGGGAAATGATGCACCCAACGTATCCCACACAATGTGCTTACGTTGAGCCGAAAAGTGGACGAGTGTAGGCCCTGCAACCAGGTCTACTCCGAGTGCGCGGCCGCCACCATCAAGACGGGCCTGGCCAACCAGGTAGGGCGGTGCAGGTTCACCCTATGAACCCCATGTTGAAAGCGCCTGAAATTAAGCGCTTGAAACTTAAAAGAGATGAAGTGGTTTCAAGTTTTGCTTTCAAATTCAACCTGCGCCGGTACAACCAGGGCATCTCCAGCGACGTGGCCAAGATCATGCACACCAAGCAGCGCAGGTGAACGAGTGCCGATGCCGGTACACTAGCATTAACGCGGCGGCGGCGGCGGGCGGTCACACACGGCACGGTGCGCTTGTGCGTGTTGGCCTCATTTAACTTAACTTCATTTAAAACTTCGAAACGATCCGCTAAAATATAGATCAATGAGCCTTGTATGGCTTATATAGCACTCAACATGTAATCAAAAGACTAGTAAAAAGAATCCAAAGAAACCGTGGCTCCGCTCAGCTCGCGTCTTTCTTCTTTTTGCGCGCGCTCCCGCTTCTACCGCCGCTGCCGCTCGCCTCCGCCGTCACCGCCGCCGCCGCCGCCTCCGCCGCCGCAGCCTCCTCGTTCTCCCTCGTGCGCTTCTTGCACCAGTCCTTGTTGTAGCGGCGCAAGTTGAATTTGAAAGCAGAAGTTGAAAGGAGTACATCACAGTTTGCTTTCCAGCGCTTAGTTCCAGGCGGTCTCAACTTGGGTTTGATAGGGTCAACCTGCACCGCCCTGCCTTGTGCGCATTCCAGTCCGCCGCCCAGTCCCAGGGTCAGGAACAATCACGCTGGTCACGTCAAATGATGTCATTGAATACAACAGACGAGGGTACAGAACCCGGTGGATGACTGGGCGAGCACCGGTACACAATGACTATGCATTCCTGGCGAGCACCGGTATGCTACGACTATGTATGACTCAGTGCGCCAAACCACTCAGACATTTAGTCTGACTTAGTGCTACTTAGTCTGACTTAGTGCCCGCTCGACCAATCAGAACGCTCCATTCGGACGACTTAGTACTACTTGTTGCTAGGTGTCTAAGAGGTTTCACGCACTTTGTCTAAGGCTGGCCTGCCTGGTGCTGGCGACTGCAGTACTTGACGGCGTTGCAGCGGCTGCACGCCTTCATGTAGCGACGCAAAGTTGAATTTGAAAGCAGAAGTTGAAAGCAGAACATCCATAATTTAGTTTCAGGCGCTTAGTTCCAGGCGCTTTCAACATGGGTTTGATAGGGTCAAGCTGCACGGGCCTGCCTTGACCCCCGCGGTGACCCCGCACACGGCGCACTTCTCGAAGTCGCCCACCGCGCGGTCCGGCTTGTTGGCGCCCGACGCCTCCAACCAGGGCCTTACACTCCTCCACTTTTCAGCTCAACGTAAGCGCTTTCTGGGAACAGGGGGTCGTCTACAGGTTGTTTAGGGGGTGTTCGGGGGGTGTTTAGAGGGTGCATAGGGGGTGTTTGGGGGATGATTAGGGGGTGTATGGACGTATTGAGGGGGTTTTAGGGTGTGTTTTGTGTGGGAAACGGCTCAAGTTGAGCTGAGTAGTGGACGAGTGTAAGCACCTGCCTCGAAGCCGGACCCCATCCCCGCGCTGGAGGTGATGAAGCCGCGCTTGGCGTCCGCGCCGCTCATGCGCCCCGCGCGCAGCGCCTCCGCCAGCCGCAGCCGCGCGCCACGGCCCCAACACAGATCATATCGTTTCGATTTTGGACGTGTTACATTAAACTCAGTGTGGGAGGGACTATTGTGGTCCCTCTTATCTCCTCGAAATCGAGGGTCTATTTACTCCAGGATCGCGAACCGGTCGTACTGTCGGCGAGTCGGTCGGTGGGATTCTCGAAATGGACAGTTCTGATTGGTCGCATGGGATTCAATATCATACCTTCTATACCAGACCCGACACTGAGTTTAAGGACGTACTACGTTAGCCACGTCATGCGGTGTGAATCAACACAATAAACGAGGTTCTGAAATATGGTGGATGATGTGGCGAGCAGATGTGCTTGTCCGTATGCTCGCTGCGTCATGGGACGCCACGCAACCTGGGAAACGAGGGCCGGCAAACACTGTGAATGACGCTAAACCCTAAAGCTAAACCCTAAAATCCTAAAATCCTAAAGCCCTAAGACCCTAAACCCCTAAAACCCTGAAAACCTGGCGAGCAGCGGTACGCCATGCGCCGGGCGGCGGGCGGCGGCCCCACCGCGCGTTGCCCAGGTGGAACTCAAAGCTGACCCCGAGCCAGGGGCTTACACTCGTCCACTTTTCAGCTCAACGTGAGCACTTTTTTCCCATGTGGTGGGGTGCTTTGCTGATTTAAGTGACAAAAACGGCTCAGGTTGAGCAAAGTTGTGGACGAGTGTAAGCCCCCGCCCCGAGCCCGTCGCCCTGCAGCATCCAGTTCTTCTGACCCCGGAAGTTCTCGTTCAAATGCCGCCAGATCCCAGGGTCAACTCATTGATGCCCAGGGGTTTCGGATTTGGGTTTAGGCTTTAGGGATAGGTTTAGGGTTCGCCGCGTCATGTGATGCCGTGAAAATCAACAAACGAGAGTCCAAAACAAAATGTATGTCGTGGTGATGCTCGCTACTGCATGGATGCCATTGAACTCACCAAACGAGGGTTTAGAACGATACCGATGACGTGGCGTGGCGATCGTCATGTCTGACGACACGTCATAGGATGTCATTGAACTCAACAAATGATTGTCTAAAACGCACCCGATGAGGTGGCACAGCCGCGTGCCGATGACAATGACGCTGACGATGACGTGAATCTCTAGTCTATACCAGTCAAACCTGAATCCAACAACACGACCACTGAGCTGGCAAGACGTTTCGAGGTGGCAAGCGTGATGTATTCGGCCCTGCCAAAGGGTGCGCTGGTGGTGTTTAGGGTTTAGGGTTTAGGGTTTAGGGTTTAGGGTTTAGGGTTTAGGATTCAACCCTGCCAAAAGGCGCGCTTGGTGGGGTCCACGCTCTTGACGCCGTCCGCGTCCGTTTTACTCAGCCCGTTGGCGTCGCGGTGGTACTCACCCCGCTGGTCCTCCTCCGGGCGGCCCTCGATCAGGGCCTTACACTCATCCCCACTTCCGCTCAACTCGAGCTTACTTTGCCCCCTTCCGCTCAACTTAAGCTTACTTTGTCCCCCATATAATCCAAATCAACCGGTGGATGTGTCCCGAAGGGGCTCAAGTTGAGCTTCAACGTGAGCAATGTGTCCCGAAGGTCCTCAAATTGAGCTCTGAAGTGAGCGAGTGGAAGCACCTGCCCTCGATGTCCGAGTTGTAGTCGTCGTCGTTGCGGTCACCCAGAACGCCGCTGTCCAGGGTGTAGCGCCGCAACGTGAATTTGAAAGCAAAATTTGAAAGCGGGCCATCACATATTAGTTTCAAGCGCTTGGTTCCAGACGCTTTCACCGTGGGTTTGATAGGGTCAACCTGCATTGTCCTACCAGGGGTTGCAGCCCCAGCAGCTCCGCCACCTTGGTGCCGTATCCCGTCACCCCGCCGCTAGCCACGGCCTCACCAAAGTTGCCCGTAACGTCATCGACACGCATTTTGAACCCTCGTGTCTTGAGTGAAATGGGATCTATGACGTGGCGGGCAATATCTACGAGTGCTCTCTTTAATCATGTTCCGAGCCAGGTACGCACCCTAATTGTTCCCGAGGTTCTGGGTTCTGTACGAGACAACTTTCGGCGATTTTCGGCGATTTTGTTCAATTTTGGGGCGATTTTCGCGTGGGTACGCTCCCAAAACACACCTAGTTTCCAAGTTCCTGGGTTGGTACGGAACATTATTCAAAGAGTGCACTCGTACCAGGCCCTGCCGCAGTCGTCGGGCGGGCAGGCGCCGGCGCCGGCCACGACGTGGGCGATGGGGCTGGACAGCGCCGCCGCCTCCGCCGCCGCAGCCTCCGCCCGCTCCTCCTCCGTCTCCTCCAACACCGCTACCTAGGGTAACGCACACACAACGCTCGACACGTCACAGGACTCCATTTGACTCAACAAACCGAGGGTCGGAACGCGTGGTGGACATGGCGGGCCAGGTCAATTCGCTCGTCACGTCATGTGACGCCGTTCGGTTTTACAGAAACGAGCGTCGGCAATGTATCAAGACGTAGCGATTTTGGCTCTGAGCGGCCCCGCCGTGACGGTGTGGCTCCACCAATCCCCGAGGTCGTACACCCACTGCACGGCCTCACCCGCGCGCTGCAGCAGGTCCCGCACGATAGGGCCAGGCGGAATATGCCGGCATGAATTTCGGCATAATATAGGCAAATCAAGAATTCCAGGTATGCCGGGAATTTTAGGCATTTTGTCGGGATTTTGGGCGTTTCCTGAGCATAATAATCTGAATTTAGAATACTAAGCATAGAGAATTTGGGGAAAAGAGAAAGCACATTCCGCCTGGGCCTACCGCACAAACACCTTCCGGTCGTCCACCATCGCGCCGCCCACGTACCACACCGCCCGACACGGCCGTCACAGAAAGTATTTTGTTCTTTAAGGTGCCACGCGGGATACACCAAGTGACTTCAGGAACACGGTCCCGAGGTCACCTTACATATGTACTCTGTTCAGCTGGCGCATGAGTATGACAAAGTGCGTGAAACCGCTTCGACACTTAGCAACAAGTAGTACTAAGTCGTCCACATGGAGCGCTCTGATTGGTCGAGCGGGCGGACTTAGCACTAAGTCACACTAAGTGTCTGAGTGGTTTCACGCGCTTTGTCATATCTTTGATGCATTAAGTGGGATATTTCAAGTGGGCTTCAGGGACAAAGGCTCAAAGTGAAGCTCTTAAAGATGCTCATGCAAGGCCGTGCCTTCTGAGTGGCGTCCAAGGCCGTGGACTTGGTCGGTCCGATCCACATCTCGTCGCGTAACACCCGCGTGATGGCGGGCGCGCCGGCTAACATGTCCTCCTTGTAGCGGAGCTTGCCGGCCTCCGTGCAGGGGCGTACACTCGTCCACTTTTCGGCTCAACGTAAGCGCTTTCTGGAGGATAGGGGTGCAGTTAAGGGGTGCTTAGGTGGTGTGTACGGTGTGTTGGAGGGTTTTAGGGGGTATTCAAGATGTATTTTGTGTCAGAAACGGCTCAGGTTGAGCTGAAAAGTGGAGGAGTGTAAGCCCCTGCCTCCGTGGCGTCGGGCAGTCCGGCGGGCGGGCGGCGGCGGAACGCGTACGCGTGGCAGGGGCTTGCACTCGCTTACTTCAGAGCTCAACTTGAGGACAGGACCTTCGGGACCACATCGCACACGTTCGAGCTCAACTTGAGCACCTTCAGAACACATCTAGAGGTGAATTTGGGTTGTATGGGGGACAACGTAAGCTTAAGTTGAGCGGAAAGGGGAAAGTAAGCTCAAGTTGAGCGGAAATGGGAACGAGTGTGAGCCCCTGCCGCGTGGTAGTTGTTGCTCCAACCCATGGCGGGGCACAGCACCCGGCGGCAGGGGCACCACACACGGTGTGCCGGTTCACACGTTGTTGCGCCGTGATTTTGTGACGCCGTTGACAAAAGCAAAAATACACAAAAACCTTCCGTCGCCAGAGATTCCCGGGCGATTGTCAGCCTGGTTAGTATTAATCTCGCCCATGCGTGCTTTTGTTCGCTGTTCAAGGTGGTATGACCGTAACACACCCTTCGGAAAATCCACCATACGTGGAAATGTCAGTGGTCGGCCGTCGGCCCGTGTCCGGCCGTGATTCGGTCGGTCGCAGGGAAACAACATGGACCAGCTCACCACAGGGCACCCGTAGCACAAACTTATGGGTTGCGAATTTCAAAGATGGCGATTTTTTTTGCCCCTGCTACCACCAACAAGTGTACGGGTACACCACGCGTCGCGACCCTGCCTGCTGCGCGAACTCCTCCATCGTGAGGTTGGTGGCCACGCTGTAGCGGCGCAAGTTGAGATTGAAAGCAAAGTTTGAAAGCGATTCATCACGTTTCAGTATCGATACGCTTAGTTCCAGGCGCTTTCAAGGTGGGTTTGACAAGGTCAACCTGCACCGCCCCACCACGCGCACGCGGCGCCACACGGCCGACGCCGCCGCCCAGGGGCTCACACTCGTCCACTCTACAGCTCCACTTGAGCCGTGTCTGACACACAAAAACACCCTACACACCTTAAACACCTTAAAACACCCCCTTAACACGGGCTAAACAGCCCCTACGCGCACCGCCTATCCTATACAAAGCGCTCAAGTTGAGCTGATAAGTGGACGGTGTAAGCCCCTGCCGCCGCCGCGCCCGCCGCGCCGTACGTCTCCGTGAAGCCGTCCAGGTCCACCTGCACCACCACGTAGTCCACGCCCTCCCCCTAGGGGCTTACACTCGTCCACTTGTCAGCTCAACTTGAGCCCTTTGTATGGGATAGGGGGTGTGTGTAGGGGTTGTGTAGCCCGTCTTATGGGGGTGTTAGGGGGTTCAGGGGGTGTTTAGCGTGTGTAGGGTGTTTTCTTGTGACGGACACGGCTCAAGTTGAGATGAGAAGTGGACGAGTGTAAGCCCCTGCCTCCCCCGCCGACTTGCGCGCCGCCGCCGCCGTGCGGTACGCCGCCAGCGCCTCGCCGCACCGCACCTCGTCGCGCACCTGCTGAAACGCCATGAAGCATGGGCTTACACTCGTCCACTTTCCAGCTCAACCTGAGCCGTTTCTGACACCAAATACACCCTAGACACCCCATGACACCGCCTGACACCTGTCAAGTACCCCCTAAACAACCCCTAAATGCACCCCCTATCCACAGAATGTGCTTACGTTGAGCCGAAAAGTGGACGAGTGTGAGCCCCTACCATGAAGCGGTGCCACTGCCGCTCCTTGTCCAGCACCTCGGTGTAGCAGCGCAAGTTGAAATTGGAGGTAAATTTTCAAAGCGATTCGTAACAATTCAGTTTCAAGCGCTTAGTTCCAGGCGCTTTCAACGTGGGTTTGATAGGGTCAACCTGCATCGCCCTACATCGGGGGCCGTGGTGCTCTTGACCTCCATGCCCGCGGTGTAGCGGTGCAAGTTGAAATTGAAAGCAGAACTTGAACACAGATTATCTTCTTTACGTTTCAAGTGCTTAGGTCCAGACGCTTTCAACTTGGGGTTGATAGGGTCAACCTGCACTGCCCTACCGGGGGGGTCGACATCAGACCGTAGAAGTTGGACTTGGCACTAGGGCGGCTCCCCGCGCACTCCAGTGCCGCCATTCCCTCCGCGCTGATTGGCCCGCGGTACACGTCCACCAATCAGGGGCCAGTAAATCACGCTCGCCGCGTCATTTGATGCCATTCCCGTGCCATTCCTTCGAAGGTATACTATTCGGTGTTGGGCCCGTGCCATTCCTTCGAAGGTATACTATTCGGTGTCGGGTTTGGTATCGAATCAGAGCTTTGAGACAGAGGGCATGAATCACAACGTTCCCATCCAAACCAAAAAATAAGGTGTGCTCGGTGCACTTCGGGAGCAGTTATCATCTCGGCCAATCACAGCACGTTACATAAGCAGGACATGTCGGCCCGAAAGTGAGGCACGAGGGTCGGGACACGTGGTGAATGACATGGCGGCGCATGACGGAGTGCCCCCCTCCCCCGCTCCACCCCCTACTCGTGCAGACCCCCTCTACTTCAAGAAACTTGGGGCTTCAGTGTGCGAGTCTCGGATTCCGAGACTCGCCGGAGGAGCCGGCCGACCATTTTCAGGGCCTTCTTGATTTATTCAACCCTCAAAATTGGACCACATAAGTTTCAGGTGATCTACCCCTCAGGTTCTTAAAGTAGAGGGGCTCAGACCGGGTAGCCCCCCCCACCATGGATGTGGAGAACTGGCCAGGCAGCAGGTTGGCCACCCCGTTGCGCTCGTCGCCCGCCGGTATCAGCGTGGCGAACGTCACCGCGCTGTACTGCCGCAACTCTCAATTCAAATCAACACTTAACAGCTTATCACGTGTTAGTTTCAAGCGCTGAAATGTAAGAAATCAGGCGCTATCATCATGGGGTTCAACACGTTTGAGCCCGGATTTCAAGCCGGGTATGAACACGGTTGAAGGCGCAGCACCCGGAGATTAAAATCCTAGGCCGCCTAGACCGAGGCGGCCTGGCGACGAGTTGAGAACCCTAGAACGGGTGACAGGAATTGTGTTACAATCATATTTCGACACCACATATCTCGTTTGGTTATTAACTCAAGAAAACAGGCCGCCTAGATCTAGGCGGGGCTAGGGTTTAAATCTGCGCGCAGCACCCCACCTTGGGCTGGCCCAGCATCAGGGGCTTACACTCGTTCGCTTTTCAGCTCAACGTAAGCGCTTTTCATGGGATAGGGGGTGCATTTTGGGGGTAACCAGGAGGTGTTTAAGGGGTGTCCGGGGGTATGAAGGGGTGTATAGGATGTGTCTTTGTGTCAGAAACGGCTCAGGTTGAGCTGAGAAGTGGACGAGTGTAAGCCCCTGCCCAACATCCCGCCGTCCCCCATCGCCACCGCCGCCCCGACGCCCGTACCCTTCCACCCCGAGGGCCTCAGAGATGTTGCTCGCCACGTCAGAGGAATGTTCCATCTAACTCAACAAAACGAGGCTGCAAAATGCGTGTCGATGACTGATGCGGCGTTGAACACTGTAGTGGATTGCCCCTACGTGCGGGTTGCCGTTGAGGTCTGCGAGCGAGAGCGCGGGCAGCAGCTTCAGTCGCTCAGGCTTGATGGCCACTATGTAGCAGCGCAAGTTGAATTTGACAGCATGATTTGAAAGCAGTATGTCACACTTTAGTCTCAAGCGCTTAGTTCCAGGCAGCTTCAACTTGGGTTTCATAGAGTCAAGCTGCACCGCCCTACCACTATGCGCGCGCCGTCACCCAGTGAGATGGTGTACCGCCCCTTGGTGTAGCGGCGCAAGCTGAATTTGGCACCAAGGTTTGAAAGCAGTTAGTCGAATTTCAGTTTCAAGCGCTGAATGGTGCATAGGGGGCCTCCCCTATTTATCAGAGTGAGGTTATCATGGTCCATAGGGGGGCTCCCCAATTTACGAAACCAACGCGCTTTCAAATCGGGGTTAAGCTGGTTTCAAAGTGCACCGGCCTACCTTGGCGGGGTCCCACGCGCCGCACCGCCCGTTGCGCCCGTTGTGTAGCGGCGCAAGTTGAATTTGAAAGCATAAGTTGAAAGCAGTAAGTCCCATTGTAGTTTCAAGTACTGAGTTCCTG
>Ga0307489_10001984_pt1 | contig 13638 bp, 9 predicted proteins | sample SB12metaG_FD_202247 | JGI IMG/M metagenome (GOLD analysis project Ga0307489, IMG submission 202247) | Sea-ice brine microbial communities from Beaufort Sea near Barrow, Alaska, United States - SB 1.2 | ecosystem: Environmental > Aquatic > Marine > Coastal | place: USA: Alaska | collected 2017-05-06 | reverse complement strand
AGAGATATATACTACCGCGGCATACGCTCAGAATACCGCCACCATCCTCGGCAGAATATCACTGTCAGGTTCTGGCGGTGCTAACCATGGCAAACTACACTCTTTAACTCAGTGGGACATTACTACTGATGCGCCTTATATGGCTAGTACTACAAAAGGCATTCAACAATATAGAATATATAATCAATCTTACAGAGAGTTGTCGCCCGGTGCGTACAACTCCAGGACACTGTATTTCTTTTACGGAGACGCTACTCCAATAACGACTAATTCAGAGACTCCGTACTATTCAAACACAGCAAGTATTGACGGTACGATAACTCCCTCGGCCTCTGTGATTAAGTCTTCTAAGGACATGGCTATTCCTAAGTTTGAGGCAACTACAACCTTAAGATATTTCTACTCACAATTTAATCCACATAACATAGTAGATTGTAGTGGTAACACGAGCATATATCGCTACTATCAATGGAAAGGTGTTATTGATAGTAGATATCAGGAAGCTGAAACGACCATCAATGGTAAGTTCAATGGATGCACGAGTCTAACACACCTACTGCTATATAACCAGCTTAGGACATCAGGAAACTTTGAGGCAAGTAACACATTTCAAAATATGCCCAACTTACAATATGCTAATCTGTTGGTTTGGGGTACAGGTGGAGCGAAGGGCAGAATATACGATACTATGTTTAGTGGCAGTACAAAACTCAGAGACTTTACTGTTGGCGGCAGCCAACTAAATGAGTACACTAGCGACATTCTAGGCACAAGTGGTCAAGGCGGTATTGGAACAATCTATAGCGGTAAAGCTTTGTCTAATGGAGCAATCAATATGTATGCCTTTAGGGTTGCCGCCAATCATTACGGCTCTGGCACCTTTGTCGCAGAAGAAGCCGGCACATATGACTTTCAGTGGCCGACAAATGATTCTATGAGAAGCCTATACTTTTATGGAAATAATCTTAGAGGCACATTACCCAACCTATTCATTAGCTTTAAATTTCTATCATTTCTTCACATCGGATACCAAACGATTTGGATGAGAACATATAAAGCACAGGAAAAGCAGATATATAAAATTACAAATACAGACTCTGGAACAGACACTAAACGCCTTTCAACGAATGACTTTAAAGCTATCGGTTGGATTGCGAATCAGAATGAATCTGATAATAAAGCGATATGCGGTGATGTCTATGGTAATGAGACTGGAACCACTCCAGCCAACTCAGACGCATTCAAAATGCGACATATACCTATAGCGACTGGTAATCCAAACAGCTATCTAAGGCCAAGATTTTATAGAATAATGAAGCTAGGCAACACAGACTGGAACGCTATAACTACAGGTGGCAACACCAATCCTTACTTAGGACAAAAAATAGCGTATAATAATGCTACCATTACGGCTGCTATCTCTACAGGTGAAGGCGACCAAACAGCGCCAGTGCCCGGCACTGTTATTCCTTGGTCAGATTATGCATCTGTACGTTCCCTAGGACTAACTGGAACCTTTCCAACCTTTGCTACACAGATGAGCAATTTAAGATATATGTACATATATCGGAACAACTTTACAGGACAATGTCCTAAAGTTGATGCACCTAAACTGCTAAGATGGTATGGATACCATAATAGTTTCAGTGGTTCCATACCAGACTATTCTTCATGTACGAGTATTCAGATCATTAGGGGATATAATAATAAATTTAGCACACACACTCTTGGAAACTTAGCAAATGCAGTTAGGCTAACTCAATTTGACTTTAGAAATAACGTATTAGAGGCAAGTTGTCTCAGAGACCTCTTGCTGGATCTAGTTGAAAATTATAATCAACGAAACCGATCAGGAGTTACGATTAATCTTGTAGGGCAATCAGGAACAAACAGGCTCAGAGAAAGTTCAAAGTTTGATAGCTCAAGTGGACCAAACTCGACTAAGAATCTGCTAGAGTTTCTTAGAGGTGTAGCAGGATGGTCGATACTTTTAGACTCTTAACAGGAAATAGAAATGGCACAAGGTTTTGTAAGAAAAAATAATTTAGCAGAGAGTGTTACAGCCTCATCCGATAGAAGTATTTTGGATAACTTAGGTGGCGTAAACATTACACAAGACGTCCTACTATTTGACGGCAATAACGCATTCAAATCTGTATTGATAAACGATTCAGCCTCAGGCCGTGCTGACTTTTTTACTTTTTCTGACACCACTGAGTCAAATTATACGACTGTTAAAGCTAATTTAATCGAAAACAAGAGAGCGTTCTCTAATGGAACAAAACTATCATTTAATAGCGGTACTGATCTATATCCTTATATAGTCGTAGATAGTAATGGCGTAGACGAATTTCGTCTCGTTATAGAAGCATCTGCTACATTTCCATATGATGCAGGGGAGTATTCTGCTCCTTGGGCTGGAGTAAATGTTTCTAATCTCACATTGACTAGAGATGATTCTATAACGGCAGAAAACTTATTCAACATGAGTGTGCCTAGACTTGCCACATCAGATGTTGAGGGTGAAGAGTCAGAGGTTGGACTGGCTGATGGAGGTGCTAGTGATGGCAGCGATGCGCCCCAAGAAGGAATATTTGACAACTATGGCACATATGACCAAGTATCATATATAGCGGGATCTATAGGTAGATTAGAAGCCAAAAAGACCAGAACAATTCTTACTGATAGAAGCTCTTTCTTTGAAGACAGAATTAGATTTAAGGGCACGATAAGACTAACGAATAATAGTAGTGTAGCTATATATAATAATATAGATAATGCTCCCGGGCTATTCATATACAACCCAGCGTCTGGTGGAGAGATTAGAGCATTCTCTGGATCAGATAATCCTTGGAGTGAGGAAAATATAAATTTTGGTCCAGTCTTTGGACCAGGACTACAGACCACATCAGCTAAATCGCAGATAGCTAATCTAGTGTTATCTCCAGATGGTGGAGGTACAAGTACCACCGCTAGAGGTTATAGGCCCAAGCTATATAAAAAGTCTGGCACAAGCGGTGTTGATGCGATTACACATATAGACGGCAATGCTGTATCCTCTGAGCAACTTCCAGTTTCGGCATATACACATAAAGTTCCAATAACTATAAATGGTGAGCAATTCTTTATGCTCGTCAAAGAAGTTACCTAGGCTTCACATCTCGACTGTTTGTTAGTATCCTAAAGGTTCTTTCAGAACCACCGCTAGGAGTGTATGATATATCCATATAACTGTCCGGTTCTTGTGCTTGTGTAGCGTCTTCACTACCACGGTTCGCAGAGTCGCTAGTCTGTTCAACAAACTGGATATCTTCTAGAGATTGCGCCTCTGATAGTCTAGTGAATGTTACCCCAGCCACAACACCGTTACCGGTTACAACAGCCCATGTAGTGCCATTCCAATACAGTATGCTGAATTTTACTGTACCACCGCCTAAACTACCTACTTTATATATGATACCATCTGTAAATACGCTTAGTACAGAATTGTCGTCTGTTCCTGTAGCCCTTATGAGGTCTCCCACCGCCATTCCTCCTGTAGGATATGAAGGAGAGTGATTTTCTAACCAATTAGAAACCATAGTCGCAGTGAATGTAAAGTCTCTGTTCGTGTTATACTCTAGTTTTTTGAATGATAATTCTTTAAATTCCACATGAGGATAATCATCAGTTGTGACTAGTCCATCAGTATAGCTACTGAAAGGTGGAGCAGTGTTTAGAGGAATAACACAGTACTCTCTATTCTTTCTAAGTTCTGTATTTGATTGAGAATAGTTTGTAGAGGGAACGATAATAATAGTTGAACCAGCAGTGATAGCCTGTGTAGTAGTAACGACATTACCTGATTCATCTTTAAGGCTAATTTGATTCGAGGTTTTAGATGCTACCAAAGTAGCAGAGCCTACGAGACCAGGTTGAGTCGCTTGAGGAATGGCTGGATCTAAATATACACGGTCGTTTATTGAAACCCTATCTGTAGAATTGGCCAATACTGAGATTGTCGATGCTCCTGAAGCCATATCACTTGCGGCTTCAAGACCAAACACTCCTCCACACTCTTGAACTCCAGTTCTATCAACCAAGCCTTTACTGGAATATATGTAGGCTACTCCAACAAGGAGAGTAAGCTCTGGATTCACTGTCTGATCAGGATGTGCAACTACTGTAACTGTGGCTGTTTCGCCCGAAACGGTAATCGTATCTATTACATACGGTCTACCCTGCACACCTGTTGACGACACACCGTTGAGGCTGAGACTGGCGTAGTATAATAAGTCTCCTTCAGCTATATCTAGCAAGCTTCTCTGGAATGTACCTTCCGCTCCATTAACAACACTGAGAGTTAAGGAAGTGTCACTTACTCTTTGTGCTTTATATGAGCCGATTAATCCCTCGTTACTTACAACTTGTGTTGAAAGTGTTGTTCCGACGCCTATATTTGCGCCAGATGCTGACGCAATAGCTGAGGATACATACGCCTTGTTGGCAGTGACACTACCTTCGAATTGGAATGACCATAGTTCATTTGATACAGTTGTCCAATTAAGATTATTAAGATCAAATGTAGGCACAATTGTGACTATATCTCCTTTTGAAACATTTGTGAATGCATCAAAATCAGTTGCATCATCGACCTCAAGTGTTCCTACAGCACTGGTAAGCTTTGCCTTTGTTAAAGTTATATTTCTATGGCCGGCGCCGACATAGTTGCCGTTATCAGTCTGACGAAACACATCACTCGCTAACTGTTTCGGAGTATATAACAGCATTGATATGGTATTAGAAACAGTTAGTTTTGCAAGAGAATCTTGATTCTCGATATTCGCATGATTATCCAAAAAATATGGAAAAGTATATCTACCATAAATAGACGTAGCTCCACTATCAGGATAGAAAAATGAATAACTTAGGCCCTGTCCGGAAGCTCGATTGTCATGCTCGAACAACTTATACTCCAGTAGCTGTTCTTGACTACTATCTGGATCATACCACCAAACACTATATCTAATCTTGCGTCTCTTGCCTTTTTGAGGTACGGTAATGAATATTGTACCTGTGTCCAAGTCATGTTCTGATCTATCATACGATAACTCTATATAGCCCGAGCCAGTTATGTTTAAATCGTCCTCAAGTATTGCATAATATTCATATTTTCCGTAGGTAGCATTGAAGCTTCTAATAACCGAAGTTACGATAGACTCCAAATCACCTATTATTGCTTTATGCCCAGCACATATTCTCTTAAAATCTTCTTCTTCATATATTTTAACTCTAGTCACACTATCTACAGTGCTCCAGCTTACTTCTTTCATCGTCTCAAATACGAATGAGTTAACTCCCTTAAGCAATGTCCAGTTACCGTCATCATTAACATCTTCCTCGAGTGAGAAGAATCCGTTAATAATGAAGTTAGGAGTGAATAAGCCCGACTGATATCCTTCCCAGACTATACCACCAGTTACAGTTCGAAAGTCAGGATGCAGTGGACCATTTAATTTAATATCCCCGTTTGTCCAGAAATCTGCACCAGTGATCAATGGAGCTAAGTTAGCAGAATCAAATTTACTTGTGTAGAACTGACTTACTGGCAGATCACTGGGGTTTGCAGTTGTTGATGTGTAGCCTTGAGCTAAAGTTTGATTTTTCAGATTGATATTCTCGTAAGCATTGCCGGTGCCTATGAATGCCGAGAAGTCTGCTGGATTATTATGCGTTATACGATCTCCTATAGACCAATGTTCTAATGCAAAAGCATCTGCAACTGTTGTCTGGTCCGCGGGTGCTTTAGTGCAAATAAACTGCTGACCCACATACGGTATACCCTCTACTCCTATAGATGTCCACTCAGAGGCGTTTGCAGACACACTACCCACTCTAGTGATAGTATACATCCTATTCTGCACAAGACTGCCTAGTGCTTTACTCCATATTATCTTAGATCCACTAGCGACGGAGATGGTGGGGCTCGATGTTGGAGTAATTCTTGTTCCCACAGGAGGATTAGCTGTGCTTGCTCCGCATGCCGTGTAGTCAAAAGATCCAGGTTTAGCGATGACAAATGGCAAACCATTAATTATATTTATCCTTTCTAGAGTAGTTGTACCAGTAGGTCTAATAACATGAGTAGAATCATTATTCACATTATTAAGGACACTTTGCATAGATTCATATGACGTGAGGCCTTGTATGCCAAGAACTTTGTATGTGTTTCCTTGCTTACTTAGAGTTGTATTAAGCAAAGCTTCTGGATAGTTCACTGAATTTGTGTTAAGTCTATCTGTCGGTATTATTGTTGCGGAAGGACCAGATCCTCCATCGATCCAAGGAGGATCACCCAATGAGACCTTAAAGTTGCTTATATGGTCTTGAATCGTCACTCTAGGCTGAACAACTACTGATGTACTGCTATCGCCCACTAATGCGCCTTCAACAGTAGTACCAGATAATTCAGTGAACTCTGCTGAGTTTCCGCTAACTGTTAATCTTTCACCCAGAGGGCCCTGAGATATACCCACTAAAGGCAGAAGATCGGCAGATGAAAACCTTAACGGATTACCGTCTGCATCGATCTGCACAGAGATATTATCTAATACATTATCTAAGGCGTAGGTCGGATTAGGTATATCCGATAAGTTCTTATCTGCTCTTGCACCAAATTTTACATACTTTGTTCTTGACATAATTCTTCCAATCAGTTCATATGGTTATTCTATTATTTATAAATAACTGTAGTATCTATTGGAGAAAAAAGATGGCAATTAAAGCAAATATAACAATCGATCAAGGAGCAGACTTTAGTGCTACTATCGATGTAAAGGCCGCAGACGGGTCAGTATTCAGTCTAGCAAGTCATACAGCACTAGGACAAATGCGAAAGAACTACTCATCTTCCACTTCTGCCGCAAGTTTCGTATGCACAGATAATGGAGCCTTAGGTCAAATCACGATCAAACTACCTAATGCATCTGTACTTACAGAAGGCGTAGTTACACAAGTTGGAACAGCGGACCTAGAGCCTGGCAGATATCTATATGATATAGAAATCACAGATAGTGGTGATCCTGCTATAGTAACTCGTGTTGTGCAGGGCACAGCCACAGTGACCGCAGGGATGACTAGAGCATAATGAATGATGAAGAGTTAACAGCAAGCCTGAGCATTGATGACTCTTTATCGGTCTCTGTCAGTAGCTTCTCACAGAATCTAAACGCTAATCTGAATCCAGATGGCAGTTTAGTAGTGGAAAAGTTTCAGATAGATCCTGCTAACTTCACACTAGGCAACCTATCTAATGTTGCGATAACTAGTCCAGTTGATGACGCATATCTCTACTATGATCTATCCACAACATCTTGGAAAAACTCAGCAACCTCACTAGACGACAAAATAGACAATCAAAAAGCTGAAGTGTATTCATTCCAGAAAAGATATGGATATGCAGGACAATATAGCGGTATAGGTCTTGGAAAAGTTCTACCTGTAGCACAAAATATATTTTCTGTTGACATAAATCAAGTTATTCTAAGTATTCCTGCCCCCAAATCAGGAGTAGCGAAAAGACAAAGACTTAAAGTGAGATTTGAGTACTCGGCTGCTTTCAGTGGTAGTGTTGATAGTGGTGGTAATGATTACGTAGGATTCACAGAGCAAATTAGATGTGAGGCAAAAGTTACCCCAGTCAAAACGATGACTGTAGAGTCAGTATCTGTTGACTATGACTCCTCGCCTCAAAGTGTTTCCAGAATATTAGTGGTAGATGGTAATCACACTGAAGAAGTATTAGCATCGGGCAAAATGGCTCTCTCTAACACTGGAAGCAACATAATTCCTATTAATAGCGTATATTATATTGGTGGTAAGACTCATATATCGGTAATCGACTTCACTGGTGCTGTCACTGCCGGCTCGATAATATACTACAGTAATACCTTCTTTGTCGGATCTAACACCTATCAAATTGTCACTCCATATCAAAAAGAACATAGACATAACCTAAACACTGAAATAGCGGCTATTGCTGGCCTACCGGTGACTGCATTAAACACTACCTATAGAGGATACATTAGTAGGAATGTGATTAAAGATGTCGAAATAGTACTCCCGCCTAGCGCAACCGAAAGGGGCATATTCATCAAGGCTTTCTGCTCAAATGATTTAAGAGACATTTATGGTTCAGGTACAATGACTATAGATTCTATAAGTGGAACGGTGGAGAATATATAATGGCAAAATATGTACATAAAGCTAAATGGGTAAGCTCAACGGGTAGTCTTTCTACCATATACACACAAGCGGGTGCGGTTTATCATGATGATCTAGATTACGCCCTTGTGAATATGAATAGCTTGTTGAATAATATGGGTACTACATATGATCATCCCAGTGAACATCCCACAACCAATATTGAACTAGTAAAATCGTCGCATCCCGAAAGATTTCTTGTTGTCGAACTTCATATAATAGATTCGGGAGTCTTTGGTAATGATACACCTGTCCTTATCGATGAAAACTTTTTTGTTGTTGATCTCATAAGGACTATTGAGAACTACTGGCAAGACTCAACTATCTTCAATACACAGATAGAAGATAGAGTATAAATACTATAATAACTAATATAATTTAGGAAAGAGACATGGCACAGCCAACAAGCAAAACACAATTCAAAGAATTTTGCCTCAGAAAATTGGGTAAACCTGTTATCGAGATCAATGTCGATAATGATCAAGTCGATGATCGTATTGATGAGGCACTGTCATATTATCAAGATTATCACTTCGATGGCGTTGAAAAGACTTATTTCAAGCATCAAGTGACGAACTCTTTTGTAGAGTTTTCGGTACTAGAAGAAGGCGACTTTGTAGTTGGTGAAATTATCTCTGAGTACGCTGATAACACAACCGCAGACGCAACAGCAACAGCAACAGCAACTATCGTGGCAATCGATATAACAAGCAAAAGAGTATTCTTTAAAAAGCCAATAACCGGTGTTTTTAGTCAAGCAACATATGTCGCAAGTCCCACATTTTCAACAAAACACGGTGCGGCAGCTAACAATCGCAGACAAATATCTGCTATACATCAAGGCACATTCGAACTCGAATATATGTCCGTACCAGAAAATATTATTGGTGCTATAAACGTATTTACTCCAGAATCCAATGTCTCTATGGGCAATGGAATTTTTAACGCAAAGTATCAGTATGTATTACACAATCTACACGACATTAACATGGGATCTCTAGTGACCTTTCAGATGTCGATGCAACATTTACAGCTTATGGAAGAACTCCTAGTTGGTGCAGTTCCTCTCAGATTTAATCGCCATACAGATAGAATTATGCTAGATATGGACTGGAATAGCTTGACGGTAGGAACTTATATTGTAGTAGAGGCGTATTCAGTTGTAGATCCCACGACATACTCAGATGTGTGGAAAGATCGTTGGTTACAAAACTACGCAACAGCAAAAATCAAATATCAGTGGGGATCAAATCTCACTAAGTTCAACGGTATGACTTTGCCCGGCGGTGTTCAGTTCAATGGAGAACAAATCTTAAGCGATGCACGAGAAGAGATATTGAGGTTAGAAGAAGAAATGTCTAATAGCTATTCTCTACCTTCAGTCGATATGATAGGATAAAAAAGTGGCTAAAAATTATTATTTTGAGAACTTTGAAAACTCGATGGAGCAAAACCTCATCGAGGATCTGGTTATCGAGTCGATTCGAATCTACGGAATGGATGTCTGGTATATACCCAGAACTCTAGTCGGAAAAGATGACATTCTCAATGAAGACGATATCTCGACATTTAATGATGCGTACATGGCAGAAATGTACGTTAAGAGTGTTGATGGCTTTGAAGGTGAGGGCGACTTCCTATCTAAGTTTGGTCTTGAGATTCGTGATTCGATCACCATGACTATTGCTAAAAGAACATACGAGTCGGAAGTTGGTGGTTACGAAGAAAACACCAGACCGCTTGAGGGTGATATAATCTATCTTCCACTCAACAATAAGATGTTCGAGATTCAGCACGTTGAGCACGAATCTATCTTCTATCAAATGGGTTCACTACAGACATACGATCTGAGAGCAGAGCTATTCGAGTATAGTGGTGAGAGATTCAACACTGGTCAAAGATTCATAGATACTAGATTTGATGGAGTTAATCAATTCACCAGTCTTGTCGCATCCGAGAATACATATAGTGTTCAAGTTAATGATGGATATCAGTTCTATATTAAGGACTCTGACCAGAAAGGTGCAGTACTCTTGTCACAAGCTGTAGAACTCAAGAGGGGTGTTGAATATACATTCGATCAAAGTCACGAATCCAATAAGTTCGCTAGACTGTCCATATACAATACAGGGACAACAACAGAAGCTACTGGCGTCACAACCAGCGGAACGCTTGGATCAGCAGGAGCATACACGAAGTTTACACCCCCAACTACGGGCACATACGAATATAAAGCATTAAATGGGTCGACACAATATAACATAGTTCTACATAGCGGAGATATAGAAGCAGGTATAGGAAGCGGTTGGACATTGGCGAATTCTACAGTCACTGGATCAAATCAAGTAGATCCACTGGGAGCGAATAACGCTGTAACGATTGAGCTTAGTAGTTTACCTAGTGCTGTTTCTACAAACTCGTATAGTTCACCTAGTCCAGACGGCATTATAGGCTCTATCTACGTTAAAAATTCAGGGCCTGGATTGAAGCTACAGGTAGTTAATGGAGAAAACGTAACGCAAGTTGGCGCAGAAATGGTCATTCCACAGTCAACATCGTGGCAAAGAATTGAGATTAGAGATCAAAGCTTTACTCATAACAATGCTACATTACGAGTACTCAACTCAAGTGGAGTCGCTTCTAGTGTAACAATATGGGGAGCAATGATGCAAGTAAACGGGTACAGTATTTCTGCACAATATGCATATCAGAATGTTGTTACATCATATAGCGCAACAGAATTGTCTGTAGATGGTCAACAAGTGAGAGTGATCGAGGTTCCCACAGATGCACTATCAGACAACACAACATTCGAAAACTTTATCGATAAGAATACAGGTGTTGCATCTGACAACATAATCGACTTCAGTCAAAGTAATCCATTCGGTGAGGATATATTCTAATGTACGGTAATCATTTTTATAACGAATCTACTAGACGATATGTTGCTGTTTTTGGCACGATGTTTAATGACATAGAGATCACTAGAAAAGACAACTCAGGCACAGCAATACAGAAGATGGTCGTGCCTATTAACTATGCACCCATGCAGAAGATCCTTGCTAAACTAGAACAAGATCCTAATCTGAATGCTCCTGCGATTACTCTTCCCAGAATGTCCTTTGAGATTACTGGTATGTCATATAGTGCAGATAGAAAGTTGGGTAGCTTGAATAAAACAACATCGGGATCTACTACAGCAGGCACACTCCAGACTTTGTTTTCGCCTGCTCCATATGATATCGAGTTTCAACTGAATATTATGACAAAGTATAATGAAGATGGTATGAAGATTCTTGAGCAGATACTACCATACTTCAAACCAGACTGTACAGTAAGCGTCAAGATGATAGATGCCATTAATAAGTATGTTGACATTCCTATTGTATTGGGTAGCGTATCTCAAGAAGACTCATATGAATCAGACTTTCAGACAAGACGAGCCTTGATCTGGACACTAAACTTCACAATGAAAGCATTCTTCTATGGGCCAGTTACGAACAAGAAGCAGATCACGTTTGTTGACGTTGACTTCTATCCAACACTAGTACCCAGCGAAAGTGGAGAACAGTTAGAGATCACTCCTGCTGTTCCTGAGACACTATCTGCACTAACTGCGGCTACTAGCTATAGAATCTACGATCTAGGCAGCGGTATAACTAGTGCGAATCAAACAGCATGGAACACATACCTTAGCACCTCGGCTTCACCAGTAGTTTACAAGATTGGTGACACATTCACAGCACCAGCAAACCCAGCCACTAATGCTCCTGCGGGCGCAACAGCAACCAGACTTCGTAGTGCAGTACAAGAAGCAGATTCTTGGAAAGCCATGACCATAGTGACAGACGGAGATGGAACAGAGGACGAAACTTAATATTATGATTGATGAAATAGGTAAGAGTCTAGGACTTGAGCCTCTGGATGATGTAGTCGAAGGGAAAGTAGTTCAAAGAACAGAAGTTCCCACTGACGACAAAATGAATAAAGATTATGAGTACGCTAGAAGTAATTTCTATAATGTAATCGAATCTGGAACAGAGGCGTTAGAGCAAATGCTCAATGTTGCGAAAGCATCAGAGCATCCGAGAGCGTATGAGGTCGTATCGACTATCATGAAGACGCTTGTTGACGCAAACAAAGACCTCGTTAAGATGTCTACTGATAAGATTAAAGTAGAATCAGAGAATGCCGAGACAGCACCAAAAGGTCTGACTACTAATAACAATCTGTTTGTAGGTTCTACAAATGAACTACAGCAATTGTTAAAGGATATGAAGACTAAAGATGTCTAATACATTAGATCGTGGGTATAATGGTAATGCCAACCTAAAACGCAAGGGTACTCCTATCGAGTTTACTCAGGATATGGTTGGCGAGTTCATTAAGTGCGCTAACAATCCCACATATTTCTCCGAAAAGTATATTCAGATTGTACACGTTGATCATGGTCTTATTCCAATCAAGATGTATGATTATCAGAAAGAGATTGTTGAAAAGATAACCAATAATCGAAGAGTAGCTGTAGTAACCTCACGACAAGCAGGTAAAACAACTACTGCCGTTGCTGTTATTCTACATTACGTTTTGTTTAATGAGCACAAGACCTGTGCTTTACTTGCTAACAAAGGTGATGCGGCTCGTGAGATTCTAGATCGAATCAAGATTGCATATGAAGCATTACCTAAGTGGTTACAGCAGGGCGTAATTGAATGGAACAAAGGTTCTGTTGAGTTCGAAAATGGATGTAAGATTATAGCTGGCGCAACATCATCAAGTGCTATTCGTGGTAAATCCATCTCGTTTCTATATATAGATGAAACCGCATTTGTAGAGAACTGGGACGAGTTCTTTGCTTCTGTATTCCCAACGATATCTTCTGGTAAGACTACAAAGATGTTGTACACATCTACGCCAAATGGACTCAATCATTTCTATAAGACTTGTGAGGGAGCGAAAGCAGATACGAATGGGTTTGAGTATGTTGAGGTGCCTTGGCAAAGAGTGCCAGGAAGAGACGAGAAGTGGAGAAAGGAAACTCTTGCCGCAATGGATCAAGATACACAGAAGTTCTCACAAGAATTTGAGTGTGGCTTCTTAGGATCGTCTGGAACTCTGATCGAGGGTGGTAAGCTAAAGACTCTTGTACCCAGAACTCCGGTTGGTCAAACACAGCATATGAAAGTATACGAAAAGCCTCAGAAAGACCACACATACTGCTGTATCGTAGATGTCGCCAGAGGCAAAGGATTAGATTACTCAGCATTTCAGATTATCGATGTTACAGAGATGCCGTATAGACAGGTTTGTGTATTTAAAGATAATATGATAACGCCTATCGACTACGCTGAAATCATATATAGAAGTATAAAGAGTTATAATGAGGCTTACACATTA
>Ga0307489_10001982_pt1 | contig 13650 bp, 17 predicted proteins | sample SB12metaG_FD_202247 | JGI IMG/M metagenome (GOLD analysis project Ga0307489, IMG submission 202247) | Sea-ice brine microbial communities from Beaufort Sea near Barrow, Alaska, United States - SB 1.2 | ecosystem: Environmental > Aquatic > Marine > Coastal | place: USA: Alaska | collected... | reverse complement strand
GGGGTGAAAAGGGGGTGTATAGGGGGTGTATAGGGGGTGCACAGGGGGTGTACAGGGGGTGTATAGGGGGTTAATAGGGGGTTGATAGGGGGTGTATAAGGGGTGAATAGGGGGTGTGTAGGGGGTGTATAGGGGGTGTATAGGGGGTACATAGGGAGGGTATAGAGGGTGTATAGGGTGTATACAGGGGCCTACGCAAGTGAAACTTGTCGAGCTCGTGACGCACCAAAAAGTCCCGCAGCATCGGGTCCTCATACGCCGGCCCCAGCAAACCGTCCACGAAATAGATGCCGGGCTCGCATGTCACCACCATGCCCGCCTTGAGGCAGGGGCACACACTCGATCACTTCTCAGCTCAACCTGAGCCGCTTTGGTCACACCTCCCCGTGTCCCGCTGTCTAATAGACTGGGGGAAAAGCATGCACCCAACGTGTCCAACAAAATGTGCTTACGTTGAGCCGAAAAGTGGACGAGTGTAAGCCCCTGCCTTGAGCGTGTCCGGCACGGGCCCGCAGGGGCTGACGTCGTGCACCTGCAAACCCAGGTGGTGAGGCCGGGTAGACGCCGTCCGACTGTTTGCTCATATTGTACCGGTGCACCCGCACACACTGGCCGCATCATCCCCCCAAGACTGTTTGCTCATAGTGTACTGGTGCACCCGAACACACTGGCCGCATCATCCCCCCAAGACTGTTTGCTCATGGTGTACCGGTGCACCCGCACACAGAGGCCGCATCCTCATCCCTGATGTTTGCTCATAGCGTACCCCCGTGTACCCCCCCCTGCCAGGTGGTGACCCAGCGCGTGCGGCAGGAACAACCCCGCCACCAGGGGCTTACACTCGCTCCCTTCAAAGCTCAACTTGAGGACCTTCGGGAACACATCGCTCCCGTCAGAGCTCAAGTTGAGCATCTTCGGGCCACGTCCACGGGTTAATTTGGGTTGTATGGGGGAGAAAGTGAGCTTAAGTTGAGCGGAAAGGCAAAGTAAGCTCAAGTTGAGCGGAAAAGGGAACGAGTGGAAGCCCCTGCCCGCCACCCCCGCCACCACCCAGGGTCTGCCGCCACATATTGCTGTCCACGTCATTGACACGTACACTATGAGCAAACAGTCAAGGGGGGTACACGGGGGTACACTACGAGCAAACACCCAGGGCCTGGTGCCAGACATTGCCCTCCACGTCATCGACACGCATTTCGAAGCCACGTTTCTGGACTTAATTGGCATCCTTATGAATTAGCCAAATGGTATACTTATGACAAGTGTAATGGCATCCTCACGACTGAGTTGAATGCCATCCATATGACGTGATGAGCGATATCTGCCAGGCCCTGCCGCCACCGCGTCCTCCGCGTTGCCCCGCACCAGCCCCAGATCGATGAGCGCCTGTACCGTCCCCACCTTGGCGCGCCCCCCCTCCTGTAGCGGCGCAAGTTGAATTTGAAAGCATAATTTGAAAGCACTGTCTCATTTTCTGGTCCCAAGAGCTCAGATTTAGGCGCTTCCAATGTGGGTTGCACAGGTTCAAACTGCACTGCCCCACCCAACACCCGCCAGTGCACGCCCGGCGCCATCGCCGAGATGGCGTCATTCTGCACGTGCAGCACCGCGTTGTAGATGTCGCGGCGCCGCGCCTCGAATACACCGCTGGCCGGGAAGGTCCGCGTGATGTCCGCCGTGTAAGGCCTGGCAGGGAGGAGGATGAAGCGAGTGTGTACGGATACACAGGTGCAATATGAGCAAACAGTGAGGGAGCGAGTGGCCAGGCCAGGGAGGAGGATGTGGCGAGTGTGTACGGGTACACAAGTACACCGTGAGCATACTGTCAGGTAGAGCTGATGGGGGAAAGAATGACCAGGCCATTGATGAGGATGCGGCGAGTGTGTACGGGTACACCGGAACACTGTGAGCAAACAGTCAGGGAGGAGGATGCGGCGAATGTGTGCAGGTACACCGGTACACAATGAGCAAACAGTCAGGCCCTGCTGCTATGTACCCGTAACACTTGGCGCCCATGGGTACACCGGTACACTATGAGCAAACAGTCAGGCCCTGCCGCCGTGTAGCCGTCACACTCGGCGCCGGCGTCCACAAGCACCAGGTCGTCCGCTTGCAGCCTCCGGTGCCCAGGGTACACCGGTACACTATGAGCAAACAGTCAGGGTGAGGTCAATATGCGGGTACGCCAGTACACTATGCGCAAACAGACAGGCTGAGGTCGATATGCGGGTACACCGGTACACTATGAGCAAACAGACAGGGTGAGGTCGATATGCGGGAAGACCGGTACACTATGAGCAAACAGTCAGGGTGAGGTGGATATGCGGGTACACCGGTACACCATGAGCAAACAGTCAGGGGACATGTGGGCGGGCCCTGCGTGTCGTTGCGCTCGTAGTGCAGCGTCGCCGCGTTGCGCCCCGCGCCCACGATGCACGGGTACCCCAGATTCAGGGGCTTACACTCGTCGTCCACTTTTCAGCTTAACCTAAGCCGTGTTGGTCACACCTCTCCTTGTCCCCCTGTCTAATAGACTGGGGGGAAATCATGCACCCAACGTATCCCACAAAACGTGCTTGCGTTGAGCCGAATAGTGGACGAGTGTAAGCCCCTGCCCAGGTGCCGCATCCCGCGCTTCATCGTCTCGCCAATGAAGGCCGCCTCCAGCTCGTACTCGAACACCCCCGCCGCCGCGGCGCCCGCCCCCGCCATCCCCGCCGCGCTGGCGTGCCACATCGCCACGTGCGCTGCGCCGCTCGCGGCGTTGGCGCGCCGCAGGCAGTCCACCTCGCGCGAGGTCTTGATGCAGCGCGCCTGGGCCATGACGCAGGGCCCGGCCACTCGTCCCCTGGCTGTTTGCTCATAGTGTACCGTTGTACCCGCACAGCGCCCTCGCCTTGACTGTTTGCTCATAGTGTACCGGTGTACCCGTACAGCGTACACAGGGCCTGGCTACTCGCTCCCTGACTGTTTGCTCATAGTGTACCGGTGTACCCGCACACCCTCGCCGCATGCTCCTCCCTGCCATGACGCCGTCCAGGCAGGCGGTGTCCGGAGTCAAGCCTTCAAAGATGGCGTCTGTCGGGAGCGCCGCGCCCTGTGGACAGGAGCTCACACTCGTTCACCTTAGAGCTCAAGTTGAGCAACTTCAGGACACATTCAGGGTTAAAGTGGGTTACACGGTCGACAGAAGAGCTCAAGTTGAGCTGAAATCGGGACGAGCGTAAGCCCCTGCCTTCGGAGCGAAGATCGTCTGCCCCTCCAGCGCGTCCACGGCGTGCAACGCCTTGTCCCAGGGGCTTACACTCGTCCACTTCTCAGAACAACTTGAGCGGTGTCTGACACAAGACAAAACCCTACACACCCCCAACACCCCCTTGACACGGGCTACACAACACATACGCGCACCCCCCGACCCCTACGCGCACCCCCTGTCCCATACAAAGCGCTCAAGTTGAGCTGACAAGTGGACGAGTGTAATTTGTAAGCCCCTGCCTTGTCCCACTCGTCATCGAAGTACACGATGTCGGCGCCGGTGGAGCGGCGCAGCTCGTCGGGCGTGGCCTGCTTGCCGCACCACACGTCCGCCTCCTCCGGCTGCCGCGGCGCAGGGCCTTACACTCGTCCACTTCTCAGCTCAACTTGAGCGCTTTGTATGGGATAGGGGGTGCGCGGAAGGGTTGTGATGCCCGTGTTAAGGGGGTGTTAGGAGGTGTTTAGGGTGTGTAGGGTGTTTTCTTGTGTCAGACACGACTCAAGTTGAGCTGACAAGTGGCCGAGTGTAAGCCCCTGCCGCGGCGCCACCAGCACGAACGGCGCGTCGCCGCCCGTGCCGAACAGCGCGGCGTACCCCGGCTCCGTCACGCCCGTCAGGCAGGGGCTTACACTCGCTCACTTCAGAGCTCAACTTGAGCACCTTCGGGAACACATCGCTCACGTTAGAGCTCACCTTGAGCACCTTCGGGCCACATCCGCGGGGTAATTTGGGTCGGGTGGGGGACAAGGCAAGCTTAAGTTGAGCGGAAAGGGGCAGGGTAAGCTCAAGTTGAGCGGAAATGGGAACGAGTGTATAAGCCCCTGCCGTGAGGTACAGAAAGTTAGGCTCCTGACGGAACCGCGCGTGGCCCTCCACGCAGGGGCTTACACTCGTTCCCTTTTCCGCTCAACTTGAGCCTGCTTTGCCACTTCCCGCTCAACCTAAGCGTACGTCGTGCCCCACATAACCCAAATTATCCGTGGATGTGTCCCGAAGGTGCTCAAGTTGAGCTCTAACGTGAGCGATGTGTCGCGAAGGTCCTCAAGTTGAGCACTGAAGTGAACGAGTGAAAGCCCCTGCCTCCACGCCGTTGCGCGTCTGCGCCGTGCCGGAGGGCAGGTACACCAGCTTCCCGGCCGGGAACCAGGGGCTTACACTCGTCCCCATATCAGCTCAACTTGAGCTCTTCAGTCCACTGTATACCCCAACCTAACTGATGAATGTGTCCTGGAGTTGCTCAAGTTGAGCTCTAACGTGAACGAGTGCCAGCCCCTGCCGGGAACTGCGCCATCACGGCGTCGCGGTGCCGCGCATAGTCGGGCGGCTTCGGCGGCGCGCGCGATGCGGCGGCGGCGGCGGTTGGGGCTTGGGCGGCGGCGAAGGCGGCGGCGAACGCGGCGCCGTTCTCGGTGGGTGCCGTGGATGATGTCGCGGGTGAGGGTGAGGATGGGCCCGCCGCCTCGGCGTGGGTGGTGGGGGCGGCGCGGCGGGCGCGGTGGCGCGCGGGGCGGGCGCGGGGGCGCGCGTGGCGGGATTGCGGCGAGCGCGCGGCCCAGCCGGGGAGCGCGTAGCTCAGCGACAACACCATCGTTACTGTGAGCTCGCACGTTGCGCGTGCGTGCCACTATTCAACTATGTTGGTGATCGAATAAGGGGCAAATGCGTTTCTTGAGCTTCCACGTCATTCACGACGAGCGTTTCCTCGCGAGGCTTTCCACCCTTGAGCGCCACATTCACGGCACGGCTCAGCGAGCGCCCCCAATACCCTCGCGGTCCACGTGACACGATACGCACGATGATGGCATCAGCAGCAGTGGCGTCCGCTGCCACGGCAGTGACAGCCACCGCCGGGAGCTGTGCCCGTCATCAGGCGACGTTGTCATCTTCTCGCATGACGTCAACAACCTTGCGTTCGGCACCCCCACGTCGCCGCCTCCGTAGCGCCGTCGTCGTCACCCCCAGCGCCGCCCTCTCGGACACCGCGCCTGCCGCCGCAGTGCCTCTACCGCCAACGCCGCCGCCAATGCCGGCGTCATCAGCTGCCGAGGAAGCCGGCTCAAACACCTCCGTCGGCAGGGGCTTACTAGTACAGTCGCCCACTTCAGAACTGAACTTGAGCACCTTCGGGAACACATCGCCACGTCAGAGCTCAACCTGAGCACCTCCGGGACACATCCACGGATCAATGTGGGTTATGTGGCGGACAGTGACGTTAAGATCAGCGGAAAGGGGCGAAGTAACCTCAAGTTGAGCGAAAATGGGAGCGAGTGTAAGCCCCTGTCCGTCGGCGCGATTGCGCGGCAGGTCCCTTCGAAAACCGTTAACGTCATCACCCTCGAAGACTTGGTCGCGAAGCGCACAGGCAGGGGCTTACACCCGTCCACTTCTCAGCTCAACTTGAGCCGTGTCTGACACAATAAAACACGCTACACACCCTGAACATCCCCTGCTACACCCTTAACTCGGGCTACACAACCCCTACACGCACCCCCTCTCGCATACGAAGCGCTTAAGTTGAGCTGAAAAGTGGACGAGTGTCAGCCCCTGCGCACAGGCGGACCACCGCGATTCTTCTCTCCGCTCGCCGCCGGAGCTCCCGGAGGTGGACGCGCGGAAGTTGGCACCGCCCCACAACGCCCGCTGCTGCTGTACGTGCCCGGCTTGGACGGCACTGGGCAGGGGGGCCCTTGCTCTCCCCATCTCCTCCTCTGTCACCTCTTCACCTGCTCCCGGAGCCACCGTCTCTTCCGCAGCAGCATCAGCCGCGGCTATACGGACGCGGCTGGTGCATGCGGCAGACGGTGAAGCCGGCAGCGCTTCGGCGGCCAGAGTGCCGCGGCAGCGGCGGCCCGTGCCTCCCGCGTCCGAGCACCTGCCTCAACAGCTTGCGCCACAGCGGCCACTCAATCCGCCACCTTCTCAGCTCAACTAAAGCCGTCGTGTCCAGCAATGCGGCTGTATCTCTAACCATTCTCTCATCAACTCAAGCTGTCCCACATCAGACGCTTGGGAGGAAATTCAATTGAAGACCCTGGCAATGGGTTCGCGGCGTCATCGCAATTCGAAGGCATCGGGCCATACTTCGACCTCGTGTGCCTCAATGTACCCGTGGGCAGGGGCTTACACTCGTCCACTTTTCAGCTCAACCTGAGCCATCTCTGACACAAAATGCACCCTAAACACCCCCTAATACCCCATAACACCCCATAACACCCCTTGAATACCCCCCAAACAACCCTGAGCAACCCCCAATTGCACGCCCTATCCCACAGGAAGGGCTTACGTTGAGCTGAAAAGTGGACGAGTGTAAGCCCATGCCCGTGGGAGACCGCAGCACCTTCGCAGAGCTCGTCGACATCATCGCCACGTTTCTCGACGAGCAGATTACGGCTAGGTGAGGCGGTGCAGGTTGATCCTATGAAACTCAAATTGAAACCGCGTGGAACTGAGCACTTGAAGCTAAAGTGTGATACACTGCTTTCAACTGTCGCTGTCAAATTCAACTTGCGCCACTGCAGCTAGGCGCGCCGAAGCTGCTGAAGCGCGAGCCGAGGCCGGGGCTCCAGCTGTTAAAAAGTCTGTTAACGACGTGGAGGCGTACCTGCTGGGGGAGTCAATGGGGGGCATGGGCTTACACTCGTTCCCATTTCCGCTCAACTTGAGCTTACTTTGCCCCTTTCCGCTCAACTTAAGCTGACTTTGTCCCCCATATGACACAGTTTGACTTGAAGATGTGCTCCGAAGGTGCTCAAGTTGAGCTCTAACGTGAGCTATGTGTGCCCGAAGGTCCTCAAGTTGAGCTCTGAAGTCAGCGAGAGTAAGCCCCTGATGGGAGGACTGCTGGCGCTTGGGGTGGCGCAAGCGCGTCCTGACCTGGTGGACAGGCAGGGTTCACAATAAAACATCCTGCCACATCACATACACGGATTTTCAAGAAAGCAGGATATGCACTGAGTCAAGACAGGAGGGTCTAAAACGCAGGTGATGACGTGGTAGGAATCGTTTGTCGTTTACCTGGCCCTGTGGACAGGTTGGTGCTGGTGAATCCGGCGTCATCATTCGATCGCTCGGCAGGGGCTTACACTCGTCCACTTCTCAACTCAACCTCAGCCGGATTCTGACACAAAACACACCCTAGACACCCCCTAATACCCCCGAACACCCACTAAACACCCTCTAAACAACCCCTGCGTGCACCCCCTATCCCACTCAAAGCGCTCACGTTGAGCTGAAAAGTGGACGAGTGTAAGCCCCTGCCGCTCGGCATGGCCCACCATCGGTCCCCTGCTGCCAGATTTACCGGAGGAGCTGTACAACGGGGTGCCATACGCCCTGGTACGGCGGTGCAGGTTGGTTGACCCCGTGTTGCCCCCAAGTTGCCCCCAACTCAAGGCGGGAATTTAGTCATTCGACGATCCGATTGACTCGTCAGATGGGCACGGGCAAGAAGTCAGGGCACCGAAACTCAGCTGACGCGGCAGCCCAATTCCGCCCCTAACCACGCCTGCATGCTTTCAGCGCATGAAACTAAAAACGTGACAAACTTGTTTCAACCTCACTTTCACTGTCAACTTCAACCAACGCCCATACGCCCCGGCGCCCGTGCTTTTCGACACACCACCGCTGGTAGAAGGGGCGATCAAAGCGTCCATCAAGATAGGGCAGTTGAGGCTGCCCCTATCAAACCTACATTGAAAGCGCCTGGAACTAAACGCTTGAAACTCAAGTACGATGAAGTGCTTTCACGTTTTGCTTTCAAATTCAACTTGCGCCGCTACATCAAGGCTTCAGAGGCCGCTTTTCGGCAGGTGCGGCGGCGGGGCGCCGGCGGGGCTTCTGGCGGCGGGGGGAATCCGGAGGCGGTATTTGCTGCCGGTGCCAAGGTGGGGCGCTGCAGGTTCAACAGTGGATCCTAAACCCTAAACCCTACATCCTCAACCCTAAACCCTAAACCCTACCCCCTGGGATAAATAACCCTTTCACCCTGGTTTGCCCAGTTGACCCTGCGCTTAAATCAAACGCCTGGAACTAAAACATGAATGAGCTGCTTTCAAATTATGCTTGATTTGCTTTCAACTGCAACCCGCGACCCCAAACCCTAAACCCTAAAACCTGAACCCGGCGTCACTACAGCAAGGAGGTAACCCGGCTGTTCCCGGGGCTGGGACGGCTGCCCACCATCATCCCGCGTGACACACTGGCGCACCGCTTCACCATCCTCTCCGACGGCTGCAAGGCAGGGGCTTACACTCGTCCACTTCTCAGCTGAACTTGAGCGCTTTGTATGGGATAGGGGGTGCGCGTAGGGGTTGTGTAGCCCGTGTTGAGGGGGTGTTAGGGGGTGTTTAGGGTGTGAAGGGTGTTTTATTGTGACAGACACGGCTCAAGTTGAGGTGAGAAGTGGACGAGTGTGAGCCCCTGCTGCAAGGTGGTCAATGCGGAGGGCGTGCTGGGAAAGTTCAAGACCCGCACGCTCGCAATCTGCAGCACCCAGGACCTTCTCATCCCGGTTGGGCGGTGCCCGTTGACCCCATCAAACCCAGGTTAAAAGCGCCTGTAACTAAGCGCTTGACACTAAAATCTGACGAACCGCTTTCAAACTTGGCTTTCACATTCGACTTGTGCCGCTACATCCCGTCAGCCGACGAGGGCACGCGGCTTAAACGTCGGATGGCCGCCGGGCGCTGCGTTGTGGAGACTCTCGTAGGGGGGCTGCCACACAATAAGCTATGTTTTTAGACCCTCGTTCATTGATTTTATCGGCGTCTTTAAACACTTTTAGACCTCCTCGCTTTTCAGATGTCAATCATCATTCGACGGTTCGGTTTAGGGTTTATGGTTTAGGGTTTAGGGTTTAGGGTTCAGACGGTTAGAGTGGTGCGAAAGCGCGCACTAGCCGGGCGAAGCTTGCTCCTGTATGGCATAGCCTCAAATATGACAAAGTGCGTGAAACCACTCAGACACTTAAAGTGTCAAAGAGACTTAATGCTAAGTCGTCCCGCTCGACCAATCAGAACGCTCCATTCGGACGACTTAGTACTACTCGTTGCTTGGTTAAGTGGTTTTACGCACTTTGTCATACGCCTGCCGGCGTTTAATAATACATTGACGCGGTTTCAGCACTACCGTTTTGCCTGCTTGACCCTGCCCAGCGGAGGGCAACAGCCACGCTGCGTTGCAAGATCCGGATGTAGACCTGTCGGCCATCCTGCGCCGCAACGGCAGGGCTTCGCAGTTCTCAGGGTACCTCAAATGGCGGTCAACGCGTCTCAAATCCGAGACCGTGAGTGAATAGATGGTCAGATTAACCATACGATGGTACAATATGGCGATTCGACCGTCTATTTTTCAAGAATTGGCGACCGCCGTTTGAGTTACCCTGACAAACTGCGAAGGGCCTTTACGCCACCTTTTAGCTCCACCTTGATCACTTTCTTGCGAGGGATGGCTGAGTCTTGATTGGTTTTTCAGTAGTGACAAAACGGCTCAGGTCGAGCTGAAAAGCGGTGCTAATAACGGCTCTAATGCCTAGTCTGTGAAGCGTACTACATATAGTATCTCGTACTACCCGTAGTAAGTAGGCGTTTGGTGAATCTGACCAAAAAGCATTTGACTTTCGGCCACACACCAAACTCCAGCTTACTTGAAGTTACTAGCCCATAGACTAGGCGCTAGCCAGGTCGAGCTGAAAAGTATTCATGATGATTGTAAGGCCATGTACATCGGGTTTCTGCCCCGGCAGCCGACCGACCCGCCCCCGCTCACGCGCGACGCCCGCTTCACTCCCCCATCACCTGTGGCAGGGCCCCTGGTGGTTACCCAGTAACAGAACCGGCCTTGCACCGTCTGAAAGCAGCACCGCTCCCCGCCAGACACCAGCTCCCCAGCCAGACACCACCTTTCCATCAGCAGAGCCTTAGACTAGAGCCCTCTTTTCGGCTCAATCTTAGCACCTTCGTCACTGAAAACCCTCAAACAACCCACTGAAACTTTTCCACTCATTCCCCGAAACCGCTGAAGTCATCCAACCGGAGCCACCCAACCCATACCACTAAATCCACCCAACCCATCCCACAAAACGTGCTTACATCGAGCCGAAAAGTGGACTGTCGTAAGGCCCTGAATCTAGGAGCTCGTGAAGGCGTTTCAGTCACTGGACGTCATGCGATCAGTGGTCAGTCCCGTGTTCTTTTCCACAAGGTGGGGCGGTGCAGGTTGACAGTAACAAACCCGAGTTGACAGCCTGCGCGCCTGGTTTCAGTTTCAGCGCTTGAAACTAAACTGTGATGAACCGCTTTCAATCTGTGCTGTCAAAGTCAACTTGCGCCGCTACAACGAGGGCTTCCGACGGGCATGGCCTCACACTTCTCCACTTCTCTGAACTCACCTGAATCACTTTCTTATCACATAAACATGCACACTTCGGCTGCACCTTCAGCACCCTGTGTGGGTTGAGATTGGGTTGGGTTACAGTGGCGAATGTGGTTGACAAAACGGCTGAGGCTGAGCCGAACAGAGGACTAGTGCCTGGTCTGTTAGCTAAGTAAGCTGAGTAAGTAAGTAAGGTATCCGACGAGTCAATAGCTCGTGCGAGTACTTACGCTAGCCAAGTAACGACTCACGGCTCACAGACCAGGCATTAGTGTAAGGCTCTGCTGACGGAAATGTGTTTCGTGGCTTGGGAGAAGTGCCGCTTTCAGACGGTGCGAGGCAGGAGCTTACACTCGTTTACTTTTCAGCTCAACGGAAGCGCATTTTGTGCGATACGTTGGGTGCATGATCCCCCCCCAGTCTATCAGACAGGGGGAAACGGGGAGGTGTGATCAAAACGGCTTAGGTTGAGCTGAAAAGTAGACGAGTGTCAGCCCCTGGTACAAGGCCGGTTCTGTTAGTGGGTAACCACCAGACGCTGGCTTTTGACATGGTAGGGTAGTGCAGGTTGACCCTATGAAACCCAAGTCGAAACCGCCGGGAACTATGCGCTTGAAACTGAATTGTGATGCACTGCTTTCAAGTTTTGGTTTCAAATACAACTTGCGCCGCTACAACATGGGGTTCATGATTGAGCAGTTCATTAAGGAGAGAGGGGTGCTCGTGAGAGGCAGGGCGGTGCACGTTGAACCACAGTGACAAGATATCCCATATCATACTGTCATCTCCCATATTATTATGTCATATACGGTCATCTTTCATATCTACACTTTCATATTTCGTATCGATACTGTCATCAAGATCATGTTCCATATGGATGCTGTCATATTGTCATCTTGTTAACAAGATGACCAAATCATATCTCGTCAATCTAGGTTGAACCCGGATTCACCGCGCTTGTCTTCAGTGCGTGAAGCTGGAAATCGATGGACCACTTTCTAACGACGCTTTCGATTTCAACTTGCGTCCCTTCATAGAGGGCTAGCGCATCCGGCTGTAGTCGGGGCCGGCGGCGCCGGCGGGGGATCTAACGCTGGGTCGACGGGGGCAGGGCAAACTACTGCGACGGAAGGGAATCGCACCTGGATTGACGGTAAGGAAACTACCGCAGCAGGTGGTGGTGGCGGTGGTGGCAGGGCCTCACAACTTTTTTCACAAATTTTCACGTTAACTTCAGCTTGACTTTACCATCTTTGATTTGTTAATTGGATAACTTGAGTGGATTATGGCATAAACGGCTTGAACACAGTGCCAGGTCTGGTATCGAAGGCCTGGTATCGAATCCCGTACGACCAATCAGAAGTGTCCATCAGAATCCCACCGACCGACTCGCCGGAGGACCGACTGGGTGACGATCATTCAGTAAACAGACCCTCGGTTTCAAAGGAAAACAGAGGGACTGGTCCTTCCGACACTAAGTTTAAAGTCGAACATGGCCAAATAAACAGTGTGCGGCCCTGGGCGGAGGGCCACCGCCGCAGTTCCCACCGCTGTTTCCGCCGCCGTCTCCTGCGGACCTGCAGAAGTTCTTCGAGGCCGTGACAGCGCAGGGGCAGCAGCAGAGGCCGGCGCAGCAAGGTGCCGTGGCGGGGCGGGCCGGTGGCGGAGGGACTGGTAGGGCCGTGCAGGGTTCGTACCCCCACGTTGACCGGAAGTTGACCCCAAGTTGACCCGAAGATGACCCGGTATGCTTTCAACCCGTTAAACCAGCACGTGATAAGCTGCATTTTGTATTCAAGTGCATCTTGTGGCCCTGCAGCTTGGATTCGGTGGCTCATCGTCGAACACGTTCGTCTCGTTCGGCGCCGTGCCCGTCAGCGGCAAGAACTTCTACAAGCTGCTCGCCGCCGGCGAATGCATTCTGCTGTATCCTGGTAGGCCGGTGCAGGTCGACGCTGTTAAACCCACGTTGACAGCGCCTGTAACTAAGCGCTTGAAACTAACATTTGCCGATCCGCTTTTAAACCTTGCTTTCAAATGCAACTTGCGCCGTTACACCCCGGCGGGGCCCGGGAGGTTTACAAGCGCAAGGTGGGGCGGTGCTGGTTATACTTATCGCCCCTAAACTAGCCTACTAAGCACTAGCCCCTAAACTAGATTAAACTAGCTTAGTTTTTGCCCCCCTATTTTACTCACCCACTGTAGTCCCCTAACCACTAACCACTAAGCACTAAGCACTAGCCCCTAAACTAGCTTAAACTAGCTTAGTTTAACCCCCCCCATGGCCAGCACTAGCCTAGTTCGACAAGTATAGTGCTGGTTGACCTTGCTTTACCCCGGACTACCCGAAACCCTACATCCTAAACATTAGACCCTAAGCCGCAAACACTAAACCCTAAACCCTAAACCCTAAACCCTAGACCCTAGACCCCGCTTGGCCCGCTTGGTCCGCTTGGTTTGAACCTACAATATGATGCTCCGCTTTCAAACGTTGGTCTGAGCTGCAACCCACGGCACTACATGACGGGGGAGGACTACCAGCTGTTCTGGCCTAGCAAGCCTGAGTTCATTCGCATGGTGAGGTGCTGCAGGTTGACCCTGGGTATTCGCTGTTGACCCCACGCCCACGCTTGGTGCTCAGCGCTGAAAATAATATATGTGAAGAATCGCTTTACATTTTTGCTATCAACTTCAAGTAGTGCCACTACCCTGGGACTTCGCAGTTGACCCTGTGCTCGGCTCCCAGCGTTGAAACTAATATGTGAAGAATTGCTTCAGAATTTTGCTTTCAACTTCGAGTTGTGCCACTACAGCATGGCGGTGCGGCACGGGGCAACGATTGTGCCGTTCTCAGCAGTGGTGGGGTTGTGCTGGTTGACCCAATCAAACCGGATTCGAACCTGCGCCTGGTTTCAGCGCTTGAAAGTGAAATGTGACGAACCGCTTTCAAACTTTGCTTTCAATTTCAACTTGCGCCGCTACACATTGGGGGCGGAGGACTCGTTTAGTATTGCGGCAGGGCG
>Ga0307489_10001981_pt1 | contig 13656 bp, 25 predicted proteins | sample SB12metaG_FD_202247 | JGI IMG/M metagenome (GOLD analysis project Ga0307489, IMG submission 202247) | Sea-ice brine microbial communities from Beaufort Sea near Barrow, Alaska, United States - SB 1.2 | ecosystem: Environmental > Aquatic > Marine > Coastal | place: USA: Alaska | collected... | reverse complement strand
GGCGCGCGAAAGTGAGCCAACCACCACCATCCTCCCCTCCCCTCCCCTCCGCGGTGGCGCGGTCAGTTCCAGTTCGCGTGCCGACTCGATTACGGATACGGATACGGATATATTTGGCTCTCAGGCTTGACTATCCGTGTCCGTCGCGGTCGCGGCAGGCGTGCTCGTACCCGTTCTCGATGGGGTACAGCGTGCCGTCCAGATCGAACAACAGCGTGTCGATACCATCGCCGGCCGCCATCACGTGGGAGAGGTGCGCATGTCGCCGCAGTGCGCAGGGGGGCGCGCTAAAAGGAGAGCAACCTTCCATTCTCCTACCCCTCCATTCTCTATACTTGTCGAACTAGGCTAGTGCTGGCAAGGGGGGGGTTAAACTAAGCTAGTTTAAGCTAGTTTAGGGACTAGTGGTTAGTGGGTTAGTGGTTAGTATTGGGAATTACAGTGGGTGAGGAAAATAGGGGGGGTTAAACTAAGATAGTTTAAGCTAGTTTAGGGGCTAGTGCTTAGTAGGCTAGTTTAGGGGCGACAAGTATACCATTCTCCACCTCTGAACGTGCCGACTCCGAAATTCATATCCGTATGGGAACTACACGGATATGGCTCGACTATCCGTGTCCACGTTGGCCACGGATCTGCCAGGTGGCCTGACCAAGAAAAGATCTTTCCGGTCTCCCGGTTTTTATCTCACCGGTGTTTGTGCGCCTCTTGTTGGGACGCCAATGCCCCGCTTTCGGGCCACTCCTCCACACACCCCCCTGTCCCAAGAGCCGATCTAAACTCTGCAGGTGCGTCACCACACACTCATCGCCCCTCGCCGCCCGCCGTGCGTGGCCCGGGCTCTCTACGTTGCAGCGATCGTGCCCCCCCCCAAATCCCTTGGGAAAATATTCCGACGATTGGAGATGCCTGGGGCGGTGCCCCCGGGGGTGCGGGGGTGTCACGCCGTGTGCGGGTCGCGAGTTACACCGGCTCCGCCATTCGTGCATGGTTAGGCGCTACGGGTTCCGCCCATCCCCCCCAAGCGCAGTGCGCGCTAGGGACGGTAGCACGGCGCCGGGCATCTAAGCCGAATTTAAAGGGAACGGAACGAGCGAAGCGGCAGCTGAACCCATAAATGCTTGCCGTTAGTGTAGCCGTTCGCGGGAACCACCTACAGGCGCTGACAACACCATTGCCCGGGACGAGGACACCTGAATGCGCATCCGCCTACGCCACCCCTCAGTCAGCCCAGCCCTGCACCATCTCACGCCACACTATAGCGACAGTCGGCCGAGGGAACTGACATGACATTGAGCCGCCCCTGCCCCGTTCTTCTCTCTGACAGCGATGGCTGGCTTCAAGAACCTGTTCAGCTCCTCGTTGTACGCGCCCACCGCCACGCTCGGCATGTTCGGCGCGAGCAAGGCAGGGGCTTACACTCGTTCCCATTTCCGCTCAACTTGAGCGCTTTGTCTGGGATAGGGGGGGCGCGTCGGATTGTGTAGCCCGTGTTAAGGGGGTGTGAGGGGGTGTATAGGGTGTGCAGGGTGTGTATTGTGTGAGACACGGCTCAAGTTGAGCTGACAAGTGGACGAGTGTAAGCCCCTGGAACAAGCCCCCCGCGGCGCCCGCCACCGGCGCCTACAAGAACGCCGCGTTCATGGCCCCCAACGCCCAGGCAAGGCTTCGCGATTCGCTCCGACGGTTTCGTCTACTTCATTTCATGTGCGTGGATGAGTTTAGATGCCCACGCTCGGACAGCGACGGCCAACCGCACGCAACGAATCACCCCTCACCACCCCGGTCCACGCGTTCGACGTGCTATCTCCGAATTAAATATACTCCCGTCGGATTATGTATGTGTACAATCTCGTGCCCTACCTGCCTACCTGCAGTCGTTTTGGTGGTTCGACAGGTGTCAACAGCTGGCAGTTAGTTGTATTGACGTGAACAGGTGCGTTGGGCGGGTGGCTCTGTGTGGCGACTTTGTACGGGTACACTGGTACACCCTGAACAAACAGTCAGGTTGAGCTGGAAAAGGAACGCCGTGTGAGACTCTACCTACCGGAGTACGACATGGCGTACTACCTGAAGGGCGCACTGTCAGGCGGCATCTGCTGCTCAATCACCCACGGCGGCCTCACCCCCGTGGACGTGGTCAAGGCAGGGGCAGGTGTCTGGGTGAACGCTTGTGAGTGGCCCACGTGTTTTGGGTGAATTCTCAAGGGATGATGAGGAGGCTGAGGGAGAGGAGGAGGAGGCGGCGGAGGAGGAGGGGGAGGAGGAGGAGGAGGATGAGGGGGAAGGAGGAGGAGGAGGAGGAGGAGAAGGAGGGGGAGGAGGAGGAGGGGGAGGAGGATGAGGAGGGGGAGGAGGAGGAGGAGGAGGAGGAGGAGGATGAGATGGTGAATGTGTACGAGTACACCATGAGCTAAATTTCCGAGGGTATGAGGAGTGACCCTGCTCCTTGACGCGCATGCAGCTGGACCCGGTCAAGTATTCCGGCGGCATGATCAGCGGCTTCAACAAGGTGGGGGCTGTGAAGCGGTCGGCATGTCATGTCTTATACCCATGCGGCCATGCAGATTGTGCGCATACGGATAGTGCTCGCCGCGTCATTACCCACGTTGTAAAGCCATGGTTATTGGTCAGAGTGAACACCTGGTGGAATCGGTTAGCATGATGTACCTTTCCTTGCAACTTGTATGTATTGAGTTATAGTGAACACCCGGTGATGCGGCGAGCACGATGCACCTGGCCCTGCCATAAGGTTATCGCGGAGGAGGGCGCGGGCGCGCTGCTCACCGGGCTCGGAGCCACCGCCTTCGGGTACTTCGTCCAGGGGTGGTTCAAGTTCGGCGGCTTCGAGTTCTTCAAGGTGCAGGCCAACAACAAGCTGTCCCCTCAAGAGGCAGGGCTTGTCAGAAATCGCGGAAATTGCTCAAAGCGACCTTCAACAGATGTTGAGCCTTCGTTTCTTGAGTAGATTACAACCCTGTGATGGTTTGAGCACTTATAACCTGTCTCCGCAGGAGGCAGGGCTGCCGGAAACTGCTCAGAACATCTTTCAACACATTTGCCAACCCTACTGTCTTTAGTCCAATGCCACCCTGTAATGCATTGAACATTTCCTGCACAGGGCCCTAGCGTTGTCCAGAAGTGAATAGTCCCTGGCAGAAATTGCTCGAAACTGTCGTTCAACAGACTTTCGAGAGTTGAATGCCACCCTGTGATGTGTTGAGTGTTGTCTGTCGGGCCCTCGCATGAGGCTTGGGACAACAAGAACACCATCTACCTGGGCTCCTCCGCGTGCGCCGAGTTCATCGCCGACATCTTCCTGTGCCCGCTCGAGGCAGGGCTGAATAACCCTAAACCCTAGACCCTAACCCTAACCCTAAACCTTAAACCTAAACCCTACACCCTGGGACCCTAAACCTATACCCCCGCCGCGCCTCACCTAAGACGCGGTGTCACCTACGTCAGTTGCGCTCACTGTGTACCTGTACCCCCACCACGCCTCTCCTCTCCCTCAGGCCAGTTATCGACCGCACCAGTTACACGAAGTGTACGTGGTCCTCTGGTGTATACGCGGTGACTGTGACGTGTCCTGGCAGTGTCTGGCCGGCCCTACACTTGGGCCACCCGCATCCGCCTCGTGTCCAACCCCGCGTTCGCATCCGGTACGATCAGCGCCATGTCCAAGATGGTACGGCTCCTCACCCCTCCTTCCCCAACTGTTTGGTCACAGTCATCAGTGTACCCATAAACGCTCCCGCCTCCTCACCCCTGTCCTGTCCACTCGTTCCCTTTGCAGCTCAACCTGACGGGTTTAGGTTTTCGGGTTTAGGGCTATAGGGTAACCCTAAAACCCTAAACCCTAAACCCTGCAGCTCGATCTGACAGTTTGCTCACTGCGTACCAGTGTACCCGTACACGCTCGCCCCCGCCTCCTCCCTGGCTTGGCCTCTCCCGTGCACCGCAGACAGAAGTTTCAGGTATCAGCAGCTGACTGACATATGTGTTTGGTGCTTGATGTGGCCCTGCGCTGCGGCCGCCGACGAGGGTGTGATGGGCGCGTTCTACTCGGGTTTCGGTTGGGACCAGCACATATTGCCACGGGGGCCATGGCGAAAGCGTGATGCCTTCTTTTACTTGTTGAAGCGTCTTTCTATCCCTGCCTTTCTCACCAGTAGACAATGCCCACCAATTATAACCCTCGTTCTTGCGTCAAACGGCATCCTATGACGTGGCAATAAATATTTGCTTCGGCCCTCGGCGTCGGCCCCATTCTGTTCAAGCAGGTGCCGTACACGATGGCCAAGTTCGCCGTGCAGGGGTCCACGGCGGAGGAGATCTACAAACAGCTGGGTAAGAATTCCACGCAGATGACCAAGGGCGAGAACACCGCCATCTCCGCCTCCTCCGGCGTCGTCGCCGGTGGGGCCCCACTCTCGTCATGTCATCACTGAGAGTACCGGTGTAAGCAGGATGCGGCGAGTGTCTGACTGCTTGCTCATACTGTATGACAAAGTGCGTCAAAGTGTTACGAGCAAAAGCAAAAGCAGAAAGCATGGACCAATCACAAACTCGGATCAAGCCGTTCCGACCCAGATCCGAGTCTGTGATTGGTCCATGCATTTTGCTTTTGCTTTTGCTCGTAACACTTTGACGCACTTTGTCATACCGGGATTTGCGGCGCATGTGCACGGGTACACCGGTACACTATGAGCAAACAGTCTGGTGGCGGGTGTAGAAGGCCCTGGTCGTCGGTGTCGCCGCCGCCATCATCTCCCATCCCGCTGACTCTCTCCTGTCCAAGATCAACAAGGCAGGGGGGTCATCGAGAACACGCATTCAACCGACGTTAAATACCCTCCTCCTCCTCCGCACGTAAGTTGAGCAGTGGCCCTGAAGGTAATTCATGCGGGCACGTCTAGGTCTGAGCAAGGGTCGGTAGAGTGACCCCAGAATTTACCACTTAACAGACTGTAAAAGTACTTTAGGGTTTATAATTCAGGTCTTAGGGTTTTTTTTCAGGAGACAACCCCCCTAATACCCTACTAATATCCCCGTGAAATCAAAATATACCCCTCTTAAGTGGAATATTCTGTGGTCACTTTACCGGCCCTTGTCCGGACCTAACGTCTGATCTCGGTTCGAGTGCTTGTTCTCAACGACCCTGCCGCGAGGCCGGCGCCGGCGGCAGCGGCGGCACCATGAGCCGCCTCTGGAACATCGCCGCCGAGGTAGGGCGCGCCACTTGCACTGCGCCCCTGAGAGTTACCATAAAAATATTTGCACTGAACAGAGACAAGGCGGTCCCCTGTCACGTGAAGAGATACGGTCCTAAGTTGCATTGAACAAGTTTGTGGCAATACGGTCAGCTGAAGAGGTATGAACACCAAACAGGTTTGCGGCAATACGGTCTGTTGACCAATGAATGTGTTTGTGGTTCGGACCCTGAGCGCAGACCGGCATCGTGACGCTGTGCACGCAGGGCCTGGGCACGCGGTGCATCATGATCGGCACCCTCACCGCCGGCCAGTTCGGCCTCTTCGACATCGTGATGAACGCGACCGGCGCGTCCAAGTTCCACTTCCACAACCCTGCCGACGACAAGCACTAAATGTATATTTTGGAACGCATTTGATGACAGGCACAAAATGTATAATTTGAAACTCATTTGGGTAACGGCGGTGAGATGCGGAGGGAGGAGGTGTGTTGCGATGGAGTTGTCAGAGCAAAGCCAAGCGAGTGACGAGAGATGGAGGAGGGGGAGGAGGAAGAGGAGGAGCAGGAGGAGGAGGAGGTGAGTGTCTACAGGTGCACTATGCGCAAGCTGTCAGACGCCACCATACCTTGATACTAGATACAAGTAAATTAGATGGAGGAGGAGGAGGTGATTGGATTACATCGAGATGGCCGGGAGCGTAGAGCGGGGCTGTTTGATAAGTGCGTGATTTTATGCTGCCGAGAAACCTTCAGCTGAGATGCAGCGCGGGGTTTGTCCTTGCGTCGTGCGCGGCCCCGGACGGACTGTAGCGAGGGGGGAGTATTTTGTCTGATACCGGATAACAGTGGGGGACACTGAGTTGTGAGTAACTATATGCAAGCAAGAATCACAGTTACAATCAACTGAGGTCGTCTGTGCTGGGCGCACTGTCTCAAGCGCCGACCCTGCGCCAGTGCCGGGACCGTCATCCCGTGCAGTGCTGTTCGCGCAACACCCGTTTACATTGGAACCCTTCCATTGTTAGGCTGTGGCTTCATCATAAATATGACATCATTAAGGCGTTTAAACAGTCACCGGGCTTTGTGAGTGAGGTCACCTGTGCAGGGCGCGCTGTGAAGCGTCACCGCTGAGATGCTGCTGGGACTGGCACCCGCTGCCTTTCGCGCGGCGCCACCGGACTTGTTTGGCTATGTCTGTGGTAGTATCATAAGATGATCATTAAGATAACCACCTACAGGTAACCCGCGCGAGCTATAATAAGCGTGATACATGTAGGCTAAACATCGGCTCGCGTGGCAACCCAACCCCCAGAGTGACTCCAATGTGAACCACCATTCGAGATCTGACTGCCAGAAACAAGCCAAGTGACAAATTCATTGCCAGAACTCCTCCCCCCCATCCGTCCCCCCCCTTCCCCCCCATCTCTCCACACCCTCTCACCCTCTCTATCTCAGCTTCCGGTAGTGTCGACTCAATCGCGAGGCGTCGCGGCCCGCCCCCGCTCTCCACCTCCGCCCCCCCGGTGCTCTCTTCCGAATGCGTTGCCCTTCCTGGGTTCCACACCCTATCCGAAAAACAAAGCGCGTCACATCCCCAGTCCCGGAAACTCCAAACGCCGGCGCCGCCGCCCGCCCCCACCCCCCCGGCGCCGCCGCCCGCCCCCGCCCCGCCGCCGCCGCTTCACCTCCCCCTCCGACGTTTCTTATGCCTCGAGGATAGCGATGACGTCGTCCACCTGCAGGAACTTGCCCTTAGTGCCGCACTCGAACTCGATGTCCACGCCGCTGAACCCGTTCACCGAGAGCAGGGCCGGGGAGAAATCCAGCACAAAACATAACCAAAACATAACCAAAACATCCTTCAATATTTTGGCAAATCATTCGCCAGCCCTCGTTTCTTGAGTTAAATTCCGAGTTAAATGCCGGCCACGTTGGGGTGGAGCGGGTTGAAACCCGGGTTTGAAACCGCCTGGTTTCAGCACTTGAAACTATGATATGGGGCAACTGGTTTCGATGTTCGGTTTCAATGTGTCAAGAACTTGCTGGTGTGTTTTGATGAGCTCGGTTTTCAGGTTTCTCCCGAGACCCTACCGAGCACTTTGTCGCCGGCCTTCACAGTGGTGACGTCGCCTCCAATGCTTTGGATCTTCCCGCACACGCTGCTGCCGGGCCCGGTGTTGGCGGCGCCGCTCATCAGCAGGATGCCGCCCGCGCTGACCGTCTCCGCCTCGTCGGGGATCACAAGCACGCGGTTGCCCGTCGGCTTCACACCCTCCACCGTCATGCCCGCGGACACCACCACCGCCTTCCGGGAGCTTCCGGCAATCGCGGACTTGCGGGACACCACGGACTTGCGGGTGGCGACCGCCGCCTTAGCGGACACCGCGCCGCATGAGAGCGTGAAAGCGGACATCTTTCCGAAGTTTTGAGACTGGCGACTGCGCAAGTCAGGAGTGCGTGGGCGCCGTGGAACGAAGCGCGTCAAATTCTTCCATTTCTCAGACCTAAAACCTGAAGAAATTTACCTCCCCCAGCGCCAAATAATTGTCGGCACCGCACCGTATCAAACGCCGATATCCCATGTCGAGGTCACCGGCAGTGTACGGAACGTAGCGGGAGCGGCGACGGACAGACAGACGTGCCGCGACGGACCGCTCCAGCACGCACTCGCAACACACACGATACAGGCAGCCTCTCCTCCAACCTCACCTCGCCCATCCCTCCCCTCGCCGGGCATCCACTCCCCTCCCTCGCCCAACCCAACCGTTGCTTCCCTTCCCCCGTCGGACATGACGCGCAGTGCGGTGAAGGTGCACCTGCGCGCGCGGCCCACGGCGTCGTTCGCCTCGGACGCGATGCGGCTGGACCCCGCGCAGCACACGGTGGCGCTCACGCTCAAGCGCCGTGAGGACTTCGGCGTGGTCAACCACCAGAAGGAGGAATTCGCGTTCCGCTTCTCCGGCAGGGGCTTACACTCGTCCACTTTTAAGCTCAACTTGAGCCGTCCCTGACACACAATACACCCTACACACCCCCTAATACCCCTTGACACCTCCTAAACACCCCCTACACAACCCCTACGTGCACCCCCTGTCCAACACAACGCGCTTAAGTTGAGCTGAAAAGTGGACGAGTGTAAGCCCCTGTTCTCCGGCGACATCCTATATAATGAATCGCAAGAGGCGGTGTATACAGCTGTCGGCGAGGAGGCGGTGGTCGCTGCCTTGGACGGGTACAACTCCACGGTGATGGCATGGGCTTACACTCGTTTACTTTCAGCTCAGCTTGAGCTGTCTTTCTGCCCCCCGAAACCCAGCTTGACCGATGGATGTGTACCGAATGCGCTCAAGTTGAGCTCTAACGTGAACGAGTGTAAGCCCCTGGGTGATGGCGTACGGACAGACGGGCGCCGGCAAGACGTTCACCATGACGGGCAGCGCCAGCTCGTACGCACAGCGCGGGCTGGTGCCGCGCGCCGTCAGCGACCTATACGCGCGCCTGGCGGCGAAGCATGGAACCGTGGGGGTGGTGCGCGTGAGCTACGCGGAGATCTACAACGAGAGCTTCATCGACCTGCTGCGCCCCGTCACGGAGTCCTCGGACATGTGTGTCATGGACGACGCGGCGTCCGGGGGGGTGGTCGTGAAGGGCCTCAGCCAGCACCAGGCATTGTCTGAGGAGGAGGCGCTGGCGTTGCTGTTCGAGGCAGGGGCTTACACTCGTTCCCATTTCCGCTCAACTTGAGCTTACTTTGCCGCTTTCCGCTCAACTTAAGCGCACTCTTCCCCCCATAAAATTCGAATTAACCCGTGGACGTGGCCCGAAGGTGCTCAAGTTGAGCTCCAACGGGGGCGATGTGTTCCCGAAGGTCCTCAAGTTGAGCTTTTAAGGGAGCGAGCATAAGCCCCTGGTTCGAGGGCGAGGCGAACCGCGCCATCGCCGAGCACCAGCTCAACAAGGCCAGCTCGCGCTCGCACACCATCTTCACGCTGGCGCTGGAGCTCCGCGATGCGCACGGCTCCGCCGCGGTGCTTCACTCCAAGCTGCATCTGGTGGATCTGGCGGGGTCCGAGCGGCTGTCCAAGACCAAGTCCCAGGCAGGGACTTACACTCGTCCACTTTTCCGCTCAACTTGAGATTACTTTGCCCCTTTCCGCTCAACTTAAGCTTCCGTTGTCCCCTATATAATCCTTCCTAACCTGTGGATGTATCTGGAAGGTGCTAAAGTTGAGCTCTGACGTGAGCGATGTGTCCCGAAGGTCCTCAAGTTGAGCTCTGACGTGAGCGATGCATCCCGAAGGTCCTCAAGTTGAGCTCTGACGTGAGCGAAGGTCCTCAAGTTGGGCTCTGAAGTGAGCGAGTGTGAGCCCCTGGTCCCAGGGCGCCGTGGCAAAGGAGGCGCAGCACATCAACAAGAGCCTGTCGTTTCTGGAGCAGGTCATCATCGCGCTTGGGGCAGGGGCTTACACTCGTCCACTTCTCAGCTCAATTGAGCCGCTTTTGTCACTGAGATCACCCCTGTAATGGGCACCTGACCCCCCTACAATGGGCACCTGACCCCCCTACGAGTATAATGGGCATTTGACCCCTCTATAACCGGCAACTGACCCCCCATGATGGACACCTGAGGACCCCTCTCGGCAAACGTATCCGTAAAAAGTGCTCACATTGAGCTGAGTAGTGGACGAGTGTAAGCCCCTGGGTGGGGGAGAAGAAGCGCGAGCACATCCCGTACCGCAGCAGCAAGCTGACGCATATGCTCAAGGACTCGCTGGGGGGCAACTGCAAGGCAGGGGCTTGCACTCGTCCACTCTTAAGCTCAACTTGAGCCGTGTCTGACACAAAATTCACCCCAAACACCCCATAATACCCATCATAATACCCCTGAGCAGCTCATAAACACCCCATGAACAACCCCTACATGCACCCCCTATGCCACAGAAGGCGATTAAGTTGAGCCGAAAAGTGGACGAGTGTAAGCCCCTGCTGCAAGACCATCATGATCGCCAACGTGTGGGCCGAGCCCGTGCACCTGGAGGAGACACTGGGCAGGGGCTTACACTCGTTCCCATTCCGCTCAACATGAGCTCACTCTGCCCCTTTCCGCTCAATATAAGCTTACATTGTCCCCCAGATAGCCCAACCTGACCCGTGCATGTTAGCCGAAGGTGCTCAAGTTGAGCTCGGACGTGAGCGATGTGTACCGAAGGTGCTCAAGTTGAGCGCTGAAGTGAGCGAGTGTAGGCCCCTGACACCGGGCACCTGCAACTTCGCCAAGCGGATGATGCGCGTGACGCAGGCAGGGGCTTACACTCGTCCACTTCTCGGCGTAACTTAAGCGCTTCCGTTGGATAGGGGGTGCGTTTGGGGGTCGTTTAGGGGGTGTTTAGGGGGTGTCGAGGGGGTATCAGGGGGTGCGTTCGGGGTTCGTTTAGGGGGTGTTTAGGGGGTGTCGAGGGGGTATCAGGGGGTGCTTTGGGTATATTTTCTGTCAGAAACGGCTCAGGTTGAGCTAAGAAGTGGACGAGTGTAAGCCCCTGGACGCAGGAGCCGAGCAAGAACATGAGCGAGGACCCTACGGTGGCGGTGTGCACGCTGCGCCGTGAGGTGGCGGAGCTCAAGCAGGAGCTGGCGATGCACGACTCGTTCGCGGGGGGCGGGGGCGCCGCGGGGGGCGCGCGCAAATACGACGCGTACAGCGACTCGCAGAAAGCAGAGCTGCGCCCGATGGTGCTGCGCTTCCTGGCGGGCGACGGGGGCGGGGCCATACACTCATCCACCTTTCGGCTCAACATAAGCGCTTTCTGTGGCACAGGGGCGCATTTAGGGGTTGTTCAGGGGGTGATTATGGGGTGTCAGGGAATTTTAAGGGGTGGTTAGGGTGTGTTTCGTGTCAGAAACAGCCCAGCTTGAGCTGAAAGGTGGACGAGTGTAAGCCCCTGGGCGACGGGGGCGGAGGGGGGGAGGGAGTGGACGCGTTGGAACCGCTGACATCGCTGCGGCACGTGCGGGAGATACTGCTGCAAGCGCGGGGTCTATACCAGGCAGGGGTTTACACTTGTCCACTTTTCAGCTCAACGGAAGCACCTTGAATGGAATACGTTGGGTAGCTTCAGTAGATAGAGGGTCGTAACTCGTCATAAATTGGACGCAAAACGTCTCACTGACTAAAACGGCTTAGGTTGAGGTGAGAAGTGGACGAGTGTAAGCCCCTGGTACCAGGCGGCGTGCCGGCCCGGGACGGCGGGCGGGGCCGGCGGCGGGCGCGGGCGGGGGGGCGGCGCTGGCGTCGGCTTCACGGGGCAGGGGACCGGCGGCGGGCTGGAGGAGCCTGGCGGCGCGGCGGCAGCGGAGGCGGGGGCTCCGGCGTACGACGATGATGGCGCTGTGGGGGACCTCGAGGGCGGCGTTGAAGACCTGCACCCTTTCGGCGTCGCGCCCGACGACGCGCGCCCCCCCGCCTCAGAGCATTCCACCCCCGCTACTCCCTCCTCTGCCGCGCCCACCGCCGCGCCCGCAGCTGCGCCCGCCCCCCCGGACAAGAGCCAGGCCTACGAGGACTATAAGCAGGGTGCCGGGGCGGAGCTGGGTCGCGCACTGACGGCAGGGGCTTACACTCGTCCACTTTTCAGCTCAAGCTGAGCCGTTTCTAACACAAAATACACCCTAAACACCTACATTACCCCGTAACAGCCCCTAAACACCCCTCAATAACCCCTTCATGCACCCCCTATTCCACACAAAGCGCTTACGTTGAGCCGGAAAGTGGACGAGTGTAAGCCCCTGCCTGACGGACAATAAGGCTGCGCTGAAGGAACGCCGGCGCCGCGCAAAGGACATAGGCATACGCATCAACGGCAGGCGCCGCTTACACTCGTCCACTTTTCAGCTCAACCTGAGCCGTTTTGCTACTGACCACACGCGGCGTATCACACAAAAAGCGCTTACGTTGAGCCGAAAAGTGGACGAATGTAAGCCCCTGATCAACGGCATCAAGCGCGAGATGGACGACGCCAAGGTAAGGCGGTGCATATTGACCCTATCAAACCCACGCTGAAAGCGCCTGGAACCAAGCGCTTGAAACTAAATATGTCAAGCTGCTTTCAATTTTGCTACAATTTTGCTTTCAAATACAACTTGCGGCGCTACACCAAGGCGCACACGGAACTCCTCGCTGCCGAGCGCGCTGCGGGCGACACCGACGCCGACGCCGGGGCCGGGGCCGGGGCTGGGGCGGACACAGAGGTGGTCGGGGAGGAGGCAGGGGCTTACACTCCTCCACGTTAGAGCTCACTTTGAGCAACTCCAGGACACATTCAGGAGTGACGTTGGGTTATACGGTGGACAGAGGAGCTTCAGTTGAGCTAAAATGGGCACGAGTGTTAGCCCCTGGGAGGAGGAGTATGCCACGCTGCTGCGGATGAAGGAGCTGAAGCGTGACTACCGCGAGCTGTACGAGGCAGGGGCTTACACTCGTTCACCTTCCAGCTCAACGTAAGCGCTTATTGGGGGACAAGGGATGTTTATGGTGTGTTCCGGGGGTATTTATGGCAGATGTGGAGGGGGTATTTATGGGTTCAGGGACTGTTTTGAGTGTCAGAAACGGCTCAGGTTGAGCGGAGAAGTGGACGAGGGTAAGCCCCTGCTGAGTAATGACACGTGATTAGTTGATGGTGAGTCGAAGCGTTTCTTGGGTTATTAGACCTCAAACGGCTCAGATTGAGCTGTGAAGTGGACGAGTGTAAGCCCCTGGTATGAGGAGCTCAAGTCGGTGCGGAGCGAGGTGGGGTACACCGAGAAGTTGATCGAACAGTGCACGTCCACTCGTCCAATTCCCAGCTCAACCTGAGCCAGTTTTGTGGTAAACCACTCACCGTATCCCACAAAAGGTGCTAACGTTGAGCCGAGAAGTGGACGAATGTAAGCCCCTGGAGCGAGGTGGGGTATACCGAGAAGTTGATCGAGCAGTGCACGTCCAAGGCAGGAGCTTACACTCGTCCACTTCTCAGCTCAACCTGAGCCGCTTTTGTTTACAGAAGTCACAGCAAGCGTCCACATCTCGGCTCAACCTGAGATGTTTTTGCCTATGACACCTCTCCACATAGCCCACAAACGTGCTCACGTCAAGCCCAAAAGTGGATGCGTGCAGCCCACAAAACACGCTCACGTTGAGTGAGCTGAAAAGTGTATGCCCCTCATCCAAGATGCTCATGGAGTTCGGTGAGTGGTACGCAGAGAAGTACAGTGACGCGCTGGCAGGGAGTTATTGAGAACTAAGCACCCCTACGCACCATCAACGCCCCACTGTAACCCCCCCTAGGCACCATTCACGCCCCACTGTAATGAATGCTCAACCCCCCCTACGCACCATTCACGCCCCACTGTAATGAATGCTCAACCCCCCCTACGCACCATTCACGCCCCACTGTAATGAATGCTCAACCC
>Ga0307489_10001980_pt1 | contig 13661 bp, 15 predicted proteins | sample SB12metaG_FD_202247 | JGI IMG/M metagenome (GOLD analysis project Ga0307489, IMG submission 202247) | Sea-ice brine microbial communities from Beaufort Sea near Barrow, Alaska, United States - SB 1.2 | ecosystem: Environmental > Aquatic > Marine > Coastal | place: USA: Alaska | collected... | reverse complement strand
TTGTTCGCGCGTCATTCTCGCCGATTCGCCACTCAAAACAGCCTTTTTCATTCTACTGGCGACCGAAGTCATTGGCGCGCACGCGGGAGGCATATAGCGGAATAGGTCTATTATTTTAGCTCCGTGAGGTCAAGAGGAACGAGCACACCCGCACCCTCGTGTTCGTGACGTGCGGCCCATGGTAGTCGCAGCGAGGTCGGCGTGTGGCCTCGCGGCCTCGCCGAGGAGCGCGGCAGGCCCAGTGGGAACGAGCGCGCCCTCCTCCCGCAGCGGCGCCGAAGCGGGATGCGCCGCCGGGCCGCGCGGGTATGGCGACGGAAGGAGACGGGACAGCGAGGGGGGGCGGCCAGCGAGTACGAGGATCTTCCCCCTCTCGGCGCGAGCGCGGCACGGGGCACGGGAACGCGGGTCTTTGGTGGCGGCGGCGGCGGCGGCGGCGCGGCCGAGCTCCGTTGGTGGTGGCGCGGGCGATCACAACGTAGGTTCGTCGATGCCGCCGCTGTGCGCGACCGTCGGCGAGCAGCAGCGCCGGCGCCGGCTGCATCGGTCGCAACAGGGCGGGGTGGCGGGGGAACGGGCGGGGGAACGCTCTGGTGGGGACGGCGGCGCCGGCGCGCCCCCCGCGCCCGTCGTCGACCGCAACACCAGCCGGATCCGCGGCGACCAAGGCACCGGCGGCTCGGCGTCGCCCCGCACCGCAGCGGCGTTCGTGCACGGCGCGAGCCTGAGCGAGTACTGCACCCTGGGCGTGGGGGGCCCCGCGCGGCTCCTGGTGGAGGTGCACACCGCGGAGGAGCTGGGCCGCGTGCTGCGCTTCGCCGCCGACGCCGACATGCCGTGCGTCACCCTTGGCCGCGGATCCAACGTCCTCTTCGACGACCGCGGCTTCGACGGGATCGTCGCCGTGAACTGCATAGACGGCTTCCAAAGAATGCCGACACGCGCAGATGCTTCCGAAGCATCGGGAACCGGTGACACAGTTGGCGTGGTCACAGTCAGCGCGGGGGACGCGAGCGACGGTGACGCAGCCGGCGTTGGCGTCGGCGACCTCGATCGCGAGGAGGACGTCGCGCTGTTCCGGGTCGGGGCGGGGTACCCGTTGAATCAGCTCGGCGCCGCGCTGTCGAGGGAAGGCTGGGGCGGCTTGGAGTTCGCGGCGGGCATCCCCGGCACTGTTGGCGGCGCGGTGTTCATGAACGCGGGGGCCGATGGGCAGGACACGGCCATGGCAGGCCGCATCGTGCTTCACCCGTCCGTAAGCCGCGCTTGTTTTCAGCGCTGGAATCCTACATTATGATGAACTGCTCTCTAACTGTGCTTTCAGTTTCACCTTGCGCCCCTGCACCGTGGCGCTGGAGGCGGTGGAGGTGCTCAGCGCGGACGGGTACGAGCGGCGGGTGGTGCCCGCGGCGCACTTGGCGTTCGGTGGGGCGCTTCAATCATGCGGTGCAATGCGATGCTCGCTGCGTCATTCACCTCATTTGACGGCATCCTCGTATCTTGAGTCGATGACGTGGCCTGTGACGATTGGAGGGTACGGCGCGATGCACGGCCTGTGACCATGACGCGGCCCCGTTAATCACTGACCCTCGCGTTGGGCTACCGCACGTCGCCGTTCCAGGGACGCGCCGGAAACCCGAATCCCGCGAGCGCTGGCGACCTCGACCGCGAGGCGTCGCTGGTTGGCTGGGTGATAACGTCGGCGACATTTCGGTGGGGGCGAGCAAACAACAAGACGCTCGCCACCGCCACGTTTCGTCATCCACCGCGTTTTAGACCAGGCTCGTTTGTTGAGTAGACTGACATCCCACGACGTGGTGCGAGCGTTATATACCTGGGACCTTCCGTTCCGGCTGGCGAAAGATGCGGGCGCCCCCGAGCGCGCGCGCGAGTGCTTGCGGCAGCGGCGCGCGACGCAGCCGCTTGCGGAGCGCAGCGTGGGGTGCGTGTTCCGCAACCCGGGGCCAGGCGCGCAGTCCGCGGGCGCGCTCATCGATCACAGCGGGCTCAAAGGTGTGGCCCAGGTGTCGTTGACTGCCCCACATCAGTAGTGCGGTTACTTCACCTCACACGCTCACGGCTCACGACTCACGAAACCCGCAGAATATGGCGTGTGGGGGGCTCACTGCACTGAAGAGCTCCGTGTGACACCGGGCCTTACCTGAAGGCGTCGCGTGCGGTGGCGCCAGCGTCTCGTCTTTGCACGCGAATTTTCTCGTGTACCGGAGGAGCGGCGCGGGCAACGGCGGCAACGACGACGAGTGCAGCGGCGTGGTGGCGGGCTGCGGTGAAGGCGGGCACGTGCGCGGCGGAGGCGCTTCAGAGATGGAGGCTCTGATCGAACACATAAAAAAACACGTGCTCGGCGCCGCGGGGGTAGGGTGTGGTACGTCGTAAACGATGTGACGCTCGCTTTTTGGACCCTCGCTTCCTGAGCTCAGTGACGTCTCACATCCAAGGACCCCCAGGACGCTGGGAGCGTTACCCACCCGGCCCTGTTTGAAGGTGGAGTTGCACGAGGAAGTGTGGCGCGTGCCGTACGCAATGGATCCGGCGCCGGCCAACGTCGCCGCCGCCGCCGGCCGCGAGAACATCCCGGGCCCCAGGAGCTCGCGGTGATATTGTTGTATCTTATATCCAGTTCAGACGCAGTCGCTTAATTTCAATATTGTCAATTTTGTTATTTCAGCAACAACAGTGGTCCGTCGTGACCGACATGTAATATGTGTGTGGAGAGTTGGTTGCGCATCCTGCGCACCGATGGGCGGGGTGCGAAGCGGGGCGGGGTCGGGACTCGTGTGCATCACGCCAGGCGCTGCTCCAGTGACTTGTTCTGAAGCATTCGTTTTGTCACAACTGTAAATGCACTTGCAGGTGTCGGCTTTGTCATTATCACGATCGCGAACAGCAGCATGCTTCATAGCAGTGATGTGGCATCACAGACGATAAGTGCGGTTGGGTTGCAGCGCTCCTCACTGTGTCCTTTCTGCATGGGATATTATTAGAATGGCGGTGACTTCCCTCTATCCCTCTCAGCCGCAGCCTTCAGCCTATCATCCCGCAAGTATCAAGGCCTTCCGAGGATGTCCGAGGGATGGATGACGGCGTATCGCTGACGGTGGCACTGGATGTTGGGGTCGGCGTTGCGTTGTGTTGTGTCGGGCGCGTGGTGGGGTGGGGTGGGGTGCGCTAAGGAGCACGGCGTCCATCCAGCCACCTCAGCATCTCCACGAACCCGCCCAACACGGCGAATGCACGAACGCTTGCTTCCACCAGTGCTCCCGCGGACACCACACGACCTCCAGCTCCAGGCGCCTGCGGCGGCCCAGAGCATGTTGCCGTGTCCCACGGGCAGTCGTGCTCCCGCGCCCACCGTGACACCTTGTCAAGGTGCCAATGTGCCCATGCAGCGGCGCCGCGACAGGTCTCCGATTCCCACTCGCAACCGCGCGCCCGCGCCCACTGCAGCTCGTCCAGGTGCCCGCCCGCAGCGGCGGCCTCACACGTCGCCCAGCCCAACTTCACCACCTCCAGGTGCCCGCCACGAGCTTGCCACCGGAAAAAACTTTGGGAACCTCAAGAGCCCGGGGTCTGCCCGGTTCTCTGTATTCTGCTCGTGTTTCGCCCGCTTCATGAGCGCGGTCGACGCCCCCGGCCCCGCGCGCCGCCCCCCCCGCCTGATCTTCTCCCGCCACTGGATGCTCGCCTGGCGGGTCGTCCGAGGGGGGGGCGAGCTGCAGCCGCCCGGGCAGCGCCGACACCTCGTCCCCGTCCTCGGGCTCGGGTTCGTCCCCGGCGTACCGATAGTCGCCACGGCGCCAGCGAGGGCCTCGGCGCAGGAAGGGGTGAACGCGGAGCGGCGGGGGAGGGCGCGTGTCGTTGCTCTGCGCGTGACAAGTGCGCGTGGCAATGGCTGGACGGCACCTGACCCGTACACACACGTATTTGCTACTGGCGTGACTGCGAGTGTGGGAAGAATATTAGTTTTTTTCGAAAAATGCGTCGCGATCGCGCTCGCGATCGCGCTCGCGCTCGCGTCGTCATTTTACGAGTGCTCGTACGAGGTAGGGTCAGCCTAAAAGTAGCATTAGCGCTTAGCACTATATGATGGATTTGAAAGGTGTTTCTGTTGGAATTTGAGACCAAAATGACACTTGATCGCAGTTGACCCAAGATCGGTTTATCGGAAGTTTCGCGATGTGAAAGCGCATCTTGAACGCGTTTTGCTCACGCCGTTGCGCGCGTACACGACGTGGCGAGCGCGCGGGGGGGGGGTTTGAGGGGCGTAGCTCACGGTGAAAGGCGCTCCGTCGCGTGTTTTGACGATCTTGAGGATGTTCGGTGGAATTGCCACGAGACGTGGCCGAACGGAGCGCCACGTACAGTGACCGCGCGGACCGTCTGAATCCGAATATCGTATTTACAAAGCGAGACTCCTATCAACAGCGTGAGCATTTGACCGTAAGTAAGGTTGAATCCTATAGGCTGACCCTGCCTCGTACGAGGCTGACTAAGCCAAGACCTTCGACAGAGGCGGACCGGGTGGTCGCGCGTTCAGGAGTTCGCGTTCTGGGACGCGACGAGGTGTACGGCGCGTATAAGGGGGTTTCCGAAAGTGTGTCGCACGGCGGCGGCGGCGCGCTCGTTGCGGCGGCGCCGCTACGCACGCTTTCCCGTGCATTTGTGTTTCTTCCCCCAACTTGTCACTCCGTCCGAGGGGTAGTTTAGAAAACGCACAAAATGACGTTTATCCGTCTACGGGGTTCAGTCCCCGTACCAAATGGGCACATTTGCTCTTTGTCCCTTTTCTTTGGGTCAACTCGTCGATTCTCATAAAGCTCTCGTGCGGCGCAACCTCTCCGTTTCAGAACGCCGCACGTTTCTATTTCCCACCTCATGGTTGATTAGACCGTCGAAATGGAGAAAATCATGATATAAAGAACAAGTCGCGCGTACAAAGATGGTTCAATCTGAACCATTTTAGCGAGGAGCAAATGTGACCATTTGGTACGGGGCCTGAACTGAGTAGGTGCATTTTAAGCGAAATTGGCAATCTGACGCGTCGGATTCGACGAGGTATGTGGCAAGTGCGTCTCAACCAATCATGGCTTCGTAATTCCGTCACGTGGCATGCCTGGCCACCCCGACCTGCGAGCAAAACGTGAAAAACCCTGCAAGCTGGCCATTCCGCACCTCTGTAGCCCGCGGGGGCCGGGGTGCAGACAGCGGCGACGCAAATCTAACCCGAAAACTCCGCGCGGCTTCCTTCCGAGGGGGATCAGGCGCGAACGCGCGATCATTAGATGAGTCCGACGCTTCGAATGTGCCGCGCGGCGCCATTTCGACGTTTTACTAGCGGGTCAGGGCGAGTCGCCACGGATCTGCCATTTGCTTCGAAAACCACGAGCTCGACCCCGCGCGAATACTCTGGCCCCCGCGTCGGCGCCGGGCAAGTAACGGCGTGGCTCAGCGCGAGGTAGTTGCAAAGGGGCGTGATTGGGGTTGCATATGTGAGCCAGAATTCGCGTGCGATGGCGAGCCGTCAAGCGCGGGGTGTTTTCCAGCGCCGTTTTGGTTGGGCCCCCCGCTTTTCAGGCGTCCGTCTGCTCGACCCCGCGCGTATACTCTGTCCCCCGCGCCGGCGTCCGGCAACTAAGCGCGTGGCTCCACGTGAGGATGTTGCGCACAGGCGTGTTTATGGTTGCATATGTGAGCCAGATTTCGCAGCGCCGCGCCGGGCGGCGCCACGCGGGGTGCTTTCCAGCGGCATTCGGTGCCTCGGCGGCACCCCCTTGCCAGCGGTGGACGAATGAGAGCAATGCATCCGTACGATGACCTTACACGTGGACCAGTAATATCGCGGAATCATCATATCCGTCAATCCGTGTCAAATGCGAAGCTCAAATCTCACCATTTGGCGTGTTTCCTGAACTAGGTCTAGGTCTACCCCTCTTCGGACGGAGTGTTCTTGGTGGGGCAAGGCCTCACCAGAATCTAGGGTTTCACAAATCATACTGCGCCGAACGCGATTTCTTTTGTGCACACGGCCCTGTCTGAACGAGTTAGAGCTATCGCTGGCATCGCACAGGCATCAGTCCGCGCGGCACGGGATAACGATGCATTTCGCAATCTTGGTCGGTGGGACAGGTCCAACCGAGTCAATTGCGGCCGTTGCCGGGCACGACGCGCACTTGTGGAGGACTATGACACGCGCGCACTTACCCTTACCCGTTCCGAGGGGCGGCTACGCGCGCGTGACAAAAAAACTATCTGAGCGCGCGCGACGGGTGGTTTCGAATTTTTTGGAAGGTCTTTGGTTAGTCAGCCTCGTACGAGGCAGGGTCAGCCACTCAGCCTACAGGATTCAACCTCACTTACGGTCAAATGCCCGCGCCGTTGATAGGATCATCGCTTTGAAAATACGATATTCGGTTTCAGACGGTCCGCGCGGTCACTGTACGCACTATCTATAAAGCGTGTCACTCAGACGTTAGTATATACGCGCGCTAACCTAGCTAGATGCTAAGGATGAAATGACATGAGCGCACTCACATCAAAAATCCCACATCCCCCTCGAAAGGGTTGAGGGCTAGGGTAGCGCATGGCCTTAGTCAATAAACGGTTCAGCCTGGCGTTGTCGCTGCCAGACGTCGCATCCGAATATATGCGCGTACATAGCATGTTTGAGTAGTAACCCTAGCTGAACCGAACAGTGAACAGCTATTACTAGACCTTATCAGTCCCTAACACAGTGAGTTCTTCGAGGATATGGGCATGATCACCCTAGAACTGATACACGCCAGGTACGACTTCCGCAGTCGTCCATCTGCGGCAGCTACGGCGATGGTGAGCCGCAGCTACTGAGTCAAGTGTGAGTTGTAAGCATCCCAACATAACTGGGAGGGAGCAACCCAGCAGGGAGTTTATTACACGATCCTTACCCCACACATGACTCAGATCGGCCCCGTGCGATGATGTTGCACGAGGCCTGGTGGCCTTAAGTACCCTGTCGGCTCAGCCTAGCATTGTTTGTCGTTCCCAGACTCCGCGTCCGAAGGGTGTCGGCCCAGCACGTTATGTGCCAGGTCTGATCACCGCAGAAACTCATCTGCGGGAACCTGCGGCATGGTAAGCCGCAGTCTAAGGCAAGTGTGAGTTGTAAGTATCCCAACTGGAGTGAGGAAATCCAGTTACGGACCAAAACCACAAAGAAGATTTGATGACCAAAGGCATACTGGTCATCCTTCAGGGCAAGGTCCTTGCGTGAGTTGCCCTGACCACGCACGCTCACCCCACAAATGACTCGTTAGGTCCCGTGCAATGATGCTGCACGGGCCTGCCGTGGTGCTCAAGGCACCACGGCGCTGGCGGGAGGAATCGAGCCTCCAGCTCGCCGCCATGAGAGCGCCGAACCGTCCAACCACCAGCTGTACGCACCCGCCCGTTCCGCGCGTCGGCCACATCTCGCGGCAATTTAACCGAACATCCTCAAGATCGCCAAAACACGCGACGGACGGTCGTTCACCATGAGGTACGCCCTTCAAGACACCCCCCCGCGCGCTCGCCACGTCGTGTACGCGCGCGGCGGCGCGGGCAATTCGCGTTCAAGATGCGCTTTCACATCGCGAAACTTTCGATAAACCGATATTGGGTCAACATGTCAACTGCGATCAAGTGTCATTTTGGTTTCAAATTCCATAAGAAATACCTTTCAAATCCATCATATCACGCTGAGCGCTAATGCAACTTTTAGGCTGCCCTGCACGGGGGTTATCGAACACGTCTGTATCATGGGCACGGATATCGACTTTTTCGAAAATCGAACGATTTTTGACGATTATGAGTTTTTGGAGATCTGAGACGATGTACGGGGCTCCAACATGACGCGCACACGCGATCGGCGCGCGAGATAACGGTCGGAGACGCTTCTCGTGGCAGCTCTGTGGCGAATTGTCTACCATCGTTTGGTCGAATCCCCTCGGTCGGCAACGCTGGATGCGTATCCGCGCGAGAGCAAATGGCTCGGGAAGTCCTTGGCGAGCCCTCTGCCTCGTATTTTGAATGTGTTTCCATTCAGCCATTTCACGGATGGCCCACGATGTTCACCCTGCACGCGGCGTACGGAGTTTTGACGCTGCAACCCATTTACTACAACGTGCAATAGGCGATCGCGCTCGTCAAACCACCGTATGCCGTGTGCAGGGCGAACGTCTCGAACGCGCAGAATCGAGGAAAGTGGCGGATTGTGCGCATGTCCGTGTTATTTGACTTTCATACGGATATGGCCAAAGATACAGACGCTCGCGGTTTTATTTGGGTGCAAGATTTGAATAATTTAGGAACGTAAAAACTGTTGCTGAACTTTCGCTCAACGTTATCAATTCAGTACATACTTTTACCATGTTTTGCTACATTTGATCGACGGTTATCGCGATCAAACATGTGACTAATTGCTCATACCCTAAAGAGATGTGTGGTCGAATTATCATTGTAACACAATTCCCATCACCTGTTCTACCGCTGCGTTGGAGCTGGGTACGAGTAATGAGCGGATAATGAGCGAAAAAACTTGCACCCAGATTATGCATTCCTTGCACCTGAATGAAACTTATTCCATACAGACGTGCTGGGTTATTGAGAATAAGCACTCGACGGCCAGTTCGCGAGGGTGAGGGTAAATGTTCATACAGACGCGCGGACTCGATTCGTGATCGCCGACCGACCGCAGACCATCGTATTGGCATTCACCCTCTGCTCGCGAACATCAATCTGGCGGTGTATGGCGATCTGGCCGTCGGTCGAGTGCTTATCCTCGATAACCCCCGTGCCCGTAAACTCAGTGTCGGATCTGGTATCGAGGTTATGGTGTCGAATCACGTTCGACCAATCAGAACTGTCCATTACGAGAATCCCACAGACCGCCTCGCCGACAGTCCGACCAGGTTGCCACCCTTGAGTAAATAGATCTTCGATCTCGAGGAGATAAACAGGACTAGTCCTTCCTACACTGAGTTTAAACTCAGAGTCGGGTCCGGTAACGAAGATATGGTATCGAATCCCGTTCGACCAATCAGAACAGTCCATTTCGGAAATCCCACCGACCGACTCGCCCAGAGTCCTACCGGGTCGCGATGCTTGAGTTTGAGTGTCGGGGTGACATGTCACCCTTATCTCCTCGAAACCGAGGGTCTATTTACTCAAGGATGGCGACCCGGTCGGACTTTCGGCGAGTCGGTCGGTGGGACTTCCGAAAAGGACAGTTCTGATTGGTCGAGCGGGATTCGATACCATACTTTCGTTACCAGACATGAGGGCCTTCAGCGACTGATTTTCAAAATCGGAGACTGCCTCACGGTCGTACGTACAGTCAGACAGTACTGGTGCGTGGTGGATACCGGTACTCTTACTTAGAATACGAGTATGAGTATTCTGGATTTCAACCGGGTGTGAACGATGTGGGGCGAAAAGCGGGGCTTAGCTTACGCTTAGCTTAGCTGGATAAAAGTGTTAATGGGGGCGGAAAAGTCGATGGCTGGGAACTCGTCATAATCGGGAGTTTCAACTGTAGATCTCAAGATTCGTCGTTTCCATGTTGCCACTTGTTCGCTTCCCTGAATCCTGGAAAGTAACGGGTTTCGTCGAGCTAAGGGTAAGGATTCAGTGCGAATCAAATCAGCCAAAGTGGTAGGTGATCCGTGTACATCAGACTATTTGCCTGTGAAAACAGTCACTATTTGTGTACCGGTACAACGCGCCAAGCCGTCTCCGCAGCCGTCTCCGCCGTTTTATGCCGACTGCTTCGCGCAGCGGGCGACATGCTTGCGCTGCGTTACGTCCCCCGCCGACTCCGGCACTCGCTTACGACCCATACTTCAAGTCGCGCGCCGAGTTATGCCGCCGGTGGCGTGCGGCATTTTACCGGGAACTGGCGTGTCGGCCCGAATGCGCGTTCTGGAGGGCGGTTGCGACGTTCTGAACTGGGTATGCGTGCGCCGGATACGACCGCACGTGTGGAGTGTACTCGTCGGGACGATCCCGGTGGCGATGCGTCTCCGCGTGGGCCGTGCTGGGGGACGACGTCTCGCCGCGATGGCGCAAACGCGGGGTTCTTCTGTCTCTGAAACCGGACGGTGTGTCATTTGCGCGATTGTACACGCATCGAGGAGGGCATCGTATCTACGCATTTCAGTCCCTGTACCAACTGGTCACATTTGCTCCATGCTAAATTGTCCCAGATTGGGACATGTTTTTACGCGCGACTTGTTTTTCATATCTTGATTTTCTCGATTTCGAAGGCCTAATAAACCTTTAGGTGGGAAACAAAAACGTGCGGCGTTCTGAAACGGACAGGTTGCGCCGCACGAGAGCTTTATGGAAATCGACGAGTTAACCCAACGAAAAGGGACAAACAGCAAATGTGCCCATTTGGTACGGGGACTGAACTGCGTAGATGGGCAAAACCTGATTTGGTTCGGACTGAATCCTAAGCTAACCTCCAGCACTTTTTGCCCCGCATCGCCCACACCCGGTTGAAATCCAGAATACGAGATCAATAGACCTATGCCTATTTCTTTTCCGCTATATCAGTCGACAACTTCCTTGGTCTATAACTCGAGAACGGAAATGACTATTAGGCCATAAGTTGAATGGGGATTTTAGACTCTGATTTGGCTGAACGCACGTTTTTCCCGCGAGTCTGCATTTTGACTAAAACGTTCGCATTTCCCTGTTTGTTTTGCGTGCTCCGATCATGTCTGAAATGTACAGATCGTGATTAAGCAGACAGTAGCGAAGCTACTATCAGATACAGGCTGTACTAGTACTGCCAATAAATTTCTCCAAAATCATCCGATTCGGAAAGTAGAAAGTTGTTTTCTACTGTGCAAATCACCCGATTCGGAAAATATTGTTCATTCTCTACAGTTACAGAAACCATCTGAGCACGCAAAACACAAAGGGAAATGAGAACGTGTTGTTCAAAACGCAGACTCGCGGAAAAAATGTGCGTTCAGCCAAACCAGAGTCTAAAATCCCCATTCAACTTATGGCCTTACTCTGCGCGCTTTGCGCCGATGACTTGGGTCGCCAGTAGAATGAAAACGGCTGTTTTGAGTGGTGAAACGGCGCGAATGACGCGCGAACAATGACGTACGAAGTGTCGGCGGCGGCCAAACCGCCACAGACAACCCCCCATTATATAGGCATTCGTGTCGACACGCGGGAAGGGAACGGCGAGTATCGCCGCCGGCGCGACTCGGGGCGATGCGCACATTTAGACCGTCAAAATGGGACAAATGACTCAAGAAACGTTGAAGCGGCACAACGGCGCGGCGGCGGTGATACTCGCCGTTCCGTTCCCGCGTGTCGACACGAATGCCCATATTAAGGGGGATTGTCTGCGGCGGTTTTGCCGCCGCCGGCACTTCGTACGTCATTGTTCGCGCGTCATTCGCGCCGATTCACCACTCAAAACAGAGTTTTTAGTCTACTGGCGAGTGGCGACCCAAGTCATTGGCGCTCGCGCGGGAGTCATAGACTCGTAGGTCGTAGCTGATAGGCCAATACGCGACAACTTACTGTAGGGAAGGATGCAAGAGGGAAGGATGCGATAAAGTCGTCCACTCTTCAAATTTCTCACACACCCCTCTTCTCATCTGTCTGAAAGTTCAGCGCTGTCGGTCGTCTTCACGATACGCGTAACATGTAAAAACCGGCGCACAGCTACTGTTCGCGCGACCCCCCCCCCCCCACGCGCTGGTCGTCCTGAAAGACGGCGCGCATGCCGCGGCCGCTCCGTCGCACCTGTTCCGCTTGAGGGGCGGTCCGCGAGAGTCGCTGGAGCCGGGTCACGAGTTTGGGATTGAGCGCGATGCCGTCCGTGGTCGTCGCACTATGTTTTCCAACTTCTGTGTGCGCCTTCGCGGAGTCGGCGGATGCTCAGCCACACGCGCTCGCCGCCGCCGCCGCTGTGCGCGTTCCGATGCTCTATGCGGGATCGGTGGCAGTAGGTTATCCTGCTTCACCGCAATGCGACCCCTTTTATCGTCGGAACCGTCGTCTGGTCGCGTTTCCAGACCATCTCGCATACCGTCGTTAGACCCCCTCTGGTCCGGAAAACGCCGGATGGTCCGGAAACGAGACCAGACGGGTGGTTCTGACGAACAAAGGGCGGCGGACGACCATCGCAGGTGCTTTGCGGACCTGCCGGGCCAAACTTGGCTGTGATCCATCAACCAATTGAATCGCCCCACGCGACCCCTGAACTCTCGCGATGGTTCAGGGCGCGACGCCCGACGCGGCATTTCAGACAAATACCTTCCAAAACGATATGACAAAACAAGTGAAGCCATGAACTTCATCTATTGATATCAATAAATTTATTCTTTGATGTTTATAATAGAGCTAACAGAAAAAACAGAAAAAAACACATTGATAAATTGAAATAAAGTTCATAGCTTCACTTGTTTTGTCATACCTGCACATCACATGTGGAGAGGGGTCGGCAATTCGAAAGAATAACAAAGGGGACCTATTGAATTGGAAACACGAATCCCTTTTATGGAAACACGAAGATGTGGTCTGCGTAAAAGCCCATAGGAACAATCTAAGGGAACAACAGGTTACATGGCCCTTCGCGGCATCTTCACCGAGATCGGCGCCGTGCGCGCGGTTTACCCCAACGACACGCCATGTTTGGGCTGCGAATGGCTTGGTAACGACGTGACGGGTACACAACTGGCGAACGCGCCATACAAAGAGCGCCGCACGAGGTCGCACGGCGCCGGCAAAGCATGTGTCAGCGTATTCGTTTTCTTGTTTTTTCAGCGTCGAAAAATAAATCAGGGTGGCACGGCCTCGCAATTTGACGCGGCCCGCGAGCGCCCAAAAGTCGCGCGCGTCACCGGCGAGCGCGCGCACGCGTTACAATAGCGCATGTCAGTATGTTTGCGTGCCTATCACGCGTCGTACCTGCCGCCCCCCCTGCCGCCCCGCGATGAAGCCCATGGTGTCCGTACAGTGTGTCCGGTTTCCATAAAAGGGATTCGTGTTTCCAGATAATAGTTTTCTCAATAACAAATCATAAAATCCGGACAGTTTCTGATTCGTGGATTATCTATATGGCGATATCGACCGTCTATTAACCCCCAAATTTTCGCATCCTTCCCTCTCGCATCCCTCGACATCAACGGTCTACACAGTTCAGTCCCCGTATCAAATGGTCACATTTGCTCCTTGTCCCTTTTCCTTGAGTCAACTCGTCGATTCCCGTAAAGCTCTCGTGTGGCGCAACCTCTCTGTTTCAAAACGCTGCACGTTTTAATTTCCCACCTCAAGGTTGATTAGACCGTCGATATCGAGAAATCAATATATGAAAAACAAGTCGCGCGTACAAACATGTCCCAATCTGGGACATTTTAGCGTGGAGCAAATGTGACCATTTGATACGGGGACTGAACTGTGTAGGTAAGTTGTCGCGTATGAAGGGGGGGTTTTCATTTCAAAAGATTTAGTCCAGTTGAATACACCCATTGCAGTAAAGTTTTTGAGTTAATAGACCGTCGATTCGCCATAGATTGTCCCCTCCAAGAATCCTTGGGCGGGCGCAGGCACGAAAACGAGGAAAACGCCACTGAGATCCGCAACCTGCATCGCGGCGGGGC